>Ga0310345_10000135_pt1 | contig 150951 bp, 134 predicted proteins | sample HC15DNA20500_MG_FD_204667 | JGI IMG/M metagenome (GOLD analysis project Ga0310345, IMG submission 204667) | Marine microbial communities from station ALOHA, North Pacific Subtropical Gyre - HC15-DNA-20-500_MG | ecosystem: Environmental > Aquatic > Marine > Oceanic | place: Pacific Ocean... | reverse complement strand
AGGGAAAGCAGATTAGCCTCGGGCATGGCGGTGGCCTTTCTTGGTTGCCTGGAATGCGTGGTAGCAATCCAAGCTTAAGCCATGCGGTCACCGCCGCCTTTCACGCTTATCTGCGAAGAACCTTTTTCTTGTTCACGCATGGCCGCAACCGTGCTCGGGCTTGGCGAACCTGCGTCCGGTCAACCCCTCACCGTTTCGATAGCACGCGTTCGTACTACCGTCAATTGGATTACGGCTTGCTTCGGTGCGCGGATGCCGGCATAGCGGCAACGAATCAAAGTGCGCAGAAGCATGCACACCGCAGCGAAGGCGCCAAGACAAGCAACCGCGCGTTTTCATTGTTCTTTAAGTGCCGCGCTTGGAGCTGAAGACTTATGCCAATCGAGATTGGAATTTATCGCTCAACGGCTCTAATACGACGAGATTTCGCGCGCTGCATTGCAACAACGGCGCACTGTCCGCTATCCGATAGCGACGGGTTGGCCAATGCGCTATTGGTTGTAGGTGAACGGGCTTTCCCGGAATGCGCTAGCTGCCGGTCTGGCTGCTCTGGCTACTCTGGCCAACCCGGCTGGTATCGATCAGACAGCTGTCGGCAGCTTTTGCCTTGATGCTCGCCAGCTGTGAACGGCTCTCGCGCGCGATGCTGCCTTCGCGCAGCACCTCGGGGCGCTCGCCGGCGGCGTTCTGACCGCGTTGATACGTATCCAGCGTGACGTAGTCGTCATAGGGCAGCTCATCGGCGATGTAGTCGATGCTGCAGGCGCATTTGTACAGCGTGTCGTAGTTCTCGCCGCCCAACTGGTTCATGCAGTCGAACACATACTCGACCCGGGCCTGGGTCGGATAGTTGTGCGCCGGCTTGTCGGCAGCGGTAGCCGCCAGGGGCAGGATCAGGCCGGCAAACACAACGGGCAGGGAATATCGCATCGGGTCTCCTCCGGGCGGTTCTTGTTTAGGTTCAAGAGCCACATTGCACCCGGCGTGGCTCTGCGCGCAACGCGGGTATGCTCAGTCCCGGTCGTTTCAGCCCGGATTCTCGCCGCCCCGATACCTGGCTATTTCATGGCGCCGTAAGTGGCGCCAGGCGGGCGACGCGTCGCCGGCCAACAGGGCATTGCCGCACAGCGCGTTGCGGCACGATGAAAAGCCATTAAAAACCGTCAAATAAAAATGATATTTAACGCGCGAAGACACCGCGAATCGCCCATCGTGATGTAGTTTCCCGACTTGATGTCGAACTGCAACATGAGTCGATAATTTGCTGTTTTATAATCTTTTATCGAGATCAATTAATCGACGACTGGTCCGCAAGCTGATAGCCCACTCCGTGCACGGTACGAATCAATGATTCACCGCCGACCTCGGCCAGCAGATGGCGTAACCGATGGATATGACCGCGCAGCGCTGCCTCTGACGCGGGCGGCGTCTCCGGCCACACTGCGCTTTCGATCTCGTCGCGCGTAACCACGCGGGGATGCCAGCGAACGAGCAGCTCGAGAATCCGGTAACTGGTCGGGGCCAACGGCACCACCTCACCGGCGCAGTGGGCGCAGATGCTGTCGGGATCGAGTTGCAGTGACGCGCTGCAGATCGCCTGGGCCTTGCGGCGCTTGTGATACACCGCCGATTCCAGGCGCTGATAGAGATCGGGAATCGCGGCGGGCGCCAGAACGCAGTTGATCGCCAGCTCGTGCTCCACGACGGGGACGTCCGGTCCGTGGCACAGCACCAGGATCGGTGGCTGCGTCCCGAGATCGGCGCGCAAGCGCGCACAGAGCGTCGTGTCGTCCACCCGGGGCGGCGCCGGGTCGAGAATGACCGCATCGTACCGGTGCATCTCGCACAACCGTACGGCGAGGCGGCCGTCGGATGCGAAGTCCGGTTCGTGCCCGTGCTGCGAGAGGTAGTCGCCGATATCGATCGCTCGCTGATCGTCAGCTTCGATGATGAGAACGTCCATCGCTCCGATTCGCCTTTTCCAGAATGCGCCAGCGCAACATCGGATCAGACAGTTACGGGCGGCAAAGGTTTAATCGGTCGGCGATTAATCCGCGACGGGCACGGCACAAAAAAAGGGGCGGTCCGAGCCGCCCCTTGTCGCGATGCCTGGCGACGCCTGTCGATTCGCTAGGCGCTCATCAGGTCTTCCAGACGAATGGGCAATTCACGAATGCGCTTGCCGGTCGCGTGATGGACCGCATTGGCCACCGCGGCCGCCATGCCGGTCACGCCGATCTCGCCAATCCCGCGCGCGCCGAACTCGTTGAATTCGTAGTCCGGATGGTCGAGCAGGATGACATCCACATCGTCGGGTTGATCGGCGTGGACGGGCACCAGGTACTCGGCATAGTTGTTGTTGATCGGCAGCCCCGAGCGCTCGTCGTAGTCGGTGGCTTCGAACAACGCCATGCCGATGCCCATGGCGATCGCGCCCTCGACCTGATTGGCCGATGTCTTTTCGTTGATGATCTGGCCCACGTCGATGGCGCTGACCACGCGCGAGACCCGCAGCCGGGAAATGCCCGCGTCCCAGCGCACTTCCACGAAATGCGCGCCGAAAGAGCGGAAGGAGTATTCGCCTTGCGGCGCACCCGGCGTGTGGGCTTCGCCGTCGGCGTTGGCCAGCTTGAGCTGCTTGAGCACGTCGGTATAAGCGACCGACTTGCCGTTGCTGTCCGCCAGTTTGCCGTCGTCGAAGCTCAGATCGTCGGCCTTGGCGCCCGCAAACGCGCCGCCGTCGCCCACTGCGTAGGTCTTGAGTGCGTCGACGGCCTTGCGCGTTGCGCCCGCAATCGCGGGAAGCGTGGTCGCCGTAGCCCACGAGCCGCCGGAAACCGGGCCGCTCGGGTAGCTCGAATCACCCAGCTCGACCTCGATCTTGTCGATGGGAATACCGGTGATCGAGGACACCGCCTGGGCGACGATCGTGTACGTGCCGGTGCCGATATCCTGGGTCGCACAGGACGCGAAGGCGGTGCCGTCGGCACGCAGCGAGACCCGCGCATCGCAGTTCATCTTCAGTGCTTCCCAGTTGCAGGCGGCCATGCCCCAGCCGATGACCTCATCGCCATCGCGCATCGAGCCGACCGCAGGGTTGCGTTTCGACCAGCCGAACTTCTCCGCGCCCCGGTCGAACGCTTCCATCAGATGGATGCTCGAAAACGGCAGATCCATGCTCTGGTCGCGCTCGGTGTAGTTGGCCTTCCGGAATTCGAGCGGGTCCATGTTCAGCTTTTCGGCCATTTCGTCCATGGCCGATTCGAGGGCGAACAGGCCGGGGGCCGCACCCGGCGCACGCATCGACGTGGGTGTGCCGTGATGGGCGCCGATCGTGGCGTGACTCACCCGCAGATCGGCGCAGTCGTACAGGCTCTTGGTGCAGCTGCCGGTTGTTTCCACGTAGTTGTCGGTCATCGATGTGGTATTGACCGAATCGTGGGTCAGCGCGGTGAGCTTGCCGTTGTCGTCGGCGCCGATCCGTATCTGCTGACGGGTCGGCGGGCGATGGCCGGTCGTCGTGAACATCGCGTGGCGCGGCACCATGAGCTGTACCGGGCGGCCGACCTCTCGCGATGCCGCGGCGGCGGCAATCGCATGCGGCCAGATCCACAGCTTGCTGCCGAAGCCGGAACCGATGAACGGCGAGCGCACCTCGACGCGTTCGGGCGGCAGGCCGAACACCTTGGACATCACGTTGCGCGCGAAAATCACGCCCTGGGACGCTTCGTAGAGTACGAGGTCGCCGTTCTCCCAACTCGCCGTGCTGGCGTGCATCTCCATCGGGTTGTGGGTTTCCATCGGCGTGATGTAGGTCACGTCGATCTGATTCGACGACGAATCGAAAGCCGTGTCGGGATTGCCACGGCTGTGGCCGCTCGAATCGTCGGTCTTCGGCTCGTCGCCGCGCGCCAGGGCCTGGCTCAGCGTGGCGACCGGTTCGGCATCCGCGCTGTATTTCACTTTTACCGCGTAGGCCGCGGCACGTGCGTTGGCAAAGGTATCGGCCACGACGAGGGCCACGAACTGTCCCGGGTAGTAGACCCGGTTGTCCTCGAACGGCAGGCGGGTTTCGTCGACCTTGTTTTCCTGCGCGAAGCTGCTCGGCGTGCGATACAGATCGGGAAAGTGATCGTGATGGAAGATATCGATGACGCCCGCCATCTGCTTGGCCTGCGCAACATCGATATCGTCGATCGTGCCGCTGGCCACGGTGCTGAACACACCGTAGGCATAAGCCATGTTCGGCAGGTGGTGGTCGGCGGCATACATGGCCTGGCCGCTGAGCTTCTGCGGACCGTCGATACGCGGCTTGGACGCACCGATGATCTTGGCTTGAATCTTGTCAGTCATGGTTGCTTATCCTGTGAGTTCAGGCGCTCGTGGCGTTTCTGAGGCTGCGTACAACGGCCTGCTGACCGAGCGGAATCTTGAACGCGTTGTGCTCGTAGGGCGTCGCGCCTTCGAAGGCGATTTCGGCGGCCTTCTTGAAGCTGGCCTCGTTGGCCGGCTGGCCGACCAGCGCCTGTTCGGCCTTGCGCGCGCGCCAGGGCTTGGTGCCGACGCCGCCCATGGCGATACGGGCCTCGCGGATCGTTTCGCCCTCGGTGGCCACGATCACGCCGGCCGAAGCCAGCGCGAACTGATAGGAGGCACGGTCGCGCAGCTTGAGATAGTGCGACTTGTTGCCCTTGACCGGTGCGTCGAGGGTGACATGGGTGATCAGCTCGTCCGCTTCGAGTGCGTGCTCTTTTTCCGGCGTATCGCCGGGCAGCAGATGGAAATCGAGAAAATCGATCTCGCGTTCGCCGTTGGGGCCATTGACGGTCACCGTAGCGCCGATGGCGGCCATGGCCACGCACATGTCGGACGGGTGGCTGGCGATACACTGTTCGCTGGTGCCCAGTACCGCGTGCACGCTGCGGTTATCGCCGCCGATTGCCGAACAGCCCGTGCCCGGCTCGCGCTTGTTGCAGGGTGAGACGCCGTCCCGGAAATAGGCGCAGCGCACCCGCTGCATGACGTTGCCGCCGGTCGTGGCCTTGTTGCGCAGCTGGGTCGACGCGCCCGACAGCAGGGCCTCCGACAGCACGGCGTAGTCGCTTTTCACGCGCTCGTGATAGGCGAGATCGGTATTGGTGACCATGGCGCCGATCTTCAGACGGCCGTCGTCGAGTTCTTCGATGTCGTAGAGCGGCAGGTCGTTGACGTCGACGATCCGCTCCGGCTGCATCACGTCCAGCTTGACTAGGTCGAGCAGGGTGGTGCCGCCCGCGATGAACGACGACGGCTGCCCGGCGTGGGCCGATACGGCCGTGTCGACGCTGTCCGCGCGTTGGTAGGCAAAGTTTCTCATTGGTTGCTCCCTAGACCTTGCCGCGGGTCGACTGGACCGCGGCAAGAATGTTCTTGTAGGCGCCGCAGCGGCAGATATTGCCGCTCATGGCTTCGCGGACATCGTTGTCGCTGGCGCCGACGCGTTCGTCGGCCAGGATCGAGGTCGCGGTCATCATCTGGCCCGAAGTGCAGTAGCCGCACTGATAGGCGTCCTCGTCGAGGAAGGCCTGCTGGATCGGGTGCAGCGCGTCGCCATCGGCGAGGCCTTCGACGGTGGTGATTTCGTCGCCTTCGTGCATCACCGCCAGGCTCAGGCACGAATTGATCGCCACGCCGTTCACATGAACCGTGCAGGCACCGCACTGGCCGTGGTCACAGCCTTTCTTGGTGCCGGTGAGCTTCAGATCGTCGCGCAACGCGTCAAGCAGGATGACGTTCGGCGCCACGTCGATCTGCTTCATCCGGCCGTTGATCTTGAACGTCACCCGGCTCTTGCCTTCGGCGGGTGCGTCGTTGGTCGCCGCCGCGGGCGTGCCCTCGTCGGCGAATGCCTGGCCCAGACCGGCACCCGAGGTGGCTGCGGCGATGCTTGACATGCCCGCGCTTTTGAGGAAACGGCGCCGGGATGCGGAATGCGCCGGCTGGCCCTTGCGTGGCTGATCGGTCGCGCCGCGGGCGGCACGGCTCTGGTCACGATTGCTCATGATGTACTCCGGGTCGGGGCAACGCTCGGCGCGCTGCTCGGTGGAACTGACTTTTATGGATCGTGTACCGATCCTGTTTTTGTCGGATGTGTTGTTGGTTTGTTGGACTCGCTACGGGAGCGGTCGTTCTGGCTGCATGGTAATTACAATACTCCTCCACCATAAACGATCATGCGCCACCTTCTCTTTGCTTTTACCTATCGCGACGATTTAGCGATGGATTCCCGCGTCTGGCGTCGTCGATGTGCCATGGCGGCCCGTCGCAAGGCAGCCGGCGTATCGATGTCCCGCCCATGCGCTTTGCGTGCCGCGATCAGCCGGTAGCGCGCGCGTGGCACCGCATCGAGTACGGTTTTGGCACCCCGATCGCCCTCGAGTGCGGCGATCGCCGGGAACAGCCGCCGCGAGACGATCACCGGGTGCCCGGGCAGCCCCCGGCCGACCGGGCGGACGTAGTCGAGCCCGGCATGCCAGGTGGCACATAGCCGCGCAACGAGACGCGGCTCGATATCCGGCATGTCGCCCAGACATATCAATGCGCCGTGACAGTGGCGTGGCAATGCGGCCAGGCCGCATTGCAGGCTGCTCGCCATGCCCTGGCGGTAGGCCGGGTTGTGCACGAGGCGAAGGCCGGGCTGGCCGCCGCGGGCGTTTCGAATCACCGGCTCGATCCGTCGCCGCGCCCGACCGGTGACGACGACCAAGGGCCGGACCGGCAGGCCATGGAGGGCGTCCAGGCTGTGCTCGATCACGGTTCGGCCGGCCAGACGGGCGAGCAGCTTGGGCCGCGCGCCGTAGCGGCGCGATGAGCCGGCTGCAAGAACGACGGCGCCGATCAAGCCTGGGCGGCGCGCTCGCGCGGGCGCAGCGCCACCAGTTCGGCCAGCACGGACAGCGCTATTTCGCGCGGCTGGCGGGCGTTGATATCAAGCCCTGCCGGCGTATGCAGGCGGGCCAGCGCCTGTTCTTCGAAACCATCGCGACGCAGACGTTGGAGACGCTCGGCCGCCTTGCGACGGCTGCCCAGCGCGCCGACGCTAAAGGCCGGCGAGGCGAGTGCCTTGGCGAGCATCGCATGATCGTCGTCGATATCGTGCGTGAGTGTGTACACGGCGCTCGAGGCGTCGAGCTCGAGGCCGTCCAGCGCACGGCCCAGCGGTCGCGTGTCGTAATGTGCGAGCGCGGTGTCGGGCGGCGGTGCGGCGGGTCCGTAGGGCCGCAACAGAACGACCTCGTAGCCAAAGGTCGGCGCAAGCTGTGCGAGCGCCAGCGTCACTGGGTCACCCCCGGCGATCACCAGCCGCGGCCGCGGCAGATGGCGTTGATGAAACACGCGGCGGCCCGTATCGCCGTCCATCACGCCGTAACGATGGCTGCCGTCGACAAGATCCACGCGCACGTCGAACGGCTGTCGCTGCGTGCGCGCATGCGTCCAGCGCGCGATGTAGTCCGACGCGTCATCGAGGGCACGCACGAAGATGCCGATACGCCCGCCGCAGGTCAGCTGTACGTCGAGCACGGGGCTGCCGGCGCCGTAATCGAGCGTGACCGGCGTGCCGGTTTCCAATACCTGAAGTGCCTCGGCGGCGACCGCGGCTTCCACGCAGCCGCCGGAGACATAGCCCGCGACTTCCCCGCGGTCGTTGATCGCCATTTCGCTGCCCACGGGGCGGGGCGACGAGCCGCTGACGTGCACGAGCGTCGCGAGCGCGATGCGTCGGCCTTGGGAGTCCCATGTCTGCAACACGGGCAGCAGGTCGTCGACGAGCCCATACGTCGGCCAGGCCGGCCAGTCCGCGCGGGGCGGCTCGACGTCGTCCCGTACGTCCGTGCGCTCGGTGAAAGGGGTGATCTTGTCTGCCATGTTCCAGCCGACATTAGCGCCTGCATCGACCACTGCCAACTGCACCGAAAGTCGGTGCCTGGCGCATGAACGCCGCCGCAGAGGCGGCGAGGCAGGCGAAGGATGTATGGGCCAGACAATACGGTCGCGCGCAACCGAATACAAGCGCCCGGCAGGGCGGCCATGCCGCACAGGTCTGGCCCGGCGTATACCCGCCGCGTCGCGAACCCGAATGTTGCCGGTCAGTCGCTGGTGTGCAGCGGCTCGGCGAAGACGCGGCTCGCGCGTACGTCATCGGCTTCGAGCGTGGTCAGGTCCTTTCGCGTCACCGAACCGCGTGCCTCGAACAATCGCTTGGCCTGACGCAGGCGCATGCGATCGAGGGCGTTTCGAATCGAACGGGCATTGGCGAAGTGGGGCTGCTGCATGCGCCGTTCGATGTACTCGTCGAAGGCAACGCGGGCCTCGTCGCTGAACCGGTAATTCTCTTCGGCCAGCATGAGCTGGCTGATTGCGCCGAGCTCGTCCGGCGAATAGTCGGGGAAGTCGATGTGATGGGCGATACGTGAACGAAAGCCGGGATTGGACTCGAAGAAGGTGTCCATGCGGTCCTTGTAGCCGGCCAGGATCACCACGAGATCGTCGCGGTTGTTCTCCATGACCTGTAGCAGGATTTCGATCGACTCCTGGCCATAGTCGCGTTCGTTTTCCGGCCGGTAGAGATAATAGGCCTCGTCGATGAACAGCACGCCGCCCATGGCGCGCTTGATCACTTCCTTGGTCTTGGGCGCGGTATGACCGATGTACTGGCCGACGAGATCGTCGCGGGTCACGGATACGAGGTGCCCCTCGCGCACGTAATCCAGCTTGTGCAGTATCTCCGCCATGCGTTCGGCGACCGTCGTCTTGCCGGTCCCCGGGTTGCCGGTAAAGCACATATGCAGCGTGGGCGTGTCGGAGGCGAGGTTGAACTGGCGCCGCACGTGGTCGACGAGCAGCAGGGCCGCGATCTCGCGAATGCGTGTCTTCACCGGCCTGAGACCGATCAGCTCGCGATCGAGCTGATCGAAGACTTCCTGGATCCGCGATTCCTCGAAGACCGCGTCGAGATCCACACGGGCATCGTCGGCCAGCGGTTGTCCGTCGTCGCGGTTCGTGGCGTCTTCTGCACTGCTCATCGCCGTCTCCTGCTGGATCGCGTTTGTCGATAAACCGCACGGGCGCCGCGCCCTGGAGCGGCGCCCGCCGGTAGCGACTAGTTCCGGTAACGCTGGCTTTCGGGCTGATCCGTGGCGTAGCTGTGCACGGTGTAGCGGATCTTGCGGCCCTCGCATTCCTGCCGTGTGACCTGAAAACCGGGCTCGCTGGGCGGACGGTTCACGATGAACGACAGGCGCGGTGTTTCCCACTGATGGGTGCTGTCGAACGCGGTCACGCGGATATAGTGGTTCGGGAATGTCTTGCGACATTCCTCGAGATCCATCATCAGACCGGCCGGATCCTTGAGGTCGAACATCGGCTGGCCGTACATCTCCCAGTAAGTGTTACGGGGATGCGGATCGTCGGTGTATTCCAGATTCACCGCCCAGCCGTTATCGAGACAGTACTTCACCTGTTTCTTGATCTGGTCGTCGGTCAGTTCCGGGAGGAACGAGAAGGTGCCCTGGGTAATACGCATGATTGTTCTCCTTGCGGGCGGTGATCAGGCCGACGCGGTCGCGGTCGGCACGAAGTCCGGCGTGTCGGTGGAGCTGTAGTTGAAGGTGATGTCCTTCCAGGTATCCAGCGCGTGCTGCAGCGGTTTGCAGTCCTTGGCGGCCTTGTTGAGGATGTCCGGGCCTTCGGCCAGGTAGTCCCGGCCTTCGTTGCGGGCCATGATCATGGCCTCGAGCGCGACGCGGTTGGCGGTCGCCCCCGCCTGGATGCCGTCCGGGTGGCCAATGGTGCCGCCGCCGAACTGCAGCACGCAGTCTTCGCCGAGATAGTGCAGCAGCTGGTGCATCTGGCCGGCGTGAATGCCGCCGGAGGCCACCGGCATGCACTTGTTCAGGCCGGCCCAGTCCTGGTCGAAGAAGATGCCGTGTTCGAGATTGGTTTCGTTGAACGGCTCGCGCAGCACGTCGTAGAAGCCGGCGATCTGGTTCGGGTCGCCCTCGAGCTTGCCGACCACGGTGCCTGCGTGGATATGGTCGACGCCGGCCATGCGCATCCACTTGGAAATCACCCGGAACGACACGCCGTGGTTCTTCTGGCGGGTGTAGGTCGAGTGACCGGCGCGATGCAGATGCAGAATCATGTCGTTCTTGCGCGCCCAGTTCGACATCGACTGGATCGCCGTGTAGCCGATGACCAGGTCGATCATCACGATCGTCGAGCCCAGTTCCTTGGCGAATTCGGCCCGCTCGTACATGTCTTCCATGGTCGCCGCGGTGACGTTGAGGTAATGGCCCTTGACCTCGCCGGTCGCGGCACTGGCCTTGTTGACGGCTTCCATCACGTAGAGGAAGCGGTCGCGCCAGTGCATGAACGGCTGCGAGTTGATGTTCTCGTCGTCCTTGACGAAGTCGAGCCCGCCCTTGAGGGCTTCATACACCACGCGGCCGTAGTTGCGGCCCGACAGGCCGAGCTTGGGCTTGGTGGTCGCGCCCAGCAGCGGGCGGCCGAACTTGTCCAGGCGCTCTCGCTCCACGACGATGCCGGTGGGCGGGCCCTTGTAGGTCGTCATGTAGGCAGTGGGAATGCGCATGTCTTCCAGGCGCAGCGCGCGAATCGCCTTGAAGCCGAACACGTTGCCGATGATCGAAGCGGTGAGGTTGGCGATCGAGCCCGGCTCGAACAGCTGGATGTCGTAGGCGATATAGGCGAAGTACTGGTCCTCGCTGCCCGGCACCTGATCGACGCGGTAGGCCTTGGCGCGGTATTTGTCGCAGGCGGTCAGGCGGTCGGTCCAGACCACCGTCCAGGTCGCGGTCGAGGATTCGCCGGCCACCGCCGCCGCGGCTTCCTCGGGGTCCACGCCGTCCTGCGGAGTGATGCGGAACAGGGCGATGACGTCGGTATCGAGCGGCTGATAGTCCGGTTCCCAGTACCCCATCTTCTTGTAGGGGATCACCCCGGCTTCGTAGCGCTTGTTGTTCTGGATTGTGTCGGCCATGTCGATTCTCCGAATTTGGCTTCTGACGGTGTCCTCGCGACAGAGCCAGACTAGGACCGGCTATTGATAAATAAAAGTAAATAGTTATTATTGTTTTCATAAGAAAATATGAGAGTCCCGGGCATGTTGTCCATGCGCTGAAACGAGGGCTCCAAGACGGTGCGATGGATGAACATAACCCTGCGTCAACTCAAGGTTTTCGAGGCGGTTGCACGACACGCCAGCTACACCCGCGCAGCCGAGGAGCTGCACCTTACCCAGCCCGCGGTTTCGATTCAGGTAAAAAGCCTGGAAGAGGCGGTCGGGCTGGCGTTGTTCGAGCAGTTCGGCAAGCAGATCTATCTCACGACCGCGGGCGAGGAAATCCTGCGCTATAGCCGCGGCATCGCCGCGCAGATCGACGAGATCGGGGACGTGGTGGCTCGGCTGAAGGGCGTCTCCCGGGGCAGTCTCTATGTCGCCGTGGCCACCACGGCCAACTACTTCATCACCCATCTGCTGGCCGCATTTCATCGCGAGTTTCCGGAAGTCTCGATCAACCTGTCGGTGACCAATCGCCACGCATTGCTCAAGCAGCTGGCGGAAAACCGGGTCGATCTGGTCGTCATGGGCGAGCCGCCGCCGGATCAGGGGCTGGCCGGCACCGCGTTCATGGACAATCCGCTGGTGGTCATCGCGCCGCCGGATCACCTGCTCGGACAGCGCAAGCGTATTCCGCTGAAGACGGTTGCCAAGCAACCGTTCGTGGTGCGCGAGGAAGGTTCGGGTACGCGCGCGGCGATGACGCGCTTCGCGCGTCGGCACCAGATCGCCTTCACGCCGGCGATGGTCATGACCAGCAATGAGGCCATCAAGCAGGCCGTCGGCGCGGGTCTGGGGCTGGGGCTCGTGTCGGCACACACGCTCGAGCTGGATCTTTATGCCGAGCGGCTACAAATTCTCGACGTCGCGCATTTTCCGATCATGCGCGAGTGGTATGTGGTCAATCGCGAAGGCAAGCGCCTGTCGCCCGCGGCCGAGGCCTTCAAGCAGTTTCTCGCAGACCATGCGGACACGGTCTGGCCGACAGCCACGAAGGCCGCCGGCGCGTTGGCGGGGGAAAGTGGCTGAGGCGGATGCTTCAGCGGTAACGCACGACGCCGGTGGTCACCATCGACTCGATCAGCGGCTGCATGATGATCTCCATGGCGAACGCCATCTTTCCGCCGGGCACGACCAGTGTGTTGCGGCGAGACATGAAGGAGTCGTGGATCATCGACAGCAGGTACTGAAAATCGACGTTGATCTTCTTCGGATCCCGGAACCGGATCACGATCAGGCTCTCGTCCAGCGTGGGGATGTAGCGGCTGATGAACGGGTTGGACGTATCCACCGTCGGCACGCGCTGGAAGTTGATATGCGTGCGTGAGAACTGCGGCGTGATGTAGTGCACATAGTCGTGCGTGCGCCGCAGGATGGTCTCCATGACGGCTTCGGTGCTGTAGCCGCGGGCGAGCTTGTCGCGATGCAGCTTCTGGATCCATTCCAGGTTGATGATCGGGACCACGCCGACGAGCAGATCGACATGCTTCGCGACGTCGACCTCATCGGTGGTCACGCCACCGTGCAGCCCTTCATAGAACAGCAGGTCGCAGCCTTCGGGCACTTCCTCCCAGGGCGTGAAGGTGCCGGGTGCCTGCCCCCAGGGTTCGGCTTCCTCCTCGTTGTGCAGGTAGTGGCGCCGTTGACCGCCGCCGGTCTCGCCATGCACACGAAAGAGTTCCTCGAGCTTGTCGAAATGATTGGCCTCGGGGCCAAAATGGCTGAACGGCCGGCCTTCTTCCTCAGCCTGTCTGACCTGGCGCTTCATCTCCGTGCGCTCGTACTTGTGAAAGCAGTCGCCTTCCACCGTGGCTGCCTTGAAGCCGTCACGGCGGAAGATGTGCTCCATGGCCTCGCGCACGGTCGACGTGCCGGCACCGGACGAACCGGTGACCGCAAACACGGGATGCTTGATCGACATGGGGCTCCTCCCGTTGGGCAATCGCGCTGAGTCGGTTCTTCGAGGGGGCGTGCAGGGACTTTTGGCCGCGCTTCAGGCGACCTGGCGTTCCTGCGCCGGATCGTACTGGCCGCGTGCGGCCGCGCTGTTGCAGCGTGCGCGGTGCAGCAGCGCGCGCTGTGCGGATTCCACATTCGCGGCATCGCCGCGCCAGGCGTCGAGCGCGGGCTGCTGCAATGCGCGGGCGTAGGAGAAGGTCAGCGTCCAGGGCGCCGCGCCATTATCGATCCGGTTCATGGCATCGAGATGGGCCGTGGCGCTTTCGTTGCTCTGGCCGCCGGACAGAAACGCCACGCCGGGGACCGACGCCGGCACGCTCGCGTACAGGCAGCGCAGGGTAGCCTGGGCAACCTCGCGCACATCGGCCTGTCGCGCGGCATGCTTGCCGGGCAGAACCATGCTGGCCTTGAGGATGAGGCCCGGCAGATGCACGTGCTGTTCGCGCAGTTCGGCGAACAGCCGCGTGAGCGTTTTTTCGGTCACGTCATGGCAGCGATCGATATCGTGATCGCCGTCGAGCAACACCTCGGGCTCGACGATGGGCACGATGCCGGCTTCCTGACAAAGCGCGGCATAGCGGGCCAAGGCATGGGCATTGGCGGCGTAGCAGGCCGCGCTCGGGATGCCGTCGCCGATGGTGATCACCGCTCGCCATTTTGCGAACCGTGCCCCCATGGCGTGGTATTCGGCCAGGCGATCACGCAGCCCGTCGAGGCCTTCGGTGACCTTCTCGCCCGGATGACCGGCCAGATCCTTGGCGCCGGTATCGACCTTGATGCCCGGGATGACGCCGTTGTCGTTCATCATGGTGGCGAAGGGCGTGCCGTCCGCGGTCTTCATGCGCAGCGTTTCGTCGTAGAGAATCGCGCCGCTCACGCTTTCGCCGAGCCCGGGTGCCGACAACAGCAACGCGCGATAATCGCGGCGGTTGTCCTCGGTGTTGTCGATGCCGTAATCCTCGAACCGCTTGCCGCAGGTGGGGGTGCTTTCGTCGATCGCCAGCAGGCCCTTGCCGTCGGCGAGCAGTCGCCGGGCGATGTCCTCGAGTGCCTGTGTATCCATGATGCTCTCCTCGCGTTCGTTGTATGGGTCTTATGCGATTTCGGGCTCGCCGATCAGCTCCAGCACGGCGGCGGTGAGGTGGGCTTCGGTCAGGCCGAAATGGCGATACAGATCGGCCGCCGGCGCCGACTCGCCGAAGCGGTCGACGCCCAGCACGCGCCCGCGCGGACCGACGTAATAGCGCCACAGCGCCGGGGTCCCCGCCTCGATGGCCACCCGTGCTCCGATGCCCGCCGGGAGCACCGATTCGCGGTAGGCGGCATCCTGGTTTTCGAACAGGTCCAGGCAGGGCATGGAAACCACGCGAATCGCCCGCCCGTCGGCTGCCAGCGTTCGGGCGGCCGCAACCGCGATCGCGACCTCGGAGCCGGTGGCGATGATCAGCGCCTCGGGAGGCTGCGGTGGGTCGTGCAGGACATACCCACCGCGAAGAACGTTCTCGACCGTGGGCACATCGCGTTGCAGATGGGGCAGATCCTGGCGGGACAGGGCGAGAGCGGTGGGGCCATCGGCGCGCTCGATGGCCGCCTTCCACGCCGCCACGGTTTCCACGTCGTCGGCCGGTCGCCAGACATGCAGGTTGGGAATTAGCCGCAGGCTCGACAGATGTTCCACCGCCTGGTGTGTCGGGCCGTCTTCGCCGAGCCCGATCGAATCGTGGGTATAGACCAGCACGGTGCGGGCGCGCATCAAGGCGGCCATGCGCACGGCATTGCGGGCGTAGTCGGAAAAGGTGAGAAAGGTGGCCGTGAACGGAATATGACCGCCGTGCAGCGCAAGGCCGTTGGCAATCGCGGTCATACCGAACTCGCGCACGCCGTAGTGCAGATAGTTGCCGCGATATGTCGGGGCGCCGAATGCCGTATGGCCGTTCCAGTCGGTTCCGTTCGAGCCGGACAGGTCGGCCGAACCACCGAACAACTCCGGCAGCCGCGGGGCGAAGAACTCGATTATCGCCTTCGAGGATTTGCGCGTGGCCGTATCGTGGCCTTCGACCTGGATGTGATGCAGGTGGCGCATCATGTCCCGTGCCCAGTCCCGCGGCAGGTCGCCCGCCTGGCGGCGCAGGAATTCGGCCGCCGCGTCTGGATGCCGGGCGGCGTAGCGTTCGAGGCGGCGTTGCCAATCCTGTTCCAGCGCCGCGCCGGTCTCGCGCTTGTCCCATGCGGCATAGATTTCATCGGGCACGGCGAAAGGCACGGGGTCGGTCCAGCCCAGTTGCCTGCGACTGGCCTTGATCTCGTCGGGCCCCAGGGCCGCGCCGTGTATGCCCGCCGTACCGTGTTTGTTCGGCGCGCCCCAGCCGATCACGGTCTGGCAGCAAATGAGGGTGGGGCGGCCCGTGTCGGCGCGTGCGGTATCGATAGCCTGCGCGATCGCGTCGGCATCATGGCCGTCGACATCGCGTACCACCTGCCAACCGTAGGCCTCGAAGCGACCGGCGGTGTCGTCGCTGAACCAACCGTCGACCGCGCCGTCGATCGATATGCCGTTGTCGTCGTAGAACACCACCAGCTTGCCCAGGCCGAGGTGCCCGGCCAGCGAACAGGCCTCGTGCGATACGCCTTCCATAAGGCAGCCGTCGCCGGCCAAGCACCAGGTCCAGTGATCCACGATATTGTCGCCGTCGCGGTTGAACTCCGCGGCGAGCGCGGTCTCGGCCAGCGCCATGCCGACCGCATTGGCCAGGCCCTGGCCGAGCGGCCCGGTCGTGGTTTCAACGCCCGGCGTTACGCCGTACTCGGGGTGGCCGGGCGTCTTCGAATGCAGCTGGCGAAAGTTGCGCAGTTCTTCCAGCGGCAGGTCGTAGCCGGTGAGATGGAGCAGGGCGTACTGGAGCATGCAGCCGTGGCCGTTGGACACGATCAAGCGGTCCCTGTCCGGCCAGTGCGGGTTGGCCGGGTTGAAACGCATGACATCGTTAACCAGCACTTCGGCAATATCCGCCATGCCCATCGGCATGCCGGGGTGGCCGGAGTTGGCCTGTTCGATGGCGTCCATGGCCAGAACGCGCAGCGCGTTGGCCAGCGTGCGTCGGGGCGGTCTCGCGGCGGCCGCCGGCCTGGGCTCGCCCGCTGTTTTCGAACGAGCGGATCGGTCGCTTGATCTCATCGCGCTGTCTCCTGGCTGTACGGGTCGCGCGCCCGACGCGCATCGCGGATACGAGCGGTTCTGTGCCGCTCTTTTCGATCTCAATATGAGACAGGCAGGAAATAAGTAAAAATAAATCTTTGTTGGTTATCCGATAAACGAATCTAATGTCTCGGCACGTTGGATGGACAATCCCGGGGCTTTATTTCGATCACCGCGATTGACAATGGCTGTGCTAGGCTCGCTGCCATGATCGTTCGGAATGGCCGTTTCCAGCAGCTCATCGCCGTGCTGCTCGTAACGCTTGTGGCCGTCAGCGCCCAGGCGTGGGCGAGCCACGTCGATTGGCCTGCGCCCCAGGCCGGCGATCATGCCCACGTCGACGTTTCCGCGCTCGACGGCGCCGATGCGCATATCGACTCGGCCGAGACCACGCACAGCGACCACTGCTCGCATGGTGCCGCCCACCTGCTGGGCCTGCGTTCACACGCCGAAGATGTCGATTTCGCCGGGTCGGTGCCGCATCGCGCCGAGTGCGGCGACCGCTATACCAGTCTGGCGCACCCGCCCCTGATTGATCCGCCCATCGCCTGAACCGTCGTTCTCCGGCGCATCGCACCGCGACGCGTCGTTTTCGGATTCAACGCGATGAGGATCAATCATGTCCCTGCGTCATACGACGACAGGCACGACCGTCATCGGTCTGTGCCTGCTTTGGCTTGCGGCGCCCTGTGCTGCCGTAACCCAGATACCCCAACCACTCACGCTCGATGCGGCCCTGTCGTGGGCCGGCGAGTACAACCCCGGCGTGCGCGCCGCGCGTCGAGCTGTTACGTAGTTCTGGACCAAGTTCTATGCAGTGTTATAACTAAGCGGAAGACTGGTAGCGGACAACATCCTATTTGCCGCGTTCCAATTGGATCGATCAGCCTTATCGTACAAGACCATATGATTGATAGCGGCGCGACTAAATCGCCTAGTTGGGTTATGCACAATCCCATTCGGCTAGCTGGCGCTAGATATGTGCCAAGGCTTCGGTTGCCAGCCGGAACAGACATAGGCCGCCCCCCAGAAGAGGCTTTCGCATTCGAATTGCGTAAAGTGTCGCTTGATCGCCTCAGCGGGTCGCCGGTGAACAATATCGGAGGTTACGCCCGCCGGACGATTGAAGAAAACACCCAACTGCCCGAGCCATTTCGGCCACCGATCGGGCCATTGCAGTTCGAAGTTAGCAATACGTCCATGCGCCGGGAGCCCGGTAGCTATACACTCGATCAGGGTTTCGTAGCTGGCCACCGTTGAGAGCGCGAGCGTAGCCAATACGGCGTCTGCGTCATGGATCCGGTAGGTCGTCATGTCGGCCGCGACAAGCTCAACATTTAGCCAGCCCGCTCGTTCGACTCGCCGTCTGGCGACGCTTAGCATTTCAGGCGTCAGGTCTACGCCAATGATACGCCCGCGGGGACCCACCTTTTCGTGAAGGTGCTTGAAATTTAGACCCGTACCACACCCTAGATCCACCACTGTCTCGCCGGCTAGTAAGTGGAGGCGGGATACAGCCTGTCTACGGTAATGGTCGATTCGAAGACCGAACGCGCGATAGAACCACAGTCCACCGTCATAGAAAGGTGCCAAGCGAGCATAGCGTTGTCGAAATTCTTCTTTATTAAGAGCCATTGTAATGCGCCTCCTTCTGATACGTAGTGTGGTTCATAAAGCCGCAGTAACTTAGTCCTCCTAGGGTATTCGTCGCAGCTAGCAATCCAGCTAAACGGCCCGCGGGACGCAGCACACGTGTCGAAGGGCGAATTACAGCGGTAGATGTTTGGCTCGCATTATCAGTTCTGTGGTACGCTAAAAACTTATGCCGTTATCCTATGCCAATCTACAGCGACTTGTGGCGATAGTGCTCACAGTCATTGTGGCTTTAAGCGCCCAAGCGTGGGCGAGCCATGTAGATTGGCCGGCGTTCGACGGTGAGACGTACTCGCACGTAGAATCAACCGCCGTAGATAATGCCGATACTGGCGTTAGCGCGGACCATAATGACCACTGTAGCCATGCGTCCGCTCATTTAGTTGGGATACAAAGTGACGCGCCGGACATGGGGCTTCGTGGAATGTCGTCGCGTAACGGGCGTCATCGCGATCTCTATCGCAGCTTGGCCCACACCCCCTTAATCGATCCACCCATAGCCTGAATCTTCTTCGCCGGGCGCTGCTTCATTGCAGGCGCCTCTTCTATTGCGATGAGGATTCACAATGTATTTCCCCCGTTTTCTCCCGGGCAAAGCTGCCTGTGGACTTTGCATGCTATGGGTTTCGCTGTCCGCCTCCGCGGTCACGCAGATACCTCAACCTCTGACTCTCAACGCGGCCCTGAATTGGGCGAGCGAATATAATCCGACGCTGCGTTCGGCTCGTCTGCGTATTCAACGCCTCGGTGGCGAGGCTATTCACGCGGATGTCCCTGTCCCATCTAATCCGCGCTTGGAACTGGAAGCAGGCCAGCGCGATCAGCCGAACGGCTCAAGCACCGACATCGGTATCCAGCTCAGCCAAGAATTCTGGATAGCCGGCCAAGGCGGTCTACGCGCAGACGCTGCGACAAGTAGGTTGGGCGCCGCTCGAGCTGATTACGATTTCCTGGCAGCCACGACGACGGCACGCGTGCGTGCCGCGTTCCTTTCTGTCTTGGTCGCGGAGCAGGCAGTAAACACCGCCGAGCGCGTCGTTGATACCAACGAGCAGCTCGAGACTTATGCCAAGAAGCGTCTTAACGCAGGCGCGGGTACCCGAATCGAATCCAATGCGGCACGTCTTGGGTTGCAGCGAGCACGTGCGTTCGCCGCCGCGGCCCGGGATGCGGCGACCCAAACTCGACTTGAACTCAAGGACCTGCTTGCGATCGATCCCACGCGTCGGCTCGCCATTCAGGGAGATCTGAGTTTTGCGCTGCTCGATATGCCAAATCGTGATCGCTTGTTGGCGCGTGCCGTCGAGCGGCGCACGGACTTGCAGGCCGCTGCGTCGCGCGTGATTGCCGCACGGAAAGAATTGTCACTAGCCAATCGCGAAATCATACCGAACCTCACCGTGTTCGGTTTTTACCGCGAAGAAGCGGGTGGTCGTGACAAAGGCGGCTCGGATATTACTGGCGGCGGTATCGGTTTCGAGCTGCCGCTGCTGGATCGCTATGAAGGCGAGCGCCAGATTGCGACTGCGGAGCTAGCGCAGGCCCAGCTCGATCAGGACAACCTTCAGCGCGAGGTTCGACTTCAAGTGCTTTCGGCCATCAGCGCATATGACGCCGGACGAGAACGAGCAGATGCGTTGAGTGATGCGGTTTTGGAGGCCGCGGAGAGTTCTCTCGAACTCACCCGGCGCTCATTCGCAGCCGGCAAGGTCGGGGCAACCGCGATCACGTCTGCCCAGAACAACCTATTTGACGTGCGTCGCGATTATCTCGACGCGCTCGGAGCGCTGGTTACGGCCGGTACCGATCTCGAGCGCGCCACGGGTGGCTTGCTCGTGATGGACAGCCGCGGAGCATCGCAATGAACAAACATGAACTCATGAGTTATTTCCGAATTCCCACACTACTGCTCTTTGCCGCGCTCTTGCTGACGGGCTGTGATTCTTTCAGTGCCGGAGCCGACAATTCACGAACCAGCGAAACGTCCAGACAGCCAGCAGAACGCGGCGAACATAACGGCCATGACGAAGCCGGGCATGCCAGTGATGAACACGATGACGTCGAAAAAGGCGAACTTGGGTCTGACCACGCTGAAGGCGAAAGTGGCCATGACGGGCACGGGGAAGAAAATCCGGACAGCGTTAAGCTCAGCGCGGAGCAGTTTCAGCAACTCGACATCGCAATTGGCCAGGCCGAAAGCGGTACAGCGAGTGCGTCGATCCAAGCGCCAGCGACGCTACATTTCGACGCCGACCGCGTCGCTCGTGTGGGGCCGCGACTGCAAGCCAAGGTAGTCAAAGTAACGGCGGACCTTGGTGAAGCAGTATCGCGTGGTGAAACACTTGCAGTACTCGATAGTGTCGCCTTAGGCAAGGAAAAGGCGGCATATCTAACAGCGGCCGCGCGCTTTAACACGCGCCAGGCCGCCTACGCGAGAGACCGCAAATTGGCTGCGGATCAGATCGTGAGCGATTCGGATCTCGCTGAGTCTCGTGCCGCATACGAACAAGCAAAGGCGGAGCGACGTGCGAAGCGTGCCGAACTCAAGCTTTACGGCCTCGACAATGCGGCGGTCGATGCAATTCGCAGTGGTGGGGACGAGCCTTTGTCGCGACTTGAGTTGGTTGCGCCCCGCGACGGCGTTATCGCGAAACGCGATCTGGTTGCTGGCCAAACACTTGGTGCTAACGAAACACCGATCCATGTCGTCGATAACACACGGATGTGGTTGATGATCGATGCTGCGGAGCAAGCGCTGCCGTACTTAAAAAAAGGTCAGAAAGTGAGTTTCACGGTACGACCATTGCCGGATGAAAGCTTTATAGGGGTGATCGACTGGATCTCGCCCCAGCTCGACGAACAGGCCAGAACGGTGCGTGTGCGTGCCGTCGTCGAAAACCCTGATGGTTTGCTTAGAGCCGGCATGTTTGCCGATGCCGATATCGACGCCGGGGCGTCTAGCGGTAAGCGCTCACGTATAGCGCTTGTTCCCGTGGATGCAGTGCAACAAATCGGTGAGCGCGAAGGCGTGTTTCTGCCAGCTGGACCCGAGGGCGCTTACACGTTTCAACCGGTAAGCACCGGCTCAGAAAATCAAGGCCAGGTAGAAATCCGGCAGGGGATTCAAGCTGGCGACACCTTGGTTGTGCGCGGCGCATTCGATCTGAAAGCTGCGCTTACCGCCGGTGGCCGTAGCGCCGCACACAGCCACTAGGAGGGCGCCATGATTAACGCAATTATTCGCCTGGCGATGGCGAACCGGCTCATGGTGCTCGTCGCGGTTTTCGCGCTGGCAATCGGCGGCTATTTCTCGCTGCGTGCACTACCAGTGGATGCTTTCCCGGACGCGACGCCAGCTCTCGTACAGGTATATACCGCGAGCGAGGGGCTGTCGCCGGTGGACATTGAAACGTTGGTCTCCTATCCGATTGAGATCAGCATGTACGGATTGCCCGGTCTCGAAAAAGTACAGTCCACGTCCATTTTCGGGCTATCGCGGGTTGACGTCTACTTTGAAGACGGCACGGATATCTATTTTGCCCGACGGCTCGTGAACGAGCGGCTTTCGGAAGCCCGTCGCAACATCCCAAGTGGCCTAGGTGAGCCACAACTCGGTCCTATCACGACAGGACTTGGTCGGATTCTCATGTATACAGTCGAGAATGAGGGAGGCGCGGACTATTCGCTTACAGAAAGACGTACAGCCCAAGACTGGCTGATCAAACCACAGCTGCGTACGGTCGATGGTGTGACTGGCGTGCTCTCGATCGGTGGTTACGAAAAGCAGTATCAAGTCCGCCTGGACATGAGTGCGATGACGGCCCGCGGCTTGACGCCGGCCGACGTTCGCGAAGCGCTACAGCGCAACAACCGAAACGTCGGCGCTTCATTCATCGAGCGCGGCGGCGAGGAATACATTATCCGCGGGTATGGTTGGGTCTCTTCGGGCGAGCAGGGTTTGTCTGATCTGCGCAACACCCGAGTAGACACGCGCAATGATCAGCCGGTTTATATCCGAGATATCGCCGAAGTCAGCTACGGGCGAGCCATTCGACGTGGTGCAGAACTCGCCAACGGCGAAGAATCTGTTGGCGGTTACGTTCTCAAGCTGATCGGAACGGATACCCAGCGCGTCCTCGAGGATACGAATGCAAAGCTCGAGGAAATCAATAAGTCGTTGCCTAACGGTATGGTCGCCAAAGTCTACTACTCTCAGGCCGAGCTAGTAGACAAGGCGATCAATACGGTCGTCGAAGCGCTTTTAATTGGCGCCGTACTAGTCCTGATATTGCTGTACTTGTTCCTGGGCAACTTGAGATCGACACTCATTGTCGTGTCGAGCGTACCGCTGTCGCTACTTGTAGCATTCATTGCTATGCGCGTGTCCGGCTTGTCGGCGAACTTGATGAGCCTCGGCGGGTTGGCAATCGGCATTGGGATGATGGTCGACGGCTCGGTCGTCATGATCGAAAACATCTTCCGGCATTTTGAGGAACAGGACCTCAAGACCGCGAGCATGGCGGATTTGATTGGTGCCGCGGCTCGAGAAGTTGGGCGACCGATCGTTTTCGCGGTCGCCATCGTGATCATTGTCTTCCTTCCGTTGTTCACCCTGCAGGGCGTCGAGGGAAAACTCTTCTCGCCCATGGCTTACACGATTAGCTTCGCGTTGGCCGCAGCTCTGTTGCTATCCCTCACACTCGTACCCGTGCTGGCAATACTGGCATTCCGACGTGTTACCACGATGCGGGAGCCGCGGTTTGTGTCGTGGATGAAGGCCGGTTACCGCCCGATGCGCGACGCCGCGCTAAAAGCACCGATCGTTGTAGTAGGGACAGCGCTAATCTTATTCATTGCGAGTCTCGCTGTTTTTCCGCAATTGGGTACTGAGTTCATTCCGACCCTACGGGAAGGCACATTCATGGTTCGCTCCACACTGCCACCCGGGGCGAGCTTGGATTCCGCGATTGCGTACGGCAAGCGGATACAAGATACCGTCGGAGAATTCGACGAAGTTACCGGCGCCTATTCACGTATCGGTCGTGCTGAAGTCGGCGGCGATCCCGAACCGGTCAATGTGGTCGCAACGACCATCAACCTGAAACCCCTTGATGCCTGGCGAAGTGGGCGTTCTTACGAAGGTCTTCAGAACGCGATGTCCGAGCGCCTTCAAGCGCGCGTTCCCGGGTTGGCGAATAACTTTTCTCAGCCGATCCAGCTTAGAACCGATGAATTGCTCTCAGGCGTTCAAGCACAGCTCGTGGTCAGTATCTTCGGCGATGACCTCGACAAGTTAGCTGAGGTCGGCCAGCAGGTCGCCGAACTCGCGCGTAATACCACCGGTGCTGTGGATGTGCGTGTCCAGCAGCAGGGCGGCAAACAGCAGATCGTCATAAAGCCAGACCGCGAAGCCTTGTCGCGTTATGGAATTAGCGTGGACGACGTTTTGAACACCGTGTCCGTAGGGGTCGGGGGAGCTTCCGTCGGCCAGGTCTTCGACGGCGTGCGGCGGTTCGATATTTTCCTGCGGCTGCAGGCGAACCAACGTGAGCGGATCGATGCGATTCGAGACCTGAATCTTCGGACACCTGGCGGCGCGTTGATTCCGCTGTCACGAGTGGCGAACGTGGACGTCTATACCGGTCCCAAGCAGATATCACGATCGAACGCCAGTCGACGTCTGTATGTGCAGATGAACGTTCGCGGGCGGGACATGGGCGGCGTCGTAAACGATCTGCGTGCCGGTATCGATCGCGACATCGATATGCCGCCCGGTTATTTCGTTGACTTCGGCGGCCAGTTCGAGAACCAACAAAGGGCCATGAAGCGCCTTTATCTCGTCGTACCCGTCACGATGGCGCTGATCTTTTTGTTGCTCTACAGCGCATTCTCGAGTCTGCGCTATGCGGCGCTGATCTTTTTGAACGTTCCGTTCGCAATCATCGGCGGTATCTTCACGCTCTGGTTGTCGGGACTGTATCTATCCGTGCCCGCTGCTGTTGGCTTTATCGCGGTGTTCGGCGTAGCCGTTCAAAACGGGGTCGTGCTGGTTTCCTACATCAATCAGTTGCGTGATCACGGTATGGAGCTCGATGAGGCGGTAAGCACCGGCGCAGAACATCGGCTGCGCCCCGTACTCATGACCGCGCTGACAGCGATCCTGGGACTAATCCCGCTGCTCATGGCTAACGGTATCGGATCGAACGTGCAACGGCCGTTGGCCGCAGTCGTAATCGGCGGCCTCGTGACTTCAACGCTCCTGACGTTATTGGTATTGCCTGCCGTGTACCACTGGTTCGCCGAACCACGGCGCGAAGTCGAGCTGTGAGGAGGGGCTGATCATGGAGGTAACACCCACCCATATGGCGCAAGTCCCGCTCGACCAGGTGATTTCAGGGCAAGCGCCCTCGATTGATTCGCAGCGGAGTACTGCGAAGAATTCTCACGAATACATCGGCCGAGTGAATGGTGGTCTCGTTTGGAGCTACAGGCATAGTTTAGCGATCTATGCGCTAACTAAATATAAGCCCAATATCATAGGGGCCATTGGGTATAGGTCACTTGTTAGTCAGGGTGTTCCACGCTGCAGGCACCCAGAGTTTGCGGGTGAGCCACAAAACGAAGTCGCAAACGTTTGGAGGTGGTCGCGATGGTAGCGGCCAAATCCTTCGACCATCGGGTTTCGCGCCTGCGTGTGACGACCTCCGTGCTCGCATTGGCCGTGGCGCTGTTTCTAGTGACTACTGCCAATAACTCATTTTGGAGTGCGGCGGCAAGTGCGGCAGATATTTCCTGGCGGGGGAACTTTGGGTTTTTCGCCGCAATCTTCGTATTTCTTGTCGCCGCTTTCACTTTGGCTATCGCACCATTTGGCTTACGTTTTCTTTTTAAGCCGTTTATTTCCGTGTTACTCGTCCTGGCATCTGTTAATAGCTATTTCATGGATACCTACGGTGTTGTGATTGATGACGGAATGCTGCGCAACACGATACAAACCGACCCTAGGGAGGTTGACGGTTTATTGAGCCCGGTTTTGTTTTGGCATGTGTTATGGGCCGGAGTTTTGCCGGCGTTGGTTGTGTGGTGGGTTCCCGTGCGCTATGCGACTTTTCCTAGACAATTGGGTCGGCAAATATTGACGATGGCGCTAGCTTTAGCAGTAGCCGGGGCGGCACTTTATAGCCATTACAAAGAATTTTCACTAGTAGGGCGCGAAAATCGAAATTTACGTTATTTGATTAATCCGAGTTATTCCATTTACTCGGCTGGAAAGTTGCTGGCTGCCGAGTTAAGTGCCGGTGAGGCGGCACTTCGGCCATTGGGCCGCGACGCCTACCAACGACAGCATAGCTCACCCGGCGGCAAGCCAAGGCTCGTGGTTTTCGTTCTAGGGGAAACGGTGCGTGCTCATAACGCTACCTTGGAAGGTTATGAGCGGAGGACCATGCCGCTCATGGCCCAAGAAGAGATTGTCAAGTTTGACAGCGTATATTCCTGCGGCACTGCTACTGCAGTGTCTCTGCCCTGTATGTTCTCGCGCCAAAACCGCAGCAGTTATGACGAGTTCGTGTCGGATAACAGCGAGAATTTATTAGATGTCCTGAAACACGCCGGGGTACGTGTGCTATGGCGTGAAAACAACTCCGGCTGCAAGGGCGTTTGCGCCAGGGTAAAAACACAAAACACAGCTCAGATGGACGTGCCTAATTATTGCAATGAAGATGGCTGTTTTGACGAAATTTTATTGTATCGGCTGGATGAATCGCTAAACGAGCCCTCGAGAGACACTTTCATTGTGCTTCATCAACAGGGCAACCACGGGCCTGAATACTACAAACGGTACCCGCCTGAGTTTCGCAAATTCCAGCCTGAATGCCGTAGCAATCGCCCGCAGGATTGTAGCCGCCAAGAGCTGATAAACGCCTACGACAACGCCATTTTATATACCGACTTCGTGCTCTCTAGGGTTGTGAAGTTTCTAAAAAGGAACTCCGATCGCTATGCGAGCGCGATGATTTATATGTCCGACCATGGCGAGTCGCTTGGCGAGAGCGGCATTTACCTTCACGGCCTACCGTACTTAATAGCGCCGCATGAACAAACCCATGTGCCGCTGATGGTTTGGACCTCGTCTGATTTTAGGAAGGGGCGGGGACTCGAGCGCAAGTGCATGAGCCAAGTGAATGATCAAGAGTATAGCCAGGATAATTTGTTCGACACGGTTCTAGGTCTGTTCGCGGTACAGACACAGGTCTACCGGCCCGGACAAGACATCTTCGCAGCATGTCCGCCACCGCCTTGACAGGTCGGCAGGTTTGTTAGGAGTGCCACCCATGTCTGATGTGATTTCAGATCAGCATCCCCTGGCCGAGCGGCTGTTACGGCCCATACGGCGCTTCGCGGCGTATGGGCCATCCAGCGGCATTGTTCTGGTTATGGCTACTGCGCTCGCGGTGCTATGGGCCAACTCTGCGGGATCGTTATTACCGGGCTACGCAGACTTTTGGAACACTGAACTTTCTCTTCGTCTGGGCGATGTAGAGCTGTCACTTTCGCTCCACGAATGGATCGATGAGGCATTGATGGCGCTGTTCTTCTTTCACGTCAGTCTCGAGGTGAAGTACGAATTTCTCAGCGGTGCTCTGTCCACCCGAGACAAAGCGGTCCTGCCAGTGGTTGCGGCGCTAGGCGGCATGCTAGCGCCAGTCGCAGTTTTTCTGATTCTTAACCTACCGGCGGGGGATCCCGGGGGATGGGCCGTACCAATGGCGACAGATGTTGCGTTTGCTATTGCGCTTCTCACCCTACTAGGCAAACGGGTGCCCGCGAGCTGGCGGGCATTCCTACTGGCACTTGCGGTTATCGATGACGTCGGCACGGTTGCCGTGATAGCCCTGTTCTATTCGGCGAAGATCACCACTATCCCATTGCTCGTGGTGGCTTTCGGGCTAGCTCTCGTTTACGCGATGCGTCGTGCCGGGGTCCATGCATTTTTAGTTTATTGGTTGGTTGGCGCCGCAATCTGGCTCGCGATGGAGAAATCTGGCGTTCATCCGACCGTCGCGGGCGTCCTGCTCGGGTTCTTGACGCCGCTTTCCACGCCACGCCATACGCATTCATACAATGAACAAGCCGCTGAACGCATTCCACACCTATTACGCGAAGCCCCATCCTCAAAACGTCGACTCCTAGAAGAACTGGAACGCGTTAGGCGAGGCGCATTATCGCCGCTGAATATCCTGCAACATCGGCTAGAGCCGTGGGTGTTATTCCTGATCATGCCGGCCTTCGCGCTCGCCAATGCAGGGGTTGATCTGAGCGAAATTAGTCTCGCTGATAATGCCAGCCTTTGGGTTCTAGTCGGGAGCGGTGTCGGTCTGGTGGTTGGCAAGCCTCTTGGCATTGTAACGGCCGTACGTCTGGCGACCCTCTTGTCCCGAACAAAACTCCCGGATGGTCTCTCTTGGTCAGCTCTGACCGGTCTGGGGCTTCTCGCCGGCGTTGGTTTCACTATCGCTTTATTCTTGACCAGCCTTGCGTTTACAGATCCGGCGATCGCATCGGCCGCACGCGTTGGCATTTTGGCTGGCTCCTTAATCGCCGCATTGGCGGGGCTGGGATTACTTTGGTTGGTTTTACACAAGAATGATGAAAATTGGGTAGCGCAGAGCGAAGACGTCGCGTGAGCTGGAACGTGATGACCGAATGACAGAGCAATTACGGTCACTATTCGCGACGACGGCTGACCTCTGTCAACTAAAGTTACCAAAAGGAGACAGACGATGAAGGAAATCAAGGCTTACGTACGTGAAGTCATGCTCGAACAGGTGATTTCGGCGCTGGCTGATATTGACGACATACCCGGAATCGCGGTGGTGCATCTACGTGAATATGGCCACGTCCAGGACGGCAGCTTGAGGCGGGTCAAAATGGCCAAGCTCGAAATTGATGTGCCGGAGTCGCTTGCGACGACCGTCGTAGACGCGATATTGGCAAGCGCACGTACAGGCGACGGCCACCCCGGTGATGGAAAAGTCTTCATATCAGATTTGCGGGAGGCCATTCGTATAAGCGACGGGCAACGTAACGAAGGGGCGGTGCAAATTTCGTCGAAATCGGGAGGCCCAGATGAGTAAGCATGAGCACGGCGGTCATAGCCATGGCAATGCAGGTAGCACGAAACTGCTTATCATATCGCTGATATTTACGACTGCATACGCTGGCGTCGAGGTAGTCGGTGGTATTTGGGCCAACTCACTGGCCCTGATTGCCGATGCGGGCCATATGATCACCGACTCCTTATCTCTCGGAATCGGCGCTTTTGCAGCATGGCTAAGTCAGCGTCGCGCTTCAAAAACCCTTACGTATGGATATGCACGCGCTGAGGTTATAGGAGCGCTCGTCAACGTTCTGTTCATGCTGGGTATTGTGGTCTGGATTGTTTTTGCCGCATTTGAACGACTTGCGAATCCAGAGGAAGTTGGCGGAACGACCGTTATGGTTGTCGCTTTCATCGGCTTACTCGTAAATATCGCCGTCGCGTGGATTCTGATGCGGGGCGAAAAAAACATGAACGTGCGGGCCGCGTTGTTGCACGTAATGGGTGACTTGGCGGGTTCTGTAGCGGCGTTGCTGGCGGGCTTCATCGTTTACCTCACCGGCTGGCTGCCGATAGACCCGTTGCTTTCGTTATTAATCAGCCTTCTGATTGGTTTTGCGAGCATAAATATTTTACGCGACGTCATGCGAGTCCTTATGGAGGGCTCACCTAGCGATGTGGATATTGACGAGTTGAAGCAGTCCATGGGCGAGATTAGTGGTGTCGTTGAGGCGCACCATATTCACGTCTGGTCTCTATCGTCGAGTCGTCACGCCTTATCGGCACAAATCAAACTTGATGAGATAGGTGAATGGGATGCGGTCCTACCGCGACTACAGGCCCTGCTGGGTCGGCGCTTCGGCATTCAGCACAGCACGTTACAGCCGGAATCTGGCTCGCGCAGCATCCTTGAAAATCGCGGCAAGAACGTTGATGGGAACGGTTCATCATGCTCAGGCAAGCTTTAAGAACTACATCGACGCTCTTACTTTTTGTATTTATGTTGACCCCAGTTTTATCTCGCGCTCAAGAACCTGAAATCACGGTCAGTAGCAAAGCTTATAAGAGACAGTTCAAAACCATGCTCCAGCGCGCCGAGGAGGGCGATGCGAACGCCCAGAATTCCGTTGGCGGTGCCTTTGCCATGGGCGACGGTGTCGTAGAGGATGATGAGGCCGCGTATCGTTGGTTGCGCAAAGCGGCAGAACAAGGCCACGCTGCGGCTCAATACAATCTATTCCTCTTGTCGACTCAGAAGAGGGATTCGGAGAATACGCTCGAAGCCCCAGTCAAATGGTTACAAAGGGCCGCCAATCAAGGTGTCCTTCAAGCGCAATTTCGTCTCGCAGAGTTTTACCGACAAAGCCGTGTTAAGCACAAAAAACGGCGGGAGCGCGCGGCCATGTATTACGCCATGGCCGCTAAACAAGGTCACGCGTCTGCGCAATTTTATTTGGGCTGGTGCTACGACAAGGGTGTTGGGGTCACTCAGAATGAGTCGAAAGCGGCGCGGTGGTACTTGAAAGCTGCGAAAAAGGGGCAGGTCGATGCCCAAGTGAATCTAGCCGTAAACTATATCGACGGTCGAGGGGTCCAGAAAAGCCAAGCGCAAGCACGGAGATGGTTTTTGCGGGCAGCGCAACAAAATTCTGCGATCGCACAATATAACCTCGGCAAACTGTCTCAGGCTCGTGCGAGTTCACGGGGTAACATCATCGAGGCATATGTCTGGACATCGTTGGCAGCCGAACAAGGACTTGGTGCGGCGATTCGCGAACGCGAGCTTCTCCGGAGTTTGATATCACCTTCACAATTGAGCCGAGCACAAGCGCGCGTTCGACGTTGGAGTAAGATTAATTCCGACAACGCTCAATTTGACCTTCAGCTGGAAAGCCGGCGTAGTTTTCCGGTCACTGAACCAATATCGGGGCTCGAAGCGCTGTTGCCTAAAAAGGGCAAAGCTGACAGCCAGCGATAGCGCGAGAGCGGAAAAAATTGATTTTTTAATCCGATAAAATCTGGGATGGGCCCCCACGGATTTCTTAAGATGGGCTGTTACACATGCCGAACCAAGTTCGGTGGTTTCAGACACCCTAAGCGCATGAAGGCGCTCTATCTGAGCACACTCGTTTTAAGCACCCGTTGGCCGAGTCGATGCTCGAGGCCGAAGGTACGCACGAGCTGGTGCGGTGCATTCGCTTGTGTGGACGTTGCGAACGAAGTTCCCTGGCCGTCGTTGCGATGAGTCGTTGCAACGAGTGCAAGCGCGCTTCGAAACCGGCAGGCTTTGATCACCGCGCGCGATTACGTGCCGAAATTCCGCGCCTGCCACGGCGCTACCTTAAGGACGACCGGGAAGATGATCTATCTCAACCGTCAGCACTCCGGCTACGTCGTCAATCAAAAGCGTGTCGAACGACACTATTCCGAGCAACGTCTAACGTACCGATCTTTGGTCAATAGTCGTTTTTCGCATCTAACTACTACGCGTGGAAGGCCGCAAAGACGGCCATTCGAGTCTTTGGACTCTTCGTAAAATATTATTCAACCGAAGTATGGCTACAGCGGCGATGGTCTTTACTGCCGTGTTCGGTGTCGCGGTACAGAACGGCGTGGTGATGGTGTCCTATATCAACCAGCTGCGACAGCAGGGCACGTCTATGGCCGACGCGGTGCGTATCGGCGCCGAGCATCGCCTGCGCCCGGTCCTGATGACCGCGCTGACCGCGGTCCTCGGGCTGATTCCGCTGCTGCTTGCCGACGGCATCGGCTCCAACGTGCAGCGGCCGCTCGCGGCGGTGGTGATCGGCGGGCTCATGACTTCGACGCTGCTCACACTCATCGTGCTGCCCAGCGTCTATCGCTGGTTCGCCGAACCGGACGCGCCGGCGCACCGAGCCTGAGCGATATGCCCGGCGCCGCGTTGCGCCGGGCATACACGACTGTCGTAAGATCGAAAGACCGGGCACTCGCGCGCTGCCGCGATGTCTACTCCCGAAACCGATCTCAACCGACGGCCCCGCCATGACTGCCATTTTTCGCGCTACCGTACTCGCGCTCGGCGTGACGAGCATGGTCTATTCCATCAATGCGTCCGCGGCGCCGGCCTATAGCACCGATGTGGCGCGCGCCATGCAGGCGGGCGACTACGGCGAGGCGCGATCACTGCTTCGCGAGCGTGCCGAAGACGGCGATCCCGAAGCACAGCTCAACCTCGGCGTGCTGCTGGCCGCCGGACGCGGGGCGGCGCCGAACCTGCAGGAGGCGGCGCGCTGGTATCGCGAAGCCGCGGAACAGGGCAACGCCGCAGCCCAGAACAATCTCGGCCAGGCCTATCTGCAAGGCCAGGGCGTCGGCATGCAGCCCGACACCGCTGCACGCTGGTTTCGCGCGGCCGCACAACAGGGCGATGCCGGCGCGCAATACAACCTTGGCACCCTGTATGCCCAGGGCCGCGGCGTGACCCGCGACATGGCCCAGGCGGTCGACTGGTGGCGCAAGGCGGCCGAACAGGGCGTGATCGCGGCCCAGTACAACATGGGCGCCGCCAGCGCCGATGGTGTGGGCACGAAACAAAGCGACGCCGCGGCGGTTTACTGGTTTGCCAATGCGGCCCAGGCGGGCAATACACGTGCCCGACAGGCCCTGGACGATCTTCTGCCCGGACTGCCGACCAAACAGGTGGCGGCGAGCAACGCGCGGGTGCGGGGTGAGCGCAACACCAGCGCCGAGATCATCGCGACGGTGGACGCGCCGCAACGTCTTCCGGTACTCGGACACACGCGCGACGGCTGGACGATGATCTATCTCGCCGACCAGGGACGACTGGGCTGGATCGCCGACAGCCTGCTCAGCGAGCAGGCCAGCGCGCGCTAGACGCCGGCGCTAGCGCTGCGGGCGTGCCTCGAATCGCGCGAGCGGGTCGCCCTGACGGTCGAACAGCGTGAGCATGTCGTCGTCGACCCGCGCGGTGGTCGTGCGCTCCAGGGCGTGCATGAGCGCTTCTTCCTGTTCCATGGCGTTGGCGCAGTAGCGGCGTGTGCTGGCAAGCGAATCGAAGCGCAGATTCTCGCCGCCACCACTGTAGGCGCCGTTGAGCCGATTGCAGCCGGCAAACCCTTCGACCCGCTGGCTGTCGCCGTGCATCAGCAGGTAGGGGTCGCGACGCATGGCGTCACGATCGACCGCCTGCTGGCCGACCTCGACCAGCTGCCATTCGGTGTCCGCCAGGCGAACGAAGTCGGGCGTACCCGCGCAGGCGCCGAGCACCAGCGTGACGAACACCGCAGAGCAGAATAGACGGATAGCGTGCATGAGGCCTCGCATTGGGCGTAGTTGAAACCGGTCTACCCCCAAGCGTAGCGGTCACGCGGGCTCGATTGCACGCAATCCGCCGTCGCAACGCGTCCGGGCGTACCCGCATGGCGTAGAATCGCGCGGCATTTCGCAGCGCCGTTTTCCGTCTTGATCGATTCCGCTTCAACCCATGCCAGTACCGGCGCCCTGCGCCGCCAGCTGTTCGCCCAGACCTGGCCGATGGCGATCGGCGTCATGTCGCTGCTCGGGTTTCAGCTCGTCGACTCGGCGTTCGTGGCGCGCCTGGGTACGGTAGCGCTCGCGGCGCAGTCGTTCACGTTTCCGATTACGTTTCTCATGATCGGCGTGCAGGTGGGTCTGGGCATCGCCATCGCCGCGCTCATTTCGCGGGCGATCGGTGCCGGCGAAGAAAAGCGCGCGCGCCGATTGGGCAGCCTCGTGCTTTTCGGCGGTGCCGCGGCCATCGGCGTGCTCGCGATCCTGCTGTGGCTGTTCCATGTGCCGCTGTTTCGCCAGCTGGGCGCCGAGGGCGAGGCACTCGAGCTGATTGGCGACTACTGGCCCGTCCAGCTGCTCGCGAACTGGTTTGCCGCGCTGCTGTATTTCGGCTACACGCTGTTTCGCGCGCACAACAACACGCGGTTGCCGGGTTTGCTGATGGTCGTGACCAGCGCGCTCAATCTGGTCTTCGATCCGCTGCTCATCTTCGGCGTCGGCGGTTGGCCGGGGCTCGGGCTGCCGGGCGCGGCGTGGGCGACCACGCTGGCCTTCACGATCGGCTTGATGCTGGTGGGCTGGCGGTTGTCGCAGCGAAACTGGCTCAGCCTGACGGGCCTACCCGGCGAGGCGCGCCGTTCGACCGGCGCGTTTGCGGTGATTGCCGGGCCCGCCATGCTCAGCCAGCTCATGCCGGCGCTGTCTGCCATGACCGCCACGGCGCTGATCGCGTCGCTGGGCGAACAGGCGGTGGCCGCCTGGGGTCTGGCCAGTCGGCTCGAGACCGTGTCGCTCATGCTCGTGCTTGGGTTGACCATGTCCTTGCCGCCCTGGCTGGGTCATTGCTACGGGGCGGGCAACTGGCCGCGTATCCGCGCGCTCATGTCGATTGCCTTTCAGGCGGTCATCGTCTGGCAGCTGCTGCTCGGTGTCGTGATGGCGCTGGCGGCGCCGTGGGTCGCGCAGGCGCTTGCCAGCGACGAGGCCGTTCGCTCCGGTCTGACCTGGCTGATGCGCGCCATGCTGCCCAGCTACGCGCTTCTGGGCCTGTGCATGCTCGTGGTTTCCGCATCGAACGCGCTGGGCTGGCCGTTGCGCGCGATGATGATTTCCTTCGCGCGGTTGTTTGTGTGTTATCTGCCGTGTATCGCGCTCGGCGTACTCGCAGGCGAGATGGCCTGGGTGGGCCTTGGCGCCGCGCTGGGCAATGCACTGGCCGGTACAATGGCCTGGCTGGCATTTCGCCGCAGTATGGCCGGGGTACCGGTTCAGTCGGTCGCGCGCTAGCTGCTGGAAATCGTGCGTGTGCCATAGAAGGCACCGATAGGGGTATAGGTCGGCATTATCGTCGACGGCGTTAATCGACCCAATGCATCTCGCAAGTGGTTGATTCATAGAGATGCGTGAAATTGTTGCAGCGCAGCGATTGAAAAGCGCACGTGAGGTCCAATCTCTCTTTTCAAGCATATTTTCGTTTTTTCATTTGCCTTGAAAGGGAGACTTTCATGTCCACGCATCATCTGAACCGCAAGAATGCGTTCGTCGTCGCGGTGCTTGCTCTCGCCGGTTTTGCCGGCCCGGCCGTCGCTGGCGACAACGTGCAGAGCCATCAGGACAACGTCACGCCGTTGTCGGCCTCGCAGTCCGCCATGCTTGGCCATGGCGCCCGTGCCGACGCGAACGTCGCCGCGGCTGATCCGGCCCACGAAAACGTACCGGCGACCCGCAGCCAGATCGAAGTTCTGGATCTGGGCCATGTGCGCCACGCGCGCATGACGCTGGCCAGCCAGTAAAAGACGGCGGCCCCTGCATGCGCAGGGCCGACGACCCGACAGGCTCGGCTTGCGCCGGGCCTTTTTTATGCGCGACGTCCGAAAATGCCAGCGCCATGATCGCGCTGCGGGTGCTCATGGCTTGCCGGCTTCGGTCGATTGCGCGACATTGAAATCTCATACGAAGCGATCGTGCAGATCGCCATACAAGAGAGGAGAGATATGCGTAATCGATTCAACCTGTGGCTGGGTGCCGGTTTCGGCATGGCCCTGCTGGGCTGTGCGTTCGCGTTGCCGGCGGTGGCCGCGGATCACGACGAAAAGGCCGCCGACACCACCATGCCCACGACCGAACACCAGGCAGAGCAGATGCGCAGTGTCCCGGACGGAGCCGAAGGCTCGTCGACCGGCGACCAGGTGCCGCAGTCCGACGGCATGCCGGCGACCAAGGCGCAGACCGAGGAGCTCAAGGAAAGCGACAAGATGTCTCGGGACAAGGACATGAAGGCTTCGGATTCCGACTCCTGACACCGTCCTGACGCGCCACTGCGATATCCACGCAATGCCCGGCTTTGGCCGGGCATTTTCGTGGCCGGTGCATCGCGGCGCGCACCGCAGCCAGTAGGCTGTATGCCGATGAACGTAAATCACGCCCGGAACCGGTCCACCGACGAAACCATGCCCCGTACACTGCCGCGGCGCCATGCCAGCCGTTTGCGCCACTACTGGCGCACGCGTGGCTGGGCGTGCCACGACAATATCGATCTGGACCTCTTGCGCTGGGGGCTGATCGACGAACTGGCCGACGCCGACGTGGCCAGCCGTTTTCTGGTTACCGCCCGCGGGCGCGACGCGTTAGGCGATGCCGTGGTGCGCAATCGACATGCCCGCAGCCGCCATGCGCAGGTTACCGACGGTGTGGCGCGCCACCTGAGCGGCCAAGGACGGCTCGTATTCACCGAGCTGGCGGTTCATACCGAAGACGACACCTCGCCCGCGCCGCGCTGGGCGCTGTGCAAGCCGGACGTGTTCTCGCTCTCGCGCAGCCTGCGGCCCGACCATCTCGCGCCCCAGGTGCACGAAATCAAGGTGCGCCGGGCTGATCTACTTGGCGAACTGCGTTCCGGAAAAACGCATCGCTATCGTGAGCTGGCCGCGGAGATTTACTTCGTTCTGGTCGAAGGCATTGCGAAAGTCGAGGAGATCCCGGCGGAGTACGGTGTGGTGACCTGGCGCGACCCGACCGGCTACACGCTCGAACGTTGCGCACCCCGACACGACTACCGTCTCGAAACACGCCACTGGATGGCCATGGCCCGTGCACGGCCGTTTCAGGCCGAGGACGACTCGCTTCAGATGTCGTTCTGATCGACACTGGGCTTATGCGGATAGCGAAATCGACGGCCGGTACGCCGTACCGACAGGGCGGCGTGACGTGAGTCGCGCGGCCGACTGGACCCAACGGCTGCTGGATTCGCGGTACGGGCTGGCATGGCTGGCCGTACTGTCCGCGTTGGAGACCACGATCCTGCCGATTCCCATCGAGTTGATCATGGTGCCGTACATGCTGGCGCGCCCGCGCCGGCTATGGCTGATCGCGGCCGTCACGCTGCTCGGCTGCATGGTCGGTTCGTTGCTCGGCTATGCGGTCGGGTTCTTTCTGTTCGATTCGGTCGGCCAGCCGCTGCTCGCGTGGCTCGACGCCGGTGAGGCCTACGACAGCTTCGAACAGAAATTTTCCGACAACGGCTTTCTCGCTATTCTCGCGATCGGCGTTACGCCGGTGCCGTTCCAGGTCGCATTGCTGGCGGCCGGTATCGCCGGCTACGCGTTGCCGTTGTTCCTCGCCGCGGTCGGCATGGCGCGCGGGCTGCGCTATTTCGGTCTTGCGCTGCTGGTATGGCTGGTCGGCGAACGGGCCCTGGCGTTATGGCACCGTCATGCACTGGCCACGGGCCTGGGTGTGCTTCTGTTCATCGGCGCGGTGTTCGCTGCGATGCGGTGGATGGGCGCATGACCCGGCCCGTCGAGGCGACGGGCCGAGCGCCGATGCCGGTTATTGTTCGCCGGTGATCTGCATGCGCACCGTGGTAAGCCCCGCGCGATAGACGTTGGTGATCACGCCCCGGGCGTCTTCGTCGGACGTGCCTTCGGCCGCATCGAATTGGCCTCGCCACGTGAGGCGCGACGTGTCCTCGCCCTCGGCGGAAACGCTGATGGTCGACGCGTAGTGTGCAACCGGCAGCACGCCGTCCACGATGCGGTAGCTGTACTGCATGCCGTCGTCGTCCCACTCGGTGAGCTTTTCGTTGATCGCGCCGCCGTCGTCCGCGAGCATGAGGTAACGCACGGCACCGGGCGTGTTGTTCTCGCCTTCGCTGATCTCGCTCGATGCCACTGCCGGATGCCAGTTCGCAAGCCCGTCGAAATCGCGCACCACCGCCCAGACGTCGGCCGCCGGGGCGGCGATCGTCTTGCTCTCGGTCACGGTGATCGTGCCGGCTGTCATCTTGTCGCTGCCGTCTTCGTGGTGGGCCGCGAAGGCGGGGGCTGCGAGCAGGGTGGCAAGCACGACGCCTGCGGCGAGGCCATACGCGGATGTTGGCCGGATATGATCGTTCATGGCATCTCCTCGTTATTGTTTGTTTTCGCTGTGCGCAATCGCACCGCGCACAACCAACTTATAGCGTGTCGGGCGCCAGGCCAAGCACGGGCAACAGGTCGCGGGTGCTGAGCAACCCCGCTTTGACGTAAAGTGAGCGCGACCTCGAGTGTGTTCTACGGAGTTTCCATCCATGGCCGCGATGCCTGTTCGAATCGACAAACGCCTGCCGGGCCTGTTGCTGGTGCTAATCCTGCTGGTCTCGCTGACCGGCTGCGGCATCAACAACATTCCGACTTACGACGAGCAGGTGAAGGCTGCCTGGGCACAGGTGGAAAATCAGTACCAGCGGCGTGCCGACCTGGTGCCGAACCTGGTGGAAACAGTGAAGGGTTTCGCCCAGCAGGAGCGCGAGACGCTCACGGCCGTCACCGAGGCGCGTTCCAAGGCCACGTCGATCCAGGTCGACGAGAGCATCCTCGACAACCCGGAGAAGCTCCAGCAGTTCCAGCAGGCCCAGGGCGAGCTGTCGAGCGCGCTCAGTCGGCTGATGGCGGTTTCCGAGCGCTATCCGGACCTCAAGTCGAACCAGAACTTCCTCGCGCTGCAATCCCAGCTGGAAGGCACGGAGAATCGCATCGCAGTCGCCCGGCGCGATTTCATCCAGGCTGTCCAGCGTTACAACACGGAGCTGCGCACCTTCCCGGGCCGTATCTGGCACTCGCTGATGTATAGCGACATGGAGCCGCACGCCAACTTCGAAGCGACGGCCGAAAACGCAGAACAGGCACCCCAGGTCCAGTTCTGATGCCGGCGGTTCGCGCGCACGTCGCCCGGAGCGGGCTGGCGTTCCTTCTGTTGCTGATGGCGACGGCAGCTTGGGCCGCGCCGTCGTTCCCGGAGCTCAGCGGGCGGGTGGTCGACGAGGCCGGCATGATCGACGCCTCCGACCGGCAGCGACTCACAGGCATGCTGGCCGCGCATGAACAGGACAGCGGCGAGCAGGTCGTGGTCGTGACGCTGCCCGAGCTCGGCGGCGAGACCATCGAGGATTACGGCTACCAGCTCGGTCGGCACTGGGGCATCGGTGAAGCCGATGAAGACACCGGTGCGCTGCTGATCATCGCCAAGGCCGAGCGCAAGATTCGGATCGAAGTGGGCTACGGTCTGGAAGGCCGGCTCACGGACGCGCAATCGTCGGTGATCATCGATCGGATCATCACGCCCGCATTTCGCCAGGGCGCGTTCAGTCAGGGGATCGTCGAAGGCACGGCTGCGATGGTGCAGGTGCTCGGCGGCGATCCGCTGGCCGAGCCGGAACAGCGAACACGAGGCGACGGCGGCGAGCCTTCGATTCTGCGCAGCCTTGGCTTCTTCGTGCTCATGGTCGTCATCATCGGCCTGTTCGGCAGCGGTGGCGGCGGCGGTCGCGGCGGGCGCCGGCGGCGCGGCCTCTGGGGCGTGCCGATCATGATGGGCGGCGGCTTCGGCGGTGGCAGCAGTGGCGGTTTCGGCGGCGGCGGATTTTCCGGCGGCGGTGGCGGTTTCGGTGGCGGTGGCGCCTCCGGCGGCTGGTGAAAGAGACGACAATGACGCTACTCAAGGACAACGAACGCCAGCAGGTCACCGACGCGATCGCCGCAGTGGAACGGCATACCGACGCCGAGCTGGTGACCGTGCTCGCGGAACGTGCCGACGATTACGCCTATATTCCGCTGCTGTGGGCCGGGCTTATTTCACTGCTCATCCCCGGCGCGGTGCTGTTTTTCACCGCGGCGATCTCGGCGACCACGCTGTTGCTCGTACAGTGGAGTTTTTTCGTGGTCCTCGCGCTGGTCTTTCGATTGCCCAGTGTCACGACCCGGCTAGTGCCGAAATCGGTACGCCACTGGCGGGCAGCCAATCTGGCACGCCGACAGTTTCTGGAACAGAACCTGCACCACACCCGAGATGCCACCGGGCTGCTGATCTTCGTATCGGAAGCCGAACGCTATGTCGAGATCATTGCCGATCGGGGCATCTCGCAACATGTGCAGGACAGCGAATGGCAGGCGATCGTCGAAGCGTTCACCCGCCGGGTGCGCAGCGGCAATACGCTGGCCGGCTTCCTGGAATGCATCGACGCCTGCGGCGACAAACTGCATCGCGCGGTGCCCGCCACCCACGAACGCAACGAGCTGCCGAATCATCTGGTGATCCTCGACTAGCGGTCGTCATGCCGTATCGGCGTGGCGATGCAGCCCCCGCGCGACGAAATTGCTAGACTAGGCCGCTTTTCTGCGAGCAGTGCAGGGGGCGATATGGATAACAACAAGCCGCTGGTCGGCGTGATCATGGGCAGCACCTCCGACTGGGATACCATGCAGGTCGCCCACGAGGTGCTCGACGAGTTCGAGGTGGCCCACGAGTGCCGTGTCGTATCGGCCCACCGCACGCCGGACGTCATGCGCGATTACGCGCATACGGCGGCCGACCGTGGTCTGGAAGTCATTATCGCCGGCGCGGGCGGCGCGGCCCATCTGCCCGGCATGGTGGCGGCACAAACCGTGGTGCCGGTACTGGGCGTGCCGGTCAAGAGCCGGGCCCTAAACGGCCTGGATTCGCTGCTGTCCATCGTGCAGATGCCGGGCGGGGTGCCCACCGCGACCTTCGCCATCGGCAATTCCGGTGCACGCAATGCCGCGCTTTTCGCGGTTTCGATGCTCGCCAACAGCCGCCCCGAACTGCGCGTCGCTCTGGCAGACTTTCGTCAGCGCCAGGCCGACAAGGTCCAGAACGACGAGTTGCCCCTATGAGTCGACCCATTCTTCCCGGTGCCACGGTCGGTGTGCTCGGCAGCGGCCAGCTGGGCCGCATGTTTGCCATTGCCGCCCGCCGCATGGGCTATCGCGTGCATACGTTTTCCCCCGGCGACGACACGCCGATGGGCCAGGTCGCCGATCGCGAGGCTGTGGGCGATTACAACGATCTCGACGCGGTTGCCGAGTTCGCCAGCCGCGTCGATGTGGTCACCTTCGAATTCGAGAACGTCCCGTTCGATGCCGCGCGTACGGCATCGGAGCACGTGCCGGTACGTCCACGTGGCGAGGTGCTGCATACGGCCCAGCATCGCCAGCGCGAGAAGGATTTTCTCGCCGGGGCGGGTTTCCCGACCGCGCCGTTCGAGCACGTGCCGGATTTTGCCACGCTCGAGAGTGCACTGGCGCGTCTCGGCACGCCGGCCGTGCTCAAGACGGCCGGCTTCGGCTACGACGGCAAGGGTCAGGCCGTCATTCACGATAACGGCGAGGCCGAGGCCGCGTGGCAGGCGATCGGCGCGGGCGAGGCCGTGCTCGAGGGCTTCGTGGATTTCGAGCGGGAGATCTCGGTCGTGGCGGCGCGCGGCTGTGACGGCGAGTTCGCGCATTACGGTGTGACCGAAAACCGGCATCGCGATCATATTCTCGACGTGTCGATCCCCGACCCGGATATCGATCCGCGGATCGCCGAGCAGGCGGTCGAGATCGCGCAGGGCGTGCTCGAGGCGCTCGATGTCGTGGGCGTGCTCTGTGTCGAGTTCTTTCTGAAAACCGACGGCAGCCTCGTGATCAACGAGCTTGCGCCGAGGCCGCACAACTCCGGCCATTTCAGTTTCGATGCCTGTGTGACCAGCCAGTTCGAACAACAGCTGCGTGCGGTGTGCGCATTGCCGCTGGGTGACACGCGCCGCCTGCGCCCCTCGGCCATGGTGAACCTGCTCGGCGATCTCTGGGCCGACGGCGTGCCCGACTGGCGTGCGGCGCTGGCCGACCCGGCGCTCAAGCTCCATCTCTACGGCAAGGCGGCGGCCCGCCCGGGCCGCAAGATGGGCCACATGACCGCGTTCGGCGAAAATGGCGAAGACGCCGCGCGCCATGCGATCGCTGCCCGAGACGTGCTGGTCGCAGGGCGCGGTCGGGTGTAGAAAACGGCCGCCGCCTCAAGGCGGCGACCGGCGGATTGCCGGGCATGGCCCGGCGCCTCTCACACGCGTTTCAGCCCCCCGGGCGTGTTCAGCGCAGTGCGCCGAACACGCCAGTGCCGCTCGCACAGCTGCCGTCGGGGTAATCGCTGTCGACCACCTCGTCGATCCATTGCTGTAGCAGCGCGAGCGCTTCGTCGTGAACGATGCTGCGCGCGATCGGCGGCATGCGCGCTTCCACGTCGTTCGACCCCATGCGAAACGGCATGATCGAATCGGCGCTGCTGCCGGGCTGTATGTCGTGCGGTCGGCCGCCCGAACCGGCGCCGGCGGCGGTCGGTGTCTTGCAGATACCGTAGGACGAGTTCACCTCGCGGAAGTAATCCAGATACAGGCCGGTATTCGAGGCCGCGCCGCCTTCGTTGTGACAGTGCGCGCAATTGACTTCGAGATAGCCGCGAATACGCTGCTCGAGGTCGGCATCGGAGCCGGCCGTCTCGCCACCGTCGCCAGGGACTTCGAAGTAGGGGATGCGTTCCACGTTCGTGGCGATCATCGTGTTCGCATCGACACCCAGATCGGCCGGCGCGCCGCTGAGCAGGTTGCGATCCACCCAGTAGGCGATCTGGTTCTGCATGCCCGCGCCGTCGTAGGCGTAGGGCTTGTTCAGGTTCCGGGGCTTGGGCCCGATCGGCGCCGCGCCTGCCGGGCGATGGGTATTGCCGTGGCAGGTGACGCACTGTGCGGCGTTCGGAATGTTGTAGCTTTCGGTGCTGCCCTGATGCAGGTTACCGCTGTGGGCATCGGTGTAGTTCCAGGCGACGGCGGCCGTGCCGCCGCCTTTGGATAGCGCCGCGACACGTGTCGCGGCATCATCGTTTTTCCAGATGTAGGGGAGTCCCACCCATTTCACCGTGCCGTCGTCGTCTTCACGCTTGATGAGCAGGCGGGTCTCGACGTGATCGATGGTGCCGTTGCCTTCGTCCGGAAACGAGAACGTCTTCGCGATCACCGTGCCTACGGGGAAGTCGTAGGTTGCATTCACGTCTTCGCTACCGTCGTGATACACGGCTGCCTCGCCGGGCGGCATGAACACGAAGCGATATTTTCTCGCGTAGTCAGAGAACAGCCGGGTGTTCAGATCGTAGGGAATGCCCCCGTTACTGTTTTCACTGGGGTTTTCGGGATCGTCGAACAGGTGATAGCTCGCCAGATCCGGGCAGTCGACCGCTGCCAGCGCCTCCCAGTTGATTGCGCCGGCCGTGTCGCGGCCACACAGTGCGGCAATCTGTTCTTCGGTCGGCCGATCGCTGCCACCTTCAGGTAGCGTATAGGTTTCCAGCTCGACCGCGGGCATGCTCGCCAGCGTGGCGCCGTACTGTGTTTGACACTGGTGCCGCGACACGTCCGTATCCGCGGGGAATTCGGGGATGCCGCTGATCAGGCCGGGCAAGAAATCCGGGTCGGCCAATTGGGCGGGATCGGTAATTGCGCCGATCAGGGTGTCCAGTCCGCGCAACCCATGGAAGTTGGCGAAATCCGGGGCAAGCGGGCTGCCGGCGTGGGTGTTGTTTTCGATACAGATCCACATCGACGGCTTCTTGCGTTCGTCGCTGCTGTCGAACTTGTAGGCGTTGTAGCGATCCTTGACGCCATTGCCTTCCACGTCGCCGCAATCCTGCGGCTTCACATCGGTACCTTCGAACAGGGGCTTGCCGCGTTCGTTGGCAGGCACGTCGGGTTGCGGGCATTCGTTCGGCGTGTCGTAGAGCCCGTCCCAGAGGATATCCGCGCCCTGGCCGCCGTTCTTGAGGCCGATCAGCGTGGGCAGCGCGCTGGAAATATCGCCGCTCGCCAAGGCTTCGAGATCGGGCGGTGGAAGCATGTAGCCGGAATTTTCGAAGCTGTTGTCGTGAATGGACAGCGCCTCGGTATAGACATCCTGGCGCAGATCGCCGTCATCGCCGATCAGTTCATAGCTGGTGATGATGATGGCCGCGGTCTTGTGATCCTCGAAGCGGTTGTTGTCGACCTCGACCTGGTCGTACGCCAGCGTGATCAGGCCGCTGCCGGAGGGCACCTGGGAGACGATGCCGCCCGCCGCGAAGTTCTCGAAGTTGTTGTTGCGCGCCACGTTGTCGTGCATGCGTGCCTGATAGCCGTACTGGGTGAGGTATGGCAGGTCGTAGATGATGTAGCCGACCGTGTTGCACTCGGCGACGTTGTCGAACATTTCGGCGCGCTGCGTGTTCTCGAACTCGTAGCCGGCCACGTTGTAGAGCGCCCGGCTGTTCTTGATGATCACGTCATCGGTTTGGCCGACGTAAATCCCGGCATCGGACGCGCCCAGGGATTCCACGTTGTCCAGCAGCACGTTCGACGCCTGTACGGGGTAGATGCCGTAGCGGCCATTGCCGGAATCGGGCTGATAGGGGGCCGGGTTGATTTCGCTGATCGGTTCGGTGGGGCACTCGTAGTGGATCGCGCTCTGGTAGTTGTCTGCGGTCACCGGCCGATCGGTACTCGACCACATGGTGCGGACGTTGCGATAGGTGACGATATCCGAGCTCTTGATCTTGATGCCGTCGCCCGGGGTATCGGTCACCGTCAGGTCGGAGACCACGACACCTTGCACATTGCTGATGAGCAGGCCCTCGGCCGTATCGCTGTTTTCGAACGACAGCACGGTCTCGTCGCGGCCGCAGCCGCTCACGGTGACGCCCTCGGTATCCTGCATCACCAGGCCGGTGCTGAACTCGAAAAAGCCGCAACCGAACTCGATACGGTCCCCCGGTGCGGCTTCGAAGAACGCCGCGACCGCGTCGGCGGTGGCGTTTTCGCCCGGCGAGATCCGGAACACGCGCGGCGCCGGCGTCTCGCCTGCGCCATCGCTGTTGTCTGTTTCGCCGGGGCTCGCGCTGCCCGAACCGATGTCGACCCGCGCATCGTCATCGCAGGCGGCCAACAGCCCGATGGATGCCAACATTGCGATACCGATCATCCAACGATTGACGCGTACTCGCTTATCCATCGATAACCCCCAGGGCGCGATACCGTGCAACATGCATCGCGCGATTGCCCATGCGCTTGTCTTTTTTCATTCATAGACCAGCGCCCGCCTGCCGTATAGAGCTGGCGCAGGTAAATTTCTACCGCGCCGGGAAATCGCGGATTACCGATGGGTTGGCGGTGTCCGCCCAGGCCGCCCGTTCAGAGCGGACCGGGCGACGCTAGGCCGAGCGGTGAACGAGGCGGACCAGCGAACTGCGATTGGTCACGCCCAGCTGTCGGTAGACGCGGTAGAGCCGGTTTGAAACGGTCGACGGGGCCAGTTCGAGCTCGCGGCCGATGTCCTTGAAGGTCATCCCGCGGCAAACGCCGGCCACGATTTCCTGATCGCGACCGTGCAGACAGTCGATCGGGCCTTCGCGACGGATTCGCACACAGAACAGATCGCCCAGCGCTTCCACCTCGATACACAGCCCATGGGTGACCCGCGTCTCACCGGGCGCAGGCAGGGTGAACGGCAATCGCTCGTACGACCATGATTCGAACCGGTCTTCGATGAGGTCCACGAACGACGGTTGGGCCTGGTAGAGCAGGCCGTGGTCGTCACAGACCGCGGCATGAACCGCGGGCGACTGCGGCCGCGCGCCGGTGGCCATATGCAGAAAGAACGCGTGGCCGGCAGCGGCCACCAGATGATAGGCCGCGCGTTCGAACAGGCACCGTTCGTCTTCGGTGAAGGGGCGGTCGGCGTCGAAACGGTACAGGCTGAGCAGCGTGTAGAGATGGCTGCGCCGGTCGTAGGCCAGATAGCTCACGATACGTTCGATACCGTAGCGCGAGAAACAGCGGCGATAGACCGGGCTTTGCAGGAAAGCGGAGTCGCCGATCACCGAACGCATGTCGACCGCCTGACCGACGTTATCGAGCAAGGCCGGCAGGATGGGGTTGATGCCCTGTGTTCTTTCGAGCGCCTGCGGGTAGCCTGCTTCGACGCCGAGCGTCACTACACTGTGAAACACGTTCGACGTGTAGTTGCCGGACCCCCAGAGCGCGCCGTCGAAATCGACGAGATCGCCGAGGGCGCGCAAGGCCGTCTCGCGAAATGTATCCGTGCTGCCGTTTTCAACCGAGTGGTATAGATTGGCGATGAAAATATCGACGCGATCCATTCATCCCCCGTGGTGAGCCGACTGAGCCGGCCTGTTGTTTTTCTGGATGGGACACGTCGAGTATTAGCCCGATTCATCAACGGTGTAAAACCGGGTTCGCATCGCCGTGCGGCATGCCGAGAATAGGAAAATCGGCATTTTCAAATATCTTCAGCGGCTTGCGTTTTTTCGTCGTTCGCTCCGGCCAGGTTGGCGCGTTAACGGTATTTGTCGTTCAGCGCCCACAGCCGCGCGGCGGTATCCACGTCGGGTATGCCGTCGTAGCGCGCCGGACGAAAATGCATCTGGAACGAGATCAGCACCGAACGTGTGCGCTGATCCAGTTCGCCGGTGACCGGCAACTGATAGCCATAGCGGGCCAGAGCGGACTGAATGGCCGCAATGCTCGGCATGTCGCGAAAGAAGCGTTGCCGATAGGCCTCCACGGTGGGCGCATCGGGCCAGGCGCCGATGCCGTGCCGGTAGAGCAGTTCCCAGGGGAAGGCCGGGCCCGGGTCGACCTTGCGCCCCGGCGCGATGTCCGAGTGGCCGACGACGTTGACAGGCTGGATGTCGTAGCGGTGGATGATGTCGCGCGCCAGCGTGATCACCGCCTCGATCTGGTCGCCGCCGAAGCCCTGCCAGGCGGGGCCGCTGGCGGTGTCGATGGGGCCCATGTTCACGATCTCGATGCCGATCGAACTGTCGTTGAGATGGGTGCGATCGGCCCAGGCGCTGGTGCCGGCGTGCCAGGCCCGTTCGTGCTCTGCGACCAGTTGATAGACGATCGGGTCGCCGCCGTGCTCGGGAGGATGATCGCCCACCAGATAATGCGAGCTCACCGAAGCGCCGGTCAGCACCTTGAGCGCGCGGGGTTCGTCGCCGCCGGTGTAGTGCATGACCAGAAAGCGCACGCGCTGGTTGTAGGCGCGAGCACTCTCGGCCTGATCGGCCCAGTAACCGCTGCGCTGTTTGAGGTTCGCCGGCGTGCAGGCGGTGATTGCCCATGCCACGAGAACGAACACGCTTAAACGGGCGATACGCCCAACGGCGTCACTGTCGAGCCGCGGTATCCGGTTTGAGAATTCAGGCTTCGCCATCGGCAAATCGATCCTTGATGTAGGTGACTTCGGTCTTGCCATGGGGCTTGGGCTTGCCGTCTGCGCCCATGCAGACGAACACGAGCTCGTCGATGGTGAGGATGCTCTTGCGGCTGATCTTGTTACGCACTTCGCAGCACATGGTCAGCGACGTCGTGCCGAAACGCACGGCCGCGATGCCCAGTTCGATGATGTCGCCCTGGCGCGCGCTGGACACGAAATTGATTTCGGAGATGTACTTGGTGACGATGTGTTCGTGGTCGAGCTGGATGATCGCGTAGATTGCGGCTTCCTCGTCGATCCAGCGCAGCAGGCTGCCACCGAAGAGGGTGCCGTTGGGATTGAGATCCTCGGGCTTGATCCATTTGCGCGTATGAAAATTCATGGCCGATCCTCGCTCGCGGCGTGGCCGCAAAGCCACGCAGGCTACCCGAAGCGCCGCGCGTCGGCCATGTGTGAATCGAAACCGCGTGGGTGCCCGTTCGGCGTGATCGTCGCCGGCTGTCCACGCGCCATTGTTCAGGAATACCGTTGACCCAGACCGCCAAAACCGACGACCTGCTGGCCGCGGTGCAGACACGCGATCGCCATCGCCTGCAGCAGAAGCTGCGCCGTGCGCGCAATGACGCCGAACATGCGCGCGTACGCGGGGCGATCGAAAAGAGCGCTGCCGTCACGGCGCAGCGCGCGACAGCCCGGGGGGAAGTATCTCTTGTCGAGGGATTGCCGGTCACCGAACGCGCCGACGAGATCGCGAAGGCGCTGCATGAAAACCAGGTGGTCGTCGTCTGCGGCGAAACCGGTTCCGGCAAGACCACGCAGCTGCCCAAGATTCTCATGCAGGCGGGGCTCGGCGCGCGTGGACTGATCGGCCACACGCAGCCGCGTCGGCTGGCGGCGCGCAGCGTCGGCCAACGGATCGCCGACGAGTTGGAGACGCCGTTCGGCGAACTCGTGGGGTTCCAGACCCGCTTCGAAAAGAAGCTGGGCGAGACCACCCAGATCAAGCTGATGACCGATGGCATTCTGCTGGCGGAGACGGCCCGCGACCGGTTTCTCAGCCGCTACGAAGCCATCGTTATCGACGAGGCCCACGAGCGCACGCTCAACGTCGATTTCCTGCTCGGCTATCTCAAGCAGCTTCTCGACAAGCGTCCTGATCTGAAAGTGGTCGTGACCTCCGCCACGATCGACCCGGATCGCTTCGCGCGGTTTTTCGGCGGCGCGCCGGTGATCAACGTGGAAGGGCGCGGCTATCCGGTCACGGTGCGTTATCGCCCGCCGGACGAGGACGCAGACCTTGCGCTGGCAATCGAGAACGGTGTGCGCGAGCTCTGGCGCGAAGGTCCGGGCGACATCTTGGTGTTTCTGCCCGGCGAGCGCGATATCCGCGACTGCGAACGGCATCTGTCGAAAGCCCTGGCCGGTGACCGGCACAACGCCGAAATCGTGCCGCTTTATGCGCGCCTGACCCGCAGCGCCCAGAACCGCATCTTTTCGGCCAGCAACGGCCGCCGCGTGGTGTTGTCGACGAACGTGGCAGAAACCTCGTTGACCGTGCCGGGCATTCGTTATGTCATCGATACGGGGCTTGCGCGCATCAGCCGGTATTCGACGTCCGCCAAGGTGCAGCGCCTGCCGATCGAGCCGGTCTCGCAGGCGAGCTGCAATCAGCGCGCCGGGCGCTGCGGGCGCGTCGCCCCGGGCATCTGTATCCGCCTGTTCGACGAGGACGACTACAACAACCGGCCGGCATTTACCGACCCGGAAATACGGCGCACGAACCTTGCCAGCGTGCTGCTCACCATGGCCGACCTCAAGCTCGGCGAAATCGAGCGTTTTCCGTTCATCGACCCGCCAGAGCGGCGTTATATCAACGACGGGCGCAATCTGCTGACCCAGCTGCAGGCGATGGCGGACGGTCGCATCACCCAACTCGGCCGTCAGCTGGCGCGCCTGCCGCTGGACCCGCGTATCGGGCGCATGCTCATTGCCGGTAATGCCATGGGCGTGCCCACGGCCATGCGCGTTCTCGCTGCCGGCCTGACCATCCAGGACCCGCGCGAGCGCCCGGCCGCGCAACGCGAAGCCGCCGATCAGGCCCAGCGCGAATTCGCCGATGTGCGTTCGGATTTCACCAGTCTGCTCAAACTCTGGGACGGGTTCGCGAAAGCGCGCAAGGAACACAGCGGCAATCAGTTGAGAAAGTGGTGCCGTGAGCGTTTCGTCAATTTCATGCGCATGCGCGAATGGGAGGATTTGGCCCGCCAGCTGCGCCGCATCACGGCGGATCTCGGCATGGGTCAGAACCCGAGTCGAACGCCGCTGGCGGAGGTCGATTTCGTCGCGTTGCATCAGGGCCTGCTTCCAGGCTTGCTCGACCACGTGGGCCAACTGGACGAGAAGGGCGAGTATCAGGGCGCGCGCGGGCGCAAGTTTCGCATCTTTCCGGGCTCCGGTCTGGCCAAAAAGAGCCCGAAGTGGATCGTGGCCGGTGAGCTTCTGGAAACCAGCCGGCTGTTCGCGCATACCGTGGCCGGCGTCGACCCGAAGTGGATCGAGAAGGCGGCCGAACATCTGGTGGCGCGCGAGCACTACGAACCGCACTGGGAAAAACGCCGCGGACAGGTCGCCGCCTACGAGCGCGTGAAGCTGTTCGGCTTGACGCTGGCGGACGGGCGCAAGGTGGATTTCGGGCGCATGGACGCGACCGTGGCGCGCGAGATATTCATCCGCGACGGCCTGGTGGATTTTGCCGTGGCCGATTCCCGCGGGCGGCTGCCGGAGTTTCTGCAGTACAACCAGATGATCGTCGAGGATATCGCCGCGCAGGAAGCACGCTTTCGCCGCCGCGATCTGCTCGTTGACGAAACCACGCAGGCGCGCTTCTACGATGAACGGTTGCCGGCACAGGTGCGCGACCGCAAGACGCTGCAGCAATGGCTGAAAAACCACAACGACCTCTTGCTGCGCTTCGACGAGGACACGCTGCTGCGCCACGCGGGAGTGGATCTGCCGGAGGACGCCTATCCGCAGACCATGCGCCTGGGCGATCTGCCGATCGGTCTCGACTACGCCTTCGAGCCGGGCACCGAGCGCGACGGCGTGACCGCGCGCGTACCGCTGGCGGCACTCAATCAGGTGCCGCCCGAACGTGCGCAATGGCTGGTTCCGGGGTTACTCGAGGAGAAATACCGCGAATACCTGAAAGCACTACCCAAGCGGCTGCGCCGTGCGGTGGTGCCGGTGCCGGAGTTCGCCCGTGCCGCAGCCGAGCGCGCCGATTTCGGCAAGGGGGATCCGCTCGACGCACTGCGCGATGCCGTCCAGGCAATGACCGGTGTCACGATTCCCGCGGATGCCTGGGACGATTTCACACCGAGCGCGCATTTGCAGCTGCGCTTTGAGGTGGTCGACGACGAAGGTGAAACGATCGCCACCGGTCGCGATCTCGAAGTCTTGAGCCGTGAACTCAGCGGGCGTGCGCGGGCTGCGGTCGCCCAAGCCTCGGATGACCAACTCACCGAGACAGGGCTCACGTCATGGCCCGACCGGGATCTACCCGAAAGCGTCGAGCTACGACATGCCGGCGTTCGCGTACAGGCCGTGCCCGCGCTTGTGGATCGCGCGACGCATGTCGATCTCGAACTGCTCGACGATCCGGCAGACGCAGCGCGCCAGCATCGCCTGGGCACCATTCGTCTGGCCCGTCTTGCAGCGGCCAAACAGGTGCGACTGATCAAGCGGGACCTGCGCGGTTTTAAATCGTTGGCGGTCATGAAATGGCCCGTACCGCCGGCAACGGCCCTGGCAGATTCCCACGTCCAGGCGGCGCTGGCCGACGATCCCGAGCCGATCCTGCTCGCCGATCTCATGACCGCATTGATCGATCCGCACATCGACCCGCCGGTGAGAACCGCGGCCGCGTTCGAATCGCTGGTGGCCAGACTCCGCTCGGACCTGATGGCCGAAGCGGTCGCCCTGTGGGATCGCCTTCAACCGGCCTTGGCGCGGCTGGCAACGATCAACAAGCGCCTGTCCAAGAACATCGGCCTGGACTGGATGGCCGCCGTCGAGGACATGCGTGACCAACTCGCGCATCTCGTCTATGCAGGCTTCATCAGCGACCACGATGCCCCGGCCCGGTTTGCGCAGGATCTCGACCGATATCTCGCCGCAATCGAGCAGCGGCTCGACAAGCTGAGCCGGGAAGGTGCCGCGGCAGACAAACAGCGAATGCGCGAAATCACGCCGTTCTGGCAGGCCTACAAACAGCAGGCTGAGCGGACGCGATCCCGCGGCGAGCGGCCGGACACGTTGCGCACCGTGCGCTGGATGATCGAGGAATACCGCGTGCAGGTATTCGCCCAGCCACTGGGAACGGCGATGAAGGTATCGGCAAAACGGCTGGATGCCGCGTTTGCCGAGTTGAAGTCCTAAGGCGCGTTAGCGAATCGCAAGCGTCCATCAGTTCAGGCACATGGCGAGTAAAGTTTTGCGCTGTCGGGATTTTACAGGATGGCTTAATCGCAGGCCGTGCGGTGCGGCATCAGCTAGCCGACCCCAGCTGCCAACTCCGCCGCCTCCCGAATCGCCCGTTTGGCATCTAGTTCCGCCGCCAAATTCGCGCCGCCGATGATATGGGTCTTGATGCCGCGGGCACCGAGGGCGTCGGCGAGGTCGCGGCGGGTTTCTTGGCCGGCGCAGACGACGACGGTATCCACGTCCAGCAGTCTGGCTTCATCGTTCACGCGGATATGCAGGCCAGCGTCGTCGATGCGTTCGTAGGCAACGCCGCCAAGCATGTGCACGCCCTTGTGCTTGAGCGAGGCGCGATGGGCCCAGCCGCTCGTTTTGCCCAGGCCTTTGCCGGGTTTGGCGTCGGTGCGCTGCAACAGCCACACCTCACGTGGCGAGGGTTCCGGGTCCGGCTTCATGAGGCCGGATTCGTGGGCGAGCGTCGGGTCCACGCCCCATTCGTCGAAGAACTTCTGTTTGTCTTCGGCGGGCGAGGGGCGGGTGTGGGTAAGGAATTCGCTGACGTCGAAACCGATGCCGCCGGCGCCGATTACCGCAACCCGCCGGCCGGCTTCGGCCCGGCCGTGGATGACGTCGATATAGGAAGCCACGCTTTCGTGTTCGATGCCTTCGATGGCGGGGGTACGCGGGTTCACGCCGGTGGCGATGACGATATCGTCGAAGCCCATGGCGACGAGGTCGTCGGCTTCCACCAGCGTGTTCAGCCGTAGATCGACGGCCAGCAGTTCCAGCTTGCGGGCGTAGTAGCGCAGGGTTTCGTAAAACTCTTCCTTGCCGGGAATCTTCTTGGCCATGTTGAACTGGCCGCCGATTTCGCTTGCCGCGTCGAATAGCGTGACGCTATGGCCGCGCTCGGCCAGGCGTGTGGCGGCTTCCAGGCCGGCCGGGCCGGCGCCGATGACGGCGATATCCCGCGGTTTGTCGACCGGCGGGAAGTTGAGCTTGGTTTCGTGGCCGGCGCGCGGGTTGACCAGACAGCTGGCGCGTTTCCACTGAAAGGTGTGGTCCAGACAGGCCTGGTTGCAGGCGATGCAGGTGTTGATTTCGTCCACGCGCGCCTGCGCGGCCTTGTTCATGAACTCGGGATCGGCCAGGAAGGGGCGCGCCATCGAAACCATGTCCGCGGTGCCGTCTTCCAGCAGGGATTCGGCCACGTCCGGCATGTTGATGCGGTTGGTGGTGCACAGGGGCAGGGCGACTTCGCTCTTGAGCTTTTTCGTGACCCAGGCAAAGGCCGCGCGCGGTACGCGGGTGACGATGGTGGGAATGCGTGCCTCGTGCCAGCCAATGCCGGTGTTGATGATGGTGGCGCCGGCGGCTTCTACCGCCTTTGCGAGCTGCACGATCTCGTCCCAGCGCTGGCCGTTTTCCACCAGATCGAGCATGGACAGGCGATAGATGAGGATGAAATCCGGGCCCAGCGCCTTGCGGATGCCTTCGACGATTTCGACCGCGATGCGCTGGCGGTTTTCCACACTGCCGCCGTACTCGTCGTCGCGGTCGTTCACACGTTCCACGAGAAACTGGTTGATCAGATAACCTTCCGAGCCCATCACCTCGACGCCGTCGTAGCCGGCTTCGCGGGCGAGTTCCGCGCAGCGGATGTAGTCGCGAATGGTGCTCTTCACGCCTTCCGTGCTCAGACGTTTGGGCTTGTAGGGCGTGATCGGCGACTTGCGATCGGATGCCGAGACGATGAACGGGTGATAGCCGTAGCGCCCGGCGTGCAGGATCTGCATGCAGATCTTGCCGCCCTCGGCATGCACGGCCTTGGTGATCTTGCGATGCGGCCAGACATGCAGCCGATGCGACATCTGGCCGGCCATCGGCGAGACCCAGCCGGCGACGTTCGGCGCGATGCCGCCGGTGACGATCAGCCCCACGCCGCCGGCCGCACGCTCGGCGAAATAGGCGGCGAGTTCGTCGTAGTGCCAGAAGAAATCCTCCATGCCCGTATGCATGGATCCCATCAGCACCCGGTTCTTGAGCTGCGTGAAGCCGAGGTCGAGTGGTTCGAAGAGTTTCGGGTAATTGGGATTGTTCATGATCGTCCTGAAGGCAACGTGGCGAGCGGATTATATCCACACTGACGCGGTAACCGGGATGACCGTTCGCGCTCGTGGATCAACGCGGTTTTCGCGCCAGCGCCAGCGATTGTTCACGGGCAGCGGCTGTGTCAGTGTCCGGTATGGAGGAGAGTGCGGCATGATTTCAATAGATTCGCACGTCAAGGAGATCGAGCGTGTCGCGGCCGGCGAGCACAGCCTGCGCGACCGGCCGGTGGTGCAGTCGTGGCTGCGCTGCGTGAACGACTACAAGCTCGACCCTGCCAACGCGCAGGACGCCTACATCGTGCCGAACGCAAAACTGCGCGAGCATCAGGAGCAGGCCGAGTCGTTGATCCGTATCAGTCGTGCCGGGCTCGCTGCGCTTTTCGACCAGATTGCGGCCGACGATTACGTGTTGCTGCTTTCGGACGCGAGCGGTGTCGCGGTGGATTATCTCGGCAACCCGCGGCTGGATCGCGAACTGCGCCGTGCCGGGCTGTATCTGGGCGCCGACTGGTCGGAAACGCGGGCGGGCACGTCTGCGGTCGGCGCCTGTCTGGTCAGCCGCGAACCGGTGGTTATTCATCAGGATGATCATTTCGACCCGACTCATACGCCGCTGACCTGTACCGCGGCGCCCATCTTCGACACGCGCGGCGCGCTTGCCGCAGTACTCGATATCTCGCAGCTGAGTTCGCCGATCGCGAAGACGAGTCAGCGCCTGGCGTTGCATTTGGCCAAGGCCACCGCGCGCCGTATCGAAATGGCGAACCTCGTCGCCCGTACCGGGGACGAATGGGTTCTGCGCCTGTCGCGCACGCCGGATTTCCTGGACACCGCGCCCGATGCGGCGATCTCGCTCGACGCCTCGGGCAACATCACCGGGCTGACGTTTGGCGGGCTCGAAGCGCTGGGGCGCTCGATGGGCTTCGGCGACGGCAACCCACAAGCCCTGATTGGCCAGCCCATCTCCTCGCTGTTCGATATCGGCATCGACGAGTTGCCGTATTTCATGCGCGGGAACCCGGCCGGCGAACGGCTGCTGCACGCCAACGGAGAGCCGCTTCTGTTCGCCAGCGCGATGTCGCCGGCGGATACGCCAAAACCCGCGGTCGCCGTACCGCGCGGGCCGAAAACGGACGCATTCGCGGCGATGAGCCACGGCGATACCGCCATGCGGCTGCTGCAAGCGAAGGCGGCTAAGCTGGCAGCCCGGCAAATTCCCATACTCGTGCAAGGGGAAACCGGCAGCGGCAAGGAGGTGCTGGCCCGTGCGATCCACGACAGCAGCAACGAGGGCGGGCGCTTTGTTGCCGTCAACTGCGCCGCCATCCCCGAGCATCTGATCGAGTCCGAGTTGTTCGGCTACGTGCCCAATGCCTTCACGGGCGCGGCACGCAAAGGCAAAACCGGGCTGATCGAGTCCGCCGCGGGCGGCACGCTGTTCCTCGACGAGATCGGCGACATGCCGTTGGCATTGCAGACCCGGCTTCTGCGCGTGTTGTCGGAGAACGAGATCGTACCGGTCGGGGGACTGGAGCCGAAAAAAGTCGAGCTGCGGCTCGTGTCTGCCACCCACCGCGACCTGAAAACGCTGGTGGCCGAGGGCGTGTTCCGGGAGGATCTGTATTACCGCCTGAACGCGGCGACGCTGAGCTTGCCGCCACTGCGCGCACGCGAGGATTTTGACGGGCTTCTCGACCGACTCATGGACGAACTCGGGCAACGCTACGGGCAGAGCTACCGGCTCGACAGCACGGCGCGGCGCCTGCTGCGCGTATATGCATGGCCGGGCAACCTGCGTGAAATGCAGAACGCGCTGGAGGTGGCCTCGGCCTTGACCGATGATGGCGTGATCCGTGAGCGCCACCTGCCGGATGCAATCCGCCAACCGATATCGGCCGAGTCTGACCTGCTCGTTCAACTCGAGCAGTGCAACGGCAACGTATCGGCCCTGGCGCGCCGGCTCGGCGTCGACCGTTCGACCGTCCATCGGCGCCTGAAACGCTGTCGGCAGCAGGCCACGCGCCACTGAGTGGATTGTTGCCACACCTGTGGCATCACCTGTTGCACAGGGCCGAACACTCAGGCGGCCGTCGCGTAAAAACTATTTCTAAACAATGCTCTTTAGGAGCGGCACGTGTTTTGCTCTGGCAGCGTCAGACCGTCGATAAAGACGGCGATGCGAATAATCCGGAGGAGAACACATGCAGCTCGAGAACAGGGTGGCGCTGGTGACTGGCGGCGGCCGTGGGATCGGCCTGGGTATTGCGCTGGCGCTCGCCGAGGCTGGTGCCGACGTGGCCGTCGCCGATGTCGATGCGACCATCGCCCGGGAAACGGCAGACAAGGTCGAACAGGCGGGGTGTCGCAGCACGGCAATCACTGTCGACGTGCGAGACCCCGCGTCGGTGGAGGCCATGGTGGCCTCGACGCAGGCGGCGCTTGGCGATCTCGATATCGCGGTGAACAACGCCGGCGTCATCAGCATCAAGGGTGTCGGCGAACTGAGCGTTGACGACTGGGACCAGATCATGGCCGTGAACGCCCGCGGCGTATTTCTCTGCGCCCAGGCCGAACTGGCCGTGATGCGGCCACGCCAATCGGGCCGGATCGTCAACGTCGCGTCGATCGCCGGCAAGGTCGGCTTTCCCGATCTTTCTCACTATTCCGCGTCCAAATTCGCGGTGATCGGCTTCACCAACGCCATTGCCAAAGAGGTGGCGCCGGAGGGCATCACCGTAAACGCGATCTGTCCCGGCATCGTTGGTACCGGCATGTGGCGCGGCGAGGACGGCCTTTCCGGCCGCTGGCGGGAACCTGGCGAAACCGAGGCGCAGTCCTGGGAGCGCCATCAGAAGACACTGCTGCCCCAGGGCGTGGCGCAAACACCTGCGGATATGGGCCAACTGGCCGTGTATCTCGCCGGCGCGGAACACGTGACCGGACAGGCGATCGCGGTCGACGGCGGCTTTTCGCTCTAGCCGAAGAACGGATCGTTGGAAGAAGAGGGCGGTACAGCCCCTGTACATAAAAGCAAGCAAGGAGGAGTTTCATGCTCGACACCACAGCGGCCGCGCAAGCCAATAGCGTGCTCAACCGCCTCGACGAGGCACTCACCCAGGGCGATATCGACGCCGCGCTCGAGCTGTTCGCCGGGGAATGCTACTGGCGCGACATGCTCACGTTCACCTGGAACATCACGACAGCCGAAGGCAAGCGCGATATTCGCGACATGCTCTCGAACTGCCTGGGCCGCGCCAAGCCCCACGACTGGGCACTCGACGAGCGCGAGACGGCGACCGAGACCGACGGCATCATCGAAGCGTGGATCGTGTTCGAGACGGCGGTTGCGCGCGGGTCCGGCTTCGTGCGTATCAAGGACGGTCTGATCTGGACATTGCTCACCACGATGGATGAGCTCAAGGGCTACGAAGAACCGCTCGGCGAGTCGCGCCCGCTGGGCGCCAAACACGGCGATGACCAGGGCAAGCCGACCTGGAAGGAAGAGCGCGAACACGAACTCGCCTCGCTCGGCGTCGACACGCAGCCGTATGTGCTCATCATCGGTGGCGGGCAGGGCGGCATCGCCCTCGGCGCTCGGCTTCGTCAGCTCGGCGTGCCGGCGCTCATCATCGAAAAGAACGAGCGGGCGGGCGACTCCTGGCGCAAACGCTACAAGTCGCTGTGCCTGCACGACCCGGTCTGGTACGACCACCTGCCGTATATCAAATTCCCGCGCAACTGGCCGGTCTTCGCGCCCAAGGACAAGATCGGCGACTGGCTTGAGATGTATTCGCGCGTGATGGAACTCAACTTCTGGGGCTCGACCGAGGCGCGCAGGGCCAGTTATGACAAGGCCAGCGGCACCTGGACTGTGGTGGTCGAGCGCGACGGCGAAGAAATCACGCTCAAGCCGCGTCAACTTGTGCTCGCAACCGGCATGTCGGCCAAACCCAACGTGCCGAACATCGAGGGCCAGGAGGTGTTTGAAGGCGTCCAGCAGCATTCGTCCGAGCACCCCGGGCCGGACGGCATGCAAGGCAAGAAAGTCGCCGTGATCGGCTCGAACAATTCGTCGCACGACATCTGCGCCGCGCTTGCCGAGGCCGGCGTCGACGTCACTATGATTCAGCGCTCGTCCACGCATATTTCGCGTTCGGAATCGCTGATGAAGTACGCGCTCGGTCCGTTGTATTCCGAGGAGGCGCTGGCCAACGGCATCACCACCGAAAAGGCCGATATGCTGTTCGCCTCGATTCCCTACGCGATCCTGGCGGATTTTCAGAAGCCGATATTCGACGAGATACGCAAGGTGGACGCCGACTTCTACGACAAGTTGGAAAACGCCGGGTTCATGCTCGACTTCGGCCCCGACGACTCCGGGCTGTTCATGAAGTATCTACGCCGCGCCTCCGGCTACTACATCGATGTCGGTGCGTCTCAGATGATCATCGACGGCAAGATCAAACTGGAAAGCGGTTCTGAAGTCGCGCGGCTCACCCGGAACAGCGTCCAGCTCGAAGACGGGCGTGAGATTCCGGCAGATGTCGTCATCTATGCCACGGGCTATGGCTCCATGAACGGCTGGGCCGCGGATCTCATTTCGCAAGAGGTCGCGGACAAGGTCGGCAAGGTCTGGGGGCTGGGCTCGGACACCCCCAAGGATCCCGGCCCTTGGGAAGGCGAACAGCGCAACATGTGGAAGCCAACACAACAGGAGGCGCTGTGGTTTCACGGCGGGAATCTCGCGCAATCAAGATTCTACTCCCACTTTCTCGCGTTACAGCTGAAGGCACGCATGGAAGGGTTCGCCACACCAGTCTACGGTCAACAGGAAGTGCATCACACCCATTAGCGGCATCTAGAAATCACTTTAAGTTGAGCGGGGGCCATTTGGCCCCCGTTTTTTTATGCGCTTTCCGCGCCGGTCTGGAATTTTCTGTCGCAAGACGAGTCAGACCCGCCCATGGCCGGCGGTAACCTGATCCGCGCGCCGGGTTAAAGCTTCTGAATGACGGGTTTACGTGTGCCGTTGTGGTCTGGGGTAAACTCGACCCTGTTATTGCGCTAGAGAATGTTCCTGCATGACCGAATTTTCGGTTATCGAAAAGAGGGCGCGCGAGCGCATGGGCGGCCGCGACGCGCTGGAATCGCGCCTCATCCGCCCTGAGCCGCCTGAATCGCTCGCCATGATCGGTGACGATCGCTACCTTTCCGTCATGAATCGCCGCGTTTTCCGGGCCGGTTTGACGCACAAGCTCGTGGACGCACGATGGCCCGCCTTCGAGGCCGCGTTCGCGGATTTCGATATTGCATCGGTTGCCGCGCTCGACGATACGGCGCTGCAACGCCTCGCGCGTGACGAAACGCTAATCCGGCACCGCAAGAAGATATTCGCCGTTCGGGACAACGCCATCGCGATGCAGGCGATTATCGAAGAGTTCGGCAGTTTCGGGTTCTGGCTCGCAGAATGGCCGGAAGACGAAATCGTAGATCTTTGGCAAACCCTGCGTTGCCGCTTCAGCCAATTGGGCGGCAATTCCGCGCCTGCATTTTTACGCATGTGCGGCAAGGACACCTTTTTGCTGACCGACTGGGTTCTGAGCGCGCTCGCATACTGGGGCGCCCATGAAGGGCGTGCCACGAGCAAGACGGCGCTCGCCGCGATTCAGCAAGCCTTCAACGACTGGCAGCGAGCATGTGATCGACCGCTGTGCCAGATCAGCCAGATTCTCGCGTTTTCAATAGATTAGATAAGAGTCTTGATGCAACTACGAAACAAATGTCGCAAGCTGTTTTTTCTCGCCGCCATGCTTGGGCTGGTACTCACGGTCGGAGGATGCGGCGCAGAGAAAGACCAGCAGATCACACTCGCCGGCAAGCTCACGTATCCCGGCGACACCAAAGTGCCGCCCGAGTCCGGCGCCCGCGTCAGCATGGTCGAGCAGGGTGCGGCCGGCGGTGACAAGCGCATCGTCGCGGAACGCTCTCTTCATAATATCGGTCAGAAACCCATTGATTTCGATATCGTTGTCGACCGCGGCCTGATCAATGCCGACGGTCGTTACGCGCTGCGTGCCGAGATTCTGGATAACCAGGGGGACACACGGTGGACAACGAAGCAGCCTGTAACGATCAAGCCCCTCGAGAGCGGCGATCCCATTCAGTTGGCGCTTCAGCCCACGGCAGAACGCGAACAACTTGCATTTACCAAGTATCGCTGCGAGGACGGCTTCCATTTCGGTGCTGCAACCACCGAAGACAAGGCCGTTGCCAGGCTCGGCAACCGACGGCTTGCGCTCGATGCTGCCAAGAACGACAAGTCCAGCCAGGTATTCCGCGATTCGCATGGCAACGAGCTGCGCGTCGGTGAAACGACAACCGACTTCAACGTCGATGGCGGCGCACACGAGAACTGCCAGGTTGTGAAGGATCACACGCCGGCGGCCGAAAACGGCAACCAGTCATCGCCGTCAAACGACGAAGCAAAGAATCCCTCGGCTGAAGATGAAGGTGACGCCGGGGATGCCGCGCATACGCCAAACAACGCCGCAGACGCCGACGAATCGCGCGACGGAAGCTGAAGAAAAAGAGCAGCGAAGAAAAGCTTTGAACTGCCCGCCCGCTAAATCAATGAGTTAGCGATGGGGCGAGCAGAAATTCAAAGCTGAAGCAGTTCAGCGAGTGCTTGATCGTGGCGATACAGGGTTGGATTTGCCCCGAGCGTGTCGGTAAATGCCATTCGTTAGATACGATTAGAAGGGGGAAGCTGGGGCGCATCTTTCATCGAGTAGTGCGTTGGGAGGCCAGGCGCTGCCCCGAAGGTTGCGGAAGCTGACTTCTTGATTTATCCATCTGTCGAGGTTGTGAGCCGCTCCCAGGCGTCTATTTCATGCGACATGTCGGCGAGTCGGTCGCGAACGAGCTTGAGTGCGTCGCTGCCGAGCAGAAGATGCGCGGGCGGCGTGTCGCTGTCGATGATCTCCAGCATCGCGGCTGCGGCTTTCGCCGGATCGCCCAGTTGCTGGCCGCTTTTGTCTTTTCGCGCCTGTCGGACCGGATCGAACAGCTCGTCGTAGTCGGCGATGCTGCGCTCGGAGCGGCGCATCGACCGGCCGGCCCAGTCGGTCCGGAACGAGCCGGGCGCGACCGCTGTGACATGGACGTTGAACGGCGCCAGCTCCTTGCTCAGGGTATCTGAAATGCCTTCCAGCGCGAATTTGCTGCCGCAGTAGTAGGCGATGCCCGGCATGGTGATGTAGCCGCCCATCGATGTGATGTTGACGATGTGGCCGCTGCGGCGTTCCCTGAAAATCGGTAGGACAGCCTGGATCATTTCGACCACGCCGAAAACATTGACTTCGAACTGCCGGCGCATCTCGTCGGTAGCGGATTCCTCCAGAATGCCTTCATGGCCGTAGCCAGCGTTGTTGACCAGCACATCGATCGGCCCGAACGTACGGTTCACCTCTTCGACGATGCCGGGAATCGCCGCGGTGTCCGTCAAATCGAGTAGACGCGCGTGCGCGCGCTTCGATTCGTGAGCTTCGAATGCCTGGGCGGCGTCCTCGCTCCGCACGGTGCCGATGATGCGATGGCCCGCGGTCAGGGCCGCGTCGGCGAGTGCCTGGCCGAAACCGCTGCTGACACCGGTGATGAGAATTGTCTTGAGGTGACTCATGTGGATGCTCTCCAAAGCTCGTGAATGTCTGCAAATAACGGCACACATGCTAGAGCTCGGACCCGCCTTGTTGAATATAGAATCGTCTAAGTTTCTTGCCTATTTCTATTAGTTGACAGCGTTTTAGTCGTAACAAGAACTAAACTATTTGCATGAAGTTGGCCAAGCGAGAGCGCCCAATGCCCAACGACAAAGCTGAATGCTGTCCCCGAAGACGCCGAATGGTCGAGCTGCTTAATCGTATGTCGCCGCTGGAAGGCTATAACTTGACGACGTTGCCGGACGTGCGTTTCTTGCGCTCGAATCGTCCGTTGCGCCAAGTGCCTGTTTTGTACGACCCAGGCATCGTAATCGTCTGCCAAGGCCAAAAACGCGGCTACTGGGGGAATAAAACGTACGTCTACGACGCCCAACATTATTTGGCGGTGTCGATTCCCGTGCCGTTCACGATGGAGACCGACGCCAGCCCCGAGGAGCCGCTGCTGGCAATTTATCTGCATCTGGATATTCCAATGGCGGCCGAGCTGTTGATGGAGATCGAGTCGCAGGCGATGCCGTCTCCGGTAAAGCCTTGCGGGATGATTGCTTCGCCGATGACGCCCGCGATGGCCGATACGGTCGCGCGGTTTGTCGAGATCATAGCCTCGTCCGAGGACGCGCCAATTCTCGGCCGGTCGATGGTGCGCGAGATCTATTTCCGCGTGCTGCAAGGCCCGCAGGGTGCGGCAATACGGGCCGCGCTCGGCACGAATACCCCGTTTGGCCGGATTCGACACGCCATCTGGCGTATTCATACGAGCTACGCGGACCGAATCACCGTCGAGCAACTGGCGCACGAGGCTCATATGAGCGCACCGACTTTTTACGCGCACTTCAAGGCGGCGACCGAAACCTCGCCGATGCAGTATGTGAAAATGGTCCGACTACACCAGGCCCGGCTGCTGATGTTCCGTGACGACATGGCGGTGGCGGCCGCGGCGGCGGCGGTTGGCTACGAAAGCGCCTCGCAGTTCAGTCGGGAGTTCAAGCGATTGTTCGGCCGCAGCCCGGTCGCGGAAGTGGCCTGGATGCGATCCTCGTTCGAGTTGCCGCCGCGGACTTCGCCGTCGCTCTATGTGGCGTCGCATTGAGTGGCCCGGCGCGCCAACGGTAATAAGTAGACTGCGAAACATCGAGCAGCATCATGATCTGTTGCGGTCTCAGGCCGCATTCGTAAAGCAGGCCAGCAGGCACGCCATCCCCAAGCGTTCGTTGTCATGATTCTGCGGGATACAACGACTATGCTGATCGATGCACTGCTGTGCATAATGTATATTATGTTAAATAATTTATTTCAGGCTATAACCGTAGCGCCTGAAAAGCTTGATGCAGTGTCTCCTTAACGTAGCGCCCTAGGTTCGTGACATGTCGAGTGCACTAGTCATCGAACGCATAACTGTATATAAATACAGTTATGGCGAGTTTGAATTCACAACCTATTTCGACTGCAGAAGCTGCGTGGCAACGCTTTGGTGTTTACCGCGCCAGCCATCAGGCTGAGCTTCTCACCATAAGTACTGGTTGGCCGGCGCTGGATCACTTGCTGCCGGGTGACGGTTATCCGGTGGGCGCAGTCACCGAGCTGCTGGTTGAGTGTCCCGGTATCGGCGAAGTCAGTCTGTTGCTGCATGCGTTATCCAATCAGCTCTGCACACATCCCTCTCGTCGGCTGGCAATAATCGATCCACCGCCGACGTTGAACGCACCCGCACTGATACAGCTCGGTATTGATTGCCGACATGTACCGTTCATAGCCTGTCGCAACGACGGTGAACGTGTTTGGTGTGTCGAACAAATGAGCACCGCCGGAGAGTTCGTGGCGTTTGTTGTCTGGGGCGACACTCTGGACACAACAGCACTACGCCGATTGCAGCTGGCTGCAGAAAAGGCAGCCTGTCCAATATTCGTCTATCGGCACTTGCACCGTGCGACAGAGCGTTCACCAGCGGCATTACGCCTGGCAGTTACTGCGCACCTTGTTGACGGGCGTCTGCATCAGCGCCTGAAAGTAGTTAAGTGCCGAGGGCCGGCCGGCGCACGCATCGATAGTTTAATGATCGCGGACGGCAAACCGTGGCGGCTACCGTCCGAGCAGCGCGATTTATCCAGCGGCATGCGTGCTTCCAACGAACAATGGAGCGAGGAGCACTGCGATGTGGCTGGCTCTGCTTTTTCCACATTGGGCACTCGATAGCCGCGGCGCAATGGCGTCCCAGAAGGCGCTTGCGCTGGTTGTGGACTCGAGCCTTGGTCGCCGTCATGTAATCGCGGCCAGCGAAGCGGTTGCTCGTAGCGGTGTGCAGCGTTTGATGGAACTGGCCGACGCCCAGCTCCGTGCGCCGGACGCTTGCGTACTCGAGCGTCGTGCCGACGCCGAATCGGCAGCGCTGGAGCGACTTGCCGGCTGGGCCTGGCGATACAGCGCACAGGTACATGTTGCTTGCGAAAGCAACAATGTCGCGACAACCCGACTGGTTTTCGAAATCGGGGCCAGCCTACGACTGTTTGGTGGTCAGCGCGCTCTAATCGCCCGTATTCAGGACGATCTTGCGGATTTCGGTTATCGACACAATGCCGGTATTGGTGATACGCCTGACATGGCTCTCGCCAGAGCCCATGCGCCGCGCCGACTTAGGAGCCAGCCTCTGGCGCGGTTGCCGTTGAGCTGCCTGGCATTGCCCTCTGGCACGCTGGCCTCGTTACAGGCCAGCGGTCTGCGTGAAATCGGCGAGTTGCTGAGTTTGCCTTCGGCGATGTTGCACAAACGTTATGGGGCTGAACTGCTCGAATGCCTAGATCGCCTTCATGGTTTCCGACCGCACGGTTTGGCGTGTTACCGACCACCGCAACGCCACATCACACGTCACGAGCTTTTCGGTGCCGTGGAAAGCGTACAAGGTTTGGCTTTCGTACTGCGTCGAGTATTCATCGAACTCGGCGCCGTATTGCGTGGCGCCGGGGCTGCCATACAGACTCTCAAACTGGCACTTATTCACGACCAAGCGCCGACTACGCGCCTGACGCTGCACCTGAGTGCCCCTTCGCGCAGCGCCGATCATTTCGAACGCATTGCCAAATACCGGCTGGCCCGACTCGACCTGGTAGCCCCGGTGTTGGAGATTGGCCTGGCAACGGACCAACTACGTCCCGTAGAGCCGGATCAACAAACGATCGAGCGCGATAACAGTGCAGCTACGACGCCCGAGAATTGGCCCGCCGTGCTGGATCGACTGCGTGCAAGGCTCGGCCATGATGCGGTCTACTGGCTGCATGCACCGGCCGATCATCGTCCTGAGCGGGCCAGCCGCCGCGCTGAACAACCGACTGATTCGCCAACACCATCCGCAGCGCCGCGTCCGCTCTGGCTGATCGAACCGCCCCGCCCTGCACCTGCCAACCTGCGATTTATCAGCGGCCCCGAGCGCATTGAGACCGGGTGGTGGGATGAGGCAACAAGCGTGCGGCGTGATTACTTTCGCGCGGTCGACGGCAACGGTCGTCAACTCTGGGTTTATCGTCGACTCGACGATGAAGCCGCGACTGAGTCAAACGCCGATACGCCCCGCTACTATCTGCACGGGCTATTCGGCTGACACGCCATGGGGTTTAGGTCGCTTTCAGAGATTGGCCTGGGCATGGGCTGCGGCTCATGAGTGGCTATGCCGAACTGTGCTGCGTATCGGCCTTTTCTTTTCAGCGCGGCGCATCGGTGCCCGAGGAACTGGTCCTGCAGGCGGCGAAGCTCGGCTACGAAGCGATCGCGATCACAGACGAATGCAGTCTGGCCGGCGCCGTTCGCGCCCTGCAGGCCGCTGAAACGGCACGCGATACGCATGGCATCGCGATCAAACTGATTTTGGGTGCGCGGTTCATGCTGGCCGAAGGTGTAGAAATCGTGCTGCTGGCTCGCGATTTCGCCGGATACACCCAACTTTGTCGGCTGATCACTGAGGCCCGGCGGCGGGCAACGAAAGGGCATTACGCCATCTCACAGACCGATATTGAAGGTCGCGACCTCAGCGGCTGTCGGTTGCTTGTGTTGCCCGTTCATGACGTAGCCTCTGGTGCGCCCCTGCATACAGTGCTGGCTTGGCTGGCAGCCACTTGGCCGCATCAATCGGGCATTGCACTGGCCTTACACCGACAAGCTCGTGACGGCGCTCATCTTCAATCACTCGAGGATCTGCGCACGCGATACGGTCTGCCGCTGGTCGCCGTGGGTGACGTGCATATGCATCGTCGCTCACGACGCGCGCTCCAGGACGTGTTCACGGCCCTGCGCTTCAATACAACCGTAGCCGAGGCCGGCTATCGGTTGGCATCCAACGGTGAGCGTTACCTGCGACCGATCGCTACGATCAAAAAACTCTATCCGGCGCATGCCATCGAAGCAGCACGCTGGGCGGCAGCAGACTGCAGTTTTTCATTGCGAAAGATCGAGTACAAATACCCTTCAGAGCTTGTCGACGACACCAGAAGTGCCGATGATTTATTAAAAAAATATGTTCATAGGGGCTGTGCGACTATCTGGCCAGAAGGCATTCCCGCCAAAACGAAAAAACAAATCGACTCCGAGCTCGAAGTTATAGGTCGCATGAACTATGCGCACTATTTCCTAACCGTGTACGACATCGTTCGAGAAGCCAATCAACGAGGCATTCTTTGTCAGGGGCGCGGGTCCGCAGCCAATTCTGCGGTGTGCTACTGCCTGGGCATCACCGCGGTCGACCCTACTCGTAATGAACTTCTGTTCGAACGCTTCATCTCCGAAGCGCGCAAAGAGCCGCCGGATATTGACGTGGATTTCGAGCATGAGCGCCGTGAAGAAATAATCCAGTACATCTATGCGAAATACGGTCGTCATCGAGCAGCGTTGGCGGCGACCGTCATTCATTATCGGCCGCGTAGTGCCATGCGAGATGTCGGTCGGGTCATGGGTCTGAGCGTCGATCAGATCGACCGGCTTAGCGCGGCCCTGTCCCGACGCAGTGACGACGGCAGCCTGGGCGACCAGCTGACCGAACATGGCATCGATATCGGCCAGCCTCTGCTCGAAAAGATACTCTGGCTGGTGAACGATCTGATCGGCTTTCCTCGGCATCTATCTCAGCACGTGGGCGGCTTCGTGCTCTCCGATCGCCCACTCGAGGAACTGGTGCCGGTAGAGAATGCTGATATGCCAGATCGCACCATCATCCAGTGGGACAAGGACGATCTCGAGGCCGTCGGGTTGATGAAGATCGACGTGCTCGCGTTAGGGATGTTGTCTTGCATTCGGCGCTGCTTCGATCTCATAGAAAGTCATACCGGACAGCGTCTGAGCATGGCCAGTATTCCGGGCGGCGACGCGCCGACCTACGCCATGATTCAAAAAGCGGACACCATCGGCGTATTCCAAATCGAATCCCGTGCACAAATGACGATGCTGCCGCGTCTCAAACCGGCGCGCTTTTTCGATTTAGTGGTAGAAGTCGCCATTGTGCGCCCAGGGCCGATTCAGGGCGGTATGGTGCATCCTTATCTGGAAGCTCGAAACAAGAATCCGGCAGATATCAAATACCCGAGCGAGGCCTTGCGCGGCGTGCTCGAACGAACGCTCGGCGTGCCGATCTTTCAAGAGCAGGTGATGAAAATTGCCATGGTGGCAGCCGGCTTCAATGGCAATGAAGCCAACGGCTTGCGAAAATCAATGGCGGCCTGGAAGAAAGAAGGTGGGCTCGAACCGTGGCGAGAACGTCTAAAATCCGGCATGCGCACCAACGGTTACGATGACGACTTCGCTGATCGCATCTTCGAGCAGATCAAGGGTTTCGGCAGCTACGGATTTCCCGAATCGCACGCCGTAAGCTTCGCCCTGCTGGTTTATATTTCGGCCTGGCTCAAGTGTCATTACCCGGCAGCCTTCACCGCTGCGTTACTCAATAGCCAGCCGATGGGGTTTTATGGCCCGTCTCAGCTCGTGACCGACGCACGCAATCACGCGGTCGATGTTCGCAAGCCGGATGTACGCTACTCGGATTGGGATTGCACACTGGAGACCGTTCCTGGCATTGCCGCCGCAAACGAGCCGCGACCGGCTCTGCGATTGGGTTTGTCCCGCGTCAAAGGATTATCGCCTGATGCCGCTCAGCGACTGGTTGCCGCTAGATCTTGCGGAGGGTTTCGTAATGTGGCTGATCTCGTGCAGCGCGCCGCACTCGACGTGCGCGCTCGTAATGCCCTAGCCCGCGCCGACGCGTTGGAGGGGTTGGCCGGAAATCGCCACAACGCCCAATGGCATATCGCCGCTGCTCGAGTTCACGATGATCTGTTCGCCGATCTGGACTCGCCAGAAGCCCCCATCGCCCTTCCCGGGCCGGCTGAGGGCACCGATATCATTTCCGACTACGCCAATCTGGGGCTGACGCTTCGCCGTCATCCGCTGGCGCTATTGCGTGAAACCCTAAGCCGCAAGGGCGTATTGCAGGCCCGCAGCTTCAATCGGCTGGCCGATCAGCAATCCGCTCACGTCGCCGGCCTGGCGACCATCCGCCAACGCCCCGGCAGTGCCAAAGGCACGACATTCGTGACGATCGAGGACGAAACCGGGCCAGTCAACGTTGTCATATGGCCATCGGTATTCGCACAGTATCGCGTGGCCGTAACCAGCGCACGATTGTTACGCGTTATCGGTCATATGCAGCGTGCCGGGCCGGTTACACATTGCGTGGCAAGGCATATCGTGGACGACAGCGCGCTTCTCGGCGCGCTGTCGGTTCGCTCACGTGATTTTCATTGATCGCTTTGATGCTCCAACGCCAATTGCCATACGCACCATTTCGAAAATGCCGCAAATGGTTCTGGTCGCTGCGCTCTCGTAAAGGATTTATTTTTTTATTCCGCCCTTGGTCAGATCGGCAGGATCAAGCAGACGGTCGATTTCTTCCTCGCTGAGGTCGGTCTGTTCGAGGGTCAGCTCCTTGATCGGCTTACCTTCCTTGTAGGCCTGTTTGGCGATCGCGGCGCCCTTGTCGTAGCCGATGACCGAATTGAGCGCGGTGACGAGAATCGGGTTCTTCGACAGCGCGTCGTTCAGGTTGTCCTGATTGACGGTGAAGCTGGCGATGGCCTTGTCCGCCATGACTTGGCTGGTGTTGGCCAGCAGTTCGATGCTCTGCAGTAGGTTGTAGGCGATGACCGGCAGCATGACGTTGAGCTGGAAATTGCCGGACTGGCCGGCGACCGTAATCGTGCTGTCGTTGCCGATGACCTGGGCGCTGACCATGGCGGCGGCTTCCGGGATCACCGGGTTCACCTTGCCGGGCATGATGCTGGAGCCAGGCTGCAACGCTTCAAGCTGGATTTCGCCGAGGCCGGCCAGCGGGCCGGAGTTCATCCAGCGCAGGTCGTTGGCGATCTTCATCATCGAGACGGCGACCGTCTTGAGCTGGCCGGACAGTTCCACCGCGGCATCCTGCGACGACAGGCTTTCGAAGTAGTTGCTGCTGGGCTCGAAGCGGCAGCCGCTGGCGGTGCCGATGGCCTTGGCGAAGCGCTCGCCGAATTCCGGGTGCGCGTTGATGCCGGTGCCGACTGCGGTGCCGCCCTGGGCGAGATGGCGCAGGCGCACGAGTGCCGATTCGACGCGGGCGATTCCGGAATCGATCTGCGCAGCCCAGCCGCCGAGTTCCTGGTCGAAGCGCACGGGCATGGCGTCCATGAGGTGCGTACGCCCGGTCTTGACCACGTCGGAGAGTTCGCCGCCCTTCTTGCGCAGCGTGTCGCGCATATGGGTGAGCGCCGGTAGGAGCTTGCGTTCGCCTTCGATGACCGCAGCCACGTGAATGGCCGTCGGGATCACGTCGTTGGACGACTGGCCCATGTTGACGTGGTCGTTCGGGTGCACCGTCTGGCCGGCGGCCTCGGTGGCGAGATGGGCAACCACCTCGTTGGTGTTCATGTTGCTCGACGTGCCCGAGCCGGTCTGGAAGATATCGACCGGGAAATGATCGTCGTACTGGCCTTCGGCCACTGCCTTGGCGCTGTCGATGATGGCCTGTGCGATATCCGCATCCAACAGCCCCAGATCGCGGTTGACCTCGGCGGCCGCGGCCTTGATCAGGCCGAGCGCGTTGATCATGGCGCGCGGCGCACGCAGGTCCGAGATCGGGAAGTTATCGACGGCGCGCTGCGACTGGGCACCCCAGAGCGCGTTGGTGGGCACTTGGAGTTCGCCCATGCTGTCTTTCTCGATCCGGTAATTGTCCTGTGGGGCCATCGATCGCTCCTCTTCAAGGTGGCTGACGACCGGGCTTGAGCCCGGCCGGGTTGAATCCGGCATGCGCGCGGCGAGCGACGCACGCCCTTTGAATTCGGTAGAATCCGCGATTCTATCACTGCCCTTTTTACGGACGCGTGCCCATGGCCATGCAACTCACAGCGCTGTCTGCGATTTCCCCGATCGACGGCCGCTATGCCGACAAGACCTGGGACCTGCGCGAGATCTGCAGCGAATACGGTCTGATCCGCTACCGGCTGATCGTCGAGATCCGCTGGCTGCAGGCACTTGCCGCAGAACCCGAGGTGGACGATATCGAGCCGCTGTCTCAGGCGGCGACCGACTACCTGGAAAGCGTGATTGCGGATTTCGATATCGGCGAAGGCCAGCAGGTGAAGTCGATCGAGGACACGACCAACCATGACGTGAAGGCGGTCGAGTATTACCTGCGCAACAAGATCAAGAATTTCGAAGAGATCGCGCACGTCAACGAGTTCATCCATTTCGGCTGCACGTCCGAGGACATCAACAACCTCGCCTATGCGCAGATGCTGCGCGATGCCCGCGATGACAATCTGCTGCCGGCCATCGACCGCGTGATCGAAGCGATCGCGGCGATCGCGGAAAGCGAGGCGGACACACCCATGCTCTCGCGTACGCACGGCCAGTCGGCCTCGCCGACTACGCTGGGCAAGGAAATGGCCGTGTTCGTGCAGCGCCTGCGCCGTCAGCGCGCCCTGCTCGCCGAAGTCACCATCTTTGGCAAGATGAATGGCGCGGTGGGCAACTATAACGCCCACTTGGCTGCCTATCCGAACGCGGACTGGCCGGGCATCGCCACCCGCTTCATCCGCGGCATGAACCTGGAAGTCAGCCCCGCGACCACGCAGATCGAACCGCATGATTTCATAGCCGAGTTCTTTCATGCGCTGATACGCATCAACACGGTGCTGCTGGATTTCGCGAAGGACGTCTGGGGCTATATCTCGGTCGGCTATTTCAAGCAGGCCACCGTCGAGGGCGAAGTCGGCTCCTCGACCATGCCGCACAAGGTGAACCCGATCGACTTCGAGAACGCCGAGGGCAATCTCGGGCTGGCGAACGCGATCATGGATCATCTGGCCGCCAAGCTCCCGATCTCGCGCTGGCAGCGCGACCTGACCGATTCCACGGTGCTGCGCAATCTCGGCGTTGGCCTGGCGCATGGCGGTGTGGCCTATGCGTCGTTGCTCAAGGGCATCAACAAGCTCGAGCCCAACGCCGAGCGACTGGACGCCGATCTAGAAGACAACTGGATCGTGCTCGCCGAAGCGGTACAGACCGTGATGCGTATCCGCGGCATCAGCGGCGCCTATGAACAGCTCAAGGCGCTGACCCGCGGCAAGGTGATCGACGCCGACGCCATGCGTGAGTTCATTGAGTCCCTCGACATCCCGGCCGACGACAAGGCACGCCTGAAAGCCATGCGCCCGCAGGATTATGTCGGCAACGCCCCCGACCAGGCGCACGCCGTTCGCGGTACCCGGGGTTAGGCGCGACGATGGATGTTTTCGAAGCGATCGCGACGCGCCGCTCGGTGCGTCATTTCGATCCCGAGCACCGGATGACGGACGCCGAGGTGCGCGAGCTCATGGAGCACGTGCTGCTCTCGCCAACGGCGTTCAATATTCAGAACTGGCGTTTTGTCGCAGTCGAGGACGACGCACTGCGCGCCGAGATCCGCAAGGCGGCCTGGGGTCAGGCACAGATCACCGAATCGTCACTACTGCTCGTGCTCTGCATGGACCTGAAAAGCTGGGCCAAGTCACCGGAGCGGTACTGGCGCAATGCGCCGGCCCAGGTGGCCGATAACATGGTGCGGGAAATCAAGCACTTCTATCGGGATGACGAGGCCCTGCAGCGCGATGAAGGCATGCGCTCCTGCGGGATGGCGGCGCAGACGGCGATGCTCGTGGCCCGTGCCATGGGTTACGACTCCTGCCCGATGGACGGGTTCGACTTCAAGCGCGTCGGCCATCTGATCGACCTGCCGCCGGATCATCGCATCTGCATGATGATCTGCATCGGCAAGACGCTCAAAGGCGCGCACCCGCGCAGCGGCCAGCTGGCATTGGACGACGTATTCATGCGCGACCGGTTTCCCGAAGGCGAGTACGAGACGGAATAGCGCTTAGCGCGAAATGCTTGCCGCCCTATTCTTCCGGCGGCACAGCCTCGTACTCGCGAATGCGTTCGCGAATGGTTTCCGGCACGCGCATGCTGGTCTGGGCGCCGAAATCGAACCAGACGACCACGGTGTCGTAGACCGCGATCACATCCTCGGTTTCCGCAAAGAACAGACACTGCTCGAGTTCGAAGCTCGCCCGGCCGATGCGCTTGACGCGCGTGCCGATCTCCACGTCCGCCGGAAAACGCAGCTGCTGTCTAAAGCTGCAGCGCAGGTCGGCCAGAATCGGGCCGTCGCTGGTCTGGGTGTCGCCGCCGTCGGCGATCATGTGGATGTAGTCGATGCGCCCGTCTTCCGAATAACGGTAGAACACCGTGTTGTTCACGTGGCCGAGGCTGTCCATTTCGCCCCACTTCACTGTGATCGGTACGTAGTGGACGTAATCGGACCGGGTCGGTTGACGCATGCAGGCTCCATAGCACGTGTTGTGGGGCATTTTTACTGTGACCGAGCGCCTGGACGGCACCGAATCGCATCGAACAGGGCGCGCCGCGCGCCGTCCCTTTGCCGAAGCGATCCGCTCGCTCGCGGCGCACCGCCAAGAGCGCCACATTATATGGACTCTGCCCGTACGACGCGTAAGGCGCACGCCCGAGCCGAATCGAACCCGTCGGACCGGCACGGAGTCCAAACAGGCAGTAGCGACACGAATGGTGCGGCGCAGCCGTTGCGTCACGCCATCGTCGACCGCCATACGCCGGCGTATTGACACGCCGATGCAAGTCAGCAACATTATACGGAAGTCTTATGACGCAGCGCCGCATGACCAAAACGCAGAAAGTGATGCTGACCGCCCAGGACTGGGCCGAAGCCGCGCTCGACGCCATCGGGCGCCGTGGTGTGGAAGGCGTGGCGGTGGAGCCTCTCGCTCGCGAACTGGGCGTGACCAAAGGCAGCTTTTACTGGCATTTCCCGAACCGCGAGGCCCTGCTCGTTGCGGCGCTCAAACGCTGGGAAGCCCGCGAAACCGATGAGGTGCTCGAGCGCGTACAGCAGGAAGTCGATCCACGTGCGCGCATCAAGCGCCTGATCACCGAGGTGAATACGTCCAAGCGGGCCAGCCGTGTCTACATGGCGCTTTCCAGCGCCAACAAGCCGGCATTCGTGCGTGATTATGTCGAACGCGTTTCCAAGCGGCGGCTCGATTTCATCATCGACAGCTATGCCGCTCTTGGGCTATCGGCCGACAACGCACGGCGCTGGGCGCTGATGACGTTCTCGGTGTTTCTGGGCGCCTTGCAGATCCGGCGTGATCTGCCCGGCGAATGGCCCAGCGCCGACGAGCCGGCGTTCGCCGAGTACGTGCGTTTTCTGATGGTGAGTCTCATGCCCTCGGAACTCGATGCCGCCACCGATGCGCCGCCGCCGGTTACCGGCTGGGCGGCCAACAGCGGTGGTCAGGAATTCTAAAACGGAGGTTGTTATGACAGCTTTAATTTCCATTCTGGTCGCCATAGCGGCTGCCTGGACGCTGGCCTATGTCGGCGCGTCCCTGGCGGTCTGGAGCGCGGCCGTGGTCGTCTACTTCGGCCTGCTGGCCGCAGTCGGCGCGATCGGCTGGGTAGGCGTGATCATTGCCGCGCTGGTGTTCGCACCGGTTCTGGTGATCTTCAACAGCACAAGTCTGCGCAAGAAGCTCGTGACCGCACCGGTATTCAAGGGCTTCAAGGCCGTGTTGCCGCCGATGTCGGACACCGAGCGCGAAGCGCTGGAAGCCGGCAGCACCTGGTGGGAAGCCGAGATGTTCCGCGGCAAGCCGGACTGGCAGTACCTGCTCGATTTCAAGCGCACCCAGCTCACCGCCGAGGAGCAGTCGTTTCTGGATAACGAAACGGAAACGCTCTGCGAGATGCTCGACGAGTGGGAAATCATGAACGAGCTCAAGGATATTCCCGAGCAAGGCTGGCAGTACATCCGCGACAACAAGTTCTTCGCCATGCTCATCCCCAAGGAGCACGGTGGCCTGGGCTTTTCCGCGGTCGCGCAGTCCACGGTGGTGGCGAAGATCGCGTCGCGCTCTCTGACCACGGCGGTGACCGTGATGGTGCCCAACTCGCTCGGCCCGGGCGAACTGCTCGTGCATTACGGCACGAAGGCACAGCAGGAGAAATGGCTGCCCGGCCTGGCCGACGGCAGCGAGATCCCCTGCTTCGGCCTGACCGGCCCGGAAGTCGGCTCCGACGCCGGCGCGCTGCCGGATACCGGCATCGTCTGCAAGGGCGAGTACAACGGCGAAGAAGTGCTCGGCATGAAGCTCACCTTCTCCAAGCGCTGGATCACGCTCGCCCCGGTGGCGACCGTCATCGGTTTGGCCTTCAAGCTGTATGACCCGGAAGGTCTGCTCGGCGACGAGAACAAGACCGAATACGGCATCACCTGCGCCCTGATCTCGGCCGACGAGCCGGGCGTGGAAATCGGCCGTCGTCATGCCCCGGGCGCGTTCATGAATGGCCCTATCTACGGCAAGGACGTGTTCGTACCGCTGGATGCCATCATCGGCGGCCAGGAAAAGGCTGGTGGCGGCTGGCGCATGCTGGTCGAATGCCTGTCGGCGGGCCGCGGCATCTCGCTGCCGGCGCTGTCCTCGGCCGCGTCGAAGACGGCCTATCGCATGACCGGCGCCTTCGGGCGCATCCGGCGCCAGTTCAAGGTCCCGGTCGGCAAGTTCGAGGGCGTGCAGGAAGCCACCGCGCGCATCGGCGGCCTGAACTACAAGATGGAGGCCGCGCGTATCTTCACCGCGTCCGGCGTCGATCAGTGCACGCCCAGCGTGGTCACGGCCATGGCCAAGTACCACATGACCGAGTGGATGCGTCAGATCGTCAACGACTCGATGGACGTGCACGGTGGTCGCGGCATTCAGCAGGGTCCGCGCAACTATCTGTTCGGCTCCTATCAGTCGGTGCCGATCGCGATCACGGTCGAGGGTGCGAACATCCTCACCCGCAGCCTGATGATCTTCGGCCAGGGCGCGATCCGTTGCCATCCCTATGTGTTTCCGGAGATGGAAGCGGCCCGCAACGACGATCTGGACGAGTTCGACCACCTGCTCTGGTCGCATGTGGGCCATTCGGTCAACCGTGCCGCGCGTACGCTGACCTTCGGCCTGTCCGGTTCGATTACGGCCAAGGCGCCGGTGGACGGCGTGGCCGCGCCCTACTATCGCAAGCTCGAGCGTTTCTCCTCGGCGCTGGCGATCTGTTCGGACATCACCATGGGCATGCTCGGCGGCGAGCTGAAGAAGAAGGAACTGCTCTCGGCGCGTCTGGGTGACGTGCTTTCCGAGCTGTACTTCGGCTCGGCCACGCTCAAGTACTTCTACGACGAAGGCAAGGAAGACGCCGAGGACATCGCCCATCTGCATTACGTGATGGAGGATTGCCTGCACAAGATCGAGGAGGCCTTCGACGGGTTCTTCCGCAACTTCCCCAACGCGTTCATCGGCGGTGCCATGCGCGTGCTGGTCTTCCCGACCGGCCGTCGCCACAAGGGCCCGAGCGACAAGCTCATCAATGCGCTGGGCGATGCAATCCTCGAGCCGTCCGCTTTTCGCGACCGGGTGACAGCCAACATCTATCTCGGCACCAACAGTGCCACCGGCCGTATGGAAGTGGCCTTCAACAAGCTGATCGAGGTCGAAAGCGTGTACGACAGCTTCGCCAAGGCGATCGCCAAGGGCGACGTCTCCGGCTTCACGATCGATGAGCAACTCGAGGACGCGGTCAAGAACAACGTTCTGACCGAAGCCGAAGCAAAGCAGGTCAAGGAGTATGACGACCTGCGCTACGACGCCATCCTCACGGACGCGTTCAGCAAGGAATATCTGCGGGACCCGATCTCGCACCAGCACGAGGACAAGCGCCTCGAATCGCGCGTGGCCTAGCTCACGCTGGCACGCGCACCGCGTTCTGCGGTACAAGGCCCGGGAGTTCTCTCCCGGGCCTTTTTCATGTCCGACGATCTGGACGCGGCCTTCGAGACCGCCCGCTATCGCGTCTTCATCGACGACGACAGCCATGTGCTGGCGATCGGCGCGCCCTGCCCTCAGCCGATCGCGACCTGGATATCACGCCATGCGTCGGGGCACTGCGCCTGGCTGGTGACTGCCCACAATCCGAACGCCGAACAGATCGACGCCCAGCGTAATCGGGCGCGTCATGCCCTGTTGCGCGCCTGGGCTACCCGGCGTGCCGGGGGCTGGCTGGAAACCGTCAATGAAGACCCCGACAACCACTGGCCCGACGAACCGGGCGTGCTCGCGATCGGAATCGACGAAGGCGAAGTTCGTGCCCAGGCGCGGCGCTTCGGCCAGGCCGCGATTGTCGCCGTCCCTGCGCAGGCCGACGTCACGCTGGTATGGCTCTAACCTGCCGAATATTCCAGGGCGCGCCGCAGCCTTGGCGCGGCGATCTTTCGGTTTCGGTCCCGACCCTGTTACTGGCGTGCGGCGTGTCTTACCTGTCGCTATGACCGAGGCCACGCGCCGGGTCGATCCGATCGCGAATCATCTGCTTGATCGGCTTGGGTTCGGGAAAGCCGCCCTCGCGTTTGCGCGAGTGAAGCAGTTCGCCGTCGAGGTGAATCTCGAACACGCCCGAGCCGGCAGGCATGATCGCGACCTCGCCGAGCGCATCGCCGAAGGTCGTGAGCAGTTCCTGGGCCATCCAGGCGGCACGGGCGACCCAGCGGCAGCCGGGGCAGTAATGAATTTCGACGCGCGGGGCAGGCACGATCAGCCGCGGGTGGGCGCGCCGGGTACCGCGCGGTAGGCCTCGACGAACGATTGCGGCATGCGCCGCGCCCGGCCGTTCGAAAGCTTGACGGTGACGTACTGCGTGCGCGCGCGGAACACGGTTCGGCCGTCGGCAACGCGCCGGAACTGGAAACCGCGCCACATGATAAGGCGGCCGTCGTTCTCGGCGATCCAGGTCGCGACTTCCAGCTCGTCGCCGAGATGGGCCGGCATGAGGTAGTCGAGCTCGTGACGATGCACGACACAGGCGGCATCGAGATCGACATAGGTCTGCCAGTCGATGCCCAGCGCTTCGGTGTGGTGCCAGGCCGCCTGCTCCATGAACGTGAGATACATGGCGTTGTTCATGTGCTCGAGACGGTCGATATGCGACTCGTCCACGGTGAACGCCGTCACAAACGGCGCATCGATATCCCAGTCGTCACTGCGCGGCATCGCGCGACCTCTCAAGCGATCAATCAAACGCGGACAAGCCTAGCGCGACGCCGGGCTTGCACACCAGCCGTACACAAAAAAGCCGGCATGCAGAACATGCCGGCTGGTACGCAACGCGCGTGGTCTAGCGCGCGGATGCAACCTGCATGTCGGGCGGCGTGCCGACGATTTCATACAGGCTGGTCAGCCATTGCTCGGCGTCTGCATCGCCAGCGAACAGGCGCGCGTAATTGGCCTGCACCTGATGCTCGAATGCCGCGGTATCTTCGGCATGCATCATGTAGGCGAGCGTTTCCAGGTTTTCGCCCTGGCCACGCGCGGCTTCGCGCTTGATCATGGCCATCTGGGAACCGACGAATTCGCGACGTGCTGCGTGCGTGCGAGCATCCACGTCATTCGCGGTGTTGGTGGTCACGTTGCTGGTGCCCTGCACGGCATTCGTGGTGGCGTCGGCAATGCGCGCGGTGCCATCCACGATGGTGTCGGACGTGATGGTGATCTGCGAACAGCCGGCGAGAGCCGTGCCCGCCAGCGCCAATGCACCCAGACGAATCATAGGCCGCATATGGAACTCCCTATTTGTAATGTAAAGAACTGGCATTAAAGCTGGATTTCAGGGCGGCCGCAACCGAATCGAAGTGCGGCAATGCCTTGAACCGCTTCAATAGACCCCCACTATCGTACACATCGTCATGCATGCCGCCGGGAGCCGCGCGATTCGCGTTATACTTGGTGGATAAACCGCATACTTCCTAACGATCGAAACAGCTATGGCCGCACATCAGGAAGACGTCGAGACACTTGTCGCCGAGCGCGAATACGAAGCCGGTTTCGTCACCGACCTGGAATCCGACACGGTTGCGCCGGGGCTGGACGAGGATGTCATCCGCTTCATTTCGGCCAAGAAAGACGAGCCGGAATGGATGCTCGACTGGCGCCTCGAAGCATTCCGGCAGTGGAAGCAGATGCGCACGCCGAAATGGCCGCATCTGCATTACAAGCCGATCGACTATCAGGCGATTTCCTACTATTCCGCGCCGAAAAGTGCCAAGGACAAGCCCAAGAGTCTGGACGAAGTCGACCCCAAGCTTCTCGAAACCTACGAGAAGCTCGGCATCCCGCTGCGTGAGCAGGAAATGCTCGCGGGCGTGGAAGGCGCCACCTACCCCACCAGCAACAGCAATGTGGCGGTGGACGCGGTGTTCGACAGCGTATCGGTGGCAACGACATTCAAGCAGAAGCTCGCCGACGCGGGCGTGATCTTCTGTTCGATCTCGGAAGCCATCCGAGAGCATCCGGAGCTGGTCAAGAAATATCTCGGCTCGGTCGTGCCGCGTGGTGACAACTTCTTTGCCGGTCTCAACTCGGCGGTATTCACCGACGGTTCGTTCGTCTATATCCCCAAGGGGGTCAAGTGCCCCATGGAGCTGTCGACCTACTTCCGGATCAACGCCGAGAACACGGGTCAGTTCGAGCGCACGCTCATCATCGCCGAGCCGGGCAGCCATGTGAGCTACCTCGAGGGTTGCACGGCGCCGCAGCGCGACGAGAACCAGCTGCATGCCGCCGTGGTGGAGCTCGTTGCCGAGGAAGACGCCGAAATCAAGTACTCCACGGTCCAGAACTGGTACCCGGGCGACGAAAACGGCAACGGCGGCATCTTCAACTTCGTGACCAAGCGTGGCGATTGCCGCGGTGACCGCTCCAAGATCTCGTGGACCCAGGTAGAGACCGGTTCGGCGATCACCTGGAAATATCCCAGCTGCGTGCTTAACGGCAACGACTCGGTCGGCGAGTTCTACTCGGTGGCGGTGACGCGTGGCATGCAGCAGGCCGATACCGGCACCAAGATGATCCACGTGGGCAAGAACACCAAGTCCACGATCATTGCCAAGGGTATTTCCGCGGCGCGCGGCGAGCAGTCTTATCGCGGACTGGTCAAGATCCTGCCGAGTGCGAACAACGCCCGGAACTTCACCCAGTGCGACAGCCTGCTGATCGGCGACAAGTGCGGGGCCCACACCTTCCCCTACGTAGAGACTAAGAACTCGACCGCCAAGCTTGAACATGAGGCCACCACCTCCAAGATCGGTGAAGACCAGATGTTCTACTGTCAGCAGCGTGGGCTCTCCGAGGAAGACGCCGTCAACCTCATCGTGAACGGCTTCTGCAAGGATGTGTTCAAGGAGCTGCCGATGGAATTCGCCGTCGAGGCCCAGAAGCTGCTCAACGTCACGCTCGAGAACGCCGTCGGCTGATCGCACGCAACAGCCCGGCGAATGAATATTGGGCCCGCGCCTCGTGCGCGGGCCTGCCACGTTATTAACCCGTTAAAAACACTCTATGCTTTCCATCAAGAACCTACAGGCCGAGGTCGAGGGCAAGCCGATCCTGCGCGGCGTCGATCTCGAGATTCCGACCGGCGAAGTCCACGCCATCATGGGCCCGAACGGCTCCGGCAAGTCCACGCTGGCCAGCATTCTCGCCGGCCGCGAGGATTACGACATCACCGGCGGCAGTGTGTCCTACAAGGGCAAGGATCTGCTCGACCTGGATGCCGACGAGCGCGCCTGTGAAGGCGTGTTTCTCGGTTTCCAGTATCCGGTCGAGATTCCGGGCGTCTCCAACCTCTACCTGCTGCGTGCGGCCGTGAATGCGCGCCGCAAGTATCGCGGCGAGCCCGAGGTCGAGGCGATGGAATTCATGCAGATGATCAACGAAAAGATCGCGCATGTGGGCATGAGCATGGACATGGCCAAGCGTGGTGTGAACGAGGACTTCTCGGGCGGCGAGAAGAAGCGCAACGAAATCTTCCAGATGCTCGTGCTCGAGCCGAGCCTGTCGATTCTCGACGAAACCGACTCCGGTCTGGATATCGACGCGCTCAAGGTCGTCGCCGACGGCATCAACCGCCTGCGTTCGCCCGAGCGCTCCACCGTCCTGGTAACCCACTACAAGCGTCTGCTCGAGCATGTCGTGCCCGATCGCGTGCACGTGCTCGCCAACGGTCGCATCGTGCGCTCGGGCGGTCCGGAACTGGCCGACACGCTCGAGGAACAGGGCTACGTGAATCTCGAAACCGATAGCGAAACGGCACCCTCATGAACGATATCGCGCCGCTCATCGACCATTACCTGGCCGAATACGCCCGTATCGAGCGCCAGCTGCCGGGCAGCGACGCGAACAAGCGGGCCCGCAAGGCGGCACTGAAAGCCTTCGGCGAAGCCGGCTTTCCGGACACGCGTCAGGAGGACTGGAAGTACACCAGCCTGCGTCCCGTGGAAAAGCGTCGCTTCGAGATCAGCGACGAAGCGGGCGACGTCTCCGAAGACGCCCTCGCCCCGTTCCTGCCGGCAGATCTCAACGCGTATCGCATCGTCATCGTCGACGGCCATTTCAGTGCGCGCCTGTCGATGCTGGACGGCCTGCCCGAGGGCGTGATCGTGCAGTCGTTCGCCGAGCATCTGGAGTCGGACGCCGAAGCGACGGTAAAGTCGGAAGCGATCGCGTCGCAGCCGGGCAGTATGTCGGACATGAACGCCGCCTTTGCCACCGATGGTGCCTACGTGCATCTCGCGGCAAACGCCGCGGCCGACAAGCCGATCCACGTGATCACCGTGTCGAGCGGCGGCCACGAGGAGCGCATGGCCCAGGTGCGTCATCGCTACGTGATGGACGCCAGCAGCCAGGCGACGGTCATCGAGCACTACGTCGGTCTGGGCGACAAGCCCTACTTCACCAACATCGTGACCGAGGCGGTCATGGGCCAGAACGCGCAGCTTACCCGCTGTCGCGTGCAGCAGGAGTCCAACCGCGGCTATCACGTCGCCAGCTTCTTCGCGCACCAGACCCGCGACAGTCGCGTGCTCAATCACGGCTTTGATCTGGGCGGACGCCTGGCGCGTACGGATACCCATACCCGGCTCGTCGACCCGAATGCCGAAGTGCATTTCTACGGCGTTTACGTGCCGACCGGCCGGCAACACATGGACAACCACACCTGCGTGGATCACGACACCGAACACAGCGTTTCGCGCGAGATCTATAAGGGCGTACTGGCCGATTACGGGCGCGGCGTGTTCAACGGCAAGATACTCATCCGTAAGGACGCCCAGAAAACCGATTCGGACCTGAGCTGCGATGCGCTGCTGCTGTCCGACAAGGCCGAGGTGGACGCCAAGCCGGAACTCGAGATCTATGCCGACGACGTGGTGGCCGCACACGGCTCGACCGTCGGGCAGCTCGACGAGGATGCGGTGTTCTATCTCAAGAGCCGTGGCGTCGAGGACGACGGTGCACGCGCGATCCTGACCTACAGCTTTGCCAATGCGCTGGTGCAGAAGGTCGGCCTCGAGCCGGTCGAGCGCTTTGTCGAGGCTGCGCTGATGTCCAAACTGCCAGGTGGAGAAAGCTACGCTGACCTCGCCTGATCGCAACGCGAGAGACAAACCATGGCCATCGCCGAAGCCGCCAAGCAACTGACATTTGACCCGGCCCGTTTCCGGGCGGATTTTCCGATTCTGTCGGAGCCGCTGGATCAGGGCGTGCAACTGGCCTATCTCGACAACGCGGCCACCACGCAGAAGCCGCTGGCCGTGATCCAGGCCAGCGACGACTACTACCGGCACGCCAACGCCAACGTGCATCGGGCGATCCATGCGCTGTCACAGCGTGCCACGCGCCAGTACGAAGGCGCGCGTGACCATCTCGTGGACTTCATCAATGCCCGGGCGCGGGCAGAAGTCGTCTACACGCGCGGCACCACCGACGGCATCAACCTCGTCGCACAATGTTATGCGCGACCGCGCCTGACGGCGGGCGACGAAATCCTGGTCACGGAACTCGAACATCATTCGAATATCGTGCCCTGGCAGATGATCGCCGAACAGACGGGCGCGACAGTCGTGGTGGTGCCCGTCGAGGACGACGGCAGCGTGACGCTCGAGGCGTTCAAGGCTAAGCTGTCGGACCGCACGGCGATCGCGGCCTTCGCGCACGTGTCGAACGCGCTGGGCACGGTGCTGCCGGTCGCCGACATGGTCGCCGCGGCGCACGAGGCCGGCGCGATCACGCTCATCGACGGAGCCCAGGCCGTCGCCCACATGCCGGTCGACGTGCAGGCGCTGGGCACTGATTTCTATGTCTTCTCCGGGCACAAGCTGTTCGGGCCGACCGGCATCGGCGTGCTGTACGGCAAGGAAGCCCTGCTCGACGACATGCCGCCCTACCAGGGCGGTGGCGACATGATCGAGACGGTCTCCTTCGAGGGCACGACCTGGAACGAGCTGCCCTACAAGTTCGAGGCCGGCACCCCGAACATCGCCGGGGCGTCAGCGTTCGGCGCGGCGATCGAATACCTCGAGGGCGTGGATCTCGACGCGGTCGCACACCACGAGCACCGTCTGCTCGAGCGTGCGACTGCCGGCATGCAGGCGATCAATGGCCTGCGCATCATCGGCACGGCGCCGGGCAAGGCCGCGACCATCTCTTTCGTGATGGACGGCGTGCACGCCCACGATATCGGCACCCTGCTGGATGAATCGGGTGTCGCGATTCGAACCGGCCATCACTGCGCCATGCCGCTGATGACGCGCTTCGGGGTGCCCGCGACCGCGCGTGCCTCGTTCGCGGCCTACAACGACGACAGCGACGTCGACGCGCTGATCAAGGGTCTGGAGAGCGTGCAGCGGATTTTCGGCTAGTCTGCCGAATATCCGCGACGGGCGGCACCGACGGTATTCGATATCCTCTAGACCGAATCGAACAGGTCTCCCGCAAAGCCGCCAAGGCGCGTAGCGAACGCAAGGCCTGCGATGTCGCCGCATTCTTGGCGTCTCTGCGCCTTGGCGTGAAATAATTTTCGCGGGATTCTTCTCGCAACCAAAGCAAGAGCAAGCAATGACGGACTGGGTCGATGTCGCCAAGGACGGCGAACTCAAGGAAGGCCAGTGCCGCGTCGTCGACGTGGACGATGTGATGGTGGCCGTGTTCTATCGCGAAGGCGACTATTACGCCATCGAGGACATGTGCACCCATGACGGCGGTGAACTCGCCAGCGGCGAAGTCGAGGGCGACGAGATCATCTGCCCGCGTCACGGCGCGCGTTTCTGTATCAAGAACGGCAAGGCGCTGACACCGCCGGCCTACGAGGACGTGTACAGCTTCCCCGTACGCGTCGAGGCCGGCATGGTTCAGGTCTGCGACGACCGTTTCGACTGAATACTGCCCCGGCCGGCTCAGTCGAGTCGTTCCAGAACCAACCCCTCGGCGGTGATCAGCCGCTGGATCGGCTCTGCCGGCGTGCCTCGCGTGAAGACCGCGACATCCCGCTTGCGTCGCGCCACGCCATCGGGTGCCCTGTCGATCGATAGTGCCATCACGCGTTGCGCGATTGCCGGTGCCGGATCGAGCCACCAGACAGGCCAAGGTGCGAGCCTGCACAACATGTCGGCCAGTAATGGATAATGCGTGCAGGCCAGCACCACGACATCGGTGCGCTGGCCATCGCGGGTCACGAAACAGGCTGCGATTTCGCCCAGCACATCGCGTTCGGACACCGCGCGGCCTTGCACATGGGATTCCGCGAGGCGTGCGAGCCGGCCGCTGGGCACGACTTCCACGTGACAGTGGGCCGCATATCGATCGATCAGGTCGCGGGTATATGGCTGACGGGCCGTCGCCGGGGTCGACAGCAGCGCGATCACGCCGCTTTCACTGTGTTGCGCGGCTGGTTTGATCGCCGGCACGGTGCCGATGAACGTGACCTGCGAATCGATGCGGCGCAAATCCGCCAGCGCCAGCGTGGAGGCGGTATTGCAGGCGAGCACGACAATCGCCGGCCGATATCGCGCCAGCAGCTCCGAGAACAGTGCGACAAGCCGCGCACGCAGCGTCGGTTCCGGCCAATCGCCATAGGGAAATGCGGCGTCGTCGGCAACGTAGATCACGGGCCGCCCGTGAGGCGTCTCGCGAACCGCGCGTAATACCGTCAGCCCGCCCAGCCCGGAATCGAAGACCAGCAGCGGGCGCCGTGGCTCAGCCATCCGGGGCCGCTCGGTGATCGGCGACGATCAGATTCGCCGTCATGCGCTCGCGAAAGACGTTGACCGCCAGCCGGTAGACCAGTTGATAGCGTCTTTCGCTGTCCAGCATTTGCCCGTGGTTGAAACGCATCGCCTCGATGACGGTCGATCCGCCGACCGGTCGCACCTCCAGTTTGAGATGTTTCTCGCCGACGATTCGTTGCGAGACGATCTCGAAAACCCCGTGAAAAAGCGGCGCCTCGAAACCGGCGCCCCACGGCCCGCTGGACTCGAGCAGGCGCGCGGTATCCAGGGTGAGTTCGTGATCGGCCAACACGCCATCGGTGACGATATCGGGGCTGAGCATTGCCGGCGTGAGCCGCGCCGCCACCGCTGCTTCGAGGGCATGTTCGAAGTCGCGAATCGTCTCGGGCCGCAGGGATAGCCCCGCTGCCTGGGCATGCCCGCCAAACTGCGCGATCAATCCGTCGTTGCCGGCATCGACGGCGGCCAATACGTCGCGGATATGCAAACCCTCGATCGAACGCGCCGAGCCCTTGAGCATGCCATGCGCGCCCGGGGCGAAAGCGATGACCGGGCGGCCGTGGCGTTCGCGCAGCTTCGAGGCGACCAGCCCGACGATGCCCTCGTGCCAGTCATCGCTATGCACCACCAACGCGGCGCGTTGTGCGGGCGCCTGATCCAGCCGCGCCAACGCCTGATCGGCTTCGGACTGCATGCGACGCTGCACGCTCTGGCGCTGGCGATTGATCGCGGACAGCTCGCTCGCGAGCGTGCGCGCACTGACCGCATCGGGCGCGCGCAGGCATGCGACGCCGATCCGCATGTCTTCCAGCCGCCCCGCCGCATTCAGGCGTGGCCCTACGGCAAAACCGATATCGGCGCCGTTCAGGCGTCGGGCATCACGGCCGGCCACTTCGATTAGCGCCGCGATACCCGGCCGTGCCAGGCCGCGCTGGATGCGGCGCAGGCCCTGGCTCACTAGAGTGCGGTTGAGATGATCGAGCGCCACCACATCGGCGACGGTGCCCACCGCAACGAGGTCGAGATAATCGCTCATGCGCGGTAGCGCACGCTGCGGATCCCGCCGCGCCAGGCGCGCGCGCAGCGCGGCCATGAGGTAGAACGCGACCCCCACGCCGGCCAGGCGTTTGCCTGCAAAGCGACAGCCGGGCTGGTTCGGGTTCACGATTGCGTCGGCTGCCGGCAGCGTCTCGCCCGGCAGGTGGTGGTCCGACACCAGCACGCGCCACCCGGCGGCGTGCGCCGCTTCGACCCCGGCGATGCTCGCGATACCGTTATCCACAGTCACGATCACATCGCCGGTCGCACCTTTACCCACCGCTTCGACCACCGCCGGCGACAGCCCGTAACCGTGGCGTGCCCGATGCGGCACGAAATGATCCACGCGCGCCGCACCCATGGCCTGGAGCGCATCGCAAACCAGCGCGGTGCTCGTCGCGCCGTCGGCGTCGAAATCGCCCACCACGAGAATACGATGCGCCGCGTCGATCGCATCCTCCAGCAGCGCACAGGCGGCGTCGATGCCGCGCAGTTCCCGGAAATGCGGCAGGCCGGCGAGCGTGTATTCCAGCTCCTCGGCGTGGCGAACACCCCGGCCGGCATAGAGGCGCTGCAACAGGGGCGACTTCAGCGTCGCCAGTCCCTCGGGTATTTCCGGGCGGCGCTCGACGATACGCGCCAGCGCGGGTTCATCGCGGCTCATGACGACCTCGGACAAAACTCGGCGAATCGGCAGCCGGGCGCGCCGTCGGGCGCGCCGGTGCCCGCACTCAGTGGCGGTGTTCGGCCACGTAGCGCTGAACAGCGGCCAGTTCTGCGGGCAGCACGTCGTAACGCTCGTCGCGTGTCATCAGATCGTGCATGTTTTCCGGCAGCGGCGCGCCTTCGAAACCGGCCTTGACCACCGCATCCTCGAACTTGGCGGGGTGCGCAGTGGCAAGCGTGATCATCGGCGTCACCGTGTCCGCGCGCGCGCGCTGCGCCGCACGGTAACCGGTTGCCGTATGCGGGTCGAGCAGCTCCCCGGTATGTTCGAACGCCTCGCGAATGACCTCGATGATGGTGTCGTCGTCCACGCTGTGGCTACCGAACAACGCACGCAGCTCGGCCAGAGGCGCTTCGTGCAGCGCCGTCGGCGACTGCTGGAAACGCGTGAGAAGATCCGCCACTGCGGCCGCATCGCGGTCGTAGGCTTCGAACAGCAGGCGTTCGAAGTTCGAGGACACGACAATATCCATGGACGGCGCCAGCGTGGCCTTGAGCGTCTGTTTGGAGAAGTCGTTGTCGGCAAGGGTCCGATGCAGGATGTCGTTCGCATTGGTCGCGATCACGAACTGCTTCACCCGCAGGCCCATGCGTTTGGCCATGTAGCCGGCGAACAGGTTGCCGAAGTTGGCCGACGGCACGGTGAAGCTCACTTCACGATGCGGCGCGCCAAGCGCGACCGCGGAGGCCACGTAGTAGACGATCTGGGCCATGATGCGGGCCCAGTTGATCGAGTTGACCGCGATCAGCTGCGTACCCTGCAGAAAGCCCTGGTCCGCGAAGCTCGCCTTCACCATCGCCTGCGCATCGTCGAAGTTGCCTTCGATGGCGATGTTGTGGACGTTGTCATCCAGCACGGTGGTCATCTGCCGGCGCTGTACCGCCGAGACACGCTGGTACGGATGCAGAATAAAGATGTCGAGATTGTCGCAGTGGCGACAGCCCTCGATCGCGGCCGAACCGGTATCGCCGGAGGTCGCCCCCATGATCACGCCCTTCTCGCCGCGCTTGGCCAGGAAGTGATCGAGCAGGCGGCCCAGCAGCTGCAGCGCCACGTCCTTGAACGCCAGTGTCGGACCGTGAAACAGCTCGAGCAGATGGTGGTTGCAGTCGAGCTGCTTGAGCGGCACCACGGCGTCGTGCTTGAAGGTCGCATACGACGCATCGATGATTTCGCGGAAGGTGGCGTCATCAATCTCGCCGCCGACAAACGGCTTCATCACCCGAAACGCGATCTCGGTATACGGCAGTCCCGCCATCGCCGCCAGCTCGTCGTGCGTGAACTGCGGAATGGTTTCGGGCACGTACAGCCCGCCGTCGCCGGCCATGCCGGTGAGCACGACCTCCTCGAAGTTCAATGCGGGCGCGCTGCCCCGGGTGCTGATATAGCGCATCGAGAGTCCGGCGCTCCTAGTCTTCGAACTGGGCAACGCGCATGTGCACCACGCCGTCGCGGGTGTACGGCAAGGCGCGGATATGGTCGAGCACCTGCATGAGACTGCGCTCGCGTGCGGGTTTGGTCACGATCATCACGCGCGCGTCGTCTTCGGCAGTCGGCGGGTCCTTCTGCAGGATCGCCTCGATGCCGATCTGCTGTTCCGCCAGCGCGCGGGTGATCTCGGCCATGACGCCGATCTGGTCGGCGACCTGCACGCGGAAATAATGCCCGCAGACGAAATCCTCGGATGCGAGGACCGGCTCGTCGGTGATCTGGTCCGGCTGGAATGCCAGATGCGGCACGCGTCCGGACGGGTCGACGCTCATGATGCGCACGGTATCGATGAGGTCCGCGACCACCGACGAAGCCGTTGGCCCTGCCCCGGCGCCGGCGCCGTAATAGACGGTCGGGCCAACTGCGTCGCCATGGACCATGATCGCGTTCTTCTCGCCTTCGACGTTCGCCAGCAGTGCTTTCTGCGACACGAGCGTCGGGTGGACACGCAGCTCCACGCCCGTGTCCTGGCGCCGTGCGATACCCAGATGCTTGATGCGATAACCCAGTTCCGCGCAGTACTCGATATCGACGCTGTCGATATCGCGGATGCCCTGGGTGAAGATCTTGTCGAAGGACAGCGGAATACCGAAGGCGATCGCGCCGATGATCGCCAGCTTGTGGGCCGCGTCGATACCTTCCACGTCGAAGGTCGGGTCCGCCTCGGCGAAGCCGAGCCGCTGGGCATCGGCGAGCGCATCCTCGAAGCTCTGGTCCTCGAACATCATCTGGCTGAGGATGAAATTGCCGGTGCCGTTGATGATGCCGGCGACCCATTCGATATGGTTCGCGGCCAGGCTTTCGCGCATGGCCTTGATGATCGGAATGCCACCGGCAACGGCCGCCTCGAAGGACACCACCACCCCGGCCTCGTCGGCGGCCGCGAAGATCTCGTTGCCATGCAGCGCGATCAGATGCTTGTTCGCGGTGACCACATGCTTGCCGTTGGCGATCGCCGCCATCACCAGGTCATAGGCTTCGGTGTCGCCGCCGATCAGCTCGAGCACCACGTGGATGTCGGGGTCGGTGACGATCGCGTTGCAGTCGGTGCCGATCTGGATGTCGGCCGTGGCGCACTCGCGCGCCTTGTCCGGGTTGCGCACGGCCGCGCGGGTAACGCGAATCGCCCTGCCCGCGCGACGCGTGATCTCGGCGCCGTTGCGTTCGAGCAGATTGACGGCGCCGGCACCGACGGTGCCGAGCCCGAGTAGTCCCACGTTGACCGGTTGCACTTGCGTCTCCTTCTGGTCGTCGCCGCTCGCGGCGCGCGCTACAGGCTGTCGATCAGCCCGTCGCGTTTGAACATGCGCTTGATATTACGCAGCGCCTGACGGGTGCGCTGCTCGTTCTCGATCAGGCCGAAACGCACATGCGTGTCGCCGTACTCGCCGAAGCCGACGCCCGGGGACACGGCCACATCGGCGTCCGCAAGCAGCTTCTTGGTGAATTCGAGCGACCCCATATGCAGATACGGATCCGGGATCGGCGCCCAGACGAACATCGTCGCCTTGGGCCGATCGACCAGCCAGCCGATATCGTTGAGGCCGTCGCACAGGACGTCGCGGCGTTTCTGATACATGTCGCGGATCTCGGTCACGCATTCCTGCGGACCATTGAGCGCGGCGATCGCGGCCACCTGAACCGGCGTGAACATGCCGTAATCGAGATAGGATTTCATGCGCGCCAGTGCGGCGATGAGCGTGCTGTTGCCGCACATGAAGCCGACACGCCAGCCGGGCATGTTGTAGCTCTTCGAGAGCGTGTAACACTCGACCGCCACGTCCTTGGCGCCCGGCACCTGCAGGATCGACGGCGCCTCATAGCCGTCGAAGCACAGGTCCGCGTACGCCAGATCCTGCACGATCCACAGATCGTACTCGCGCGCCATCTCCACGCAGCGTTCGAAGAACTCCAGCTCGACGCATTGGGTGGTCGGATTGCCCGGGAAGTTGAGCAGCATCATCTTCGGGCGCGGCCAGGATTCCTTGATCGCCTTTTCCAGCTCGGCGAAGAAATCGGTATCCGGCATCATCCGCACGTGGCGTACGTCCGCACCGGCGATCACCGCACCGTAGGGATGGATCGGATACGCGGGATTGGGCACCAGCACCTGATCGCCGTGCTCGAGAATAGCGAGCATGAGATGCGCCAGACCTTCCTTGGAACCCATCGTGACGATGGACTCGGTGTCCGGATCCAGATCCACGTCGAACCGGCGCTTGTACCAGTCGCAGATCGCCAGACGCAGCCGCGGCACGCCCTTGGATACTGAATAGCGGTGGGTGTCCGGGCGCTGGGCCGCGTCGACGAGCTTGTTGACGATATGCTCGGGCGTCGGCTGATCGGGGTTGCCCATGCCGAAATCGATGATGTCCTCGCCCCGCGCTCGCGCCGCCTGCTTGAGTTCGTTGACGATGCCGAACACATACGGCGGCAGGCGATTGATTCGCGCGAATTCAGACTTGGGCGACGGGTTTGACATGGTCGATCGGCTTGAAGAGTCGTGAATGACTCGGTGGATCAGCGAACGCAAAAAGCAAGCGCCGCAGTTTGCCAGAATCCCGGGGGTGCGACTACCGGATGCAGAGGCCGCTCAGTCCTCGTTCGGCAATACGCTCGCGGGGTCGATGGGCCGCCCGTCGCGCCGGATCTCGAAATGCAGCATGGGCTTGTTCTGCGGGCCCAGCCCCATGTCGGCGATGCGCGTGCCCACGGCCACATCCTGACCCTGCGCGACCCGTGTGTTGCGCGTGAAGCCGTACGCCGACAGATACTCCTCGTCGTGCTTGATGATGATGAGCTTGCCGTAGCCCTTCAGACCGGTCCCGTTGTATACGACGCGCCCGCTCGATGCGGCATAGACGGGCGAGCCTTCGCGCCCGCCGATATCGATGCCCTGGCGGGTGCGCTGAGCGGCATAGCCGCGGATGATCGAGCCGCTGGCCGGCCACTGCCAGCCGTCCTCGCTCGGCCCGCCGGTACGTGTGGGCTGGACCGGCGCCTGCTCGCTGGCCTTGTTGATCTGCGCCTCGGTCGCGACTTCGTTCTCGGCCATCGTTTCTTGCGGCGGCTCGGCGCGCGGTTGCGGGCGCGGTGTCGTGGGCCGGCCGGTATCGGGCTTGTCGACGTGCTCGATCGTGCGCGTGAGTTGCGGCGTGGAAGCCTGAATCGCTGCCTCCTGGGCAGCGCGCGAATCCTGCGGCGCGCGCGCCACCCGCGGTTGTCGGGGTGCGGGCGATGCCGGGGCGCGGCTTGTCGTGCGCGACGCGGAGTAGTCCAGCGGCGGGTACGGATCGAGCGAAATCCGCTGCCCGACCTCGATGCGGTAAGGCGGGCCGATCTGGTTCCAGCGCGCGAGATCGCGCCAGTTCAGCCCGTAGGTCGCGGCGATGCGAGACAGCGTATCGCCGCGCTTGACGGTGTAGACATCCGGGCGCATGGCGCCGCGTAGCGAACAGCCCGCGACCACGATGACGATAGACAGTACGAGCGCAAGGCGTTTCATTGCAGCTTCAGTACGGCGATCACGATGACAATCACGGCGACGATGGCCCACCCGATCCAGTCGATATACTTGAGCAGGCGTTGCTCGAACACCGGCCCGAGCCATCGTACCAGCCCCGCGACCAGGAAAAAGCGCGCGCCCCGCCCCACGGCCGAACCGAGCAGGAACGGCAGAAACGGCATAGCGACCGCCCCGGCCGCGATCGTGAACACCTTGTAGGGAATCGGCGAGAAGCCGGCCAGCAGGATGGCCCAGAAGCCGTAGGCGTCGAACCAGTCGCGGGCGGTCTCATAGGCATGAAAATACCCGAGATCCTTCAGCCACGGCAGTAACGCGTCGAGAAACAGCGCACCGATCCAGTAACCCAGAATGCCGCCGGCGACCGAAGCCAGCGTGGTGATCAGCGCAAACCACCACGCCCGCCGCGGCCGGGCAAGCGCCATGGGCGCGAGCATGACATCGGGCGGAATCGGGAAAAAGGACGATTCCGCAAATGCCAGCAACGCGAGCAACGACGGCGCGCGCCGATGCCCGGAAGCGCGAACCACGGCCTCGTAGAGACGTCGAAACATGGGCAGATCCTATGCGCGGGTGCGCGTCGACGACACGCGAGAGGCCAGATCGGGCTTCATCCGATGCGCTCGTCGGCCCGCTGTTCGATCAGCGGCACGAAGCTCACCGCGTCCAGCGCCTGCTCGCGATAGTTCGCGCCATCGCGGTAAATCACCATGAGACGCTGATCGCCGCTCGGGCCGACCGGCACGATCATGCGCCCGCCGTCGGCGATCTGCGCATACAGTGCCTTGGGCAACCGCTCCGCGCCAGCGGTTACCAGAATTGCATCGAAGGGCCCGTAATCCGGCAGTCCGAGCACGCCATCGCGCGCCAGCCGGGCCCGCACGTTGCGATAGCCGAGTTCCGCGAACCGTCGGCGGGCGCGTTCATACAGCGGTTGAATACGCTCCACGGTATAGATCGACGGCAGAATCTCGGCCAGCACCGCGGCCTGGTAGCCGCTGCCGGTGCCGATCTCCAGCACGTTCTCCGGCCGACCCTCGGCGATGAGCAGACTCGTCATCTGCGCGACGATATAAGGCTGGGAGATGGTCTGGCCGTAACCGATGGGCAGCGCGGTATCGTCGTAGGCGCGGCTGGTCATCGCCTCGTCGACGAACTGATGACGCTGCACCTTTTCGATCGCTGCCAGCACGGTCTCGTCGTCGATACCGAGGCCGCGCAGGCGCTCCACGAGTCGCGCACGGCTGCGCGCCGACGCCATGCCGAAACCGCGCACGTGGGGGTGTTTGTCGTGCGCGTTCACAGTCTCTGCACCCATTCGCCGACGCTCGATACCGCGCTGTGCTGCGTGAGATCGATCTGGATCGGCGTGATCGACACCTGCCCCTGGGCGACCGCGTGGAAGTCGGTACCGGGGCCGGCATCGGCCTCGCCGCCGGCCCGGCCGATCCAGAAGATCGGCCGACCGCGCGGGTCGCTGTCTTCCACCAGCCGTTCCGCGCGATGGCGATTGCCGAGCCGGGTGGCCGCGTAGCCGCCGAGCTCGCCGAACGCCAGGTCCGGCACATTGACGTTCAGAATGGTGTCGTTGGGCAACGGATGGTCGATGAGCAGGCGCACCACGGAAACGGCGACCCGGGCTGCCGTATCGTAGTGGCGCGGGTTTTCCCCGATCAGCGATACCGCGACCGCGGGCAGCCCAAGCGAGCGGCCTTCGGTAGCCGCCGCGACCGTACCCGAGTACAGCACATCGTCGCCGAGGTTCGCCCCCTGGTTGATGCCCGACACGACCATGTCGGCGTCCTGCTCGAACAGGCCGGTGGTCGCCAGATGCACGCAGTCGGTCGGTGTACCGTCGACCGAGTACAGACCGTCGGCCACCCGGTTGACGCGCAACGGGCGCTCCAGCGTCAGGGAGTTGCTGGCGCCGCTGCGGTTGCGGTCGGGGGCGACCGTGACCATGTCGTCGCAGATCTCGGCCATCGCCGCGCGCAGGGCCGTAAGGCCGGGCGCATGACATCCGTCATCGTTACTCAGCAGTAATCGCATGCAAGGGTTTCAGGAAAGTGCGTGAAAACCGGCACGTGCAAGCACGCTGCAGGCTCGCTAGCATAGCCTATCTTGGCGGTTTCCTGCTTGAATGAATTGCCACCGTGAGCGATCGTTCCCACACCACCGGAAAGCCATCGGGTACCGACCCGGCGGCGATCAGCGACGACGACAGCGCGCTGTTTCGCGAGGCGGTCGGGCCCGTGGCGCGGCTTGCGAAGGGCAAACGCCGGGCGCCCTGCCGACGCATGCCCTCCCCGCGTCCGGCCATGCGCGAGGCCGACGAACAGGCGGTCATCGGCGAACTGCTCGACACGCCGCCACCGGACGACGTCGAGACGGGCGACGACCTGTTTCACCGGCGTGAAGGCGTACAGCTGTCCGTCATGCGCAAGCTGCGCCGCGGCCAGTACCGATGTCAGGCCGAGATCGATCTCCACGGCATGATCGTCGATGTCGCCCGCCATTGCCTCGCGGTGTTTCTACGCGAGGCGCTGGATCGCGACTACCGCTGCGTACGCGTGGTGCACGGCAAGGGCTTGCGCTCCGGCAACCGTGGGCCGGTGCTGAAGGTCAAGGTGGCCGGTTGGCTGCGCCAGCGCGACGAGGTGCTGGCCTACTGCTCGGCGCGGGAGAACGACGGCGGCACGGGCGCGGTTTACGTACTCCTGCGCCGCGGCTAGCACGCTACTCGGCGTCGCCTGCCTGCGGGCCGGCCTCGCAAACCACGGCGAACTCGCGCAATACGCTGGTCGCAAAGGCGCCGGGCGGCAGTGAAAAAGCTACACGCAGACAGCTGTCGTCCTCGAACACCCAGTCCAGATCCGGCACGGGCAACCGAAGCGCCCGGCGGGCGGCATCCACACCGGCGTTGGCGAGCCCGCCAACGAGATCGGGATAGGCCGCCAGCACCTCGGCCTCGAGCGCACGGGCGGTCGCCGACACGACCTCCGGCCCGTCGCGGCCCGGCAGCGGTCCGCTGGGGTGGATATCGAATGCGTCCAGCCGCTGTTCAAGCGCCGCGGCGGATTGATCGGTCGCGTTAAGCTCAAACAGGCTGTGGCTGCCGTCGAGCATCACCGCCTCGCCATCGATCAGTCGATTCCAGCTGCCGTCACGTACGCGTGCGTCGAGCACGGCATTGAACAACAGCGAACGCGCGGCCGAAAGCGCGAATCCGCGCCGGTTGCGCGACAGGCGCTTGCCCGCGAACAGCGCCCGCGACAGCGCGATATTCTGGCCGCCGCGCCCAAAGCGTTGGGCGCCGAAATAGTTCGGTACCCCCACGGCGCGAATGCGTGCCAAGTCCTGCTCTAACGACGCGCGTTCGCCGCGAAGTTGCCGAAGACGCAGAACGAATCGGTTGCCGCGATGTGCGCCGCGCTTGAGCTTGCGCTCGTGGCGCTTCATGTCGAGCACGGTCAGTCCGGCGATATCGTCGAAGTCCGGCAGATCACGGGCAATCGGCCAGGCCAGCGAGATCCACTGCCGGGTGACCGCCACACGATCCTTCATTCCGGAGAAACCGATCTGGCGCGGATGCACGCCCACCGCGCGGGAAAGCGTCTGCACTGCGTCCTGGGTGGTGAGATTGGTCTTCTCTACGTGACACCATAGGTGTTCACCGCTGCCGCTCAGGGCGATGTCGCAGTCTTCGTCGACGAAGAAATCCGCGGGTTGCTGGCGAATGACTGCCTGGGCTCGCGGCTGTTCGCCGCGCACGTAGGCGAGCGCGGCGATATCCACCGCGTCCCCGTCGAGCAGAGGCATTTACCGTGCGGCCTGGTGACTGCTATCGGCGGTACCGGGCGGCGCGATGGTGAGGAAGAACTGCTCGTCGCGCTTGATCATGCCCATGTCGGAGCGCGCACGGCCTTCCGTGGCACTCTCGCCGGACTTGAGGTCGTCGACCTCGGCCTGCAGGGCGTTGTTGCGAACAAGGCGCTGCTCGTTGGCCTCGTGCAGCTGTTCCTTCATCTCGCCCAGACGATGGACTTCCGCCCAGCCGCCGTCCGCGATCCACAGACGATACTGCAGACCGGCGAGCACGACGACGAGCGCAATGACCACGATGCGATACATGCGCCGATTGTAGCGCGCCCGCGGCCGCTGTCCAGCATGGGCGAGGTCCGCCCGCATGTTCATGCTAGAACCCGACCTTGAACGCGTTGCGACCCGGGTAGACCGCCCGCGTGCCGAGTTCCGCTTCGATCATGAGCAGGCGGTTGTACTTGGCAATCCGGTCCGAGCGCGAGAGCGAGCCGGTTTTGATCTGGGTGGCCGAAGTGGCCACCGCCAGATCGGCGATGGTGGAGTCCTCGGTCTCGCCCGAGCGATGCGACACCACCGCGGTGTAGTCGGCGCGCGTGGCGACGTCGATGGCACGCAGGGTTTCGGTTAGCGTGCCGATCTGGTTCGGTTTGATGAGAATCGAGTTGGCGATGCCTTCCTCGATGCCCTTCTGCAAAATCCGCGTGTTGGTGACGAACAGATCGTCGCCGACCAGCTGGACATGATCGCCCAGGCGCTCGGTCAGCAACGCCCAGCCGTCCCAGTCGTCTTCGGCCATGCCGTCCTCGATGGTGAGGATCGGGTACTGGTCGACCAGACCGGCCAGGTAGTCGACGAAACCGGCAGCGTCGTACTCGGCGTTCTCGGAGGCCAGCTTGTAGCGGCCGTCTTCATAGAACTCGGTACTGGCCGCGTCGAGACCCAGCCAGACGTTTTCGCCCGGCTTGTAGCCCGCCCGCTCGATCGCTTCGACCAGGGTATCCAGCGCCGAGGCGTTGGACGGCAGGTTCGGCGCGAAGCCCCCCTCGTCGCCCACCGCCGTGGCCAGGCCGCGTTCGCCCAGCAGCTTCTTGAGGTGCTGAAATATCTCCGCGCCGCAGCGCATGGCGTCCGCGAAGGTGCTCATGCCGGCCGGCACGATCATGAACTCCTGCATGTCGACGTTGTTGTCGGCATGCGCGCCGCCGTTGATGACGTTCATCATCGGCACCGGCAGATTGACGGCGTCGTCGTGGCCGAGAAAGTCGTACAGCCCCTTGCGGCTGTCGTTTGCCGCCGCGTGCGCCGTTGCCAGCGATACGCCCAGCAGCGCGTTGGCGCCGAGACGGCCCTTGTTCTCGGTGCCGTCGAGCTCGATCAACGTCTTGTCGAGGCCGGCCTGATCGTCGGCCTCGAATCCCTTGAGCTTCTTGGCGATCTCGCCGTTGACGCTGGCGACGGCACGGGTCACGCCCTTGCCGAGAAAGCGATCGGCGTCGCCATCACGCAGTTCCACGGCCTCCAGGCTGCCGGTGGATGCGCCCGAAGGCACCATGGCGAGGCCGACCGCGCCGGATTCCAGCGTCACGCGCGCGGCCACGGTCGGGTTGCCGCGCGAATCGATGACCTGGTACCCACGAATTTGCTTGATCTTGGACATAGAAATACTGCTTTGGCGTTTCGTTTTACGGTTGTACGAACGTCGACTCGATAGTGCCGCGGCGTTTGATCACTGCGTCGAGTTCGACCAGCGTCTCCAGCAACTCGCGCATATGTGCCAGCGGCCATGAATTCGGCCCGTCGCAGAGCGCGTTGTCCGGGTCTGGATGGGTTTCCATGAACAGGCCCGAGACGCCAGCCGCGACGGCAGCCCGCGACAATACCGGAATCTGTTCACGCGCGCCGCCCGAGCGCGTGCCCTGCCCGCCGGGCAGCTGCACCGAATGGGTGGCATCGAAGACCACCGGGCAGCCGGTGTCACGCATGATCGCCAGGCTACGCATGTCGGCGACCAGATTGTTGTAGCCAAACGCATAGCCGCGCTCGCAGACCATGATCTGCTCGCCGCCGGCGGCGCGCGCCTTGGCGACGACGCCGTTCATCTCGCCGGGCGAGAGAAACTGGCCTTTCTTGATATTGACCGGCGTGCCGCTGGCGGCGACCCCCTGGATGAAATCGGTCTGCCGGCACAGAAAAGCCGGCGTCTGCAACAGGTCCACAACGTCGGCCACCGGCGCGATCTGGCTTTCGACATGCACATCGGTGGTGACCGGCACGCCGATCTCGCGCTTGACGCTCGCCAGCATGTCCAGGCCCGCGTCGATTCCGGGGCCGCGATAGCTGTCGCCCGAACTGCGATTGGCCTTGTCGAACGAGCCCTTGAAGATGTAGCCGATGCCGAGTTCCGCGCATAGCTCGGCCATATGGCCGGCGACGTCCATCACGAGCGCCGGCGATTCCAGGCTATCCGGGCCGGCGATCAGAAACAGCGGCCGGTCGATCCCGACCTCGAAACCACAGAGGTTCATTGGGTACGGCGCTTGCGGGCCGCAGCGATGAACCCGATGAACAACGGATGGCCGTTACGCGGCGTCGACGTGAACTCGGGGTGGAACTGGCAGCCCAGAAACCAGGGATGGTCCGGCAGCTCAATGATTTCGACGAGATTGTCCTCGGCGGATACACCGGAGAACACCAAGCCTTTATCACCGAGCGTGTCGCGATAGAGATTGTTGAACTCGTAGCGATGACGATGGCGCTCGAAGACCTCGCTCGCGTTGTAGCAGTTGGCCGCGAGCGTGCCCTCGACGAGATCGCAGCGCTGTTCACCCAGCCGCATGGTGCCGCCAAGATCCACCTGCGCGTCGCGTCGCTGCACGTCGCCACTCAGGTCGTGCCACTCCGTGACCAGTGCGATCACCGGATGTTCGGGCTCGGCCACGAACTCCGTGCTGTGCGCGCCGCCCAGCCCCGCGATATCGCGCGCGAAATCGATACAGGCCACCTGCATGCCCAGGCAGATGCCGAAATACGGGATGTCATGCGTGCGGGCATAACGCGCGGCCGCGATCTTGCCTTCGATGCCGCGCTCGCCGAAGCCACCCGGCACGAGAATGGCATCCATGCCCTCGAGGCAGGCGCCGTCATCGCGCTCGACCGTTTCCGAATCCACGTAGTGGATATCCACGCGGGTGCCGGTATGCAGGCCGGCGTGCGAGAGGGCTTCATTGACCGATTTGTAGGCGTCGGCCAGATCGACATACTTGCCGACCATCGCCACCTTTACGGTCACATCCTGGGTACGACGCGCCTCGACCAGCGCGGACCAGTTCGACAGATCGGCATTGGGCGCGGTGATATCGAAATGCTTGAGCACCAGCGCGTCCAGCGACTGCGCCTGCAGCAGGCCGGGCATCTTGTAGATGTCGTCCACGTCGATACAGGCGATTACCGCGCGCTCGGACACGTTGGTGAACAGCGCGATCTTGCGGCGCTCGTTCTCCGGCAGCGGCCGGTCCACGCGACACAGCAGGATATCCGGCTGGATGCCGATCGAACGCAGCTCCTTGGCGGAGTGCTGGGTCGGCTTGGTCTTCATCTCGCCGCTGGAGGCGATATAAGGCACGAGCGTGAGATGCATGAACAGCACTCGATCGTGACCGAGTTCGACCGCGAACTGGCGGATCGCCTCGAGAAACGGAAGCGATTCGATATCGCCGACCGTGCCGCCGATTTCGACGAGGCAGATATCCGCGCCTTCCCCGCCTTCGAGGATGCAGCGCTTGATCTCGTCGGTGATATGCGGAATGACCTGCACCGTGCCACCCAGGTAGTCGCCGCGGCGCTCCTTGTTGATGACATTGTTGTAGATTTGGCCGGTGGTGAAGTTCGACAGCTTGGACGTGCGCGTCTTGAGAAAGCGCTCGTAGTGGCCGAGGTCGAGGTCGGTCTCCGCGCCGTCGCGGGTCACATAGACCTCGCCATGCTGGAACGGGCTCATGGTGCCCGCATCGACGTTCAGATACGGATCGAGCTTGATGACCGAAACACTCTGGCCTCGCGCTTCAAGCAATGCACCCAGGGATGCAGCCGCGATGCCTTTACCGAGCGAGGACACCACCCCGCCGGTCACGAAAATATAGCGGGTACCCGCCGCGTCGCCTGCCATGCGCGATCCAAGACTCATGCCGGGGGAATAACAGCGCGCATGCTAGCCGAAAGCCTACGCGCGGACAACGCGCAGCGTACCGTCCATCAGGCGATGACGCCAGACGACCGTGCCGATCGCGTGCTCCGATACCTGTGCCATCCGCGGATGGCGCCAGATGCCCGGCACGACGATCAGTTCGCCGTTCAGATGGATCAAGGGCATGCGCTCACGTACCCAGGGCGCGACCCGGGCTTCGCGCAGAACGTCCTTGAGGCGCCGGTGCGTCCCGCCGGCCTGAAGCAGGCGTTCGCCGCCGCGACGAAATGCCACCGTGAGCGTCGGCATTGCCGCGTCGCCAGACTCCAGGATCATGGAGCCACATTCGTTCGGCAGATGCAGGGTGTTACGGCCGGTCCAGGCGATCGCATCGGCTTCAGGTACTGCGTCCAACGCTGGCATCGCATGAAGCCGGCCATCGAAAAGCCGCACGTCGGTCTGGGCGAACCGCACGCAGGGGCTGGCAGTCAGGCGCGCTTCAGTCAGGCGCAGGATTTGCGCAAGCTGGCGATGGTCCGGCGTGTCGCGCCCAGCGCGCGCGAGCCAATGTCTTACCACCTGTTTGCGCCGGGCAAACGACCGCGCCTTGAGCGCCTCGCAGGACAAGGTCCCCGCATGATCGCGGACGCGATCGAAATCGGCGGTGGCCAGCGCCTCGATCGCTTCGCGTGCCTCCTGCGCATAGGTGGCCGCGCGCGACAGCGTGGCCGCGGCGGCAGGCCAGCGTGTTTCGATCAGGGGCAGCACTTCGCTGCGAATGAAGCTGCGCGCGACATGCGGATCCCGATTGCTCGGGTCCTCGATCCAGTCCAGCTCGTGGCGCGCCGCATAGGCCCGGATATCCGACTGCGCAATATCCAGCCATGGCCGCCAATGTACGCGCTCCGCAAAGGCCGCCGTCGATGGCATGGACGCCAAGCCGTCGGGCCCGCTGCCGCGTAACGCCTGGAGAAGAAAGGTTTCGGCCTGATCGTCGCGGTGATGCGCCGTGACAAAGGTTTCGCCTGCCGCGAGCGTGGCGGCGATCGCCTCATAGCGCGCCTCGCGTGCCGCGGCCTCCATGCCACCCGCACGGCCGTCGACGCGCACGTCGAGACGAGTGAAAGCAATGCCCCGGGCCTGACAGAACGCACGACAATGCGCGGCCCAGGCCTCGGCTTCGGGCTGCAGGTGGTGACAGACATGGACACCGCGCAGCGGGATCGCGGGCGCACGGGCCGCAAGCGCATGGAGCAAGGCCGAGGAGTCGAGACCGCCGCTGAACCCGACCGCCAGGCCCGCGGTGCCATCCGGCGGCGCGGCCAGAGCGTCGGCCAGCCCCGCGAACCGGTCGTTCACCCCACGAGCTTGAAGTCGCCGAACGCCATCCAGCGCTTGTAACGAGTTTCAAGCAGTTCGTCGACGCTCATGTGCTTGAGGCGCGACATGTTGGAAAGCAGGCGCTCGCGCATCTGCTCCATCAGCTGCTTGGGATCGCGGTGCGCGCCGCCCAGCGGTTCCTCGAGCACTTCGTCGACCAGCTTCAGACGATGCAGATCCTCGGAGCCAACCTTCATGGCTTCGGCCGCGTCTTCCGCCCGCTCGGCGGATTTCCACAGAATCGAGGCACAGCCTTCCGGCGAGATCACCGAATAGATGCTGTACTGGAGCATCATCAGATGATCGCCGACGCCGACCGCCAGCGCGCCGCCGGAACCGCCTTCACCCACGACCGTGCACAGGATCGGCACGCGCAGACGCGCCATCTCGAACAGATTGCGCGCGATCGCCTCTGACTGGTTGCGCTCTTCGGCGCCGATGCCGGGATAGGCGCCGGGTGTGTCGATGAACGTCAGCACCGGCATGTTGAAACGCTCGGCAAGCTTCATCAGGCGCAGCGCCTTGCGATAGCCCTCGGGGCGCGGCATGCCGAAATTGCGATGGATCTTTTCCTTGGTGTCGCGGCCCTTCTGGTGACCGATCACCATCACCGACTGGCCGCCCAGGCGTGCAGTGCCGCCGATGATGGCGCGATCATCGGCGTAGGCACGATCACCGTGCAGTTCCACGAAATCCGTGAACATGCCGTTGATATAGTCTTCCGTGTAGGGGCGTAGCGGATGGCGCGCCATCTGGGCAACCTGCCACGTCGACAGCTTGCCGAAGATCTGCTCGGTGAGGCTGCGGCGCTTGCCCTCGAGCTTGGTGATCTCTTCGTTGAGATTGACCTCGCTGCCGTCCGCGACAAAGCGCAGCTCCTCGATCTTTTCCTGCAGCTCGGCGATCGGCTGTTCGAAATCGAGATAGTCGAGGTTTTTCTGCGCCATCGTGATTGCTGTGTCTTTCCGCGGTGCGGTTTATTGAACGGGAGTCTGTGCGCGACGATAACGTACTTGCACCTGATCCGCACCCACGAGATGCCTTAGATCGGCAAGCAATTCGTCGCAGATGCGCACACGCGTCTCGCCAAGCGTGAATACCGCCCGCGCCCGATCGTTGGCATAGCGCAGCACGACGTCGCAGCCGGCTTCGGTGCGATGCCGATCCACACAGCCGGCGAGCGCCTCGATATCGGGTACCGTCGGCGCCTGCAGCTTGAGCAGCACGCGGCTGGCGTAGCGCGCCCGCGCCTCGCCGATATCCATCACCGAATTCGCATTCAGCCGGAAGCCGTCGGTGAAATCGTCGTATTGCAGATTGCCTTCGACGATGACCAGCTTGTCCGCGGCCAGTAGATGCCCGTATTCGGCGGCCTTTTCCTCGAACAGCGGACATTCGATACGACCGCTGCCGTCGTCGAGCACCACGATGATGCGCTTGCCTTTCTTCATGCGTCGCACCTCGACCACCAGCCCGGCCACGATCGCACTGCGCTTGTTGCCGCGCCGGCCGCGCCCGCCCTCTTCCGGGCGCGGCATGGCCGCAATCTGGTCGGCGATCTTGCCGTTGGTCATCAACGCCAGTTCGTCTTCCCAGGCCTTGATCGGATGGCCGGTCAGATACAGACCCAGCGTGTCGCGCTCGGCCTTGAGGCGTTCGTCCTCGGGCCATTCCGGGCGTTCTTCGAGCGGCGGGCCCATATCGTCGGCCGCGTCCTCGGCGAGGCCGAACATGTCGTTCTGGCCGGCGCTGGCGGCACTGCGATCCTGCTCGGCCGCGGCAAGCGCCCGCGTGAGGCCCTGCATGAGGCTGGCGCGGTTCGGCCCGAGCGCATCCAGCGCGCCGGCGTTGATCAACGCCTCAAGCGCGCGACGGTTGGCCTTGGAAGTATCGATCCGCCGGCAGAAATCATAGAGATTGGCATAGGGGCCGTTGTCGCGGCGCTCGACGATCACCGAGTCGATAGCGCCCTTGCCCAGGCCCTTGATCGCGCCCAGGCCGTAGCGGATGGTCTTGTCGTCGACGACCGAGAAATCGTATTCCGACGCGTTGACGTCCGGCGGCGCTACCTCGATCTCCATGCGGTGGCATTCGTCGATCATGATCACGACCTTGTCGGTGTGATCCATATCCGCCGAAAGCACGGCCGACATGAAGTCGGCCGGGTAATGCACCTTCAGCCAGGCGGTCTGATAGGTGAGCAGCGCATAGGCCGCCGAATGCGACTTGTTGAAGCCGTAGCCAGCGAACTTCTCGACCAGGTCGAAGATATAGGCTGCGGTGTTTTCTTCGATATTGTTCTCGACCGCGCCCTTGATGAAGCCGTCGCGCTGCTTGGCCATCTCCTCGGGCTTCTTCTTGCCCATCGCGCGGCGCAGCAGGTCCGCACTGCCCAGCGAGTAGCCGGCCAGCACCTGCGCGATCTGCATCACCTGCTCCTGGTAGAGGATGACGCCGTAGGTCGGCTCCAGCACCTCTGCCAGGCTGTTGTGCGGGTAGACCACCTTTGCCCGGCCGTGTTTGCGGTCGATGAAGTCTTCGACCATGCCCGACTCCAGCGGGCCCGGGCGATAAAGCGCGACGAGCGCGATGATGTCCTCGAAGGCGTCCGGCTTGAGCCGCTTGATCAGCCGCCGCATGCCCGAGGATTCCACCTGGAAAACCGCGGTGGTATCGCCGGCCTTGAGCAGATCGAAAGTGCCCTTGTCGGTCATGCCGATCGAGCGCACGTCGATCGGCGCCTTGTCCTGGCGCGCCAGGCGCTCGTTGGCCACGCGCACGGCGCGGTCGATGATGGTGAGCGTGCGCAGGCCGAGAAAGTCGAACTTCACCAGACCGACCGCCTCGACATCGTCCTTGTCGAATTGCGTGACGCGGTTGTTGCCGCCCGCTTCGCAATAGAGCGGCGTGAACTCGATCAGGTCGTCCGGTGCGATGACCACGCCGCCGGCATGCTTGCCGGGGTTGCGGGACAGACCTTCGAGCGCCAGTGCCAGATCGAGCAGATAACCGATCTCCTCGTCTTCCTTGGACTGGCGCAGCTCCTCGGACTCCTCCAGCGCACGGGTGAGCGTCATGTCCGGTGCGAACGGCACCTGCTTGGCAATGCGATCGACCAGGCCGTAGGGGTGGCCGAGCACACGCCCCACGTCGCGCACCACGGCGCGCGCGGCCATGGTGCCGTAGGTGATGATCTGACTGACCTTTTCTTTTCCGTAGGCTTCGGCCACGTATTCGATGACGCGGTCGCGCCCGTCCATGCAGAAGTCGACGTCGAAGTCGGGCATGGATACACGTTCGGGGTTGAGAAAGCGCTCGAACAGCAGGTCGTATTCCAGCGGGTCGAGGTCGGTGATGCCCAACGCGTAGGCCACCAGCGAACCGGCGCCCGAACCACGCCCTGGCCCGACCGGCACGCCGTTCTCGCGCGCCCAGCGAATGAAATCCGCCACGATCAGGAAGTAGCCGGGAAAACCCATGGTCTTGATCACGTCGAGTTCGTGATCCAGACGCTTGTCATAGACAGGCTGCTCCTTGGCGCGTCTGTCCGCGTCCGGGAACAGATCGGCCAGACGCTCGGCGAGCCCGCGCTCGGATTCGGCGCGCAGGAATGAGGCGGCGTCGTGCTCGGGCGGCACCGGGAAATTCGGCAGCACGTTCTCGCCGAGCGTGAGCTGCAGATTGCAGCGCTGTGCGATCTCCACCGTGTTCTCGACCGCCTCCGGCAGGTCCGAGAACAGCTCGACCATCTCCTGCGGCGTCTTGAGATACTGGGCCGGCGTGTAATGCTTGGGCCGACGCGGATCGGCGAGCGTATAGCCGCCGTGAATGGCGACACGCGCCTCGTGGGCTTCGAAGTCGTCGGCGTGCGGAAAACGCACATCGTTGGTCGCGACCAGCGGGATATCGTGTCGCAGCGCGAGCGCCACGGTCTCGGACAGCCACGCGGCCTCGCCCTGTCGGTCACAGCGCGTGACTTCGAGATAATAGCGATCGCCGAATACCTGCTGCCAGCGTGCGGCCTGTGCATCGGCCAGTTCGGGCTTGCCGGCCATAAGCGCGGCGCCGGTGTCGCCGACCATCCCGCCCGAGAGTGCGATCAGCCCCTCGGCCTTTTCCTCGACCCATTCACGCCGGCAGAGCACCTGCCCTCGGTTCTGGCCATGCAGATAGGCGCGTGTGAGCAATTCGCAGAGATGGCGATAACCGTCACGATGCTGGGCGATCAGCGTCAGCCGTGACGGTGTTTCCTGCGGCCCTTCGTCGATATGGAAATCCACGCCCACGATCGGCTTGACGCCGGCACCGAGCGCGGCCTTGTAGAACTTGACCATGCCGAACAGGTTGACGTTGTCCGTAATGGCCACGGCCGGCATGCCCGCATCGCGCGTCTGCGACAGCAGCGGCTTGATCCGCACGATGCCGTCGGACAGCGAATACTCGGTATGCACACGAAGATGAACGAATTCGGCAGGCATAGATTGTGGTCGGTCGGGGTCGCGAGTGGGTCGATCGAGTCGGCCAACAACAGCCGCGTTCGCCGATTGCATGGGCAGCGGCGGGCGGTCGTTAGCCGGCCCGGTCATTCTAACGAGCATTGGCGCGGGCCGGGTTTACGCCGCGAGGCCTGTGCGCCGTGAAAGCCCGCCACGCCAGCGGTGGTCAGATCATGAGACCGTCGAAATTCATCTGACGGGCGCCCGCGGCCCGCGCGACCGGCGCAAAACTGCGCCGATGAATGGGCGTGACGCCCTGCGCCTCGATCGCGGCGCGGTGCGTTGCCGTACCGTAGCCCTTGTGTTGCGCGAAGCCGTAGCCGGGATAGACGTCGTCATAGGCAACCATCTGCCGATCACGCGCGACCTTGGCGATGATCGACGCCGCACTGATGGCCGGCACATGGCCGTCGCCGCCGATCACGGTGCGTAGCGGGCGCGCGAGTGGCGGCGCCTGATTGCCGTCGACCCAGGCGGCCGCTGGCGTCAAATGCAGCGCGGCGACCGCCCGCTGCATCGCGAGCAGGCTGGCCTGGAGAATGTTGATGCGGTCGATTTCTTCCGGCGACGCCTCGGCGATCGCATAAGCAAGCGCGCGTGCGCGGATCTTTTCATCCAGGCGCTCGCGATCGGCTGCGCTGAGCGCCTTGGAATCGGTCAGCCCGCGCGGCAACGGCCGCGGCGCCAGGATGACTGCAGCCGCCACGACCGGCCCGGCCAGCGGCCCGCGCCCGACCTCGTCGACACCGGCGACGAGCGGACAGGCAAAACGCGTGGTTCGGCGAGCACGAGCGCTCATCGTCGCGCCGCCACCAGGTCGGCGACGGCCTGCGCCGCGCGCCGGTCCGCATCGAGGGCAAGCTGTTCGTGGATCGAATCGAAGGCATCGGTCTGCTGCTGGCGTGCGTTCGCGGACTGCAACAGCCGGAACACCCAGGGGCCGATCATCTCCGGGCGCGCATCGGTCTGCAGAAACTCGGGTACCAGGGCGCGTCCCGCCAGCAGGTTGGGCATGCTCACATGCTCGATCTTGATCAGGTCGAGGCCGCGAGCGATGGCGTAATTCGTCTGCGAAAGCATATAGGCGACCACCATCGGCGTCTTCGCCAGCAGTGCCTCGAGCGTGGCCGTGCCCGATGCGAGCAGCAGCACGTCGACCGCGCGCATCACTTCGCGCGACCGTCCGTCGATCAGCGTAATATCCAGATCATCACCGGCGTCACGAAGCTGCGCTTCGAATAAGGCACGCATCCGCGGATTCGCCATGGGCGCAACGAAACGCAGGCCCGGCCGGCGTCGCTGCAGCCAGCGCGCGGTCTCGATGAACAATGGGCCGAGACGGCGAACCTCGGCGCCACGACTGCCCGGCAGCAGTCCCACGAGCGCGTCGTTCGCAGGCAGCGCCAGCGCGGTTCTCGCGGCCGCGCTGTCAGGGTGTAGCGGCAATTCGTTCGCCAGCGGGTGACCCACGAAGGTCACCGGAATATCGAAACGGCGGAAGAACGCCTCTTCGAAAGGAAAGATCGCGAGCAGCAGATCGACCGCCTTGCGAATACTCCGGGTGCGCCCCTGACGCCACGCCCATGCGGTCGGACAGACGTAGTGCACGGTGGTCACACCGCACCGCCGCAGGCGCATCTCCAAAGCCGTATTGAAGGCCGGCGCATCGATACCGATGAACGCCGCGACATCGCGACTGCGCACATGGGTGAACAGCTGCCGGCGCAGCCTGAGCAGGCGCGGAATCTCGCCCACCACTTCACTGACGCCGAACAGCGACAACTGTTCGATATCCGCCAGCGACGTGCAGCCCTCGGCGCGCATGAGCGGGCCGGTAACGCCTTCGAAGCGCGCCTCAGGGTAGTGCTGGCGCAGCGCGCGCATCAGTCCGGCACCAAGCGCGTCGCCGGACTGCTCGCCGGCGACGATCACGAACAGGGGCGCCTCGGTGGCCATGCCGGCGTTCGCGCGCTAGCGAATGATGCCGCGTTCGGCCTGCTCCAGCGACTCCAGCATCAGCTGCACCGAGGCGCTCGACTGGGCCGGTTCCCGCAACGCATCGCGGGCCTGTTCCAGGCGCAGTTTGGATCGGTAGATGGTGCGGTAAGCGCGCTTGGCTGCGGCGACCTCTTCTTCGCTGTAGCCGCGACGACGCATGCCGACCGAATTGATGCCGTGCGGCACCGCGGGTGCCCCGGCCGAGCGCACGAATGCCGGTACGTCTTGCTGTACGCCGCTGCAGTACGCGAGGAACGCCATCGTCCCGACGCGCCGGAACTGATAGACCAGCGCAAAACCGGCGAGGATGCAGTAATCCCCGATACGGACATGGCCGGCCAGGCTTGCGCCGTTGGCCATGGTGATGCCGTTACCCAGCACACAATCGTGCGCGACGTGGGTATAGGCCATCAGCAGATTGTCGTCGCCGATGATCGTTTCGCTCTGATCGATCGTGGTGCCGCGGTGCACGCTGCAGTATTCGCGGAAGGTGTTGCGATCGCCGATCGTCAGCCGCGTCGGTTCGCCGGCGTACACGCGATGCTGCGGTTCCGCACCGAGCGAAACGAACTGGAAGACGTTGTTCTCGCGCCCGATCGTCGTGTGGCCTGAAATGACCACGTGCGGACCGATCCGCGAACCCGCGCCAATCTTTACGTGCGGGCCGATGACGCTGAACGGGCCGATATCGACATCGTCTGCGATCTGCGCTTCGGGGTGGACCTGGGCGCTGGGATCAATTGGCATCTGCGGCCTCCGGCTGCTCGTCCGGCTTCGCGGGAATCGCCATCAACTGGGCGCGACAGGCGAGTTCATCGCCGACCCAGGCCTCGGCATCGAAGCGCCAGATCCGCTTCTTGGCCGAACCGATCACGATCTTCAGCAGCAGCTGATCGCCCGGCACGACCTGGCGCTTGAAGCGCGCCTTGTCGATGCCGGCGAAATACACGATGGTGCCATCGGCCGAGTTCACCGTGCGCATGCCCAGGATGAGCCCGGCCTGCGCGAGCGCTTCCAGAATCAGCACACCCGGCATCACCGGATGGCCCGGAAAATGCCCGGGGAAGAACGGTTCGTTGATGGTGACGTTCTTGATTGCGGTGATCGACTGGCCGGGTTCGCATTCGAGCACGCGGTCCACCAGCAGGAAGGGGAACCGGTGCGGCACCATGCGCATGATGGCCCGGATGTCGTCTTGCTCGCTCATTCACTGATCTCCACTGGAGGGGGCATCCCGCTCGACGCGCCGAAGCCGTTGCTCGATCCGGTCGAGCTGACGGAACAGCGCCAGACGCTTGCGCCATGTCCCTGCCGGCATGGCGCGAAAGGTCGACGAGTATACCCCGCTGTCTTCTATGTTCTTCGGGACCTGGCTGGCGGCCGTGATGATCACGCCATCGGTGATGCTGACGTGATCGCCGATACCGACACCGCCACCGATCATGCAGTTCGCGCCGATCGTGCAGGAACCGGCGATCCCGGTACAGCCTGCGATCACGGTATGCGCACCGATCACGCAGTTGTGTCCGATATGCACCTGGTTGTCGATCTTCACGCCCGGCGCGATTCGAGTGTCTTCGAGCGCGCCGCGGTCGATGGTGGTGCCGGCACCGATCTCGACGTCGTCGCCGATCTCGACACCCCCCATCTGCGGAATCGCCTCCCAGCCGCCGCCGTTGTGCACGAGCCCGAAGCCACGCGCACCGATCACGGCGTTCGGCTCGACGCTCACGCGCTCGCCGAGCCGTACGTTGTCGCCAATGCTGCAGTTGCTCGCGATCGTGGAATGCGCGCCGATACGGCAACCGGCACCCACCACCGTGTTCGCACCGATGACCACCCCGGCTTCGACAATGCTGCCCGCGCCGATGACCGCATGGGCGCCGATATGCGCCTCGGCGTGCACATCGGCGGATGACTCGACCACGCTGGCCGGGTGAATGCCCGGCCGCGGGCGCTCGCGCTCGAAAAGCGCTGCGATGCGCGCAAAGGCCAGCCGGGGCTGATCGGCCACAAGCACGGGCCGTGCGCTCGCATCGACGAGTGATTCGGGCACGATCACGGCTGCCGCCGCACTCTCGGCAAGCGCTTGGCTGTTGGCCGCACTTTCGGCAAAAGCAATGCAGCCGGCACGGCCCGGCGTGAGCGCGCAGACACCCGCGATCGGGGTGTCGCCTGTGCCACGCGGGCACTGGAGGTCGAAACGTTCGGCCAGCGCGGCCAGCGTGAGCGCGGCCTCGGGCTGCGACGCCATGCGGCTAGCCGCCCTTCAATTCGGCAAGAATCTCGTCGGTGACGTCCACGGCATCGCTGGTATAAAGCACACCATCGCCCAGAATCAGGTCATAGCCGTTATCGTCGGCGTACTGATCGATGACCTCGAGAATGTCGGCGCGCATCTGGTCGAATTCCTTCTGCTCGGCGTCGCTGACGTCGTCGTTGTATTTGCTGCGCTGCATCTGCAGTTCGCGCTGGCGGTCGCGAATGTCGCTCTGAAGGCTTTCGCGATCACCCTCGCTCATCACCGAGCCGTCCTGGGACAGACGATCCATATCCTGGCGCAGCGCATTGGACTGTGCCTCGAGCTCGTTCTTGCGCTTGGCAAACTGGCTGGCCATGCTCGTCTTGGCACGGGCAGCCTGCGGCGACTCACTCACCACACGGGCCACATCCACCACGCCGATCCGCAACGGTTGCGGCGCGGTCTCGCCTTGGCCGGCGGTCGCGTCCGCGGCTTCCTGGGTCATTGCCGCCGTGGCGGCCAGGCCGAGCAGGACAACCACGAATGCGCGTTTGAGCGGTAGGTAAGTCATGCGACCTCGCTTGATCGTCTGTCGTACCGGCGACCGCCTATAGCCCGACACCGAAGGAGAACTGGAAGCGGTCGACCTCGTCGTCTTCCTCGCCGTCGACGTAAGCGGCATAACTCACACGCAGCAGACCGAAGAACGGCGTGAACCAGTAGAAGGCGACACCCGCCGACTTGCGCAGTTCCGACGCTTCGAAGGCGCTCGCGTCCTCGTAGACGTTACCGATGTCGTAGAACGCGGTAAGACGGGTCGACTTGTTGTCGGACTCGAGGAACGTCGGGATGACCAGCTCGCTCTGCAGCGTGGTCAGGAACTGGCCACCGTAGGGGTTATCGAACGAGTCGCGCGGGCCGAGGCCACCGTTGGAGAAGCCGCGCACCGAGCGCGCGCCGCCGGCGAAGAAGTTGTCGTACGGCGGCACGTCCTCGCCCTCGCCCCAGACATCGGTCTGTGCGACGCGCCCATCCATGGACAGCACGACCTTGTCGGACAGCCCGGGCACCCAAGAGCCGATACGGAAATAGCGCTCGTGCTCGATGCTGCTGTCGTAGTACTCAAGGTCCGAGCCCGGCCCCTTGATATTGAATTCGAATTCGGTGTTCGAACCGCGCGTCGCGAAGAAGGTGCGGTTGCGCGTATCGCGCTGCCAGCCGGTCTGCAGTTCGTAGGTGGTGGCTTCCCTGCCGTTTTCGTCGATGAACTCACGCAGTTCGTCCGACAGCCTGTCTTCGCCATCACGATTGACCGCGGAATTGATCTCGTTGCGTTCGACGCCGAGACCGGCGCGCAGCTGCGAGTACTCGGTAATCGGCAGGCCGAAGGTGACCGCGCCGCCGACCGAGTTCAGATCGAAGCCCGAACCGATGCGAATGAGCTGGTCAGTGTTCCGATAGAACGCGGAAATCGTGCGCGACACGCCCTCGTCGGTGAAGTACGGGTCGGTCCAGCTCGCGCCGACGCTCTTGGCATAGTCGTTGGTCTCGGCACGCAGGCTCACGCGGTTGCCGGTACCGCGGAAGTTGCTGTGCGACACGCTGCCGTTGACGAGAAAGCCCTGCGCGTCGGAAAAGCCCACACCGAACTGCAACGTACCGGCGGCGCGCTCGCTGACGTCATAGTCGACATCGACGAGATCTTCGCTGCCGGCCACCTTGTCGGTGTTGACCTGCACATCCTGGATATAGGGCAGACGGGCGAGGCGGGTGCGCGAGCGCTCGACGCCGCGACGCGAGAACGGCGCCCCCTCGAACTGGCGCATCTCGCGACGCAGCGTCTCGTCGTTGGTCTTTTCGTTGCCGTTGAACGTGATCTGGCGCACGTAGGCACGCTTGCCGGGATCGATGAAGAACGTGAGATCGACGGTCTTGCTCTCTTCGTCGACCCTGGTGAGCGGGTCCACGTCGGCAAACGCATAGCCGAAATCGGCCAGGCCGGAGCTGATCGCGTTTGCCGAGGCGTCGACGTCGCTGCGCGAGAAGATCTGGCCACCTTCGACGGTCACGAGTCGCTGCAGGCTGGTCTGCGGCACGATCATGTCGCCGGCGAACTCGTAGTCGTTGATCGTGTACTGGTCGCCCTCGTCGACATTGATCGTGAGGAAGATGTTGCGCTTGTCCGGCGACAGCGACACCTGAATCGAGGACACGTTGAAACGGATATAGCCGCGGTTCTGGTAGAAGGAGTTTAGCGATTCGAGATCGCCGAGCAGTTTCTCGCGCGAGTAGCGGTCGCGGCTGCGCCAGAACGTCAGCGGCCGCGTGTAGGCCGGCGAGCTGGCCTGCAGTTCGAAGACATCCTGCAACTCCTCATCGGTGAAGTTCTGGTTGCCGATGATGTTGATGTCCTTGATGGAGGCGACCTCGCCCTCCTTGACCGTGATGTCGATGGCGACGCGGTTGTTGCCCAGATCCTCGACCTCGGTATCGATCGCCACGCTGTAGTAACCGTTGGCGTAGTACTGCCGGCGCAGTTCCTGTTCGAGCTGGTCGACGAGCGACCGCTTGTAGAGCTCGCCCTGTGCCAGGCCCTGATCGGCCAGCGCTTCCTTGAGCTGGTCGCCACCGATGTTCTTGTTGCCCTCGATGGTGAAGCGCGCGATCTCGGGACGCTCGGTCACGTCGACGACGAGCGTGTTGCCTTCGCGCTCGAGCGTGACGTTCTCGAACAGCCCGGTTTCATAAAGCGCGCGAATGGATTGCTGCGCTCGGGCTTCGGTGAGCCGATCCCCGACCGAAAGCGGCAGATAGGTCAGCACGGTGCCGGCTTCGAGGCGCTGCACACCTACGACCCGCACATCCGACACCTGGAAGTTGTAGCCGGACTGGCTGGACTGACTCGGTACGGACTGATTCTGAGCCCACGCGCTCACGGCAAAAAGACACAGGAGCACGGCGAACGCGCGCATCAGAAATACAGGCATATATAAAGCTCCGCTACCCGAGCAAGCGCAGGATATCGTTGTAAAAAGCCAGGGTCATCAACATCAGCAGTGCGACCATGCCCATCTGCTGTCCGGCGACCTGAACGGCCTCTGACAGAGGCCGGCCCCTTATCCATTCGATCGAATAATACAGAAGATGCCCCCCGTCTAACACCGGAATGGGCAGAAGGTTGAGTACCGCAAGGCTCACGCTGACCAGGGCCAGGAAGCCGACAAACGCTTCAACGCCGATACTCGCGGTCTGCCCGGCGTAGTTGGCGATCTGGATCGGACCACTCACGTTGCGCCAGGACACGTCGCCGGTGACCATGCGTGCCATCAGGCGCACCGTCAGCGCGGACACTTCCCAGGTCTTGGACACGGCGGCCGGTACCGCAGCCAGCGGGCCCAGCTGACGGGTCGTGCGCATCGCTTCCCATGCTTCACCGTCGACGCCGATCTGTGCGCCGAGGCGACCGACGGACTCGCCGGCTTCGTTCTCGGCTGCCGCCAGGGTTACCGGCACCTCCTGCCGACGACCGTCGCGCGCGATGGCCAGCGTGACGCGTTCGCCCGGCTGTGCCTTGATTCGATCGACCAGGCCTTGCGGCGACTCGACGCTTTCGCCATTGACGGCGAGCACTTCATCGCCGGCCTGAAGCTGCGCGGCTTCGGCTGCCGAGCCCGGCACCACACGGGCAATCAAAGGCGTTGCCGGCGGCTGATACGGCGCCAGACCGAGGCGGTCGAAAAGTTTTTCGGGATCGGCCGGCACGCCACGCAGGTCGAGCGACACGTCGCGCGCCCTGCCATCGTCTCCGCGCACGGAAAGATCCACCGCCTGACCGTCGAGGCCGCGCTCGATCAGTGTCAGCCGCAGATCCTGCCAGTCGCCGATCGCGCGGTCGTCGATCGCCACGATCTCGTCGCCGGCACGTAATCCGGCCGCGTTTGCCAACGTGCCGTCGGGCGCACCGGCAATCATGGGTTTGATGCCGGCCACGCCAATCATGAACACGAGCCAGTAGGCCACGATGGCAAAAAGAAAATTCACCCCCGGCCCCGCCGCCACGATGGCGATGCGCCGCCACGGGTGCTGGCGATTGAAGGCGTACGGCTTGTCGGCTTCGGCCACTTCGCCTTCGCGCTCGTCGAGCATCTTCACGTAGCCGCCGAGGGGAATCGCCGACAGCCAGTATTCGATGCCGCTCTGCCGGCCCGTGAAGCCCCACACACGTCGACCGAAGCCAATCGAATAGCGAAGCACTTTCACGCCGAGGCGCCGCGCGACCCAGAAGTGGCCGTACTCGTGAATCGCCACGAGCAGGCCGATCGAGACGATGAACGCGGGCACTGACATCAGCCAGTCGGACATGGACTACTGCTCTCCAGACGCGGGGTTGGCGCAAACGGTATCGGCGTTGTAGACCGCAGAAAATGGTGGGCGATCCGCAAGCCGCCGATCGCGGCGATGTGTGCCCGCAATACTACGTGATCGGTGCCAGGCGCGATGCCAACGCTTTGGCTAGACCGCGGACGGCAACCAGTGCAAGCCGGCAACGAACCACGGTGCGGCTGCGAGCACGCTGTCCAGGCGATCCAGCACGCCGCCGTGCCCCGGAAAGAGCGTGCCGCTGTCCTTGATCCCGGCATGGCGCTTGAACATGCTGATGCTCAGATCACCGACGACCGAAATGATCGCCACCCAACCGCCAAGAAACATGAACGCGATCAGGCGATCACCGCTGTAGCCCAGCAGCCATGCGCCCGCCCCGGCGAACAGCATGGCGGCCACGAAGCCGCCGACCGCGCCCTCGCGCGTCTTGCCGGGGCTGACCGCAGGCGCGAGCTTGTGCCGGCCCAGCATGCGCCCGGCGAAGTAGGCGCCGGTATCCGCGGCCCAAACCAGGAAGAAGAACGTAAGCAGCAGCAGCGGCCCCTGGTCGCTCTGGTGTAGGTAGGTTACCGCTGCGACCGGCGCAACGAGCACGATCAGCCCAACCACGACGCCGACCTCCGTGCGCCCCATCGTTTCGGCCCAGCCGCGGGGAAAGCGCGCGATCCAGTAGATCGCGATCAGCCACCACAGGCAGGCCGCGCCAACGAGCAGGTTGTCGGCGGCCACGAGCCAGAGCTGCGTACGCACCAGCGCGAACAGGAAGATGAGCAAGGCCACGGCCAGCGTGAGCACAATGCGGCCGGTATCCGTCAGACGCATCAAGCCGCCCCATTCCCATGCACCGAGCAGCATGAGTAGCGCGAACACGAGCGTAATCGCCGCGGTCGGCAGAAACAGCATGCCGAGAACGGCCAGTGGCACGACCGCCAGGGCGGTGGCGATACGGGTGGAGAGCATGGGAGTCAGCCGCCGGGTGCCGCAGCCTGCGGCAAACGCCCGAAGCGCCGCTGGCGGTGGGCGAACCAGTCGACCGCCTCGCTCAGGCTGGCCTTGTCGAAGTCGGGCCAGAGTTCGTCGGAAAAATACAGTTCGCTGTACGCCAGATCCCAGAGCAGGAAGTTGCTGACGCGGCGCTCGCCGCCCGTACGGATGAACAGATCGGGCGCGCCAAGCGCCGACAGCGACATGTGCTCGCCGAAACAGGATTCATCGATATCGTCCGGCGCGATCTCGCCCGCCGCGCACGCCCGGGCGATGCGGCGTGTCGCCTGGACGATATCCCACCGCCCGCCGTAATCGATCGCGATCACGAGGTTGAGCGCCGCGTTGTCGCGGGTGCGCTCTTCGGCCTGCGCCATCTCGCGCTGCAGCGCATCCGAAAAATGCGAACGCTCGCCGATGAAACTCAGGCGCACACCGTTGTCGTGCAGCGAGCCGATCTCGCGGCGGATGGTTCGCCGGAACAAATCGAGCAGCAGCCGGACCTCGGCTCGCGGGCGTTGCCAGTTCTCGCTGGAAAAGGCGAATAACGTCAGCGTTTTAAGGCCTATTTCTCGAGCCGTTTCGACAATATCACGCGCAGCACGCGCACCCGACCGATGCCCGGCCGCGCGCGGCATGCCGCGCTGACTGGCCCAGCGGCCGTTGCCGTCCATGATGATGGCGACGTGTTCGGGAACACTCATACGCGAAGCGCCTGTCACTCGTTCGCGGTCTGTGTTCAGACCGTCATGATCTCCTGCTCCTTTTCTTCGAGCAGGCTGTCGATACGGTCGATATGCTTGTCGGTGAGCTGCTGGATACGCGTTTCGCCACCGTGCTGATCGTCGGCACTGATCTCCTTTTCGTTGACCAGCTCCTTGAGCGTGGAGTTCGCGTCACGCCGGATGTTGCGCACCGCCACGCGGCCATCCTCGGCTTCGGCGCGGATCACCTTCACCAGATCCTTGCGGCGGTCCTCGGTGAGGGGCGGCAGAACCACGCGGATCACCTGACCGGCGGTCGAGGGATTCAGGCCGAGATCGGCGGTCATGATCGCCTTCTCGATCGGCTGCACCATGGTCTTTTCCCACGGCTGAATGGTGATCGTGCGCGCATCTTCGAGCGCGACGTTGGCCGCCTGATTGAGCGGCACCTCTGCGCCGTAGTAGTCCACGGTCACATGGTCGAGCAGGCTGGTGCTCGCCCGGCCGGTGCGAATCTTGCTGAAGTTCTCGCGCATGACGCTGATGGTCTTGTCCATGCGCTGCTGCGCGTCGCTGTAAATCTCGTCAATCATTCGTTTGCTCTCGTCGTATCGTTGTCGACCAGCGTGCCGACGTCATCCTCGCCAGAGACGATCCGCTTGAGATCGCCCGCGCGATTGATGTCGAACACCCGCAGCGGCATGCCGTTATCGCGGCAGAGCACGATTGCGGTCGTATCCATGACGGTCAGACGCTGGTCGATGACTTCGTCGTAGGTAAGGTGCGTGTAGCGTTTCGCACTGCTATCGCGCATCGGATCCGCGCTGTAGATGCCGTCGACCTTCGTGGCCTTGAGCATGAGATCGGCATTGATCTCGATCGCCCGCAGGCTGGCCGCGGAATCCGTGGTGAAAAACGGATTGCCCGTACCTGCGGCAAAAATCACCACGCGGCTTTTTTCCAGATGGCGGATCGCGCGGCGGCGAATGTAGTCCTCGCAGACCTGATTGATGCGAATGGCGGACATCACCCGGGCCGTCATGCCGGCGTGCTCAATGGCGTCCTGCAATCCGAGCGCATTGATCACCGTCGCGAGCATGCCCATCTGGTCGCCGGTCACGCGGTCCATGCCGCGGCCGGCGAGGCCGACGCCACGGAAGATGTTGCCGCCGCCCACCACCAGTGCGACCTGCACACCGGATTCGATGAGTTCCTTGATCTCCGCGGCGAGCCTTTCCACGACGTCGGCGGAGATGCCGTAGTCGGCCTGACCCATGAGGGCTTCGCCGCTGAGCTTCAGCAGTATGCGTTTATAGGTGGGCTTGGACTTGGTCATCGAGTGGCGCGAACGTACAGCGACATGAAGGCGGCTCCTGGCCGGCAAAGATAACTCAGCTGCCTGTCGGCATCATACCGGCAGGCCAAAAAAAAGCCGGCTGCCTGAGCAGCCGGCCGTGTTGCCCTCAGGCTGTTTTTTCGGCTTGCGCCTTGACCTCGGCAGCGAAGTCTTCCTGTTTCTTCTCGATGCCCTCGCCGACTTCGATACGGGCATAGTCGATGATGGTCGCGTTCTGCTGCTTGCAGAGCTTTTCCACCGTCATGTCCGGGTCCTTGACGAAGGGCTGCCCCATGAGCGTGATTTCGCCCAGGAACTTGCGCAGCCGGCCTTCGACCATCTTCTCGATGATCTCCTCCGGCTTGCCGCTGTCACGCGCCTGCGCCATCAGCAGCTCTTTTTCGGAGTCCCGACGCTCCTGCGGCACATCGTCGGCCGACAGATGCGCCGGCGCGGTCGCCGCCACATGCATGGCCAGATCGCGCGCCAGCGCGTCCTCGCCACCGGCCACCGCAACGGCGCTGCCGATGCGCGAACCGTGCATGTAGACGTCCAGCTTGCCTTCGCCGGCTTCGATGCGACGGAAACGACGGATGGTGATGTTCTCGCCCAGCGTGGCGACCAGCGCACGGCGCTTGGCGTCGAGGCTTTCGCCGTCGATCTCGATTTCGGCCAGCGCATCGACATCGGCCGGGCCGTTGTCGAGCGCGGCCTGCGCCGCCATTTCCGCGAAGCCGACGAAATCATCGTTCTTGCCGACGAAATCGGTTTCGCAGTTCACTTCGAGCAGGATCGCAACACTGCGATCGCTGGACAGGGCCGTCGCCACGCGACCTTCGGCCGCGACACGGCCGGCCTTCTTGTCGGCCTTGGCCAGGCCTTCACGACGCATGTTGTCGGCCGCAGCATCGATGTCGCCGTCGGTCGCCGTGAGTGCCTTCTTGCACTCCATCATGCCGGCGCCGGTGCGTTCCCGCAGCTCTTTAACCAGAGCAGCACTAATAGCCATGATTCGTTCTCCGCAAAATGAGGTAACGGCCACGCCGGCCCGAACGGTACCGGGCCGGCGCGGCTGGAATTACTTGTCCGACGGCTTCGCGTCGGCGTCTTCCGGGTTCTCCGACGGTACGGCGGCCACATCGCCCAGCGACGCGGTCGCGGTCGGTTCGGACTCGCCCTGCGATTCCTGGATCACGGAATTCTGGGTCGCTTCGCTCGCGGCTTCGTTCTGAGCCGGCTTGCCGGGCTCGTGGGAAGCACCCTGCTCCTGGACCTCGATCATCTCGTCGTCCTGGCCGGTGAATTCGCCCTTGCTGCCACGACCGGCAAGCACGGCGTCGGCGACCATCTCGGTGTAGATGCGGATCGCACGAATCGCGTCGTCATTGCCCGGAATGACCACGTCGATGTTGTCCGGCGAGCAGTTGGTGTCGACCACGGCGACGACCGGAATACCCAGCTTGCGCGCTTCGTCGACAGCGATCTTCTCGAAGCCGACGTCGATCACGAACAGCGCGTCGGGCAGGCTGGTCATTTCCTTGATGCCGCCGATACCGCGCTCGAGCTTGTCGCGCTCGCGATACAGATCGAGAGCTTCGCGCTTGTTGAGCTTGCGGATGGAGCCGTCCTCGATCATCTGCTCGAGATCGTGCAGACGCTGGATGGAGTTCTTGACCGTCTTGAAGTTGGTGAGCATGCCGCCCAGCCAACGATGGTTCACGAACGGCATGCCGGCACGACGGGCCTGCTTGCCCACCGCCTCGCGCGCCGCGCGCTTGGTGCCCACGAACATGATGTTGCCGCCGTTGGCGGACAGGCGGCTGATATAGTTGTAGGCGTCCTTGAAGAGCGGCAGGGTCTCTTCGAGGTTGATGATATGAATCTTGTTGCGATGGCCGAAGATATAAGGGGCCATCTTGGGATTCCAGTAACGGGTCCGGTGGCCGAAATGAACCCCCGCCTCGAGCAACTGGCGCATGCTGATCTGACTCATGGATTGTCTCCGGGTTGTGGCTTACGCGCATCCCATGAAACAACCGGCCTGCATCCCGCAGGCTGGCACCCCGTTTCATGTGTCGATACACGTGCGGATTTTCGATATCGAATTCGGTCAAACATCGACCGTTTACGTCGCGTTGATCGCGGCGCATTGCCGCGAACGCGAGCGGTTTATACCATAGCGGCCCTCGCCAGGCCAGCACCGGCCGATTTTCAAACCGACATTTTCCCGGACTCGCAAGGACGAACGACGCATGAGCGTGACCATCAAGACGCCCGAAGAACAGGACAAGATGCGCGAGGCCGGACGGCTCGCCGCGCAGGTCCTGGACATGATCACGCCCTATGTGACGCCCGGCGTGACCACCGACGAACTCAACACCCGCTGCCACGACTTCATGGTCGACGAGCTCGGCACGACGCCGGCGCCGCTCAACTACCACGGTTTTCCCAAGTCGATCTGCACCTCGGTGAATCACGTGGTCTGCCACGGCATCCCCGGAGAGAAGGCGCTCAAGAAAGGCGACGCGGTCAATATCGACATTACGCTCATCAAGGACGGCTATCACGGCGACAGCTCTCGCATGTATTTCGCGGGTGAACCCTCGATCAAGGCACGCCGCCTGTCGGACATCGCGGAAGCCGCGCTCTACAAGGGCATCGACGTCGTGCGCCCGGGGGCAACGCTGGGTGACATCGGCGCCGCCATCCAGGCATTCGTCGAGTCGCGTCGTGCCTCTGTGGTACGCGAGTATTGCGGCCATGGTATTGGCCTGGGCTTTCACGAGGAGCCGCAGGTTCTTCACTACGGCAAGGCCGGCACCGGGCTGCGTTTGGAAGCGGGAATGACATTCACGATCGAGCCGATGGTCAACGCGGGCAAGCGTCATGTGAAGGTGCTGCCGGATGGCTGGACCGTGGTCACCAAGGATCATTCGCTGTCGGCGCAGTGGGAACACACCATTCTCGTTACCGAGGATGGCGCCGAGATCCTCACGCCCAGCCAGCTGGCCTCCTGAGTGGCTAGTCGCCCTGCCGACCGGTCGCGTAGCCGAACCGGCCCGCGCGACTGGCGCGCGTTCCTCGACAGCGTCGCCGGTATCGACCCGTCATCGATCCAGGCGGCACGCGACAAGCTCAACGAGGGGCGCGCGCGCATCGAGGAAAGCTTTCGCGACGGTGCCCACGTCGACGCCCTGGTGGGCGCTCGCAGCGCGCTGGTCGACGCAATACTGATCAATGCCTGGGACGGGCTCGTCGACACGACCGACGCCTGCCTGGTGGCCGTCGGTGGTTACGGCCGAGGCGAACTGTTGCCGCATTCCGATATCGATCTGCTGATTCTCTACCGCGATGGCACGCTCGATGCCGTCGGCCCGGCGCTCGAGCGCTTTCTGACCCATCTATGGGATATTGGGCTCGAAGTCGGTCACAGCGTGCGTTCGCCGGCCGAGTGCGCGCAACTGGCCAGCGATGACATCACGATCATGACCAATCTGATGGAGTCGCGCGCGCTCGCCGGCGATGCCGCGCTGTTTGCGGCCATGCGCGCCGCGACCTCGGTCGAGCACATCTGGTCGTCCGCGGCATTCTTCAAGGCGAAGGTCGACGAGCAGCAGGCACGCCATGCCCGTTACGACGAAACGGCCTACAAGCTCGAGCCGAACACCAAGGAGTCGCCGGGCGGACTGCGCGATATCCAGACCATCGCGTGGGTCGCCAAGCGCCAGTTCGCCGCCCACACGCTGGACGGCCTCGTCGACTACGGGTTTCTCAGCGATCGCGAGTTCACCGAGCTCAAGCGCGGCCAGGCATTTTTATGGCGGGTGCGTTTTGCCCTGCATACCCTGACTGATCGCGCCGAAGACCGACTGCTGTTCGATCACCAGATCCAGGTTGCCCAGATGCTCGGCTACGAAGACGAGCAGAACAGCCTGGCCGTCGAGCAGTTCATGCAGCGATATTATCGCAACATCAAGGCGTTGACGGCGCTTAATGATATTCTGCTGCAACTGTTCTCGGAAGCCATTCTCCACTACGGCGAAAGCGAACGACCGCGCGCCATCAATGAGCGCTTTCAGTCGCGTCATGGCTTCATCGAGGTCACGGGCGACGATGTGTTCGTGAACACACCGAGCGCGCTGCTCGAGATTTTCTATCTCATGCAGACCCGCCCGCGACTGACCGGCATCCGCGCGCATACGCTGCGCCTCATGCGTCGCGACCGTCACCTGATCGACAAGAATTTCCGTTCATCAATCCATTGCCGTCGACTTTTCACCGAGATTCTGCGTCAGCGCAGCGGCGTGACCCGAGCGCTGCGGCGCATGAACCGGTACGGGATTCTTGGCCGTTATCTGCCGAATTTCCGCAAGATCATCGGGCGCATGCAGTACGACTTGTTCCATACGCTCACGGTCGACGAACACACGCTGTTCGTGATTCGCAATCTGCGGCGCCTGGTACTCCCTCGGTTCCGACATGAACTGCCCTTTGCGAGCGAGCTCATGCAATCGCTCAACAAGCCGCAGATTCTCTATATCGCCGGGTTAATGCACGATATCGCCAAGGGCCGTGGCGGCGATCATTCCGAGCTCGGCGCGAAGGACGCACTGGAGTTCTGCCGGGATCACGGCATCTCGTCGGACGACACCGACCTCGTGTGCTGGCTGGTTCGCCAGCACCTGCTGATGTCGATGACCGCACAACGCCGTGATATCAACGACGTACAAGTGGTTAATGAGTTCGCACGTGAAGTCGGCAGTCGCGAGCGTCTGGATCGATTGTTCTTGCTTACGGTCTGCGATATCCGGGCCACCAACCCGAATTTGTGGAATTCATGGAAGGAAAGCCTGCTGGTGGATCTGTACACCAGCACGCGTCGAGCGCTCGAGCGCGGCCTCGACGACCCGCTCAACGAGGCCGAGCTGATTGCCGAGACGCGCAGTGCCGCGGCGGCCATGCTCACGCGAACGCGCGTGAACACGCCGCTGTTCAAGGCGGTCTGGGCGCGTTTCGAGCCGGACTACTTTCTGCGTCACAGCCCGGAAGAGATCGCGCGCCAGACTCGCGCGATCGTCACCCACGACGGAGACGGGCCGCTGGTCACGCTTGCAGAGATCACGGACCAGGGCAGCACGCTGTTCGTCTACAGCCGGGACCGCAACTATCTGTTCGGCGTGGCCACCGGCGTGCTCGCACAGCTCGGCCTGTCGATTCTCGACGCCCGTATCAACACCACGAGCGACGACTACACGCTCGACACCTACGTGATCTGCGAAAGCGGCGGCGAGCCGATCACCGATGCATTCCGCCGGCGCGAGATCGAAGACACGGTACGGGCAGCGATCGCAGACCCCGCGGTCGAGAGCATCGACGTCACCCGTCGGGCCTCGCGGCGCAGTCGCTACTTCAATGTGCCCACGCAGATCTATTTCAGCGAAGCCACCGAGCGGGCCTGCACGGTCATGGAAGTCGTGACCGCCGATCGGCCGGGCCTGCTGTCGATTATCGGTGACATGTTCTATCGATTCGGCATTCTGCTGGAGACCGCAAAGATCGCGACCATCGGCGAACGGGCCGAGGACGTGTTCTTCATCACCGACCGCGAGCACGAACCCATTCGCGACCGCGACATGCGCTCACGCATACGTGAAGCGCTGACCACGGAACTCGACAAGAACGGCCCATGAATCCACGACTCGATGCGCTCCAGCCTTATCCTTTCGAGCGGCTGGCGACGCTGCTGCGCGAGATTCGCGCCAACCCCGATCGCGATCCGATCTCCCTGGCGATCGGCGAACCCCAGCATCCGCCAGCCCGAGTGGCCTGTGAAGCGCTGGCTGCCGAACTTGGCGGCGTTGCCCACTACCCGCCCACGAAAGGCAGCGAAGCGCTGCGCGCCGCGATCGCCGAATGGCTCACCCTTCGCTTCAACATCGATCGCCAGGCGATTGACGATAAAAGACATATCCTGCCGGCGGCGGGTACACGAGAAGCATTGTTCTCGTTCGCTCAGGCGGTAGTGGATTCGCACAAGCCGGGGGCTGCCGTGGCCATGCCCAATCCCGGTTATCAGATCTATGAAGGCGCGGCACTGCTCGCAGGCGCCGAGCCGCTGTATCTGCCCTGCCAGCCGGAAACCGGTTTTCTGGCAGATCTGGACGCCCTCGCGCCGCATGACTGGGATCGCGTACAGCTGCTTTATCTGTGCTCGCCCGGCAACCCCACCGGCGCAGTCGCCGACCGCGATTACCTGCAGCGCGCGCTCGCGCTCGCCGACAAGCACGACTTCGTGATCGCATCCGACGAGTGCTACAGCGAAATCTATGCCGACGAATCCGCCCCGCCACCGGGTCTCCTGGATGTCGCGCAGACTCAGGGGCGCGCCGACTTCGAGCGCTGCGTCGTTTTTCACAGTCTGTCCAAGCGGTCGAACCTGCCGGGCTTGCGCTCGGGGTTTGTCGCCGGCGATGGCCGTGTGCTGCGCGAGTTTATGCGCTATCGCACCTATCACGGCGCAACGCTGGGCAATCATGTGCAGGCAGCCAGCATCGCGGCCTGGCGCGACGAGGATCATGTGCGGGAAAATCGCGCCCGCTATCGCGAGAAGTACGATGCTGTGATGCCGCTGATCGAGTCGCTGTGCGAAGTCACCCGCCCCCAGGGCTCGTTCTATCTCTGGCCGCGATTCGACGCCAGCGACGAGTCCCTGACCGTGGCCGCATTACGCGACGAAAACCTGAAGGTGGTGCCGGGACGTTATCTCGCCCGCGCGGTGAGCGGCGTCAATCCGGGCGAAAATCGCCTGCGTCTGTCGCTGGTTGCCCAGACCCATGATTGTGTGGAAGCCGTGCAACGCCTCGCCCGTGTCTGCGAGACGGTCGCCGCATAGGCCCGATTGCCGCACCCGTCGGCACCCAAACGCGGGGCGTTGGCGGCGGCTGTTTCCGAAGTGGCGCCTCGTCGCCGCGCGGCGCCGCATGAAATGACGCCAGGCCCTGGGTTAAACTCCGCGGCCGAAAACACATCCGGATTCACGCGCGAACCACGGTTCGCAAGGGAGCACAGCCATGGCTGACACGCAGCAGATCATCGAAGACGCATTCGAAAACCGCGCCGACATTTCCCCGGACAGCGCCGACGAGAGCGTGCGTGATGCGGTCCAGAGTGCGCTCGACCTGCTCGATTCCGGCGAGGCGCGGGTCGCCGAGCCGACAAGCGACGGCTGGGTCGTCAACGAATGGCTCAAAAAAGCCGTGCTGCTGTCATTCCGGCTGCGCGACAACGAGCCCATCGACGGCGCGCATACCCGTTATTTCGACAAGGTGCCGGCCAAATACGCCCATTTCGACGCGGACGATTTCAAGCGTCAGGGCGCACGTATCGTGCCGCCGGCCATGGTGCGCCGTGGTGCGCATATCGCGCCGAATGCCGTGATCATGCCGAGCTATGTGAATATCGGCGCCTATGTCGGCAGCGGCACCATGATCGACACCTGGGCCACTGTCGGCTCCTGTGCCCAGGTCGGCGAGAACGTGCATCTGTCCGGTGGTGCCGGACTGGGCGGCGTACTCGAGCCGCTGCAGGCGGCGCCGACGATCATTGAAGACAACTGCTTCATCGGCGCGCGCTCCGAGATCGTGGAAGGCGTGCGCGTGGGCCGCGGCTCGGTGATCTCCATGGGCGTGTTCATTGGCGCCTCGACCCCGATATACGACCGCGAAGCCGATCAGATCCTGCACGGCGAAGTGCCGGCCGGTTCGGTCGTCGTCGCCGGCAGCCTGCCGCGCGACAACGGACGCTACAGCATCACCGCCGCGATCATCGTCAAGAAGGTCGACGAGAGCACGCGGTCCAAGGTCGGCATCAACGAGCTGCTGCGCAGCGCCTGAGTGAACACGCCATGATCACGCTCTACGGCATCCCCAACTGCGACAGCTGCCGCAAGGCGCGCCAATGGCTGAGCACTGCCGGCATCGCGCATGACTGGGTCGATCTGCGCGAGCACGGCGTGACGCCCGAGCGCCTCGAAAAATGGCGGGATGCGCTCGGTGACGCAGCGCTGATCAACAAGCGCAGCAAGACATGGCGTGACTTCGACGAACAGGAGCGCACACGCGCGGAACGCGAGCCGGTGCCGGTGCTCGTCGCGCATCCCACGCTGATCAAGCGCCCGATTCTCGAAACGCCGACACAAACGCTCGCCGGCTTCTCCGCCAATCGCTACGAGGCCGCGCTTGCCGGCGCCGACTGACATGGGCGACGACGCCCTCGCATTGGCACGGGCACTCATTACGCGTGAATCGGTCACGCCGGCCGATGCCGGCTGCCAGGCGTTGATCGGCGCACGCCTCGAAGCGGCCGGGTTTGCCGTCGAGCACCTGCGCTTCGGCGAGGTCGACAATCTCTGGGCGGTAGCCGGTGAAAGCGGTCCGTTGCTGTGTTTCGCCGGGCATACGGATGTCGTGCCACCGGGGCCTGCACAGGACTGGACGCATCCGCCCTTCAGCGCGCATGTCGACGAAGACGGCTGGCTCAATGGCCGCGGCGCCTCGGACATGAAGTCGAGCGTGGCAGCCATGGTCTGCGCCGCGGAGCGGTTTCGCGCGGCGCACCCGGATCACGCCGGGCGGCTCGCGTTCCTGCTGACCAGCGACGAAGAAGGCCCGGCGGTCGAAGGCACGCGCGCCGTCATGGACTGGCTCGCGGCACGCAATATCGCGATCGACTATTGCCTGGTCGGCGAACCCTCCAGCAGTGCGCGACTGGGCGACACGGTCAAGAACGGCCGGCGCGGCAGTCTCAACGGCTACGCGCGCGTGCAGGGGCGCCAGGGCCACGTCGCCTATCCGCACAAGGCCGACAACGCGCTGCATCGCCTGGTCGCCCTGCTCTCCGATCTCACAGCTCATCACTGGGACGACGGCGACGAGTTCTTCCCGCCGACCTCGTTTCAGGTCTCCAACATCGAGGCCGGAACCGGTGCCGAAAACGTAATCCCGGGTGTTGCCAAGGCGCGCTTCAACTGGCGGTTCAATCCCGCGCAGAGCGAAGAAACGATCCGCGCCCACGTCGAGCGCCGTTGCAAGGCCTTCGGCATCGCACCGGGCGATATCGAGTGGCGGCTCTCGGGCGCGCCCTTCATTACCCGAAGCGGCCCCCTGATCGAGGCCACCCGGCAGGCCATTCGGGCGCGTACCGGTATCGACACCACGCTCTCGACGGCCGGCGGCACTTCGGACGGCCGTTTCATTGCGCCGACCGGTGCTGAAGTCATCGAGCTCGGCCCGCTCAACGACACCATCCATCAGGCCAACGAACGAATCCAGGCGGGCGATGTGGCCCGACTGTCGGCGATCTATGAAGACATCGCCGCGGGGCTGCTTGGTTGATCAAGCACGCCACGCGTCACTGGCGATGGACTAACTCCGGTTGGCCCGATTCGCCACCACGCGTGCCTTGAACGCGTCGATGCGGTTCGACTGCCATTCGTCGAGCTTCTGGTCTGCGTGGTGATACGCGCGATAGACGATATCGTCGAGTTCGTCCCAGTCGAACATGCTGACATCGCCAACCGGCATCTGAAGCACCAGATCGGCACGCGCACCGATATCGCGGCTTTCGCGTTCGCTGGTGAGGGTCGCGGTATGAAACAGAATCTTGAACATGTTCAGATGCCGCGCACTCGAACCGAGCGACAGCAATGACGTGGTTTCGGCGTCGTCGGCCATTTCGACCCGCAGGTTGGGCTCGCGGCTGACATCGGACACGATGATCTGACCGCGCCCCATTTCCGCCATCACGTCGAACGGGATCGCATTGAGCAACCCGCCGTCGACGAGCAGCTCGCCGCGATGCACCATCGGCGGCGCAATGCCCGGCACGGCCATGCTCGCACCAACCCAGGTCGCCAGTTCCCCCTGATCGTGCACCACAGGAATGCCACGGGTGAGATTGGTACTCAGGCAATAGAACGGCAGCGCGAGGTCCTCGATATGCCGTTCGCCGAACACCACTTTAAGTTGCCGCCGGAACTTCTCTGCGCTGATCAGCGAGATGCGCGACAGCGAATAGTCGTTGAGAAACTTGCCGGTCACGAACGTTTCGCGCATGCGTGCCAGCATCTGCTGGGCGTCGAGGCCCATCGCCACCATCGCAGCCACCATGGCGCCCATGCTCGTGCCGCCGACGGCGTCGATGGGAATGCCTTTTTCCTGCATCGCGCGGATCAGACCAATATGCGCGAAGCCGCGCGCGCCACCGCCGCCCAGCACCAGGCACACTGCGCGGCCCGATACCATGCGGGCCAACCGGGCCATTTGTGGCTGTGGCAGCCCCAGATCGACCCGGTGATGCGCTACCGCACCCGCGCAATCACGCCAGGCACGCGCGGAATAGCTGCCGCTTTCGGTGACGAGTACGACCATCTCCTGCGGTGCGCGCAGCCCCTGCTCTCGGATCCAGGCGAGATTGCGTGACGCGAACGGGCGCTGATCGCCGTGGGCGATCAGCAGTATCCGGTCCGCCTGACGCAGGCAGCGACGTGTCCAGGCATCCGGCTCGGGGCTGGCCTCATAAACGATATAGCGGTAGCGATCCTCCAGCTGCGTGAGCCAGCCCGCCAGTGCCCGGTTGCGTTCACCGATGCCGAAATCGACCGCCGCCGCGTCCGCCCCCATCGCCTGTTCGACGCGTTGCGCGTCCAGCCGCAGCGTGGCGCCCGCGACACCGAATTCGCGGGACAGGCTCTGCGCGAACGCCCTCACGTCGATGCCCGGATGCGCGGGCACCACGGCGTACGTACGTGCACTGCGCACGCTTTCGCGATGCGGTGCCGGGCGTGCCGCGCGCAGACGGTCGACGATCATTCGGGTCACCCGAAGCATGGCGGTCGGATGGCGCACGACGAGTGTTTCGAACACCTCGCGCGATATGCGGATCAACGCGGTGTCGCGCAGCGCATAGGCATCGGAGGAATGGGGTTCAGCGGTGATGATGGTGATTTCACCGACCGTGTCGCCGGCACCGATCTCGCCGATCAACAGCGGCGTGCGATCCGCCTCGGGGCGCACCACGCGTATGCGTCCGGATGCCACCAGATAAAGCGCGTCGCTCTCCTCGCCAACCCGAAAGAGATACTGACCACCGCCCCGCTCGATCCACTCGGCGTTCGCCGCGATCGCACGCAGCGCGCGTCGGTCGAGCTCGCGAAAGAGTGTGCTCGACTTCAGGGCAGCGACTATATCCATGACACCATTCTACGGCGCGCTCGACATAATGCCCGCACATGAAAAAGCCCGGGCGAACCGGGCTTTTTCCAAAGCGATGAACGTTGCGGTGTCGTTCAGGCCGCTTCCTCCATGTCGGCACTGTACTCGCCGCGCGCGGCCGCACCGTTGTTGCGGGCACGCTTGAGGTACGCCTGCTGGGCGGCCTCGACATTCTCGGGCTTGCCGCGCCACGCATCCAGCGCCGGGGCCTGCAAGGCGCGACCGTAGGAGAACGACAGTTTCCACGGCTGCGGGCCCATGCGGTTCATCGCATCGAGATGTGCGGTAGCCAGCTCGTCGCTCTGGCCGCCGGACAGGAACACGATGCCCGGCACGGCCGACGGCACGCGGCGATTGAGACAACGCAGCGTAGCCTCTGCAACCTGCTCGACGCCGGCCTGCTGCGGGCACTGCTTGCCTGAGATCACCATGTTCGGCTTGAGCAGCATGCCTTCGAGCATGACGTTCTGCTTCTTCAGCTCGGTGAACACGGCATCGAGCACGCGGTCCGTGACCTCTTCACAGCGATCGATCGAGTTCGCGCCGTCCATCAAGACTTCCGGCTCGACGATCGGTACGATGCCGGCTTCCTGGCACAGTGCGGCATAACGCGCGAGCGCATGGGCGTTGACGTGGACGCAGTAGTCGGTCGGGCGCTCGTCCGTGATGTCGATCACGCCGCGCCACTTGGCAAAGCGTGCGCCCGCCTGTGCGTAGTCGGCGAGACGCTCGCGCAGCCCGTCGAGCCCTTCGGTGACCTTCTCTTCCGAGCTGCCGGCCAACGGCTTCGCGCCCTTGTCGACCTTGATCCCGGGAATCACGCCCTTGTCGGCGAGCAGCTTCGAGAACGGCGTACCGTCATCGGCCTTCTGGAACAGCGTCTCCTCGAAAAGAATCACGCCGCTGATGAAGTCTTCCGCGCCTTCGGTCGTGAACAGCAGGTTGCGATAAGCCTGGCGGGTCTGCTCGGTCGACTCGACGTCGATGCTGTCGAGACGCTTCTTGATGGTCCCCGTCGATTCGTCCGCAGCAAGGATGCCCTTGCCGTCGCTGACGAGTGCCTTGGCGGTATCGATGAGTGCTTGTTCGTGCATGCGCGAGTCCTTCATGGGCCAATTTCGCGGGATTTTACCGTAATGGCGAGCGATGGAGAACCACGTTCGTGCGACGCCGAATAGTGGCGGAGAGGGTGGGATTCGAACCCACGAGGGGCGTGAACCCCTGCCGGTTTTCAAGACCGGTGCATTCAACCGCTCTGCCACCTCTCCGCAGCGCGTTCGAGCGAGCGCATTGTCGAAGACCCGGGCCTTGCCGCGCAAGCCCTGCCCGGTTTCTGCATGCCGCATGCATTGGCACCGCTTTTGCTTTCTCGTGACCGGGCGTGCAGTGCCGGCACGACGTGCACTGCCCTAGCGCAGGCCGGCGCTGTTCGCCCTTCCACACCCGCCCGTGGCCGGGCCGGGTTTCTATTCGCAAATTGGGGACATCATGAAATCGAGGCTATTTCTGCCACTCGTGCTGCTCGCGGCACTACTCGCCGGTTGCGGCAGCGACTCGGATGGCGGCGACGACGTCGTAACGGACAACGGTGCGCCGTCCACGCCGAGCGAACCCGCGGCCTTTGAATTCGTCGAGGGCACGATCGCCCAGGCGCAGGCGGCCATGCAGGCCGGCACGCTCACCTGCGAAGCGCTGGTTCAGGGCTATATCGACCGCATCGAGGCGTATGACGACACCGGACCTGCATTGAAAAGCGTCATCAACATCAATCCGCGTGCACTCGACCGTGCCCGCACACTCGACATGAACTACGCCGTCAGTGGCCCGAGCGGCCCTCTGCACTGTGTTCCGGTACTGCTCAAGGACAACTTCGACACGGCCGAAGTCACCACCACCGCCGGCGGCACCGCGTTGCAGTACAACCGCCCGACCGACGATGCCTTCTCCGTGGCCGGTATCGTGCAGGCCGGCGGCATTATTCTGGGCAAGGCGAACCTGGATGAGTTCGCGTTCGGCTTTCGAGGCAGCAGCTCGGTCGAAGGGCAGGTAAAGAACGCCTACGACCCCACCAAGGGCCCGGGCGGTTCCTCGTCGGGTACGGGTGCGGCCATTGCCGCCAGCTTCGCGATGACGGGCACGGGCAGCGACACCGGCGGCTCGATTCGTGTGCCTTCGAGCCTCGAAGGACTTGTCGGCATCCGTCCGAGCCTGCGCCTGGTCAGCCAGGACGGCATCGTGCCGCTGGCCGCCTCCCAGGACACCGGCGGCCCGATGTGCCGTACCGTTGAAGACTGCGCGCTCATGCTGGACGCCATGGTCGGCTTTGACGATGGACCGTACGCGAATCAGCGCGAAGCGTTTGCCTACGACGCGGCGCCGATAGCAAACGCCGAATCCTATGCCGCGATCACCAACGTGCCGGCCACCTATATCGATTATCTCGACGGCAACGGCCTCGACGGCGCACGCATCGCCGCGATCATGCCGCTGTTCGGCGACGGCACCGGCGAGAACGCACAGGTTCAGGCCCGACTCATGCAGGCGATCGACGACATGCGATCCGCGGGCGCGACGGTGGATATTCTCACCGAAGCGGATCTGGCCGAGCGCAGTGTATCGATCGCCGATCTGACGGACTTCGCGAGCAATTCCCGCTTCGAGTTCCGTCGCGACCTCACCGCGTACCTGATGAGCTGGCCATCGAACCTGGACGGCCACCTGCGCAGCTTCGACGCGGTGGCCGCGAGCGGTGAATACGAGGAACGCAACACCGGCACGTTCGCTTTCTACGGCGCGATCGGCATGGCCATCGAGAACACCGACGACATGAGCGAGGACGCCGTCGGCTATCGCACCCAGTACGAACGCAACATCGAAGAACGCCCCGACATCGTGCGCAACGGTCTGATGCGCATCCTCGAAAATCGCGACGGCGACGATATGAGTGCGAATGCGCTGGGTGCGCCCTACGACGTTCTGCTCTATCCGTCGGTGCTCAGCCTTGCCCCGGATCTCGGCAGTTCACCGAGCACCGGCAGCAACAACCGCCTGAGCCCCTTCTCCGGCTTCCCGGCCCTGTCGATGCCCGCGGGAATGGTGGTGCCGGAGGACGACGACGACACGGACGCCGAGCCGGCTCTGCCGGTCGGCATGGAAATGCTCGCGCGCGAATTCGATGAGCCCACGCTCATCCGTCTCGCCTATAGCTACCAGGAGACGTTCCATCCGCGTGCGGCGCCGACGTTCACGCCCGAACTGGCCGCGAACGACGATTGACCGGCATCGCCCGAGATAACAGCGGCCGGCCCGAGTTGCCGGCCGCTTTCACGATGTCAATCTGCAGCCTGCGATAGCTAGAATAGCCGGATCGGCAACCTTGGCACCACATTGCGGGTCGTCCCGGGACGCAATTTATCTCTGCTGCGCGTCGCTGATTTGCGTGGCAGCCAGGCTCATTGGGGGGATCCATCTCGCTTGCGAACGGGCGTACCCCGAATACCCCCACTGTCACGGGATCGAATAGAACGATACTAAACAGTCGAAACGATCAAAGCCCGCGAATAGGGCTTTTAGGCTGAGGAATAGGCGGTTTTGAGATGCCGTGAGAGGCGATATGGTGCCGGGGAGAGGAATCGAACCTCCGACCTACTAATTACGAATCAGTTGCTCTACCGACTGAGCTACCCCGGCCCTATTCGGCAAGGCGCGGATTATATGAGCAAAACCATAGAAGGACAAGAAGCATCGACCGAGCCGGGCACCCTCCTCCCGGCACCACTCGTATCGGCCCTCCCTCGACCTGTCGGCAAGACCGTTCACATAGCGTGACCGGTCTGATCGTCGTGCGTCCCGCCGCGGTGACCATGGCGCCCCGCCGAATATCCCGCCTGCCGTTCATCGGGGCCTGAGTAACGCCCGTCGGTGGTGCGATTTCATTCGTCAGAGTCGTGCCGATACTGGCGGCATGGGGGACTATTCACACATTGCGGAAATCCGGGCGACGCGAGGCTTCTCGCTTCTGGAGCTTCTCGTCACGATTGCGGTGGCCGCAATTCTGCTGGCGGTGGCGATTCCGTCGTATCGAAGCGTCGTTCAGCGCAACGCCATGGCGGCGACCGTCAATGACCTGGTCGGCGATCTGAACTACGCACGCAGCCAAGCCGTAACCAGGGGCCAGGACGTTTTCGTTTGCAGCAGTAATAATCAGTTGAATTGCAACGGCGGCAAAGATTGGAGTACGGGGTGGGTCATTTATGCAGCCGTGGATCCAAGCGAGAACTCACCCACACCTACGAAAGATAATCGGTTGCGTGTTCACGGCCCGGTTGGAGCGGGCTTTCAGATAAGCGCCGGTGGCGGTTCATTGAGCTTTAACTCAAGCGGATTTGCCATGTCCGGCGACACGTTCACGGCCAAAGGCAACGATGTGGGCCAAGTTACGCAGGTCAGGGTCGCAGTGACGGGGCGCGTGGAAATAGTACGCAGGGCTGACGACTCATGACCCGAGTCGCTATCAATCCGATATCCGGAGCGCGAAATTCGCAAGGCTTCACCCTGCTCGAGGCGCTTGTCGCTGTCGTCGTCATATCAATCGGCTTGTTGGGCTTGCTCGGGCTGCAGACGGTCGCGGTTGTCAACACTCAGGTTTCCCAGTCCCGCACTATGGCCAGCATCGCGGCGGACGACATCGCTGATCGAATACGCGCGAACCAATCGGGCGCGAACAACGGCGACTACAACGCCATTGCCGATCCCTATGACCGTGAAGACGGTGCCCAGCCGCCCACGGATATCAAGGATTGCGTGAACGCATCCTGCAACGCGGCCGACATCGCCAAACTGGACGCCTGGGAATGGGGACGCACGATCCACGAATCGCTACGTGGTAAAGGCTATGTCGATTGTCGCGAGCCAACGACACCCTCGTCAGCGGACCCATGCCGAACATTCGAAATCGCCGTCGTATGGCAGGAACGCAACCGAGCCGATCCGGCCCTCGAACCGGCGTCCGGCGATCTTTGCGATGACCAACCCGACCGTTTTCAGGATCGATGTTTCATGACGGTAATCCGACCATGAATCCGCAGATCTGCCATGTCGGCACCCGCGCACGCGGTTTTACGCTGGTCGAGCTGATGATCGCGCTTGTGGTTGGACTGCTGCTGCTCGCAGGTGTACTGCAGGTCCTGCTCGGCAACCGCACGAGTTTCGAAGCGCAGCGCGCGCGATCCAATCTGCAAGAGAACGCGCGATTGGTGACGTTCGTACTAGACAACACAGTAGCGCATGCCGGCCATCACACCGAACTCGCTCCCAGTGCATATTCTGGACTTTTCACTGCCTCCAGTGTGAGCGGGTCGCCGACCTTCGCTAGCGAGGCGGTCGTGGCCGGCATCTACAACGAGAACGGTAACGACGCTGTTCGCATACGCTTTCAGGCCGAGGGCGGATTGCACGACTGCCGCGGCACTCGTATTGGCCTGCCCGATGCACCCGCAATAGCGGACTTCGAACTCTATGTCAGCAATGGCGCCTTGTTGTGCCGGATTATCGGCGGTGGCTCACCCCAGCCGTTGGTCGAAAATGTGGAGCGCTTCAAGGTCCGCTATGGCGTGGATAAGGACAACGATCTCGGCGTCGATACATATGTGAGCAACCTCAGCGCGGCGGATAGTACCAATGTGCTCAGTGTCCGGGTACAGCTGCTGCTCAAAAGCCCCGAAGACCGACTGCTGGATTCAGTCGACGGCGAAGGTGATCGAGCATTCCATTTTAGCGATCGCTCCGCGCCGTATACGCCCACCGGCAAGAACAAGCGGCTGGCCCATTTGATGGTCGATCGCACGATCGTGTTGAGAAACGTGGTTTATGAGGTCGAGAGGCGCCGAGATGCGGGCTAGAAATTCGGAGCAAGGGTTTGTGCTCGTGACCAGCCTAGTTTTCCTGGTGGTAATCACGCTGTTGGCGGTGTCCGCCATTAACTCGTCTACGATCCAGGAACGCATGGCCTCTAATCAACGCGAAAAGTCGCGTGCCGTTCAGGCCGCTGACGCCGCGCTCCGGCAAGGCGAGCGCATTTTTAAGGATTCCAGATTCGACGTTCAAAACCCGCCGGGCCAAACGATCGAACTCAACGACGCGGCAACCAAGCAAGATATCGGCACTGCTTCGGTCAAGCTATGGCTCAAAGGCGAGATGCTCGCCGACGACAACGATGCTGCTGCGTTTTTGGATCCGTCGATCTGGACGGACGAGCAGACGCTCGGCTACGACGTCGATGCGGACAACTCCGCGATGAACGACGTTGGTCTGGACGCTACGCGCTATTTCGTGGAGGACTATACCTGCCTGCGCAACGTCCTCAGCGCCGAGGCCGGCGCCTACTGCAATGGCAGCATCGTCTATCGCGTCACCGCGCGGGCCAGTGGCCAGAACCCGGCAGCGGTCGCGGTTACACAGAGTCTTTACGAGAAGCGGTACTGAAGCTTACATAAGGAAATCGGGCCATGAAAATTAAATATGTCCGCTTCACGTATCAACTTTTAGTCATCTTGGCGACGGCGGACCTTACCCATGCCGCGATGGCAGCCGAATACTTAGATCTCGCCCAGGAACCGCTATTTTCCGGAACCAACGCGGCACCCAACGTATTGATCGCTGTCGACGATTCCGGGTCGATGGACGAAGAAACCCTGTTTCGCACCGACGAGGGCATGCTGTACTGGAATAACGACGAAGAGGGTTTCGTAGATAGCCAAGGCAATTTATATAACGCGGGCAACTATAAATACGGCTATATCTTTCCGTTCGACCAAATTCAGGCGAATCCCGATAATCCTAATCGCAACGACACACTGACGATTCCGCCTATACCCGATTTGGCATATGCTAGGGCAAGCGATTATAACAAGGCGTATTTCAACCCTTCCGTAACATATTCTCCCTGGTTGAAAGACGATGGTTCACGCGAGACACGGCCGGATGAGAAAGCGACAAAAGCCAGATATGATCCTACCGATACAAATCCAGACCACTTTCTAAACCTCACTCAACTTAGTATCGGAACTTTCTATTTCCAGAATGGAATGGTGATTCCCGGTACCGAAGGAGGAAATACCGGCGATATACCGAACCGCAACGGTAGGACCTGCTATAGGCGAGGCGCTACCCCTCCCTATTACCAGCCGAATATACTCGAATATTACATTGGGTGTTATCAAAAAGGCGGATATGAGCTCGTTAACACGGACTTAATTTCAACTGATACTCCACCTCGGACTGTGGGTAACCCCGGAGCTCAAAGCCTTTCTTATTTTCCAGCAACTTTTTATCTTAAAGCTAATGCAGATCGTGGTGACAAAGATGCCAAGTTACCAAGCGATTACGGGTATAAAAGTGAACAGACTATCCAAGGCAAAGATCCGCGCGGGAATGATCTCGTGGGCTATGAAATAAAACCTGAAAACTTTGAAGGTGGTGAGGACGGCAACGCATATAAAAATGCCATTAAAAATTTTGCCAACTGGTTCACCTACCATCGCAAGCGCCATCTAGCGACGCGTGGCGGTATTGTTTCGGCGTTCGATAGGATTAGTGACGTACGCGTTGGCAGCTGCACCATTAACGGTCGCGAACAGCTCAACATGCGTGACCTAAACGATTCAGAGGCGCGATCGCAGTTCTATAGCGATATTTTCGACATAAACTACGACAGCAATCAAGGCACACCTAACCGCAGGGCTCTAAATCACCTTGGCCAACAGCTCGAAGGGTCGAACCGTAATGCGAATCTCCCATCAATCATTACGGCACCCTGCCAGCGAAACTTTGCAATACTGTTTACTGACGGATATTCAAATGGCGATACCGTCAGCGGTATAGATAAAGAGGACGATTCTTACGGACCTCCCTTCGCCGACGGCGAAGCGGGCACCATCGCAGATATCGCGATGAAATATTACAAACGATTGTCCACGCCGGTGAAAGGCATTCTCCGCGTACCGGATGCATGTGATGATCCAGATCCGCCGAAACGCCTAGATTGCGAAACCGATTTACATATGACGACGTTCGGCGTCACGCTGAATCAGTCCGGAACCATTTTTAACAACGAGGAGAAAAAGGCGGAGAATAACGACCCCTATACAAATTATCCGTCTTGGCCCAGTCTTCGAAATAAAAGTAAGAAAAAAGAACAGATCGATGATCTTTGGCATGCCACCGTCAACAGCCGTGGCGAATTACTCAATGCAAGCACGCCAGCAGAAATCGCCGATCGTTTCACCTCGGCGCTGGAGCGTATCCTTGGGGAAGAAGGATCCGGCTCTGGTATTTCGCTGGCGAGCTCTAGCTTTCAAACGGATTCGCTGGCGTATCAAGCCAGCTTTATCGCCGGAGCGTGGAGCGGAGAACTCAAGGCATTGCCCCAGGCCGACGGTGGTTTCGGCGAGCCGACGTGGCGTGCTTCCAGCACGTTAAGTGATGAGAGCGACCCAGCTTTCACCGAGCCGGCGAATCGCACGATCCTGACCAATAAACGCCCGAGTTGTTCTTCTCGAGCCGATTACGAGGCTATCAAGTTCGATTACGGTTTGCTTAGAGAGCTCGATTGCCTGGAACTCACGCAGGCAAAGGTAGATTACCTGCGTGGCGAACGCAGCGGCGAACGCGCCAATGACGGCGAGTTCCGCAATCGCAACAGCAATATCCTCGGCGATATCGTGCATTCGACACCGCTATTTGTCGGCGCGCCGAGTCGCGTACGTTATCCGGCCGACTGGAACGACCTGCTACGTGACGGTAACGAAACCACGCCGGAAGACAATGCGGCCCCATATTACTCACCGAAAGGAGATAGCTTTGCCCTGAATGCCGGTCGCACGAAAATGGTCTATGTCGGCGCCAACGACGGCATGCTGCATGGCTTCGAGGCCGATACGGGCAAGGAACGACTAGCCTTCATCCCGGGTGCCCTGCTCGGGAGCGTCGGTCAACTCGCCAAGTCCAACTATAAACATCGCTATTATGTCGACGCGAGTCCAGCGTCGGGTGACGTGGTCATCGGTAACAAATGGCGCACGGTGCTGGTCGGCGGCCTAGGAGCCGGCGGGCGCAGTATCTATGCACTAGATGTCTCCGATCCATCGGATTTTTCAGAATCGAATCCTGGCAAAACCGTGTTGTGGGAATATCAGAACGCGGAGCTGGGTAATACGTTCGGTAAACCGGCGATCGTGCGCTTGCACAACGGGGTATGGGCCGCCGTATTCGGCAACGGATATAACAGCAACAGTGGTAGCGCACAGTTGTTTATCGTCAATATCGCGAACGGGCAACTGATTAAGAAGATCGACACAGGCGCCAAGCCGCGCAGCATTGACGGCTCCTGCGCTCTCGATATCGATCTCGGCATCGTCAACATAGGCCTAGGCTGCGGCAACGGCAACGGCAACGGCAACGGCAACGGCAACGGCAACGGCAACGGCAATCAGAAGATAGCGATTTGTGTTGACGGTCAAACACAATATTTCCCCGAGCCTGCCGCGGATGCCAAGGTGCGAAATGGCCAAGCCACTCGGGGGGCCTGCGGTGGCGAGCCGGCAAACGGGCTGAGTGAGGTCTTCCCTGTCGACCTGGATGGCGACTTCATTACCGATTACATCTATGCGGGCGACCTGCGCGGCAACTTATGGCGCTTCGACTTGACCAGCCCTTCGCCGAATGGTTGGGCCGTCGGCCTGGAGGGCGACCCCCTGTTCACCGCGACAGACCGAACCGGCAAACCCCAGCCGATAACGGCCCAGCCGCAAGTCGCCGTGCACCCCTACGGCATCAATTACGGCGTGATGGTCTATTTCGGCACCGGCAAGTATTTCGAGACCGATGACCGCGAAGCCCGCACCCAGGAAAAAAATGGCGACTACTACAGCATTCAGAACAGTTTCTACGGCATTCAGGATATCGACCTGTTCACGTTCAACAACGCCAACGGCGGCCGAGGCACCTACGTCACCAACTTAACCAGTGACATACCGCGCAGCCGCCTGCAGGTGCAGCGAATTACCGAAACTGTGGTCAGCAACGCCTCCGGCGCGGAGGTCGATCCCGCTGACTTGTCCGATGAAGAGGAAAGGAACACCAGCACTTATCGGCTCGTTAGCGATAACGCCGTCGATTATCAGGCCACTGATAACGACACCACGGGCAAACGCGGCTGGTATATCGATTTTCCGACCGGTCAAGGCGAACTGATCACGACCAACGCACAGGTCAGAGGCAATACGGTCAGTTTCAGCACCACGATTCCGAACACCGAGCAATGTACGGCAAGCGGTAGCGGTTACTTCATGCTGGTGGATCGACGCACCGGTGGCCGCACGCGCACTCCCGCTTTCGACCTGAATGGCGATAATAAACTCAATATTCCCGCGGATACCTTTACCCGAACAGAGAACGGCCAAAATATTGCGGTCGGCGCTTCTGGCCTACTAATCCAACAAGGCATACCAAATGAAGCGGCATATCAGGTCAAGCCCGGAACCGGCCTCGGCATATATTATCTTCCGGATTCCAGCGGGGAAATTCGGGAAGGCTATGTCCCGCTTGGCCCCGATCGCCGACGGAGCTGGCGGGAGATAAGGCGCTAAGATGAAGAGTCAAACCAGAGGTTTTACGCTGATCGAACTCATGATCGCGGTGGCGATTCTCGGCATCATTGCCGCAATCGCCTACCCGAGCTATCTCGATCAGGTGCGCAAGTCAAAACGATCGGATGCGCGAAGTGCGCTTATGCAGGCAGCGAACCGCCAGGAACGCTTCTACACAACGCAGTACGAATACGCCACGACCCTCGACGCTCTCGGCATGCCGGCTGAGACCGAAAACGAGGCTTACACGCTCGCCGTGGACAACGGGGACGCCGACGGCTTCGAGATTACCGCAACGGCGCAAGGCGATCAGGTCAACGACGACTGCACGAGCCTGACAATCAACGAGATCGGCGAGAAGACCGCCAATGACGTGGATTGCTGGTAGCGCCCGGCTTTGTTTGCAGTATGCGCGCAGGGTCGAACGCACTGGCCGCAACGGGCTGTTCCCGGACGATCACATCACGCAGCAGTTCGGCGCTCGATGGTGCGCAGAGTACGCCGTTGCGATACTGACCGCTGTTGATAAAAAGCCCAGGCACGCCAGGCACTTGGCCGATCAGCGGCTGCTCGTCGTGCGTCGCAGGACGTAGCCCGCTCCAGTGTCTTTCAACCGGTAGCTGTGCCAGGCCCGCGCACATGGTCGCTGCGCTCGCATGAAGCGACCGAGCCGTTTCAACGTCGGTATGCTTGTCATAGCCGTCGAACTCGAGTGTGCTACCCACCAATATGCGACCGTCCGCTCTCGGGATGACGTACCGCCCACCCTGCAATAGCACACTCGAAAGCAGCCCCGGCTCGCCGCGCAACAGCAGCATCTGACCCCGTACGGGAAACACGGCCTGTGGCGCCAGGCTGCCCAGCAACCGGCTACTCCAGGCGCCGGCGGCAACCACGCCCCGTGCCGCCGGCACTGTTCCGCGCGCCGTCTCGAACCCGGCAAAGACGCCCTTCTCGGTCCGCACGCCGGTAACCGCGCATTGAGTGATAATTCGCGCGCCTCGACGCCCTAGCGCTCTGTACAGAGACTGGCATAACCGCGGGTTGCGAACCTGAGCAGCCCGCGGGAACCACAGCGCGTGTTCGGCCATCACGCCCGGGAATTGCGCACGCAACGCCCTGCCGGTCAGCATCCGGGTCGGCTCCCCGTGATCGTCTGCCCAGGCGTTTCCTGGCGCCATTTCGGAGGTATCGAGCACGCATAATCCGGTTTGTCTATTCTCGCTGTCCAGTCCGGAACAGGCATCGACGTCGGCCGTAAACGCCGGATACAGGGCCCGGCCACGCTGGGCCAGCGCCTGCACCACTGGCGAATATTTCCAAGGATAGATCGGGAACAGGATGCCCCCGCCCGCCCACGACGCTTCACGCCCGACGTGGCCGGCGTCGAGCAGCGTCACACCGTAGCCCGCCTCCATCAGATACCAGGCCGTGGCGAGACCGACCAGCCCGCCACCGGCGATAACAACGTCGCGGTTCGAACTCACGATCGCCCGCGAACGTGGCGGGAATGGTTCGAGACTGGTCCGGCGGCCGGCAAACCGCGTGCTTTGCGCCGTTCAGCCGCGGCGCGGCCGAAGCATGTCCAGGCCCAGCAGGATCGCGCCGAGCACGATCGCGCTATCGGCCACGTTGAACGCCGGATAGTGCCAGCCATGGATATGGAAATCGACGAAGTCGATCACGTATCCGCGGGTCGCGCGGTCGATCGCATTGCCGAGCGCGCCGCCCAGTATCAGCGCCAGCGAAGAAGCCACCAGCCGTTCACCGTGGGGATGTCTGCGCATCCAGACCAGAATCCCGATCGACACCAGCACGCTCAATGCCACGAAGAACCACGGTGTGGCGCCGGCGAAGATACTGAACGCCGCGCCCGTATTGTGCATGAGCGTGAGGTTCAGCCAGTCGAACAGATGGATCCGGTCGAACAGTTCCAGCTGGTTCACCACCAGTTGCTTGGTGATCTGGTCCGCCGCGATGACGATCGCCGATAACCAGAGCCAGTGCGCGTTCTGCAGTTGAAAGCCGCGCTCGTCGTGGGCGGCGCTCTTGTCGGGAGATGAGGTCATGAGGCGGATGGCTCTTGCAGGTGTCGACGTACCGCATCGACATCGCGGTGCATCTGGTCGGTTAGCGCTTCGAGCGAGTCATAGCGCTCCTCCGCGCGGAGGAATACTTCGAAGGATACGTCAATGCGCTGGCCGTATAAATCGCCGTCGTAATCGAGAATGAAGACCTCGAGCAGCGGCTCTCGACCATTCACCGTGGGGCGCACGCCAAAACTCGCAGCGGCCGCGCGTCGCTGGCCATCGGCGAGATATGCCCACACCGCGTAAACGCCATACCGCGGCGCCGGCTTTCGGGCGAGGCGAATATTGGCGGTGGGAAAACCCAGCGTTCGGCCCAGGCGCTCCCCCGTGACGACGCGCCCGCTCACCCGATAAGACTGACCGAGCAGGCGAGCGGCCACCTCCGGCTGGCCGGTCTCGAGCGCTTGTCGCACGCGGGTGGAACTCACCCGCTGTCCGTCGACATGGACGTCGGGCAGCGGCGCGATCTCGATCCCCCGTGACGCGGCAAATTCACGCAGCGTGTCGATATCCCCGGCGCGTGCCTTGCCGAAACGAAAGTCCTCGCCGACCAGCACGTATCGGGCATTCAATCGCGCTTCGATCAGCTGGGTGAGGAACGCCTCGGGCGACAATGACGCAAAGCGCGCATCGAAGCGTGCCCAGACGAAGATATCGATGCCGAGCGCGCGCGCAGCGCGCATCTTCTCGCGTCGGGACGACAGCCGCGCAGGCGCCGCCTGCGGGTTGAAAAACTCCAGCGGCATTGGCTCGAAGCTCATCAGGGCGCAGGGCAGCCCCAGTTCCCCCGCGCGCTCGCGAAGCTGGGCGATGATCGCCTGATGGCCACGATGCAGGCCGTCGAAATTGCCGATGGTCAACGCACAGCCGCCAGACAGCGGCGCCATGTGCTCAACGCGACGCACGATACGCATTACTTGACCGTCTCGTGACTGAGGAACTGTCGCGGGCGCACCCCCAAAGCCGCGAGCACGGCAAAATAGACGACCACGCCCACCACAAGCCAGGTCATCAACCACTGAACACGCGCCAGCGCGCCCCGCGCGATCCAGATATCCAGCTGCGCCGCACCGAACCACAGGACCACGCCCATAACCGCACAAGCCACCACGACCTGCGGGATCAGACGACGCCAGGCCGCGCCGGGGCTGTAGACGCCGTCACGCCGCAGGTAGCGATAGAGAAAGCCCGCATTCACGAACGCCCCGAGGGACGTTGCCAGCGCCAGCCCGGTGTGGGGCGCAGGCCAGTCCATCCATGTAAATAGGCCGACGAAGGTGAGATTCATCGCCATCGCGCAGACCAGCGAGATCACGCCGCAACGCACGGGCGTGCGCGAGTCCTCGCGCGAGAAGAAACCGGTGACGAGCACCTTGACCAAGGAAAATCCCATGAAACCCAGAGCATAAGCCATGAGCGCATACTGGCTCATCAGCGCATCGTGGCCGTCGAAGGAGCGGTAGTTGAACAGCGTGGTCACCAGCGGGCCCGCCATCACGAACAAGCCCACCATGGCGGGCAGGCCGATCACGGCCAACAGGCGCAGCGCCCAATCCAGCGTCTCCGAAAATTCGCGCGCCGATTTGCTCGCATGCCGGGCCGACAGACTGGGCAGAATGACCGTCGCGATGGCGATCGAGAACACCCCCAGCGGAAATTCCATCAGCCGATCCGCGTAGTACAACCAGCTTACGCTCCCGGCGGCGAGCAGCGACGCGATGATCGTATCCAGCAACAGGTTGAGCTGCGCCACGGACGACCCGAACAGAATCGGCAGCATGAGCGCCAGAATCCGCCGGACCTGGGGTTCCGACCAGCCCCAGCGCGGTCGCGGCAACCGATCCAGCTGCACGAGAAACGGCAACTGAAAACCGAGCTGGACGAGCCCGGCGATAAATACACCGACCGCGAGCGCCATTTCCGGACGCGGAAAATACGGGGCGAGCAGCAACGCCGCACCGATCATGCAGACGTTCAGCAGCACCGGCGTAAAGGCCGGTACGCTGAAGCGGCCATAAGTGTTGAGTATGCCGCCGGCAAACGCGGTCAACGAGATGAACAGCAGATAGGGAAACGTAAGCCGCAACAGGTCGACCGCGAGCTCGAACTGATCCGGCTGATTGGCGAACCCCGGGGCGAAGAGATAGATCAGCAAAGGCGCGGCGAGCACGCCGACGACGGTAATGCCGATCAGAATGATGCCCAGGGTGCCGGCCACGACATCGATCAGATGCTTGACGTCGTTTTCGCTGTCGCGACTCTTGGTCGCCGAGAGCACCGGCACGAACGATTGCGCGAACGCGCCTTCCGCAAACAGGCGCCGCATGAAGTTCGGGATCTTGAACGCAACGAGAAAGGCATCCATGCCGGCGCCGGCACCGAAAATCACGGCGAGAATCACGTCGCGCAGGAACCCGAGCACGCGCGACAGCAACGTCATCACGCCGACCGTGCTCGTTGATCTCGCCAGCGATGCCGCCATGCATACCCCATGAAACGCGCGAAATGCGGCGCACTATAGCCGGATTGCGGCATCGCCCGAAAGCCGCCGCTCCGGACGTGGCACAGGTTCTGCACGAGCCAGTCGCCGACCTGGCAACGCGGCGAATGACGCCGGGCAGATGCCGCGCGCCGAATTGAGCCTATTACGGAGCACGGTGGTGTTCGCGCATGGCCAAAGAGTTGACAAACGCCGTACAAATCACAATAATCGCGCGCCTGCAGACCTTTTCATTCATCGAATTTCAGGAGCCGCTCAGTGGCGAACTCTCCGCAAGCCCGCAAGCGCGCCTCACAGGCCGTTACCCGTCGTGAACGCAATATGGCGCAGCGCTCGCTCGTGCGCACGCACATCAAGAAAGTGCAGAAAGCGATCGCGGCCGGCAGCGAAGCCGACGCCCGCGCGGCTTTTGACGCCGCTGTGCCCGTCATCGACCGGATGGCCGGCAAGGGTCAGATTCACCGCAACAAGGCGGCACGCCACAAGTCGCGCCTGAATGCGCAGATCAAGTCGCTCGCCAGCGCCTGATCCATCGAATCTCAGCCGGCTTCGCCGGCAAACAAAAAAGCCCGCTTCTTGCGGGCTTTTTTGTCTCCGTAGCGTTTGACCGCGGCAGCAGTCACCCGCCGCGGGAAACCACCAGATTGTTCCGGTGAATGAACTCCGGCTCGCCGCCATAACCGAGAACAGTCTCGATACGCTCACTCGGCTCCCCCACCAGCTGGCGGATCTCGCGCGCATCGTAGTTGGCCAGGCCCTGTGCGACCTCGTCTCCGTCGGGGCTCAGGCAGGCGACCAGATCACCGCGCCGAAAATCACCCTCGACGCCGGTAATACCGATCGGCAGCAGACTGCGTCCCGCGGTACGCAACACGCGCACCGCGCCGGCGTCGATACGTACCGCGCCACGAACCCGGCGTTGGCCTGCGATCCAGTTCTTGCGTGCGGCGCGGCGCGCGCCCCGCCCGGCGGTCAGCAGCGTGCCGATCGACTCGCCCCGCGTGATCCGCGCGAGGACGTCCGGCGTCAGCCCGTCGGCAATAACCGTCGCCGCGCCCGAATCTGCGGCCTGGCGCGCCGCGAGCACCTTGGTACGCATGCCGCCACGCCCGAGTGCACCGCCGGTACCCGCCGCGGCCGAGAGCAGATCCGGGTCGCGCGCTTCGCACTGCTCGATGCGCCGGGCACCCGGCATCCGACGCGGATCGGCGTCGTAGACACCGGCCTGATCAGTGAGGATGATGAGGCCGTCGGCGTCGAGCAGATTCACCGTGAGTGCGGCCATGGTGTCATTGTCGCCCACGCGTATCTCGTCGGTCGCGATCGCATCGTTTTCGTTCACGATGGGAATGACGTTCATGTCCAGCAGGGTCATCAGCGTGCTGCGTGCATTCAGGTAACGGCGCCGGTCCGACACGTCGTCGTGGGTGAGCAGCACCTGTGCCGTGCGCAGGCCGTGCAATTCGAAGCAGCGACTATAGGCTTCGACAAGCCCCGCCTGGCCGACCGAGGCGGCGGCCTGTACCGCGCTCAGACTCGCCGGTCGCTCCCGCCAGCCCAGACGCACGAGCCCTTCAGCAACGGCACCCGACGATACGAGCACGACCTGACAGCCGGCCGCATGCAGTGCCGCTATCTGGCCGGCCCAGCCGGCAAGACGGTCGCGATCGAGTCCGCGCCCGTCCGCGGTGAGCAGCGCGCTGCCGATCTTGACCACCCAGCGGCGTGCGCGGGGCAGATCCTCACGCGTCGAAATCATCGTCCTCGTCTTCAAATACCGGCGCCTGTGCGTTTTTGCCTTCGGCCTGTTCGCGCTCGCGCGCGGCGTCGAGGTGGTCCATCGCATCGCTCAGCAGCGGCTTGAGCGTATCGGGTTTGATGGCCGATACCGTATACACCGGTCCGGTCCATTCCAGTGCGTCGACGATCTGGTCGCGCAGCGAGGCAACCTCTTCGGCATCGAGCAGCTCGGTCTTGTTCAACACCAGCCAGCGCGGCCGTTCGCCGAGCTGTGGGCTGAAACGCACCAGCTCGTCGGCAATCATGCGCACGTTTTCCACCACGTCGCCGCTGTCGAAATCCAGCAGATCGACCACGTGAAACAGCAGGCGCGTGCGCTGGATATGGCGCAGGAAGCGGTGACCCAGCCCCACACCCTCGGCTGCGCCCTCGATGAGGCCCGGCAGATCGACGAGCGTGAAACTGCGTAGCGCGCCGACGCTGACCACGCCGACCTGCGGGTTGAGCGTGGTGAACGGGTAGTCCGCGATCCGCGGACGGGCGCCGGACACGCCGGCCAGCAACGTGGACTTGCCGGCGTTTGGCATGCCGACCAGGCCGACGTCGGCCAGCAGCTTGAGCTCGAGACGCAGCTCGCGAATCTCGCCTGGCGTGCCGTCGGTGGTCTTGCGCGGCGCCTGATTGGTGCTCGACTTGAATCGCGCGTTGCCGAGCCCGTGAAAACCACCCTGCGCCACGCGCAGCGTATCGCCTTCGTGCGTGAGGTCGCCGATCAGCTCGCCGGTCTCACGCGCGTAGCAGAGGGTGCCGATCGGCACGGGGAGATAGCGGTCCTCGCCTTTCGAACCCGTCCGATTCTTGCCGGCGCCGTTGCCGCCGCGCTCGGCCTTGAAGACACGGCTGACGCGGTAGTCGTACAAGGTATTGAGATTGTGATCCGCGAGCAGATAGACCGAGCCGCCGTCACCGCCGTCACCGCCGTCGGGGCCGCCATGCGGCACGTATTTTTCCCGCCGGAAACTCAGGCTCCCGTGACCGCCGTCACCCGCCTCGACCCGAAGATTGGCTTCATCAACGAATTTCATGCCCTTTCCTTCTCAGCCGCCGCGCCGAGCCAGCGATTGCTTCGCGCTATTGTTACAGACAAAAAAAAGCCCCGCGCTCGGCGAGGCCTTTTTCGCGGCATGCGCGCGACTCGCTATTCGACCGCGTCGATCGACACGTACTTGCGATTGCGCGGGCCCTTCACCGCAAAGCTCACCACGCCATCGGCGCTGGCATAGAGCGTGTAGTCGCGCCCGGTGCCGACGTTGCTGCCTGCATGGAAGGTGTTGCCACGCTGGCGCACGATGATGTTGCCGGCTTTCACCTTCTGGCCACCGAACTTCTTGACGCCAAGGCGTTTCGATTCGGAATCGCGACCGTTGCGGGTACTGCCGCCTGCCTTTTTATGTGCCATGAGTGCTTTCCTCTAACCTGAATTTCAGCCGTGCTATCGAGTCGTCGGCGCTTCAGGCGCCCGGGATCGACTTGATCTTGAGCTGGGTGTAGTGCTGGCGATGACCGTAGTTGCGACGATACTTCTTGCGCCGCTTGAACTTGATCACCTGAATCTTGTCGGCGCGAGCGTGCGTCATGACTTCAGCCGAGACCGCCTTGCCTTCCAGCACAGGGGTGCCGACCTGAACATTGTCGCCGTCCGAGATCAGAAGCACATCATCGAGATCGATGGTGCTGCCGGCTTCCACATCCAGCTTCTCGACGCGCAGAATATCGCCTTCTGCCACTCTGTACTGCTTACCGCCGGTGCGTATAACCGCGTGCATGACCACTCCACATCGCGTGAAAACAAGGGCTCGTGCCCGTTTAAAGAGCGCGAATGATACGTTGCGCGGCATCTGCGGTCAACGATCGAATGGCATGATCCGCATTCTTGACAGCAATAGTCCACGCGCCTAAGTTTGCCGCTGTTTTCCCGGTCCACACCTCATGAGTATCCAGCCGCTACTGAAGCCGGTCGATGACGACATGCGTGCAGTCGACGCGCTCATCCGCGCGCGCCTGAACTCCGATGTCATACTCATCAACACCCTGGGCGAATACATAATAAGTAGTGGCGGCAAACGCTTGCGGCCGGCTCTGGTGCTGCTCGCCGCCCAGGCCAGCGGGGGCGCCAGCGCCCAGCATCATCTGCTCGCGGCAATTATCGAGTTCATTCATACCGCGACTCTGCTCCATGACGATGTCGTCGACGAGTCCACCATGCGTCGCGGCCAGCAGACGGCCAATACCGTATGGGGCAACGACGCGAGCGTTCTGACCGGAGATTTTCTCTATTCGCGCGCGTTTCAGATGATGGTCGAGCTGGACTCCTTCGATGTCATGCGGGTACTCGCCGATGCCACCAACCGCATCGCCGAAGGTGAAGTGCTGCAGCTGATGCACGCGCATGATCCGGACCTTGCCGAAGCGGATTATCTGGAGGTCGTGGATCGAAAGACGGCGAGCCTGTTTTCCGCCGGCTGTCGGCTGGCGGCCCAACTGGGCGGCTGCGATGCGCGCCAGCAGCAGGCCATGGCCGACTATGGACGGCATCTGGGCATCGCGTTCCAGGTCATCGACGACGCGCTGGACTACGGCCGCGGCGACGGCAACTATGGCAAGAACCTCGGTGACGACCTCTCGGAAGGCAAGGCCACCCTGCCGCTGATCCGTGCCCTGGCCTGTCTTGAAGGCGATGAGGCCGCGGCCATTCGCACCGCGGTACGCGAAGCGGACCTCGATGCACTCGATTCGATCCTAAAAGCGATTGAATCCACCCAGGCGATGGAATACACTTGCCGCCGCGCCGAGGAGGAGGCCCAAAAGGCCATCGCCGCACTCGACGCTTTCGGCGACTCTGCCGCCAAGGCAGGGCTCGTCGAGCTGGCCGAGTTCTCGGCCCAGCGCCGACACTAGATCGGGGTATAGCTCAGCTTGGTAGAGCGCCATCTTCGGGAGGTGGAGGTCGTAGGTTCAAATCCTGCTACCCCGACCATCTAGTGTTTTGATATCCCGGGCTTTTTTCGCCGCAATCCAAACCGCTCTTCAGCGGTGGTTGCCGCTGGTTGCAATCTGGTTGCACGAAGGCCATTTCTGTCCGCTGACTCCCCACCGTTACCTGCCCTTAACCGAGCAGGAGTTCACGTGGGAACGATATACAAGCGCACCGGCGACAATCAGCGCAAAAGCCAGAAAAATTGGGTCGCCCAGACTCGGATTCATGGACGCACACGCAGTCGTAGCTTCCATGAGAAAGCTGAGGCCAAAAGCTGGCTTGCGCAAACCGAAGGCCGAGCAGTCCTTGCTGAGAATGCGCCCGAGCTCGCGCAACGAGGTGCGCGCGCTGAACTCCCTCATCTATTCATTGTAGGCCACGCGCTCGACCTTTATTCCACTGCAGCGCCCCGCCACGTGTCGACACTGACGTGGAAAGCCTGCCAGGCGCCGATCGTCGCGTACTGGCGCAAGCAACCGCTCGCGCGGCGCTCAATCAGCGATGTCTTTCGGAACGACATCAAGGAATGGATCACGAAGAGTCGAGCCGCGGGATGTCCAGCGGGCACGATTCGCAAACGACTGAACATCCTCAAGCAAGCCATCGACCTAGGCCTAGAACGTACGCAGTCATCACAGCGCAACCCTGCAGCAGGACACCGCATCAAACGCGATCCCAAACGACGCCGGCGGCCGACACCCGCAGAAAAATGCGCGCTGTACTCCGCGGCACAGGAGGCGCGCCGCGCACTTGCCTACTGGGCAATGCGGTGGGCCGAGGAATGTGGCATGCGGCGCGCAGAAATAGCGCGCCTAAGGCACCAAGACATCAACTTTGAAAACGAACCGCCTATCCTCACCGTGCCCTTGGCAAAGACGCAGCCGCGCCGTTTTTATATGTGGCCGCAGCTCGTGCGGCTCTATGAGGAAGTCAGTACAGACTTGGGCTGCACCGAATATGTATTTGGCGGGATTCGTGCCGATTCAATTACGCAGGCCTTTGAGCGCATACGTCGCAAATCGAAAATCTCGAACGAGGTCACCTTCCACTCATTCCGTTATGAAGCCAACTCTTGGATGGTCGAAAAACGCGTGCCTCGAAAACTTCGCAAGCAAATCATCGGGCACGTATCAGACGAAATGAGCGACCACTACACAGAATTTTCAGAGGTTGCGGCCCAAATCATGAGTGACGCATCTGAAGCACGTGGATGATTCTGCGTTTTATCCCGGGTTACCCATTTAGTACGACGACACCGCTCGCACCGACCCACTCTTGCAACTCCTAACCAGCTTTTTTTGGACTTACCCCGTTCCGTAGACACTCGTGACCCTCACGAAGAGGCCTGTTCAAAGGCCTCAGGACTGGTCCCGCCGAGATGGCTATGGCGACGGGTGCGATTGTAGAACGCTTCGATGTCATCGAGGATGGCGGCCTGGGCCAGATCGCGGGTCTTGTAGACGCGTTTCTTTATCCGTTATTTCTTCAGGCGCGAAAAGAATGATTCGACCACGGCGTTACCCAACGGTTACCGCGTCGCTTATGCTAGATTCGAGATTATGGGCGGCGCTAAGCGGCCCCATTCGTCGCTGCCGAACTGGATGCCCTGGTCGAAGTGTAAGAGCACCCGACGGGCGCCTTTGCGTCGCCAAACCGCCATTAACAACGCATCGAGCACGACCTCGCGGCCTAACGTGGGCTTCCTCGACCAGCCGACGACCTTGCGGGCATAGAGATCGACGACCACGGCGAGATAGAGCCAGCCTTACGAGGTCCGGATATAGGTGATGTCGGTCAGTCAGGCCTGATCCGGCGGAGCAACAGTGAACTCGCGGTTCAGTCGGTTCGGCGCGATGATCGAAGGCTGGCCAACGATATGCCGTGGCGCCTTATAGCCACGTAACGCCTTGATTCGATTCTCTCGCATAATCCGTGCGACGCGGTGCTTTCCACAGGTCTCGCCTGCTTCCTGAAGATCGGCGTAGACGCGCAGTTCGCTGTGCACACCACTGCTGGCCGCGTACGAGTCGCGAATCAGAGCGGGTACACGCCGGCCTTCGATCACACGATCTGACAACGGTTTATGCCACCACGCATAGAAGCCGCTGTGCGAAGCGCGCAGCACACGACACATCATGGCGGTCTTGAACACGGCGCGATGATCGTTGATGAGCTGGTACTTCACTCCGGCTGTTGAGCGAAGTGCCTCGCGGCCTTTTTTTTAGGATATCGCGCTCCTCTTCGGTGCGGCGCAACCGTGCGCGCAGCTTAACGATCTCGCTTTTGGCCTCGACCAGCTCGTTAGCTCGCTGCTCGCTATTGTCCGGCTTCACCGTCATTACCCACTTGTACAGGCTATGAGCCAAGACGCTCGGCCACATCGGCGACTGGATAGCCACAGCCCAGAACCTGCCGCGCCGCGTCGTCCTTGAATTCCAGGGTATATCGCTGACTGCTCATTAATCTTCCTTCTATGCTCAACTCATGCGCCAGAAGTGTCTAACGGCCCCGGACAACTCCAGTCATAGGCCTGGAGTGTCTAACGAACCCGGGCAGGTCCAGCAGTAGCTCTCGATCGCACGTTTAAGTCGGTCCGCTACACGCGCAGCACGAGCCGTCGTTGCCCTCCTACTCACTAGGAGAGCTTCAATCGGCCACTGAATATCTTGAACCCATTCCGGCATACCGCGCGAAACATGCTGCAGATCCAAGATCATGGCCCCTCTACGAGTCCCAATATTTAAGGTCGCGCCACGACCCACCAGATGGCCCTGCATTTCGCTTCGCTGCAGAACGATTACCTGCGCATGTGACGCTGTCATATAGAACGACCAACACCGCTTTATTTCTCTTACACGGCCCAGCAGGTAGATCCGCGACGAACGGTCCCGAGCGCCCTCGAAAAAGTCAATCGCATATCTCACGTCACGCTCAAAAAGCGTTTCCAGGCGCTGCGCGATGAGCACCGCACACTCGTTCGTCGAGCGGATCGAGACGCTCTGTATTCGCTTCACCTCACGCCGCTTTGCTAAGCGCTGGGCTTCAGTTTCCTGAGTTGGCGCGTCAGGCGCTGGCAGACTGATCGCCTCTGGTTTCCCTGCGCCAAGCCTGGCTGCCTGTGAAGCGATAAAATCGAGCAACGGATCCCACGCCTCTGTATCGAACCACTCTGTGTACCCGTCGCCGCGGGGCATCGTGTACCTGTGCCTGCGAAACAGATGTTGCGAGAAGCTTTTGACCTTGCGCGCACCCTCGCCTTCGAGTGGAATCTGGAGGCTACGATCGAGGTCGATTTTTTGCGGCAATGTTCGCACCGGTTGCGCCACATTGCTGCTGGTTCCAATTGTAAATGCATCAATATCCAAGCATTTAAGTAGATAAAGAACCGACTTACCCATAAAGCTACACCTCGTTCACGAATGATCTAATGTCACACAAGCGGGTATGCATTTTCGTGCGGACATTGCAGCTTACGCCCACTTCCTCGAAGCGATGGTTCGAACGGAGCATTGCAATCAACCCAATAAGGCACGCCGTGTCCATATCAACCACATATTCGCCCTGCATCGCCACGAGGCAAATGAGACTTATCGACCGTCAACTCATTAATCTCGTAGCTGCATTGTGTGCATGGGGCTCATAGCGATAGCACACCAACACGACGCCAAGTCGCGCTCAACCTAAGGTACGGTGGTCCCTTCGGCGCCGAAGGGCCAATCACATTCCGAATGGCCGCGCCGTGGGGTCTTTGGCAGGACAGGCCGTTACCTAGACCGACTACGAGCGTATCGACGCGCTGCTCAAAAAAGCCGGTGATAACGTACCCGGCATTCGCGAGCTCCGTGCCGAACTCGAGCGCGCCCATGTCGTTGTTTCACCCGACATCCCGCAGGACGTCGTCACGATGAATTCGACTATTGCGTTCGAAAATGTCGACTCCGGCAAACGGTTCGAATTGACACTCGTATATCCCAAGGATATGGACGGTAGTCCCGGCAAACTCTCCACCTTGGCGCCTGTCGGCAGCGCCCTGGTCGGCTTGGCCGTCGACCAGATGATCCAGTGGCAGGTGCCCGGCGGCAAGGTAATCCTCCCAAGAATTAACGTGGGTCAAAAGCGGAATTTTCTCGTACCCTGAACCGAGGAGGTTCCCGTGAAGACATCCCGTTACAGCGACAGCCA
>Ga0310345_10000134_pt1 | contig 151303 bp, 152 predicted proteins | sample HC15DNA20500_MG_FD_204667 | JGI IMG/M metagenome (GOLD analysis project Ga0310345, IMG submission 204667) | Marine microbial communities from station ALOHA, North Pacific Subtropical Gyre - HC15-DNA-20-500_MG | ecosystem: Environmental > Aquatic > Marine > Oceanic | place: Pacific Ocean... | reverse complement strand
CGCTTGACTCGGACGTCTGTGTGCCTCCTTCGAAACGCCCCGCTAAGGTCATCGATTCCCATGACGGACCGAAGACTCTAAGAGGACAGTTGCAACACAGAACCTAACAGCGCGAGCCGGAATGTGTTTTCTGCCAGCGAGTCGTCGGTCGCCGAGGTCTTGGCGTCGGCCTTCTTGACGATGCAGGGGACAAGGCCATCGGCGGGGAAGCGACCGGCTTCGACCAGGCGTGCGATCGACCTGTAGCGGCGTCCGCCAGCCGGAGTCTCGAAATCGCCAGTCTCATTGCCGTCGGCATCAAGAACCACGCGAACATTGAGGCCCTGTATGAGATCCTCGCGGCGGTCGATGTCACGGGCGAGGTCGTCCACGCCGGCCTCGACGCCGGTTTGGCGAACGTTGGCCTCCGACAACCTGATGCGGTTGAACGGAATGTCGCGTGCTCGCGAGAAGACGATGATTGCGGGTGCGCGTTTTTTCTTGGCAGCTTTTGCCATGGTGGGTTACTCCGTGACGGGCAGCCGGGAGCCTCTCTCTCGACCTATCAACCCGTCAGCGAAAACCCATCCCCTCTCTTCCTCTAAGCCGCGGAACGCGCGCGTTAGGTTGGCGCCGTGCGATCATTGCGTATCGGTGGAGAGGAGGATCATGCCGCGTTCCTGTCCATCGAGGATTCGGCAGCGACCGCAACGGAATTGTCTTCCGGCAGGAAGGACAAGATCCAGTCGGCCGCCTTGCTGGCCTGGCTGGCGGCGCGGACGACGGCGCGGGAATCCTCGCGCAGGGTTTCGAGCCAGGAGCCAATGTAATCCGCGTGGCGCACCGTCGGCACGGTGCCGAGCGAGGCGCAGGCGAAAGCGCTCGACATCTCGGCAACCAATTCCTCGAAGGCATATTTCCTCGTGCCGAAGGAGCCGGAGAGATCGCGATTCAGCCGGCTGTGATGGCCGCTGGCGTGCCCGATCTCATGCAGTGCCGTGCGATGCCAGTTGATCGGTTCGAAATAGGCTTGCGGCGGAGGAACCTGCACATAGTCGTGCGCCGGGATATAGAAGGCGCGGTTGCCGCCGATGCGGAAGTCGATGCCCGTTGCTTTGATGAGCGCTTCGACCTTCGGCTCGATCAAGCCTTGCGGCGTCGGCGGCGCAGCGACGGCGATTTCGTCGGGCAGGCCCTCGCATTGCGCCGCGTTGAAGACGGTGAAGCGCTTCAGGAAGGGGATCGATTGCGCTTCCTCGCCGGTTTCGCGAGCGCGCTGCTTCTCGCCCTCGGGCACGAAGCGATCGGCATAGACGACAGTGGTGCCGCGCTCGCCCTTGCGGACATTGCCGCCAAGAGAAAGGGCTTGGCGGAAGGTGAGCCAGCCCTGGCCGGGAAAGCCGTGCTCGATGACGGCGCCCCAGAGGATCAGAATGTTGATACCGCTGTAGGTGCGACAAGTCCCGGCATTCTTCGGGAAGCCGAGCGGGGCTTTTGCCGTGGACGAGCCCCATGGCTGAACCCAGGGGAAGCGGCCGGCCTCCAGCTCGGCGATGACCTTGGCGGTGATTTCGTCGTAAAGGTTCGCCCGGTTCGCGCCGGCGCGTGGGGTGCGATCATGTCTGGACATCGCGGTTCTCCGCGACAGGCGCCGGAGACCTGTTCTCCAGCCCTCAACCCGTCACGGCAAACCCGGCCTGCACTCTCACTCTAACCGGGACGACGTGGTCGGTATTCAGAGGCCAGCTTCCTCAAACACCTTCTTGAGGATAGGCAGCGCCGTCATCGCGGGTGGCCATCCGGCGTAGAATGCGATCTGCGTGACAGCCTCGATAATCTCTTCCTTGGTCACGCCATTCTCGAGCGCCTTCTTGATGTGAAACGGCATCTCGTTGATCCGGTACATCGCGATCAGGCAGGTGATCGTCACCAGGCTGCGGTCACGCGGCTTCAGCGAGGGGTTTTCCCAGACGTCGCCAAACAGCACCTTGTCGGTGATCTCGGCAAGGTGTGGCGCGATGTCGCCAAAGGACTTGCGCGCGTTGGTCGGTTCAGTAGGCATCGTCTTTACTCCTACGGTTAGGGGCCATGGCATGACGGCCGCCACGGTCATCGAGATCGCGGATCGGCGCGTGAAGAGTGGCGCAAACGCCATCAGTGCGCGGTGAAACCGCCATCGACCGGCAGCGCGGCGCCGATCACGAAACTGGCCGCCGGGCTGCACAGCCAGAGCACGGCCGCGGCGATTTCCTCGGAACGTCCGAGGCGACCGATCGGCTGCTGCTTCATGATCTCGGCCATCGCATCCGATTGACCCTCCAGCATCGCCTGCACCATCGGCGTGTCGATCGTGCCGGACAGATCGCATTGATGCGGATGCCGCGCGGCGCATATTCGACGCCCGCGCTTTTGGTCATCCCGATCACGGCATGTTTGGTCCCGTGATAGGCGGCGCGTCCGGGCAATCCGACCAAGCCCCCGAGCGACGAGCAATTGACGATCGCCCCCGAGCCCTGCGATCGCATCACTCTGAGTTCATGCTTCATGCAGGCCCACACGCCGCGCTGGTTGACGGCGGTGACGCGCTCGAAATTCGCCAGCGGCTCGTCCGCTGCGTCGGACGGGGGCACCTGGATGCCGGCATTGTTGAACGCCATGTCGAGCCGGCCATATTCGGCGACCGCCAGGTCGATCATAGCCGCCACCTGCGTTTCATCGGCGACGTCGCAGGCCGTGCCGATCGCGGCGCCGCCCGCGGCGACGATCCGCTTCACTTCCTGCGCGGCGAGATCGCCATCGATGTCGGCCAGCACCACGGATGCGCCATTCTCGGCGAAGGCGCGCGCGGTCGCGAGCCCCATGCCCTTGGCCGCGCCGGTGACCAGCGCGACCTGATCCTTGAAAACATAGACCGGGTTCATGAGGTCAGCCCTCCCGACCGGCGGCGGCGATCTGCCGCTTCTTGCCGAACACCGGGAAGGCACCGGCCTCTCCGTAGTCGGTGCTGTTCTCCCAACCCTTGAGGGTGTCCATATCGGCATCGGAGATGACGAAGCCGATGGCGGCATTGTCGCGCATGTGCGCCGCATTGGCCGTCTTGGGTAGCGGGAGCAGGCCGAGCTGGAGGCAATAGCGGATGCAGAACTGCGCGATGCTGACCCCATAGCGCTGCGCCAGCGCGCCGAGCTGGGCGTTCCTGAGCGCGGCGCCATGGGCGACAGGGGAGTAGGCTTCGACCAACAGCCCCTTCGATCGCGAATAGTCGATCAGGTCGAACGGGGTGTTGCCGACATGGGCCAGGACCTGATTGACCATCGGCGCGACGTTGCCGTTGTCGAGCAAATTGTCGAGGTCCGCGGCCTCGAAATTCGAGACGCCGATCGCGCGGACCTTGCCGGCGGCGTAGGCTTCTTCGAGCGCGCGCCATGCTTCGAGATTGCCTTCGAAGAAATGCTCGCCTTCCCGAAACTCTGCCCAGGGCTGCGGGCTGTGAATCAGCAACAGGTCGATATGATATAGCCCGAGCGCCCGGAGCGACTTGTCGATGCGGGCGCTTGCCGCAGCGAAGGTCTTGCACTCGGCTGTCAGCTTCGTGGTCACGAAAATCTGGTCGCGGGATACGCCGCTCGCGCGAAGCCCCGCGCCCACGCCGTGCTCGTTCTCATACGCCTGGGCGGTATCAATGTGGCGATAGCCGATCTCGATGGCTTCGCGCACGACACGTCCGGTATCGGCGTCGGGAATGCACCAGGTGCCTAGCCCCAGCTTCGGGATCTTCACCCCGTTTGCGAGAGTATATGTCTCTTCCAGTATCATGCTGCTTACCTTCAATCTGTACCCTTCGGGCCGGGGCCGTACCCCGGCTTCTTGGTGAGCGTGCTCCATCGACCCCGAATGTCAGTCTCGTAGACCTGGGCGGTCCACGCGTCGGGCTGGACCTCCTCGAAGCCGACCGACACCGCTTCATCGCCGTAATTCAGGATACGGGTGACATCCCGGACGATGGCCGCGGACAAATCGCGCTTCTGCGCGTCGGATTTGCCGGGCCAGAGCTTCACGATGACGTGGGGCACGGACTACTCGCTTCCCAGCGGCGCGAGATATTCCTCGTCCGTCACCTTCTCCATCCAGACGACATTCTTCCCGTCGATCGTGTCCTGAATGGCGATGTGGGTCATGCCCTCGTGTGGGGCGGCGCCATGCCAATGCTTGTGCTCGGCGGGACACCACAGGATGTCGCCGGCGTGGAACTCCAGCTTCGGTCCACCCTCGACTTGGGTCCAGCCGACCCCTTCGGTCACGATCAGCGTCTGGCCAGCGGGATGCGTGTGCCAGGCAGTGCGAGCGCCGGGTTCGAAGTGGACGATCCCGCCACTCATGCGCGATGGATCGGGGCGCTGGAATGCGCCGGTGACAGTGACCTTGCCGGTGAAATATTCGGGCGGGCCGTCGACCGTCTTGAGGTCGGCTTTACGGGTGATGTCCATGGTCGTGATTCCTTCCTGTGCCGCGGCGGCACCTGTGGCCGACACGACAGCGGCAAGGACAATTGCGAGCTTGATCATGATGGCCGGGCTCCAAATCGAGTCGCTCGCCCTGGGCATTGAGCATGGCCATCATTTAGTCGGTCGGGCCGATCCGGATTAGCGCCCTCGGAAGCAATGAACTGATGAACACAGATCAACAGCGTGTTAGTGTGATGCAATGCAGCTAAGCCGGACCGATCTTGCCGATTTCCTCTACTTCCTGGCTATCGTCAGACATTCCAATTTCCGTCGCGCGGCCTTGGAAATGGGGGTCACGACCTCGGCACTGAGCCATGCCATCACCGCACTCGAAGCGCGGCGCGGTGTTCGATTGTTGAACAGAACCACGAGGAGCGTGACGCTCACTGCCGCCGGGGCGGAGCTTCGGGCGTCAATCGAAGGTCCATTGCAGATCGTTGGCGAGGCGGCGGAGAACCTCAACAGGTTCCGGGATGCGCCGATGGGCCGCGTCAGGATCAACATTCTGGAGGATGCGGTCCCGCTTCTGCTCGACCCTGTCATGCCGATCTTCGTCGACCGCTATCCAGAGGTCGAGGTCGACATCAGTGTGAGCAACCGCCGATCGATGTCATCGCGAGCGGTTTCGACGCCGGTATCCGCTATGGCGGCACCGTGCCGGAAGACATGATCGCGCAGCGGCTGTCGCCGGACATCCGTTGGGTTGCCGCCGCGTCGCCCGTCTATCTCGAACGCTTCGGTACGCCTACTACGCCACACGATCTGCACAAGCATCGCTGTGTCCGCATCCGCTTGGGTAATGACCAGATCTATCAGTGGGAATTTGAGCGCGGACAAGAGGCCGTCGCGGTCGCCACACCTGGCCCGCTAACGGTGGATGAAAGCCATGCGGCGATCGGCTTTGGCCTCAGCGGCGTCGGCATGATCTACGGCGCGGAACCGGTGCTCCGGCCGTATTTGGATCGTGGCAGCTTGAAGGTCGTGCTAAGCGACTGGGCGTCGATGGGCAGCGGGTTTCACGCCTATTATTCCGGTCGCCGCCAAGTCCCCACTGCATTGCGCCTGCTCATCGATCTCATCCGTGAGATTGCTCCACTCCACTGAAGCTTACCGTGCAGGCGTATCACTGTATCACTGCTCGATCCGTCAGTTGGTTTCTGCCGACGCTCTTGCCCTTCGGGGGCGTTGCGGGGGGCTCCCCGCAGAAGGGGGTGTGTCGGCAACGAGAGTGCCGACCAGGGGGAAGACTTTCCCCCTCCCACACTCGTCAGGAACGCCGGTATCCGCGCATTTCCTCGTCGACGATGGCCTCCACGACCTTCATGTCCATCTCGGCAGCGGGTAACAGGCGCGCAACCTCGGAAGCAACCTTTGCCCAATGCCAGAACTCAGGCCTGTTCCCTTGTGCGCGGCTACGGGCGGCCAGGCGCTGCGCTTCATAATAGGCTTGGCGTTCGTGGTGCGTAATCAGGACGCGGGCGTCCTGCTGCCAGCGTTGGCGCATCCGTCGCCGGCGCTCGATCCAGTCGGTGAGGACACGGAGCATTTAGTTGCGCTTTCCGATGCGGAAAGAACCGGCAGGAAGGGCGATCATGGTTCGGGAGCCATTCCCCTTTCGACGTCCGCCTGCGCATTCTGGATGTACAGCCACCTAGCCGAGCAATTTTGGCTCGGTTCTCTGAATGAAGTCCAAATTTCTGAGTTTTGGCTATAGTTTAGCAAGCGACTCGTTGGAGGGGATAGTGAACATTTATTGCAGGGGGGCAGCTCGCATCAGGCACATGGCGACTGGCGATATCTATGAGATCGAGAGTGACGAACTGGATTGGGATGCGGTGGGCGGCGATGAACGCCAGATGGGGCCGGAAATCCATTATGAAGCGATATTAGAGCATCCCGCGTTGGGGGAGCTTAGATGGTCGCTGTGGGAATATCCCATAGGGGCTGAGAACCGTCATGAGACGAATGTGGGAGGGCATGGAGTCCTTGAAGATTTTGAATTCGGCCTTGAACATGATGAGCCTGAGCCGGACGATCAGGAGGGAAATTTGGACAAACCAGGAGGAGCGGAAGAGCCAAAGCAGACATTCCGTTTCATTCGAGGGAGCGACACCGATAGTCGCGAATATGATTGGGTCGAAGGCGCCGATATTGTTCGTAAGGCTCTGGCGGAGTCGTTGAACGCGAAAAATGTCGCTTTCCTACTCGGAGCGGGGTGCTCGTCGCTACGTGTAAACAATGCCGAGGTTGGTATTCCAACCATGGCACCGCTTGCCGCAGAATTCACGAAAACGCGCAAAGAGGATGTTGCGGACTTTCCCACGATTGCGGAGCGTAAGGTGTTCGTCGAGCAACTCGGCATTGATATCAGCGCGAAGGAATATGCTCGTAATCTCGAACGCCTGATGGAACTGCTTCACAGCCTGCGGTTTGCGCTGGAGCGAAGCGCGCTTGAAGTATCGAAAAAGCAACTGATTGCCGTGGTGTCGGTCATAAAAAAGGTTCAGGCTTTTCTGTGGGAAAAATGCACCAAAGGGGCCTTTGCCGTCGGTGATCGCGGTGTTCTGAATCTGTATGAAACTTTTTATCGGAAACTCGTTCTGCGTGACCGTTCTCTGCCGCGGCCCTGGGTGTTCACGACCAATTATGATCTTTTCAACGAGACGGCTATGGATAGGCTTGGCCTGCCATATGCAAACGGGTTTTCCGGTGTTGTCGAACGCCGCTTCAATCCCGCGACTTTTCGGTACGCGTTAGCCGAGCAGCTCGATCTGACAAGCCGAAAATGGTCGGCAGTCGATGGGTTCGTCTATCTCTGCAAGATCCATGGTTCGATAAGTTGGACGGAGGACGATCACGGTCTCTTCCCGATTAGAGAAACAGCGGCTTCCGAAGTGCCCGGAAAGGTCATGATTTATCCAACGCCAGGGAAGCAGAATGCCAGCCTCGGATCGCCTTATGCCGACCTTTTCCGTGAATTCCAGTCGCGGGTCGTCCGGGAACAGAGCGTTCTGTTTACGATGGGGTACGCATTCGGCGATGAGCATATCAACAACATCATCTATCAGGCGCTGACGATACCCACGTTCCGACTGGTTATCTTTGTAGACCCCAATCTCGATGGCGATATCGCCAAATTGAAAGCTCTCAACGATCCCCGGATTTGGATCATAGGGGGTGAAGGCCCGGAAGCGGGACGCAAGGCGCATTACTTCGATACGATTATCGAGCAGTTCATGCCTCAGCGACCGAGTGAACGCATTGATGAGGCTGTCCGCAAGGTTCTAGATGCGATGGCTCCTTCTCAGAAGAAGGAGGAACAAGAATGAGCCGTGACGACCGAAAGCGGGCTATCGGCAAGGTCGTCTCCGTTGCGGCCGATAAATTTGTCGTCGAGATGCACGCTGGGACCGACAACTTCACGGTCGTCGGATTCGATGACGTCCACTACGTGGCTCGCCTCGGCTCCTTTTTAATGATCCCAGCGCAGACGGAGTATGTCGTCGCAGAGGTCGTCGGGCTTCGCGAGCGAGATGTCGGCAGTTCAGATCGACGCGATGGCGATATGGACAAGGCGTCATCGGCGAAGTTTCTGGATGTCGTACCGGTGGGGATGCTTCCCCAAAAACTAGACGAGAAATTTCGGTTCGGTGTGTCTATATTCCCGTCGCTCTACGCCGATGCGCTCTATGCTCTGGACGCCGAACTCGATCGCGTGTTTGAGACGGACGTTCCAAGCGAGCCAGCTCCGAAGAGGGGAGGACACCCGCCTATCCCGCCGGAGGCAACTCGATTCCGCGCGTTGACAATTGGTCGGTCCGTTATTTTCGACGGCTACGATGTGAAGGTTCGAATTGATGACTTCTTCGGAGGTCATACTGCGGTCCTCGGAAATACCGGCAGCGGGAAGTCCTGCACGGTTGCATCCGTGATTCAGTCGCTGTTCGATAAACCCGACGAGCATCATGCCCGTGGTGCGACGTTCGTGATATTCGACGTCAATGGAGAGTATGCTCGGGCGTTGACGCCCTTGGCGAACGGCAACGGAATCGGCGTTTCCCACGTCGTTCTCGATGGAACCGCTGCCGAAGGCCGTTTCCGGCTACCCCACTGGTTTCTTGAACAGTCGGAATGGGAGTTGCTCCTTCAGGCGAGCGAACGCACTCAGGTGCCAATCCTGCGTATGGCGTTGGGTCTATCGACGCTGTTTTCGGGAGGGAACGCACAGGAACTCAATGGTATCAAGAATCATATCTTAGCGACCTGCCTCAGTCAGATCCTGCGTGACGACTCTGGGAGTCCGTCGAAACACGATCGTATGGTGGGCCTCCTTCAGCGCTTCAATACTCAGCAAATTAATAATCCAACGATTGCACAGTTCATCAGGATTAATTTCGGCCAGATGGCCAATCCCCAAGGGCTGACAAACTACCTTCTTGGTGGAGCACAGGGAGGAGGGTTCATTATCGATGGCCTGAAGATGCCTACCTATAAGTCTCTTCCATTTGAATTTTCTGCCCTTGGCGAAGCCCTGGACCTCGCGATCCTCTATGAGGAAGCGCATGGAAACCGGCAGATACGCGACTACTGCTCCCAGATGATCACCCGATTCAAATCGCTCGAAGAGCGGGCGGAATATGCTTTCCTGCGACACGATCTACAGGGTGGTGGTCATGATCCATCCATGGGCACCTTTCTGTCGCAGCTTTTGGGTTTGGTGCAAAATGACGCAAACTGGGTAAAGCGAAATCAGCTCATCATCATCGACATGAACTCGGTCGAAGATGAAGTGGTAGAACTCGTGGCTTCCGTTCTGGCACGGATGTCGTTTCGTCTTCTTCGCCAAGCCGATCCACGCAATCGCTTTCCTGTCCATCTGCTTCTCGAAGAGGCGCATCGCTACGTTGCATCCACTCCATCGCGCTATGCGATCGATGCGAGCCGCGTCTTCGAGCGCATTGCGAAAGAGGGCCGAAAGTACGGCCTTTTCCTCTTGGTCGCATCTCAGCGACCGAGCGAGTTATCGAAGACGGTGCTTTCGCAGTGCTCAAACTTCGTGATCCACCGAATCCAAAATCCAGATGACCTCTCACATATTCGGCAGATGACACCGTTTATCTCAGATGCCGTTCTAAAGCGACTTCCCTCATTGCCAAAGCAGCATGCTTTGGTTTTCGGGACCTCTGTCAATCTTCCGACAACATTCAAGGTCCGCGACGCTGATCCACTTCCTGCAAGCGATGACGCTAGAATCCGCGATCTTTGGTTCCACGAACAAGGGCGCGCGGCTCAGGTGCTTATTGGCGTGGCGCCTATTCAGCAGGCAGGTGCGGGAGACGTCTTCGACTAATGACCAACGCCTCAGATTTGGAAGCTTTCGCTGCGGCGCTCGAAGCCAGCTCGGACTATCGAGTTCTTAGGCGTCTTCGACCTCGCCCCACGGTTGAAGGATTCGATGTTGCTGAGACACGCACGGGCCTTATGATCGATGTTGAGACGACAGGTCTCGATCCGGATCGGGATGAGATCATTGAACTCGCGATGGTGCCGTTCCGATACGCGCTTGATGGCACGATTGTAGAGGTCCTGGAGCCTTTCGACCGTCTCCGTGAGCCGAGCAAACCGATTTCGTCCGAAATCACTGTGTTGACGGGGATTACGGATGCAATGGTTGCGGGAAAGTCGATTGACCCCTCGGAAGTCACGATGTTTGCTGCGCCGGCGGCTGTAGTCATAGCCCACAATGCGGCGTTCGATCGGCGCTTTCTGGAGCGCTTCAGCCCTGTGTTTTCAACCAAGCCATGGGCGTGTTCTATGTCGGAGATCGACTGGGCAGCCGAAGGGTTCGAGGGCGCGAAGCTCTCCTATCTCGCGATGGCTCTAGGCTTTTTTTACGACCGGCATCGAGCTGCGAATGACTGCTTGGCCGCCATTGAGTTGCTTGCACGCGAGTTACCTCGTGCACGAGCGCCAGCCTTGGCAAAGCTGCTTGAGCGCGCGCGGTTGCCGACCTGGCGGATCTGGGCTGAGAACTCACCATTTGAATTCAAGGACCTCCTAAAAGCGAGGGGATATCGTTGGAATGGCGAAGAAAACGGAAAGCCGAGATCTTGGTATGTTGATGTTTCCGACGCTGAGAAAGAAGCGGAAATCTCTTACCTTGCGCGAGAAATATACCAATATGAAGTAGACGTTCGAACAGTTCGTGTCACCGCCTATGATCGGTTTTCGAACAGAGTCTAGCTCCCTTGGCCGCCGCCGTGATTGCTGAAAAATTAGTTTTGTTGCTGAGCTTCGTTTGTGTGCTGACAGGCACTCAGAACTTAGTTGATCGAAGTAATTGCAGCGCTCTCTCCAACCCTTCCTGGCTCTGGGCGGCGACCTCGATTGGTCGTGGGGCAACGGCATCACCCAGAGATCGTAGATGAGAGTTGCCGGTTGTCAGCCAGAGATTGCGACGCTCGTTATCTCTGATCGCTGTCTCCGCGGCAGTGCACAGCTTGCTCTTCCTCTCCTCCTGTTGAGTTACCATGCGCATTTGACGATCTTTTTCGGCTTGGCGTCGCGCCTCTATGGCTCGTTGCTCGTCGGCCGCCTTGCGAGCCAAGTCGTCTGCAATACGTTGTTGATGTCGCTCTTCTGCTTGTCGCTGTAGTTCTTCGTGGCGGCGTTTGCGCTCCGCTTCGGCTAACTCTTCGCGTCGGCGCTCTTCGTCACGTTCTTGTTGACGTTCGGTACGTTTCGTGTCCAGCAGAGCGTCCCAAGCGGCGGCGTCAGGCGCCGGCTGCGTTACCCATCGAGCCGATGCGCCCCATCCTTTGCCGGGCAAGGGCAAGCGATAGCGGAAGTGCTCGTCACGACCAGGCCACGCACGGAGCACCTCGTCGTCAGAGACCAAAGGATCAGGGGCGTGCTTTCCGCACGCTGGGCACTTCTGGCGGGCTCGCTTTGGTTGGAAGTATGCACTTTCACCGCCGTCGCTCAATGGCCCCAAGGGAAGACCGACTTTCCTCGATAGTGCTTCGGCTGTCGAAAGGATCGGTTCATACCAGCGCCACTCGTCGCGCACGACTTTGACGGGAAGTGTGCGCGGTCGGCGAGGATGTCCGATGAGGAGATGGGTAATCCTGAGAAAACGAGCTTTGCAGTCTGAACATTCTTCTGCGTGATGCACGAAGGCTCCTGGCACAACCTCGGTGTGTTCCTTGCCTCGCCAGGTCTTGCTACCTTCGAGGATGGGACGGAGCTGACGCGCGAGCGAGTTGGAAAGGTCGTCGGATGCGAGCTGGAAACTCGACGCTTGGTAGCCGCGAAGATGCGGAGCATTGACGCGCAACTGTAGGATGGCGCCGGCAAATTGATCTGCGCCGATCTGTTTTCCGTCAACAGGACGAAAATCGTCGGTAAAAGCGACGGGCCTAACTCGCCGAGCAAAATCTGTTGTCGCTTGCCCTCGTGTTGCAGTTCGAAGCAAGCCGGGATGGTTCCCTGTAGATCGATTTTGTACTTCCATCCAGGAACGGTGCGGATGAGTCGAGCAAGTTCGTTTGCCATCCCCACTTGGCGCTCAACGGCGCCGAGCAGGCCCCTGACTGCCGCCCCGACACTTGCCATCTGTTCTCGGATCGAGGTTCCGTGGACGGGAGCTTGTAGGCCGTCGCCAAAATCGTTGAAGTGATTTCTCGGACCTTTGAGCCAGAATGCGGAAACCTCCGAGGCTTCGAACCTGTCGTTACGTGCCCCAGTCCGTCGTTTTGCCTGCGCCGAAAGCTGGACTTCGATTGCGATCTTGATGCTGCCGCGTATGGCTAGAACGTCGGCGCGCCAGCCGTCGCCTGAGACCTCAACATCTGCCTGCCATCCTACCAGAGATTGAACTGCTCTTGCCGCGGCGGCCTTCAAGGACTCATGTTCGTCAGATTCGCCGCTGGAAGAGCAGCGATCGTAGCCGGACTTGTGGGCAAAATAGCGCAGATCGAGCGGACTGTGGCTGGCATAAGCTGGGGCATCGCAGCAGGACATACGGAGCCGATTTTCTGTCCCCTTTGACGCACGCTGCGCCTCTGACCAGTCCCCGTCCGAGCAGAGGATAGAAACTATTTCGCGGCCATCGAGCTTAGCCTTCAGAGGCATTACAGCTCCGCGTCGATGACACGCCGGCGCGCGATGGTCATCGATCTCGAGCATTGTCGAATCTGGTCCGTTAACAGCAGCTTGAGCCGTAGATTCTTGTGTCCGGAGATCATGTTTGAGAGCCTATCTCGTGTTGAACTCCATATAGGTGGAATAGGCGCGCATTCCCTTAGCGGCATTCGATTTGGCTACGACCGTTCGATTAATCCGCTGTTGCAGATACTCGCAAACTGCATTGAACTTCTCAATTGGTAGTAGCCGCCAAGGGGCACCGAAATTGCTCTCAATGTTCTTGGATATCGCGCCATAGCTGAATTTCGACGCGCGCATCCGGTCTGCACCGGCAAATTTATTGTATCGGTCGATTAGATATTGCACATAGCGCGTGGTTTCCTGATCAGAACCGATCGTTCCGGGTGGTGCATTAATGCTGATAGAGCGACGGGTGGTGCGCACATGGACTTGGTGCGCTTGAATGGCGCCGGGACTGTTGATCGCGATATTGCCGCTGTTCTGGCCGATCGTGATCCGGTCGAGGTCGTTCAAGAGAAGCTTTGCGAATATGAGATCGGCCGGTTGCTCGGCTCGGCCGGCGGCGCTTTCGTGAATGGTCTTCATGTCTTGCAGAACATCAACCGTATAGATCTGCGGCTCCCCGTCGACAACTTTGTGATGATGTCTGCACAAGAGGAGGAGGTTGCCAAAATCGTTCCGGCCTTTGTCAGATTGTGAAGGATCGTAGCGAGGGCCTCCGGGGCTGCGAGCAGCGATATGACAAATTTCGCCAGTGACGTTACCCGCGGTTTCGATGATTGGCAGCGTGCATCTTGGGAATGCGCAGGTGTTTCCGGAAAGAGCGAATAATCGCTTTATGGTCTTAGCCGTCGGTTCTGCCATTGTGTTCCGTTGCCTTGCATTGACAGTTGGGCTGGAAGAGTCCGCCTAGCTCTAACGATTGACGAATCGAATTTGTGGTTCAGAAAGCAGCCTAGCAACCTAAGTCCCTCGGTGTGAGTAAAGTACTCGCTCAGTGACTGAGGTAGAGCCGTCGGTGTTGTTTCTCTCGTTGAGCGTCTCAATCATTAGCGGTTAGAGCCCTGAGTTCGGCGAGGAAGGTGGTGCCGGCTTCCACAGCTTGCATTGCCGGGTCCGCGTCAATATCCACGCCAACCCGTCACGGCACACCCGGCCTGCACTCTCACTCTTAGGGGGGGCGTTGCGAGGGTCTCCCCGCAGAAGGGGGCGTGTCGGCAACGCAGTGCCGACCAGGGGGAAGGCTTTCCCCCGCAAAACCACAAATGCGGAAGTCAGGATTTCAGAGGGCGAAACACCGTCTACGTGGTAGCTTCGAACCCGGCTCTCAAGCCTTCAGCATTTTTTCAATAACGTGCATGGGTAGCACCAGGCGCATGGAATCAGGCAGGCGCACGAAGCCGTTGCCCTCATAGAAGGCAGCGGCGCGCTCATTGATCGCGTCAACGACGAGCATCGACGAACCAACAGTCGAGGCTGACGCATACGCTCGCTGCACTGCGTCGGCGAGAAGGATTCCTCCTAGACGCTCTCCTTGCCTTGCGGCCGAAACCGCAAGACGCCCGATCAACGTGGCGCTCACTAACGGATAGCGTGGCACATATTTGCGGGCAGCGGCCGGTACGTCGCCCTGTTGCAAGCCCGTTGCGCAGAGCGTGTAATAACCAAGCACCGTCCGGTTCGCCTCGGACTCCACAAGGATGAAGACACCATTCGCCTTGCGCCGCACGTCCTGACTCGCCTGCGTCCGCAGATACCGGTCGAGGCTGTCGACGCCGCATGAAAAGCCATCGCGATCATGATCGGCGGAGAACGGCTCGATTCTCAAGTCCGATCGAGAGTCCGTCATGTTCAGGAAGCAATGCGACGCCTGTGCTCGGCGATCGCGCGCGTGAGTCTTTCGCTCGGTTCGGGCGGGTTCATCAGCGCGTTGAAGAAAGCCTCGCGATCACGGTTCGAGAGCACGAGCGTCTCATGTTCGGCGATCGTCCGGCGTGCGGTATCGGCGAGCGCAGTGACACAGAAGTCGCTCACCTTGCGCTGCGACAGATGAGCCGCGCGCTCGATGAGATCCTTGGTCTCTTCATCAATCCGGAACCCGAGCCGCTCGACACGGCCGGGTACGTTTCGGGGGGATCGGGCCTGATTGCTTGACATAAGAATTCACCTGATAACAGTTTTATAGCTTAAATGTACGTCTAATTGACGAACATTGCAAGTTAAACGTGCGGCGATTCTCGTAATGCGACACGGGATGGGTCAGGTTGAGCGTGAGGCAGTTCCGTGTTTATCCCCGAGGTCACGTGGACGGGATCGGGCCGGAAGCGATCGGGCGGGTCACTCCTATGCCGCCTTCATGACTCGCGGAACCTTTACCTCGCGCTGTTCGAAGGCCTCTCGCGCACGTGCAACCTGCCGTCGCGCGGCCCCGCGACCTAGCCAGTCGCGAAGTTCTGGTTGCGCCGTCAACGTATTTCCGAGTGCTGAAAAGATGGTGTTGCTGATCGCCTGCTGTTGGGCGCGCAGATGATCCTCCAGCAGCTTGTGTCGCGTGATGTACCCTGAATTCACGCCGGGGACCGAATGATTCATCAGCATGCGGGCGTCGAGTTCCGAGACGCCGGCAGGGGTTGCGACAGTGCGATACGTTTGGCGTAGCTCGTTGCCCCACTTCGACAGCACCGCTCGATCTTCCTTCTGCTCGACCAGATGACCATCGGCACCATCGGCAGGAAACAGCCAGTCTTTCGCCTCATAGGGGTGCATCTGCCGGCCGAACCGAATGGAGCGCATGAGGCAATTGATCGCCTGCCGGGACAGCGGGATGTCGAAGGCACGATCGGCGCCTCCCTTCGGGCGCGGGATGTGAAGAACCCGACGACGCAGATCGAGATGTTCGAGCCGAGCTTCTTTCAAGGCCGTTGGACGCGATGCCGAGAGGAGGGTGAACAGATGAAATTCGCGCCGTATCGGATTGTCGAGTGTCGCAGCCTCGACGAACCAGCCTTTCAAGTCGGCGACGCCCATCCCTGTATCCCGTCGCTTCTCGTGATTCCAATCGACGCTATCGACGGGATTGTCGGGCGGCAGTTCGCGATTGGTCTTGCGGGCGTGATTGTAGATGGCGCGGAAGGTGCGCATGCTGCCATTCGCGATGTAGGGTCCATGCTTTTCACTGATGGCGTCGTGCTTTGCGGAGACCTGGCCCGGATCGTCACCAAGTTGTTTCAGAGGCGTATCCAGCCAGTCCTTGAAAATGCGCTCGACGTGATCGCGGTAGCTCTCGATCGTCCGCGCGCTCCGGTTCTTGCGCTCCATTGCGATTTTGTATCGGGCCCACGCCTCTTTGAGGGTGATCCCGACCGGGCCGGGCTTTTGCTCGTTTGCGAGGTCAGCAATCGTCGATGCCTTCGTGGCTTTCTCGTCGCTCTTGGGGTGTATGCCGCGACTAATTTGGATCAGATATTCCTTGGCCACTGCACGCGCCGCACGGGTCGAGAGCTGCTTAGAATCGCCAATCGCGATGCGGATGGTGGAGGCACGTTTGCCCTGTTGGCGAAGGTCGCCCTGGACCATAAAGGTCTTCTTTCGGGCTCCGACCATCAGGAAGAAGCCCTTTTGGTCGGTATCTCGGACAATGTAGCGTCCCTTTTCGGGCAGTGGCAAACGCTCGACTGTCTTATCGTTCAAGGGGATACGCATGTCGGCCATTTGCGAGCTCCCGAGATTCTGAAACGGTTTTTGAAACGGTTTTGGCGGAATGGGGTGTCTAACGGGCTCCCTACGCCACCACAAGAGGATATGCGATAATACCTTGAATTACAAATAAAAATATGCTTATTCGGAAAGTTAGAAGTGCTGCCGGATAATGCCTCGTAAGGGACTTTTTGAACTACGAATCTGGGGGTCAGGAGTTCGAATCTCTTCGGGCGCGCCATTTATCAATCAAACCAAATAGATGCAGCATACCGAACCCTTCCAGTATGACTCGGGGGATTTTGGGCGCGCCGCGTATGGGCTAGGGTGCGGTAAAATCGGCGGTTGTGCTTCCGCCCTTCGCCATTGATGGGCAATCTCAACAGACAGGCTTCAACGCTGACCTCGAGCCGGTTGGTTGGTTATACCGCTTGTCTGCGAATGTTCACCTGGCTGAAAGAAGCGCCATATCATGTCCGGTTGAGAACAAGCGAAGCAACCTCCCGATCTTGCGGTTTGCGGAGAGGCCCGCTGCAACACCGGCGCGATCAGCCTCTGAGCGATTCTCGCTTATCTTGCGCTTGCCTTCAAACCGCGTAATCGGAATCTGCACCCCAACAGATGCCGCGCTATTGCGCAGCAATGTAGTCAGCGGGCGCGTCTGCGCTTGGATCGTTCAGTGCTGCGAATGCATCGCGTGGTGTTTGGCTGTTCTGAATGGATAGCCGTGTTGATGTCGCGTGTTGCTTGCGACGAGTTTCGGCAACTGGCAGCGGTTGATGTTCTGCGACGACAAGAACGACCTTGTCTGGCCATTTGTGACTGGAGTGAATTTGGAGATTGAAGATCTCATTGAGGGGAACTTCAGCGCGCAACTGCGCGGATGACGCCGAAAGGCCGATGTTGGCAGCAAGCAGCGCGGCGAGAAGAATGCCTCCCACACCACAGAAGTATTGACGTAGCGGCATCACAACCAGACCTGACAATGCGGAATGACTCTGATTGGTTCATAGACCGCGGGAACGTCGTTGGCTTTGCCGGCGTTGCCGAGCCGTTGTCAGTTGTTGCGTAGGGATGCTGCGATGTTTGCAGCCGGCATCCTGCGAGCAGGTTGCCGCCATGCCCTGCAACAGTTCTGGCAATCGAAGGTGAAGGCCTGCGTGTGAGATGGCCTGACAAGCGTGCGACGTACACCTGCTGCTCAAGGGTCATTGGATTGCTTGAAATCCGCCCGGAATGAGCAGTGTTTTCTGCCAGCCGCACTGCTGACGATACTTGCCAGGAGCCATCCCTGTCGCGCGCTTGAAGGCGCGTGTAAAATTGGCCTGACTGGAGAAACCCAAGGTCAGTGCAATATCAACCAGAGAACGCTCACCCTGGCTCAACCAGGCCTTGGCCCGCTCGAAGCGCCGCATGCCGAGATAGCGAACCGGCGAGCAGCCAAGGGCCTGCTTGAATCTCCGGGAGAAGTGAAACCGGCTGAGACAGGCGACCGAAGCCAGGTCGTCGAGGTCGATGTCGTTTTCAAGGTTCGTCTCGATGTGGTCAAGCACCCGGATCAACCTGCGGCGATCGAGCCCTTCGCTTGAGAAGGAAACGGCCGGCTGGCGAGCTGCCTTATCGAAACCGGATTGTGACAATCTTGCCGCGATGCGCTCGGTCAGGAGCTCGATTGAGAGATTGCCGGTTTGGCGTGTGACCGGCGATCCGTGGCCGCCGACACCGGCATATACTTTGGTATCGGCTTGCGTCTCGTGCCATTGGGATTCGTTCTCGTCGTGGCCAACAGCCGTTGAATGCGTCTGCTTTGCTTCCAAAGTAGCCTCCTGCCGGTGCTAGCGAATTTGCCTTTGCATGCAGAAGGTAGAGGGCCGGGCGATTGCGCGGCATCCGTCAAATGACCAGTCCGGTGACCGGCAGGTCAGGATACCGCGTTACCGGCTGTCGAGAGGATGGATGCCAGGCCCGATCTGGAAGAGATTCCGGTCTTCGAGAAGACCCGCAGCAGATGATAACCAATGGTCCGGTGAGACAGATAAAGTCTGGCCCCGATCATCTTGTTCGAAAGCCCCTGAGCGGCGAGCTGGGCGATATGCAGCTCTTGCGGCGTGAGGTTTTCCCAAATCTGCTCTGACCGGCGCAGGCTTGCTTCGCCGGATGCTCTCAGTTCTTCTCGCGCGCGTGCTCCCCAGGGCAAGGCGCCGAGCGCGTCGAAGATATCGCGTGCCTCGCGAAGCGGAGCACGGGCACCGACGGACCTGCGCTGTCGGCGCAGCCAGGCGCCGTAACCGAGCAGAATGCGGGCCCGCAAGAACGGCCAGTTCTTTGCCGCCGGTCCGAGGCCCTTCAGGAACGATTGCTCCGCGTCTTCGTTCGCCGCGAGCAGCGCCTTGGCGTAACACAGCATCGTTTCGAGCCATGGCACGGGTCCCGGGGCAGAGACGCGTTCGATCTCGCTGATAACGTCACGGGCAATCTGCGATTGATTGGAGTTGACAGCCGCTTCCACGAAATCAGCCAGCGCAAAAAATTGCAGGCCGGTGCTAAAGGCCGGATCGGCCGGCGTGAACATCCGCCGCAGATGCTCGAACGCCTCCGCATGCCGGCCGGCGCCGATGGCAGCGACGCCTCGCGCCAGTTGCAGCATCGCCAGGAGAAAGCTGGCGCCGATCGACAAGGCCAGGCGCTCCGCGTCAGTCGCATAGGCTTCGGATTGCTCCAGATTGCCCTGCATACCCGCGACCTTCGCCTTTACGACTGTCGCCGCCGCCGCCCACAACGGACTGCCGGTCTCTTCTGCAAAGCGAACCGATTCCTCAGCCTCTCTCATTGCGCCGACCCAGTCGCCGGTTTCCATTTCGGCCCATGCCTGGGCGAACAGGACGCGCGCGAGGTCGCTTATCCGCCCTTGTTTGCGAAGCTCCTCACTGGCCGCCGCCAGCAGGCTCCCGCCAAGATCGAACGCGCCGATTACATTGGCCGTGCTTCCCAGAATGCGGGCGACATAGGGATCGCCCGCCCCCTTGTGCGAAACCGATGCCAGTTTTGCGTAGACATTGCTTCCCTGCCGCAGCGGCTCGGCGTAGGCGGCGATTGCGATGTAGCGCGGATCGAGGTCCGGCAATCCCAACCTGTCCGCAGCCGCAAGGATTCGCGCGCAGACATCGGCATCTGCGTTGCTCCACCAACAGCGTTGCGCAGCACGCCACAGAAGATTGATTGCCAGATCCTTTGCGCCCAAAACATGTGCCTGCTCGGCGATATCCACCAGAAGCAGGATTTTTCCCAAGTCGCCGGCCAACGACGTCTGGCTCAATTCGCGGCACCAGGCAACGCGCACGGCGCCGAGTTTATCCGACTCGTCAACCTCGGCCCCGCGCAGAAGCTGCTCAAGCAACTCAGGCTGGCCGATATCGGCTGCCAGCTCGGCAGCCTGCAGAAGACGCTCCCTTCGCGCCCCGGCCGTGCTGCTCAACTTCGCCGCGATTTGCAGCGTCTGGATCGCGGTAGAAACGGCTCGGCGCCGCTGGGCGCGCTCCGCCATCTGATCATATTCAGCGGCGAGTTCGTCGTCCGGGCCGATCGTCGCGGCGGCACGATGCCAAAGCTGCCGGTCCTGATCCTCGATGACAGCCGCGAGTGCCGCGTGAACACGCTGGCGGGTTGCATGGTCGGTGACCTGGTGGATAGCGGACCTGACAAGAGGGTGCTGGAACCGCACTTCGACGCCATCGAAGTCGATCAGTTTGGCGGAGACTGCGGGAGAGAGATCAGCAATATCGACGTCGCGCGCGAGCAGGACTCCACAGGCGTGCATGATTTCATGCAGCGAGATTCCGTCGTTCTCGGCGGCAATCTGCAGGAGCGTCCGGGTCACGTCAGGAAGCTCGGACAGTCGGCTCGAGAAGCTGCGCTCGAGCCTCTCGGTCAGCGGAAGCCAGGGGATATCGTGATCATTGTCGGCTCGAAACCCGCGCGGCAATTCCACCAGGGCCAACGGATTGCCTGCCGCTTCCCTCAAGAACCGGCTGCGCAGATCGTCGGAGAGGCCGGGTGCCTTGGCTTCCAGCAAGTCGGCGGCATCGGCGTGGTCAAGCGCAGAAATCACATGGTGTAACGCGCCGATGTCCCCGAATGAAACATCGCAGCCCTCGCGCGCGGCCAGCAACAGGACTATGGAATCCGAACTCAATCTCCTCGACACGAAGGACAGCACCTCGCGCGTCGCCTGATCCAGCCATTGAGCGTCGTCAGCGACGAGTAGGAATCTCTCTTTGGTCGCGCCGCCGGTCAGGAGCGTGAGGGTCGCAAGCGCCACCAACCAGATGTCGGGCGAGGTGGCATCGTCTCTCATTCCAAACGCATTGAGCAACGCGGATCGTTGATGAGGGGCCAGAGATTTCGTTTGCTTCATTAGCGGGCGCAGGGCCTGCTCGAGACCGGCGAACGGCAGATGAACTTCCGCGAGCACGCCCGTCATCGTCAGAACGGTAATGTCTCGCTGCCGGGCCCGGCTTTTGGCTTCTTCAAGCAGTGCGGATTTTCCGATCCCCGGTGCTCCGCTGAACACCAGGGTCGATCCGCCGTCGTCGATCCTATCGAGCAACTGATCAATCAATGCGACTTCAGCAGCCCGTCCGCGCAAAGACAAAGGCTTCGATCCTGCAGCGTTGGTGAGCTGTTTTCTCTGTGAGAACGCCTTGTTTTTGGCCCGTTTCGCCATACGAATTCCTAGATCGTCCACCGGGTTGGAAGGGAGCGTCGCATGAGCAGCAATGAATGAAAAGACTTTGGCAACCGCAGCAAAGCTGCCGCTGACAATCGTTCATACATCTGAGACGATCCTTGCCGGATCGGGTAAAGTGCCGGACCGCGAAACCGGGGGAAATGAGCATGTCACAACAGATCAACGGCACTCGCCGCAAACTCCTTGGCGCCGCGTGACCGGTTTCGCGGCGCAGGCGCACATGAGACGCGAACAGGACACGAGAGCATCACACGAGATAACCCGACACGCCGTCCCACAGCAGCTTCATCGCCGTCACTGTCAGTAATCCATAGCAGGCCCGATAAATCTGCCGCTGATCCAGCGCACCATGTAGCCGCCATCCGACCCAGACGCCTGGTGGAATCGCAAACAGGCAGATTCCCATCAGGATCCAGACGTTCTCCGTCGGCTTCACGATCAGCAGCCACGGCACCGCCTTGATCGCGTTGCCGACAGTGAAGAACATGCTTGTAGTGCCTGCGTAGATGGCCTTGCTGAGGCCGAGCGGCAGCAGATACATCGCAAGCGGCGGTCCGCCCGAATGTGCCACCATGGTTGTGATTCCGGATGTAAAGCCGGCCGCGGTCGCCTTTGGTGTCGACCGCGGCTGCGTTGTCACGTCCGCGCCCCGCAGTAGCCAGAGAGCGACGAAGGCCAGCGTAATGATGGCCATCATGATTGCGATGGCACGATGGTCGAGCACGCGAAACAGCAGATAGCCACATCCGATCCCGATCACGAGCGCCGGCACGAGGACCACCAGATCCGGCTTCGACCAGGTCGAAGGCTTCCAGTAGCGCAGTGCATAGAGATCCATCGCGATAAAGAGCGGCGCGAGCAGGCCGCCGGCGGTGACCGGGTCCATGACCAGCGACAGCAGCGGGATGCCGATGATGGCGAAGCCGCCGCCGAATGCGCCGCGCATGAAGGCGATCAGGAACACGCCGGCGAAGGCGACCAAGACCGTGACAACTGTCAGTTCCATGGCATTGCTCCGTGGTAGCGATCGGACGGTGCCTCGGCTCTCTTGTTTGCGAGGCAAAGCAAATCCCTCGGCAAAACGCTCAGGAAGCGTGCCGCTGCGGCCTTTGCGGATCAGGACAATCGAATTGATGGAGATACAATGTTCTGATATATGTATCGGTGCAATATTAAAATTGATCTCGGTGCAATAATGTCGAAGTCGGAATATCTAAAGCTGGCTGATGCGATCGCAGCCGAAATTGCCGAGGGCGTCCTCAAGCCGGGCGACCGTCTCCCCCCCCAGCGCAACTTTGCCTATGAGCGCAAGATCGCCGTATCGACCGCGAGCCGCGTTTACACCGAACTGTTGCGCCGTGGTCTTGTGGTGGGCGAGGTGGGCAGGGGCACCTTCATCTCGGCGAGGCGCGGCGCATCCACCCAGAACGAGCCGCGCGGCATCCGGATCGATCTCGAGTTCAATTATCCGCTGCTTCCCGGCCAGACGGCGATGATCGCGAAAAGCCTGGACGGGCTGGAAAAGCCCGTGGCGCTCGACGCGGCTTTGGGACAAGGCACCAGCAGCGGATCACCGGCGATCCGGCGCATCGCCGCTGCCCATCTGGCGCAAGGCGGATGGTCGCCCTCGCCCGATCAACTCGTCTTCACCGGCAACGGGCGGCAAAGCATTGCCGCTGCACTTGCCGCGATTGTGCCCACCGGCAGCCGCTGCGGCGTCGAGGCGCTGACCTATCCTTTCATCAAGGGCATTGCCGCACGGCTCGGCATTTCGCTGGTGCCGCTGGCGATGGATGAAAGCGGTGTGCGTCCGGACGCGGTGCAGAAGGCGCACCGCGAAAACAATCTCTCCGCCATTTACGTTCAGCCGGCGGTTCAGAATCCGCTCGGCATCACAATGCCGCAAGCCCGCCGCGAGGAGCTTTTGCGCGTTGTGCAGAAGCTCAATCTTCCGGTGATCGAGGACAATGTATATGGCTTTCTCGACAGACAGCCGCCGCTCGCGGTGCTGGCGCCTGAAACCTGCATTGTCATCGACAGTCTGTCCAAGAAAGTCGCGCCGGGCCTGACCCTGGGCTTCATCGTTTCGCCGCCACGGCTGCGCGAAAGCATCATGGCTTCGGTGCGTTCAGGCGGGTGGATCGCCTCGGGATTTGCGTTTGCCGCCGCGCAGCGGCTGATGGGAGATGGCACCGTCGCCGAACTGACAAGGCTGAAACGTCTCGATGCGCGCGCACGCCAGAAGCTGGCGGCCGATCGTCTTTCGGATTTTGAAATCCAGACGAATGAGAATTGCTATCACCTCTGGCTGACGCTGCCGTCGCACTGGCGCTCGCAAACACTGGTCACAGCCGCAGCAAGGCGCGACATCGCGCTGACGCCATCGACGACTTTCGCAGCGACGCCGGGCCATGCGCCCAACGCGGTCAGGCTGGCGCTGGCGTCTCCGACAATGGATCAACTCGATGCAGGGCTTCGCACATTGGCGTCGATGCTGAACGCCGGCGAGAGCGATTTCGACTCGACCGAATGATCGTTGTTTCACGCGATACTTGCGCGCCGAGTTGTTTGGAAATTGAGATGCCGATAACGGTCATTGTCATTGCTTGCTCAGGTGCCGGGTTCGTTTGCACAAATTGCTCACTACCTCGCCCCGCACTTGGCAGAAGCAACAGAACGGATATTTTAGCTCTCGCCAGTCCCCAACTGGCGTCCCTCCCTAGACTTGGCCCGCTCAGTTCCCAGCTGGGCGGGTTCTTTATTTGAAGCGAGCTATTGAAAACGCCAACAGGAGAGCAACTGCCGGCGTCCATCAAGTAGCTGGCGGCGACTTAAATTCGCCACGCTTCGCTTCGCGGCCTCGCGACCCACAGATCAAATTCTCAGCGCCACAGATTTGTCTTGGCGAGGTCGATGACTTCGTCGGCGCGGCCGCTGATGATCGCCTTGGCCATGTACAGCGAGAAGCCTTTTGCCATTTCGATCGTAATGGAGGGCGGCATGGCGAGTTCAGTTCGGTTGACCACGGCATCGATCAGAACAGGCCCATCATATGCGAGCGCTTCGGCGATACCCTGCTCGACCTCCGATGGATCTTCGAGGCGAATGCCGCGTATGCCGACCGCTTCAGCCATGACGGCGAAATTCGGATTCTTGAAATCGGTTCCGAAATTCAGGAAACCGGTCGACTTCTGCTCCAGTTCAATAAAGCCGAGCGCGCTGTTGTTGAAGACTACAACCTTCACCGGCAATCCGAGCTGCGCGAGGGTCAGGAAATCACCCATCAGCATGGAGAAGCCGCCGTCGCCGGACAGCGAGATCACCTGTCGGCCGGAAAATGCAGCTTGCGCGCCGATGGCCTGCGCCATGGCGTTGGCCATCGAGCCATGCCAGAACGAGCCGAGCAGCCGTCGCTTGCCATTCATTGTCAGATAGCGAGCCGCCCATACGGTCGGCAGGCCGACATCGCAAGTGAAAATTGCATCTTCCGTTGCATGGTCGCTGATGGCCTTCGCAATCTGCTGCGGATGGATCGGTCGTCTTCCCGATTTCACGTCGGCCAGTTCATCAAGCTGCCGACGCGACTTGGCGTAGTGCTTTTGAGCCTGTTTGAGATGGTGTTGGTCCGATTTCTGCTCGAGACGCGGCAGCAAGGCTTGCAGGGTCGTGCGAATGTCGCCCGCCACAGGAAGGTCGACCGCCGCGCGGCGGCCGAGATTCTCGGGGCGAATGTCAACCTGCGCGATCTGAACGTTGTTTCCTTCCGGATAGAACTGCCGGTATGGAAAGTCCGTGCCGAGCATGAGAAGGACGTCGCAGTCGCGGATGGCATAGTAGCCCGACGAAAAGCCGATCAGGCCGGTCATGCCGACATCGTATGGATTATCCCATTCGATATGCTCCTTTCCGCGCAGGGCATGGACGACAGGGGCCTGCAGCCTTTCGGCAACCGCCAGCAATTCGTCATGTGCCCCGGCGCAACCGGAGCCGCCGAGAATTGTCACCCGCGCGCCGTCATTCAGCATGGTCGCCAGACGATCGAGATCGGCGGCCGGCGGCACCGTCAACGGCTGCGGCGGGAGAAGGGCTGCGGCCTTGGACAGCGGCACCTCGGTGGCGGGCTGCAGCGCGACGTCGCCCGGAATCACCACAACCGAAACGCCGCGCTTGCCGACCGCCTCGCGGATCGCGACCTCGAGCGTGCGCGGCATCTGATTGGCGCCGGAGACCAGCTCGCAATAATGGCTGCATTCCTTGAACAGGGACTCGGGATGGGTCTCCTGAAAATAGGATGCACCGATCTCCGCGGACGGAATGTGCGCGGCGATCGCCAGCACTGGCACGCGTGAGCGATGGCAATCGAACAGGCCGTTGATGAGATGGAGATTGCCCGGTCCGCAGCTTCCGGCGCAGACAGCGATTTCTCCGGTCAGATGGGCCTCCGCGCCGGCGGCGAAGGCCGCGACCTCTTCATGCCGGACGTGAATCCACTCGATCTTTCCCTGGCGGCGAATCGAATCGGTGAGGCCGTTCAGGCTGTCGCCGACAATGCCGTAGATGCGCTTGACCCCGGCTGCGGCAAGCGTTTCGGCGAACTGATCTGCAACTGTGCGTGTCATGGCTGATTTCCTTTACGTCTCTGATGCGATGCGGCTGTACACATGTCCTGTGTGCAGGACGAAATGAACTGTTTGACGTTCCGTTGGGTTAGCGCTCCTGGTAGGTGCTCATGACCTGATCCAGCCGCACGGGGACGATCCGGCTGTGACCCGAATGAGGTTCGCATCGTTCGTCGCGAACCTTGACGGGCTTCAAGCCGCCGGTGTTCGATCCGAGTACTTCCACTGTCGCTGTCGCTCCGGAAACAAGTTCGCTGCGCGCGGCGTCGTCGAGCGCGATCCGAACCGGAACTCGTTGCGCCAGCCGCACCCAGTTGAATGTCGGATTGACATTGGCAAGGAGGCTGCTTCCCGCACTCCGATCCCGATCTTCGATACCCACCGCGACGCTTTCCACGCTTCCGCGCAGCGTATGGTCACTGCCCATCAGCCGCACATTGGCAGCGTCGCCTGCACGGATACGCGCCAGCTTGGTTTCCTCAAAATAGCCCTCGACGCGAAGCGTGTCCGAATCGAGCAGCGCCATCACGCCTTTTCCGGAAGCGAGATAGGTCCCCGGTCTCAACTCCATGTTGGTGACGACGCCATTGACGGAGGCTCGTACCTCGCTGCGCTCAAGGTTCAGCTTGGCAAGGCTGAGGTCCGCGACGGCCTGGTCGTAGGCTGCCTTCGCAGAACCTTGGGTGGCAACGACCTGATCCAGCTTCTGCTTGGTGACGGCGACGTCGGGAGTAAGGGCGCTGTAGCGCTTCAGGTCGGCATTGGCCTGTTCGAGCATTGCGCGCCTGCCTTCCAGCACGGCTACCGCCTGGGCCTGCGCAATGGCATAGCGCGCCCGATCTATCCGGAAGAGTACATCGCCCCGCCGGACCTTTTGGTTGTCCTTGACAAGGACGTCAGTGACGAAGCCCGAGACATCGGGAGCGATGGGCACGACATCGGCGCGAACGTGACCGTCGCGGGTCCAGGGCGCGTCGAAATAGTAGTCCCACAGTTTGTAGCCGGACCAGAGCGCGAGAGCCATCATCGCCCCGGTCAGAGTGAAGCGGCGCAGCAGATGCATAAAGATGCTCATGACAGAAACTCCTTGGAAACGAACACAAGGCCGGTGACCATGCAGACATAGAGTGCGAAATCGAACAGCGCCGGATGCCAGACCGCTCTGTAGACTCCGGCGCGCATCAGCAACTTGCTGGCGATGCGTGTGAGCACGCCTGCAACGACACCCCAGAACAGCAGGCTGGGAATGACGACGCCGAAGAGATCAAGTTCGTATTTCATGCAATCAATCTCATCTCTTGAGGTTCATGCGGCTCATACTCCGGCGTTTTGGGAAATAGTCCGAAACGCATGCCTGTGAGAGCGATGAGCGCTTCATTGCGCGCCGGACTCGCGACTTCCTGCAACGTGATCGCAATCGCGTCATCGAGCGGACCAACCAGTTCACTCGAAAGCCGCCCGGCTGTTTGAGTTCGGAAAGCCGATCCGAGGCGATCGAGGAGGGCATCGATCATCCGCCTTGCGTGATATGACAGTTCGGGATTCGCTCGCCCCAGATCAATGATGTTCAAGGCGGTGCGAAGCTGACGAAGATGGGCGGCGTTGCTCCTTGCCTCGGCAGGAACCACTGTGATCCGCGCGGCCAGCAGGGTCAGGCGGTGCTGCATAAGGCTGGCGATGGCCACGCTTTGCTGCCACGTCCGGCCCTCGGTGACCGTGGCCAGCGTCTTCCAGTTGCTGGAGAGCAGGCGTTCCGCCACCCACTCCGAAACGGACAGACGGACAATTCCGCTCACAATGGCGGTGAGTACGACGCCAAAAAAGAGCGATACGCTGCCGTTGGCAAAGGACGCGAAATCGCCGGTGTAAGATGAATTCAGCGCCAGTTGTACCGAGGTGAAGATGGCAAGAAAGGTGCCGGCGCGTGCAGTGGCCGGGCGTGCCGACATCCAGCCGAATAGCACGAATGCCGGCATCAGCGCGGCGATCAGCATCTCGAGAGTTGTGACCCGCGGCAATATGCCGAACATGTAGATTCCGTTGACCGCAATGACCAGCAGGATGATCTTGTAGAAGTTGCGGTATGTCGGAAGCGGATCGTCCACGCCGGCAAACAGGCTGCCGACGACGGCCGCGAATATCGCGGCTGATTCGCCGTCGACCCACCCCGTGGCGATCCAGAACGTGCAACAGGCGAGGATCGAAAACGCGACCGTGGCCGCGCTCCACAGCGCAAGCCGGTAGTCGCGGTGCTGGATGGAAGCGGTCCATGTGTCGGGAATGAAGGCGAGCGGCAGGAAGTCCGTATCGCCGCCGTCGGCAATCGCGTTGCGCAGGAGCCGGCAATCCACCGTGATGTCAATGAGATTCCGCAGCCGCAAAGCATATGCGGCGGTCATGGCGTTGACCCAGGTGGCGTCCGCATCGAGTTGCGAAAGCTCCTCGCCAAGCGAGCTGCACAATTGCGTTGCTTCCTGATCTGCCTGACCGCTCTTGGCGAGCCAGTTCGCGACTCTCGCGCTGAGCGCAGCCATGCGCGCGCAGGCTTCCGCATGTGAGGCAATTCCTGTCTGGCGATCCTCGATGGCCGCCAGCAGAGGAAGAAGCCACAGCATATGTTGCTGAAGCCGTTGCAAGCCGCGCGCGATGTTTGCGGATGTGGAAACCTCGTAGCCGAGGTGCCGGCTGAGCTGGTCGATTTCCGAGGCGGCTGCCGCGAGCTGCATCCGCTGGCTGTCGCGCTCCTGATTGTTGTCGCGGCGAGTCAGCGTATCGATGGCGAGCCGGCGTGCGCCGTCGAGCCATGCGTCCGCCTTCGCTGCAATCGTGGCGGCGACGGTCCGGGGCAGCACAAGGATCGAGAAAACGCTGGCGCAGGCGATGCCAAGCAGGATTTCCTGCACGCGGGCGGACACGATATCGAATGTCAGTTGCGGTGTGGAAAGGATCGGAAATCCAAGGAGCGCGACCGTGTAGCCCGCCAGCATGAAGACGTAGCTGCGCGGCGTTCCGTCGATCAGCGACAGGTAGAGGAAGGCGCCGACCCAGAGCGCGATAGCTATGCTGAGCAGTTCGGGGGCATTGACGAGGTTCGGAATCAGCAAGATCGTCCCCGCAGCTCCGATCAGTGTTCCAAGCATGCGATAGACGGCCTTGGACCACGTCGCTCCGATGAGCTGGCTTGATGTGATGTAGACGGAAGCCATAGCCCAGTAGGGACGCGGCATTTCCAGCAGAAGCGCGAGGGAGAATGCCAGCATTGCAGCCGCAAATGTCCTCAGCGCGAAAGCGAGCGCTGCATGTCGGGCGCAGAATGCCGAAATCCGGTTCATGATGGAACATGTGTGAAATGGCGGCGCGGCATTCGCTCGCGCCGCCGGTTGAACTACGAAGCGTTTCGGAGCGAACGGAACGACGTACGCATTTCGTCGACGAAGAGTTCGGGTTGCTCCCACGCGGCGAAGTGGCCGCCCTTGCTCATCCTGTTGTAGTGAATGAGCCTGGAATAGGCTTCCTTGGCCCAGCTATGGGGCGCGGTGTAGATCTCGTCCGGGAATGCGCTGACTGCGACGGGAATCTTGACGCCTCTGATATCGAAGAAGCCGGCGGTCGAGACCTGATGCGTGTCCCAGTAGAGGCGGGCTGATGAGACAGCGGTGTTGGTGAGCCAGTAGAGGGTGATGTTGTCGAGAACATCGTCGCGCGAGAGTCCTTCCTTCTGTCCGTTGAAGACGCGGGTAATCATCTCCTCGCTGCGGGCGTCATGATCGAGCATCCAGGCTGCGAGCCCGACAGGCGAATCGGCCAGCCCGTAGAGGGTCTGCGGACGATTCGACATCTCGATGGCGTAACCCAACCCCTTCTTGTAGAAGACGTCGAGTTGATCCCATGCCTGTTTCTCCTCGCCGGTAAGACCGGCAGGCGGCGCCTGGTTGAACGACAGGGCTCTCGAGACCTCGGGCGGAACTGTCGCCGGCATGTTGGTGTGAATGCCGAGCAGCCCTACCGGCTCCTGCAATGCCATCGTTTCCGAAACGGCATTACCCCAATCCCCACCTTGCGCCACGAACTGCTTGTAGCCGAGCCGCCGCATCAGGGTCGTCCATGCACGCGCAATGCGAACGGGAGTCCATCCGGGCTCCGTCGGCTTGCCGGAAAATCCGTGTCCGGGAAGCGAGGGGATGACGAGGTCGAACGCATCCGCCGCGGTCCCGTCATGGGCCGTCGGGTTGGTCAGCGGTTCGATAATCTTCATCTGTTCGATGATCGAGCCCGGCCAGCCATGGGTGACGATCATGGGCAGCGCATTCGAATGCTTCGAGCGAACGTGGATGAAGTGAATATCGAGTCCGTCGATCTCAGTGATGAACTGCGGCAGGCTGTTGAGCCGCGCCTCGACCTTCCTCCAGTCATGGTGGGCGTACCAGTACTGTGCGAGCTGTTGAACAGTCTTGAGCTGCACGCCCTGGGAATCGTCAGCGACCGTCTCCCTGTCGGGCCAGCGTGTCGCTGCGATGCGCCGCCGGAGATCGGCAATCTGCTCTTCGGGAATGTCAATGCGGAACGGGCGAACGGTTTCATTGATTTCAGCCGCGACGGCAAATGCTCCGGATGAAAGCAGACTTGATGCGCTGAGGGATGCGATGCCGATTGCAGCGGTCCCTAAAAGCCGGCGGCGATCGTGATTGATAACTTCATTGTTTGAGTTCGTAGTCATGGATATCTCCTGGTCCAGAACTGGCTGTGAGCAAAACTGGCGGATGAGCGAGAGGAGGCTGCATGTACGCAGAGCGATCCCGCTCGGTGGCGTTCCGGCGCGGCATCGCCAGGGACGCCGCAAGGTTCGTCATGCGTGCTGCGAAGGCGAGCAAGCTGGCGACATCCCTCATTTGGATGGCGACCAAGACTGCGTTGATCGAACAGATCAGGTCGCTATGCATGCAGCGCGCGAATATGCGAATTCGGCCAGCGTGCTCGTGTTGGGATCGGAAGAACGACACGACTATCTCCTGGCGTGATTGGCCGGCGATCGAATGGTTCGGTCGTTCGTATATGTGAGGTCTTTTCTGCCGCGGCTTTGCACGAATTGCCGGGCTGTTGTCACCAATTGCTGTCGAAGATCGTCGTGAAGTCCGGCGGGAAATCGTGATGCGCTCTCGAACCTGGCTTTTGCGTCTGCTCCATCCGCGGATTCATGCGGCAAGGAATGACAAAGCGACAGCATGCCGTGCAAAGGCGTTGATCGCTCACCGGCCTATCATCTCCTGACGGAATAGCTGCTGCTGTTGCGGCCCCACGATTGAACACAGGAGAATGTCATGAACCCCATGTCAGGCCGCCATGTCCTTGCTGCCAGCGCCGGAGGTCTTTTGACGGCGTCTGCACTGCGCTTCCCGATTTCCGCTTCTCACTCGATGGCAACATTCCGAAGGTGACCTCGGGCGGCTGGGCGAAAGAAGCCACCGTCCACCAGTTCCCCATCAGCAAGGGGATCGCGGGCGTCCACATGTTCCTCGATCCCGGTGCGTCTCGCGAACTACACTGGCATGCGATCGCAGCAGAATGGGCCTTCGTGATCGACGGCCGCTGCCAGACGGTGGTTCTCGACCCGTCGGGGGCAAGCGAGATCAACAACTATGGACCGGGTGACCTCTGGTACTTCCCGAAGGGACATGGTCATTCGATCCAGACGATTGGCGACAAGCCCTGGCCCAAGGAGTCGACGCACAAATGGATCGATCTTTCCCTTGCAGGACAGAGGCCACGGCCAAAGTACGTCTCAACTGCTACGCGGCCTTCTCTACCTCTATGGTTACGTGCGACAGTTCGTGAATATGAACCAGCTTATCGCGATAGGCGGACGGCTCCTTCGGAACTGCCGAGCGAATCGACACGATGGCTGCATGATGGCCCGGGCCAAGCTGCCAGACATGTAGGTCGGCAATCTGGTCGCCATTGACCTCAATTGCCTCACGGATTTCTACCGGCAATTCCTCGTCGGCGGGCAGATAGTCGAGTAAAACTCCGCCCGCGTCGCGAATGAGGCCCCATGACCACCGCGCTATGACAAGCCCTCCGACAATTCCCATCGCCGGGTCCATCCAGTTCCAGCCATAGAGAGCGCCGAGCACAAGCGCGGCAATCGCCAGAACCGAAGTCAGGGCATCCGCCAGAACATGCAGATACGCCGCGCGCAAATTGTTGTCGCTCGCTGGTGCATGGGCGTGATGGTCATGATCGTGATCATGGCCGTGCCCATGATGATGGTGATGGTGCGCGTGGTCGTCGCGCAGTAACCACGCGCAAAGCAGATTTACACCGAGACCGATTACAGCAACCGTGATCGCTTGAGGAAAGTCAATCGCGACGGGGCTGTAAAGGCGCAACAGACTTTCCCAGCCGATTAGCAAAGCAATAAGTGCCAGCACGACGGCACTTGCAAAGCCGGCGAGGTCGCCAAGCTTTCCGGTGCCGAACGTAAAGCGCGGGTTTCGCGCGTTCTTGCGGGCGTAGAAATAAGCAAGTGCGGCGATCAGCATAGCGGCCGCGTGGGTGGACATGTGCCAGCCATCCGCGACAAGGGCCATGGAACCGTAAATCGAGCCTGCCGTAATCTCGACCACCATCATCGTTGCCGTGATGGCAATTATCAGCCAAGTGCGACGCTCGTTTCGCTCGTGGTTATCGCCAAGGAAAACGTGGTCGTGGGGGCTGGAAAGTCTGGCCTGCAGATCAGTCATCTTAAATACGTCCTCACGACTTCAATCAGTTCGGCCGCGCCTTGGGCGCGAGCAGCGTTGCCGTCCTTGTCAGGGTTGGAAACATGCTCTCGGATATGGTCCTCGATCAGTTCGGCTGTGAGACCGGTCACCGCGCCGCGCACCGAGGCTACGAGGTTCAGCACCTCGCCGCAGGGAGCTTCAGCCTCCAGGGAGCGCTCAATGGCTTCGATCTGGCCCTTTAAGCGCCGAACGCGCGCCAGCAGCTTGGCCTGATTTTTTGAGGTATGAGCCATAGTATAGGGGGATACCCTATTTTGCGGATTTGTGCAACGATCGGATGTCCAAGGAGATTGCATGCAATCTGAACCCACGACCGCACCCCTCCGCCGCGTTGTCCTGATTGTCGCCCTGCTCAACCTTGCCTATTTCGGCGTGGAGTTTGCGGTCGCGCTGTCCATCGGCTCGGTTTCGCTTTTTGCTGACAGCGTCGATTTTCTCGAAGATGCCTCGGTTAATCTGCTGATCTTTTTTGCCCTTTCCTGGACGGCTGCGACCCGCGCCCGTGTCGGCATGGCTATGGCCGGAATCCTTCTGGCCCCGGGCCTCGCCCTGCTCTGGGCGCTTTTGAGTAAATTTACATATCCGGTCCCGCCCGAACCGTTCGCGCTTTCGCTCACCGGCGTTGGCGCATTGTCCGTCAATCTGTTCTGCGCCTTCCTGCTGGCGCAGTTCCGCTCTCACAGCGGAAGCTTGACGCGGGCGGCCTTCCTCTCCGCTCGTAATGACGCGGTTGCCAATGTCGCCATCATCGGGGCGGGCTTGGTCACAGCCTATCTTTGGCAAACGGTCTGGCCTGACGTGATCGTCGGCGTTGCGATTGCGGCCATGAACATGGATGCGGCCCGCGAGGTATGGGAAGCGGCGCGCGAAGAGCACAAAGCTGTTGCTTGAGCCCGAGGTTGGCCGAACATCCAGAGTATGTAGCTAAAGCAGCGACACGTGGGTCTGCTGCGAAGCGTGTCTGCAAGTATCCGTCCTGCCTCGACAAGTTTTTCGGCGGCTTGACGTATCAGCCGCCTAGCGATGCGTGCTGGATCGCCAGCAGCACGACAATGATGACCGCCAGTATCGCCGACAGGTCAGCATACCCATCTCGTGAGCATGGCTGTTACTGCTTCGCTGCCGTTCTCAGCCAGTCCCGAAACAGGTTGAGTTTCGGAGTCGCCGGCCTGTCTTGCGGCGTCACAAAGTAGTAGCCCGCCGATGGCATGGAGACATTGAACGGCACCACCAGGCGTCCATTCGCAACGTCGTCCGCGACATAGGCGGTGTGACCCATGGCAACGCCGAGACCGTCGATGGCAGCCTGAATGGTCATGAAGGCCAGATCGAATGTCAGCCCGCGGTTTTGCGACAGGTGCGCGGGCAGCCCAGCGGCGGTGAGCCAAAGGCGCCAGTCGTCGATGGTGCTGGATGTATGCAGCAGCGTGGCATGCTCCAGGTCTTCCGGCCGCCGCAGCGCGCGTTCGCCAGTCAGGAGTTTCGGGCTGCAAACCGGAAACAGATGTTCGGCCATCAGCCACTCGGCGTCCAGCCCCGGCCATCGTCCCTGTCCGTACCGGATCGCCGCGTCGACATTGCTGGTGCGGAAATCCACCAGTTCGGTCGAGGTGGTGATGCGAACGTCGATCTCCGGATGCTGTTCCTGAAAGGACGACAATCTGGGCAGCAGCCATTTCACCGCGAGCGATGTCAGGGTGCTGATCGTCAGCACGCGATCGTCGCCCTTACGCAGCAGGCGGTCGGTGGCGGTGCGCAAATCCTGAAACGCGGCACGGATGCCCGGCAGATACTCGGCGGCCTGCGGCGTCAGCGCCAGCGCGCGGCTTTGCCGGATGAACAGCCGGATGCCGAGTTCTTCCTCCAGCCGCCGGATCTGGTGGCTGATGGCGGTCTGGGTGACGTTCAGCTCCTGCGCGGCCTGGGTAAAGCTGAGGTGCCGTGCGGCGGCCTCGAAAGCGCGCAAACCGTTCAGGGAAGGAAGTCTGGCGGTCATCGGCGCCTCTAACGCATGAGATTATCTCATATTACAGGGGACAAGCTATCGTTTGTCAATGGGGGGTCGCGCGCCGATATTCGCACCATCAGATTTATTTCAGGAGGCTACGATGTCTGCTTACACCACCAATTTGATGACAAATCATCATCACTCAACGATTCACCCGGTCGCCGCTGCGATCTCCGACCTGTTCCACACCTGGGCCGAGCGCTCCAAGCGCCGGGCAGAACTGGCCCGCCTCAGCGACAGGGACTTTCACGACGTCGGCGCGAGCTGGAGCGACTTCGCCTACGAAGCCAGCAAGCCCTTCTGGCGCGAGTAAGCGCCGGACGCGAGTCTGATCCGCCCTTGTCCTCCTCCCCGGATCAGACTCGCTTTTTCCTCTCATATGAAGCCGATGGAGCGCGTCATGCAGGCCGAACCTGATCATCGCTTTGTCCTGAGCAACCTCGGCCGTTACACCGATGTTGTCCGGCTGAAAGACGGCAAGCCGCTGACGGTTCGCTTTATCGAGCCGAAAGATGCTGACGCGCTGCTGTTCTACTTCCGGTCGCTGTCGCGCCAGTCGCGTTACAATCGCCTGATGGGCGCCGCGAGCGAGTTGCCGCCATCGGAACTCGACAAGGCGCTTCATATTGGCGAGGCCAGCCGTTATGCGGTCATCGCCGAGATGAAGGTCGACGGCGTCGAGACCATTGTCGGCGAGTCCCGCTACAGCTACGACCCGGAAACGCAGAAAACTGAATTCGGACTCTCGATCGGTGACGCCTGGCAGGGCCAGGGCATCGGCTCCGCCATCCTGTCGAATCTCGAATGCCGTGCGGCGGCGCTCGGTGCATCGCGTCTGTTCGGCGAAACCTTCCGCAACAACGAGCAGATGATCGGGCTGGCGCGCAAGGCCGGTTACTCTTTCACGGCAGCCCCCAGCGACTGGCGGCAGGTGCGGTTCGAGAAGCCGTTGCATCGCGGCGCCGAGATACCTTGTGCGAGCTGGAAGCAGGCCGCGATGGCGGGGTGGCTGCCGAACGAAGCGCTGCTGGCAGTGCACTGATGTCCTGATGTTATGGCCCCGGCGGGCTTCGCGCGCCGTCGGCTTGTATGCCCTCCGCCGGATCGAATAGTGTTCAAAAGGCGCCGGTTCCGGCGTTCGATCCGGGAGTATCTGATGGCGCAATCCGTAAAAACCGATGTCTGGCTGGCCGCGGGCCTGCGTACGCCGTTCGCGAAAGTCGACGGCCCGCTGAGCGGCGTGGACGCCATCGCGCTGTCGGTCCCGGTGGTCAAGCACATGGTCGAGCGGCTGGGCGGCGGCAAGCCGGATTTCGCGGTGTGGGGCAACGTGGTGCCCAACCTGACCTGGAGCAATATCGCGCGCGAGATCCTGATGGATGCCGGGGTCGATCCGACAGTGCCGGCCTATTCCACCGTGATGGCATGCTCGACCAGCATGATGGGCGTCTTCGAAGCCGCCGGCATGATCGACGGCGAGGTGCGCAATCTTGCACTGGTCGGCGGCGTCGACAGCCTCAGCCAGGTTCAGCTCGGTCTCGGCATGTCGCTGTCGAACTGGGTGCGCCAGTTCCAGACCGCGCGATCGCTGGGACAAAAACTCACCCACGCCATCGATCTCAAGCTCAGCGACGTGCGTCTTTACATTCCGGCGGTCAGCAATCGCACCACCGGCATGAGCATGGGCGAGCACACCGAAATCACCGCCAAGGTCTGGAATATCTCGCGCGAGGCGCAGGACCAGATCGCGCTTGAGAGCCATCAGCGCGCGGTCGCCGCATGGGATCGCGGGTTCTTCGATGGCCTCGTCATTCCGTTCGACGGTGTGAAGCGCGACACCATTCCGCGCAAGTATACCTCGCTAGAGAAGCTGGCACGGCTGTCGCCGTCATTCGATCGCACCAGCGGCAAGGGCACGCTGACCGCCGGCAATTCGTCGCCGCTCACCGACGGCGCATCGAGCATCTGGGTGGCTTCGCAAAAGGGATTGGAGAAGCTTCCCTCCAACACGCCGCGCGTGAAACTGATCGACTGGGAAATTGCATCGGTGGATTTCCGCACCGAAGGCCTCTTGATGGCGCCTCCCTATGCCATCCCGCGGTTGCTGGCGCGGCATTCGCTGACCTATGCCGACATTCAGCTCTGGGAAATCCACGAAGCGTTCGCGGCGCAGGTGCTTGCGCATATCAAGGCGCTGGAGAGCCCGGAGTTCATCCGCGACAAGGCCGGCGTCAAAGCCGAGTTCGGCAAATTTCCGCGCGAGCGCATGAATCCGAACGGTGGTTCGACCGCACTCGGCCATCCGTTTGGTGCGACCGGCGCGCGCATCCTCAGTCAGGCCGTCAAAGAGCTGGCGGCGATGCCGAAGGGCAGCCGCGCCATCGTCAGCATCTGCGCCGACGGCGGGCAGGGCACCGTGGCGCTGCTGGAGGCGGCCTGACGTTCAGGGCTTCCAAGCCATGCCGTAGACTTTGCGTCCCGACACCGGATTGACGTCGTCATGGGTGTGGACAAAGCCGTTGCGCTCGTAAAAGCGGATGGCGCGGGTGTTGTCGGTATTGACCAGCAGCGTGATGCCACCCGGCGACATCGCCTTGGCCTTGTCCATCAGCACGTTGCCGAGATCCGATCCCCATGCTTCGGGCGCGACCACGAGCTGGTCGAGATAACCGGATGCATCGATGGTAACGAAGCCGGTCATCGCGCCGTTCTGTTCGGCGATGACGATTTGCGCGACCGGCACCAGTTCATCGCGCCAGCGCGCGCGCCAGCCTTCCAGCCGCTGCGCGAAATCGATCGATGGATAGGCCAGGCTCCAGGTGCGAAGCCACAGGCTGATCGCCGCGTCCTCGTCCTCGGCGACGTAGGGCCGCAGCGTGAACGATGCACTCATGATCGCAGCAAGCGGATCATCGCTCGGTCAGCTTCAGTTCGATGCGGCGGTTGCGCTTGTAGGCTTCCTCGGTCTTGTCCGGATCGAGCGGCTGGAATTCCGCAAATCCTGCCGCGACCAGACGCTGGGCCGGCACGCCGAGCGAAACCAGATACTGCACCACCGAGATGGCGCGCGCCGACGACAGCTCCCAGTTCGATTTGAACTGCGGGCTGTTGATCGGCCGCACGTCGGTATGACCATCGACGCGCAGCACCCAGGCGATCTCCGCCGGAATCTGCTTGTCGAGATCAATCAGCGCGGTGGCGAGCTTGTCGAGTTCAGCGCGGCCTTCAGGCAGCAGCAGCGCCTGTCCGGTGTCGAAGAACACTTCGGACTGGAACACGAAACGGTCGCCGACAATGCGGACATCCGGGCGGTTGCCGAGAATGGCGCGCAGCCGCCCGAAGAATTCGGAGCGATAGCGCGACAGTTCCTGCACGCGCTGGGCCAGCGCCACGTTCAGCCGCTGGCCGAGATCGGCGATCTTGGTCTGGGATTCCTTGTCGCGTTTTTCCGAGGCATCGAGCGCTTCCTCGAGCGCGGCCAACTGGCGGCGGAGCGCACTGATTTGCTGGTTCAGCACCTCGATCTGCGCCAGTGCCCGCGCGGAGACCTGCTTCTCGGAGTCGAGCGCCTTGCCGAGTTCGTTGGCGCGGCCCTGCGCGCTCGCGCCTGCACCGGCGAGGCCGTCATACAGCCCTTTGACCCGGTCGCGCTCGGCCTCGGCGGATGCAAGCCCCGCGCGCATCTGCGAAAGCTGATCGTCGAGGTTCAGCTTGCCGAGCTTTTCCAGCGAGAGGAGCTCGTTGAGCTGGGCGATCTGGGCGTTCAGCCGCTCCAGCGCCTTGTCCTTGCCGGTGACCTCCTGCGACAGGAAGAACTGCACCACAAGGAACACCGACAGCAAAAACACGATGGCCAGAACCAGCGTCGACAGCGCGTCGACGAAGCCCGGCCAGTAATTGAAACCGCTGTCGCTGCGGCGTGAACGCGAAAGCGCCATAGGCTGTCTCCGTTCAGTTGGTCTCGGGCTGCCGCGCGAGACGTTCCAGCAGCGCCTTGATTTCCTTGTTCTGCTCGCCCTGGCCGTCGGCCCATTCGCGGATCAGTTGCTGCTCGGTGCGCATATGATGCACGAGGCCCTGGATTGCTTCGGCGAGATTGGCCATCGCGGTGGTGGCGGTGCGGTTCGATCCCATTTCCTCGACCGCTTGCCGCAGCCGGTCCAGCGCGGGATTGAGATCGCCGTTTCCAGCGTGACCCTCGGCGGAATATTCCTGCACGGTTTCCGCCATCCAGTCTTCGAGGTCGGTGTAGAAGCGGTTCTGGGCCTGGCTCGATTGCAGATCAAGAAAGCCGAGGATCAGCGAGCCGGCGAGACCGAACAGCGACGACGAGAACGAGATGCCCATGCCGCCGAGCGGGGCGGCGAGGCCTTCCTTCAGCGTGTCGAAAACCGAGCCGGCGTCGCCGCCGACCTTCAGGCCCTCGATCACCTTGCCGACCGACCCGACGGTCTCGATCAGGCCCCAGAATGTGCCGAGCAGGCCGAGAAACACCAGAAGTCCCGTCATGTAGCGCGACAGGTCGCGCGCTTCATCGAGACGGGTCGCAATCGAATCCAGCATATGGCGCATGGTCTGCTGTGAGATGCTCATGCGTCCGCCGGTGCGGTGGCTGAGCATCGCCGCCATCGGCGCCAGCAGTCTGGGGCGCCGATCGACCGCAAGGCCGGGATCGGAAATGCGGAAACTGTTGACCCACGAGATTTCAGGATAAAGCCGGATCACCTGCCGGAAGGCGAGGATGATACCGATGGCCAGCACGCCGGCGATCAGCGCGTTGAGTCCAGGATTGGCGAGAAACGCCACCCAGATCTGCTTGTAAAGCACGACAACAAGCAGGCTGCACAGAACGAGGAACACCAGCATCCGGACCAGAAAGATGCGCGGTGTCGACAGTTTTGTGACAACGATATCGGCTGCAGTGCTGGAGGCGGGAGTCTTTGCCATGGCGGATATTCAATCCTTGTCCGTGGAACGTGTCGGGCATCAATATGGCACAGCGGGGGCGGGAAAAAAGACACCATCGCCGATTTGACCCCAACAGCGGAACCGCGCCTGAACTGGCGCCGGTAACAATCGCGGTCCCGGTCAATTGCTGAGGCGAGGATATGATCCGGTTTTTCCGGGAAGGATTCGTCTCACCGGTAATTCAGGGTGGATCGAACGCTCTTTCTCCTCAATCCGAGGAGAGAAGATAAACCCAGCACGGTGTTCATGTGATCGGGATGGCCGGGACAAAAGGGCGTTCATGTCGGCAGGCTATGACAACCGCTATCAGAGCGGCTTGAGAATTTTCACCAGTTCACGCTGGATTGTCTCGTTGCCGCAGACGACATGACCGGTGGCCATTGCGGTGTCGCCGCCCTCGATGCCGCTGACGACGCCGCCGGCTTCACGCACCATGATCAAACCGGCTGCGATGTCCCACGGCTGGAGATTGCGCTCCCAGTATCCATCGAGGCGTCCGGCGGCGACGAAGGCAAGATCGAGCGAGGCCGCGCCGAAGCGGCGCAGGCCCGCGACGCGATTTTGCATCTCGGCCATTTCGCGGCGGGAGAGTTCGTGATCGCCACGCCCGATATGCGGCAGGCCGCAGGCGACCACGCACTCGCTGAGTTGCTTGCGACCGGCGACGCGCAGGCGCTGGTCGTTCAGGAACGCGCCCTTGCCGCGTTCGGCGATGTAGAGTTCGTCATTGGCGGGATTGTAGATCACGCCTGCGATGATGGTGCCCTCGCGCTGCAATCCGATCGAGATCGCGAACTGCGGAATGCCGTGCAGGAAATTCGTCGTGCCGTCGAGCGGATCGACGATCCAGGTGTTCGCCTTGTCGGTGCCTTCGCGCGTGCCGCCTTCCTCGCCGAGAAAGCCGTAACCCGGACGGGCCTTGGTCAGATCGTCGTAGAGCATCTGCTCCGCACGCCTGTCGGCGAGCGATACGAAGTTGGCCGGACCCTTCAGGGACACCTGCAGGTTTTCGATCTCGCCGAGATCGCGCTTGAGGCTGCGGCCGGCGCGGCGCGCGGCCTTGACCATGACGTTGATGAGCGCTGAATGAAGCATTGTCTCGGCTTGCTGGATGAAGTGTGGGGCTGGTGTTGCGGATAAGCGCTGGCGCGTCAAGAGTAATGGCGGTGGTTATTGCTCATTTCGCGCCGAACCATTTCCTGGCCAGGTCTTCGGATTTCGCTTTTTCTATCGGAGATAACTGCGCAAATTTGGCGTCGAGGTCTGGATCGCCGTTCCCGGCGGTCTTCGCGATCAGATGCCACTTGAAGCCCTGCACCTTGTCGACCGGAACACCGAGTCCATCGACGAGAATGCGCGCCAGGCGATTCTGCGCGATCGGACTGTTCTGCCGGGCTGCCCGGTTCAGCAGTGCGATGGCGGTAGGAACATCCTTGGGCGTGCCAGTGCCGTTGTAGAGCGCAATGGCGTACTCGACCTCGGCATCGAGATTGTCGACCATCGCTGCGGCCCGCATCAGCTTCGCGGCTTCGGCGAGATCTTTCTCCACGCCGCGCCCTTCCTTGTAGAAAGTCGCGAGTGCGTATTGCGCTTCCGGGTTTCCGGCATTGGCCGCTTGACGGAACAGTTCGGCGGCGCGCTTGATGTCCTGCGGGAAGACCTGTCCTTCAAGGTAGAGCAGTCCGAGATTGTAGGCGGCCGCGGCCTTGCCGAGCTTGGCGGACGATGCCAGCAGCCGCGCGCCTTCGTCGCGATTGGCGGGACCGCCGCGTCCGGCGATCTTCATCATGCCGAGTGCGAACATTGCTTCGCGGTCGCCGCGGTCGGCGGCCTGCTTGTACCATTCCGCTGCCTTGGCATCGTCGCGCTTGATGCCGAGCGCGTTGGAATAAAGTTCGCCGAGCAGCGTCATCGATTTCGGATCGCCGGTTTCCTGGGCGCGCTTCAATGCGATGTTGAAGGCCGTGCGATAAAGGCCCATCTGGTAGGCGCCGTAAGCGAGATCGGCATTCGGATCGTCCGGAGCAGCAGGCGCAGCAGTCTTTTCCGGCGCGCCTTTCCTCTGCTGTTTCGGTGCATCGGGTTTCGGCGCAGCCGCCTTCGGCGGCGCTGCCTTAGGTGCTGCGGCCTTAGGCGCTGCGGATTTCGGAGCGGGCGCTTCCGGCTTGATCGGCTCCGGGAAAGGATTGGGAGCGCCTTGCGCGAGGGCATTCGCCGAGAACGCCACAACACCCGCAACGGCCGATGCAAGAAGTCTTGCACGAGCGGCTGCGAGGGGCGTGGCACGGCGAAGCGCGGTCATCGCGGCTTATCCTCCCGTGACCGTGGCGTGCGCGAGAGACGCCTCGAAGCCGCGCGCCACTGCCTGGCCAGCCTCGATCAGGACCGCCTGCGCGCCGCGCGAATCCTGCCAGATGAAATCGCCCACCAGAACAAAATCCGCGCCCGCCGCCGCGAACATCTGCGCCTCATCCAGCGTTGTGGCAAAGCCCACGCATGGAGGTTCGAACAGTTCGGCCCACCAGTCCAGCCGTTCGCAGATCGCGTCCGCAGAGGGGCGCTCGCCATTGGCATCCGGTTCGCCGAACAGCACGTAATCCGCGCCCGCTTCACCGGCCACCATCGCATCGTGCCGCGTGACAAGGCCTCCGACGCCGAGAATGCGATCCGGCTTCAGCGAGGGCATCGCCTCCTGCATGGCCTCGATGCCGCTGACGTTCGCGCCGTCCGCGCCGGAGCGCGCGACCTGTCCGAAATGTTGATCGATCAGCAGTGCCGCACCGGCCGTCTGAACCGGCTTTGCAAGCGCCTTGGCGCGCTGGATGATGCTGCGCTCATCGCCAGGCGCAAGGCGCAACAAGACGGCGGCGACGTCCGCCGCAGCAAGCAGCGCCGGCAGTTCGATCACAAGCTGCGCGGGATCGGCAACGACGGGCGTTGCGAGATAGAGACGAGGCGCGGGGCGCGGCGGGGGAGGTTTGGTGGCCATGATGGCGGTGTGATGCTCGTGTGAGGTCGGAACAGATCACCGGACTGCGGCCAAAAAAGGGGCGGGATCGTGTCCCGCCCTCATGCTGAACGTCAGGCGATCTTCGGGTCGAGTTCGCCCTTGGCGTAACGCTGCGCCATCTGGGCGGTGGTCAAAACCTTCTTGATCTTGCTGGCCTGGCCTGCGGTGTTGAACTCCTGCAAGCGCTGCTTGCAGAGCCTGGTCATCGCTTCCATCGCAGGCTTCAGATACTTGCGTGGATCGAACTCGCTCGGATTCTCCTGCAGAACCTTGCGGATCTGGCCGGTCATCGCCATGCGGTTGTCGGTGTCGATGTTGATCTTGCGCACGCCGTTCTTGATGCCGCGCTGGATTTCGGCGACCGGCACACCCCAGGTCGGCTTCATCTGGCCGCCGAACTTGTTGATGATGTCCTGCAGATCCTGCGGCACCGACGACGAGCCGTGCATCACCAGATGTGTGTTCGGCAGCTTGCGGTGAATTTCCTCGATCACGTTCATCGCAAGGATGTCGCCGTCCGGCTTGCGGGTGAACTTGTAGGCGCCGTGCGAGGTGCCCATCGCAATCGCCAGCGCGTCGACCTGGGTTTCCTTGACGAACTTCACGGCTTCATCCGGATTGGTCAGAAGCTGGTCGTGGGAGAGCTTGCCCTCGAAACCGTGACCGTCTTCCTTCTCGCCTTCGCCGCTTTCGAGCGAGCCGAGCACGCCGAGTTCGCCTTCCACCGAAATGCCGCCGAGATGCGCCATGTCGGTGACGGTCTTGGTCACGCCGACATTGTAGTCCCAGTCGCCCGGTGTCTTGCCGTCGGCCTTGAGCGAGCCATCCATCATCACCGAGGTGAACCCGGCCTGGATCGCGGTCATGCAGGTGGCGGGTTCGTTGCCGTGATCCAGATGCACGCAGACCGGAATGTGCGGATAGATTTCCGTCACCGCGTCCATCATGTGCTTGAGCATCACGTCGTTGGCGTAGGAGCGTGCGCCGCGCGAGGCCTGGATGATCACCGGCGCATCCACGGCATTGGCGGCTTCCATGATGGCCAGCGCCTGTTCCATGTTGTTGATGTTGAATGCCGGCACGCCGTAGTCGTTCTCGGCGGCATGATCCAGCAATTGACGCAACGTGATGCGGGCCATGGGTGCGTGTTCTCCGTCGTCTTGAAGGCAGCGCCAATGGCGCCAGATCCGTTGAAAATTTAGCGTACTCTCAAAACTTCGACGCCGGGCAAAGGTTTCCCTTCCATCCACTCCAGAAAGGCGCCGCCTGCGGTCGAAACGTAGGTGAAATCGCGGCCCACGCCAGCGTGGTTCAACGCCGCAACGGTGTCGCCGCCGCCGGCGACGGACACCAGCTTGCCGGCTTTGGTGCGTGCTGCTGCATACTTGGCGGTCTGGACCGTACCGCGGTCAAACGGCGACATTTCGAACGCGCCGAGCGGCCCGTTCCACACCAGCGTCGCGGCGTCGTCGATGGCGGCATCGATGCGCTTGATCGACTGCGGCCCGACGTCGAGGATCATGCCGTTGGCCGGAATCGCGTCGAGCCCATAGGCATGGGACGGCGCGTTGGCCTCGAATTTCTCTGCAACCACCGCATCGACCGGCAGGATGATCGCGCAGTTGGTGGAATTGGCCTTGACGAGAATGCGCAGCGCCGTGGTGGCGAGATCCTTTTCGCAAAGCGAATTGCCGACATCGACGCCCTGGGCGTGCAGGAAAGTGTTGGCCATGCCGCCGCCGATCACCAGCGCATCGACCTTGCCGACGAGGTTTTCCAGAAGATCGATCTTGGTCGAGACCTTCGACCCGCCGACGATGGCAATCACCGGATGCACCGGCTCCTCGAGCGCCTTGCCGAGCGCGTCGAGCTCGGCTTCCATGGTCCGGCCGGCATAGCCCGGCAGCACGCGGCCGAGACCTTCGGTCGAGGCGTGGGCGCGATGGGCGCAGGAGAACGCGTCGTTGACCCAGATGTCGCCGAGCTTCGCAAGCTGCGCGACGAAGGCCGGATCGTTCTTCTCTTCGCCGGGATGAAAGCGGGTATTCTCGAGACAGAGGATCTCACCATTCTTCAGGCCGGCGACGGCCTGTTCGGCGATCGGGCCGACGCAGTCGGGCGCGAACTCGACATGGTGCTTCACAACGTAACCCAGCGCGGTGGCGACCGGCTTCAGCGAGTCCTTCGGGTCCGGTCCCTTCGGCCGGCCGAAATGCGCAAGGATAATGACTTTGCCGCCGGCTTCCGACAGTTCGATGATGGTCTTGGCGATGCGTTGCAGACGCGTGGTGTCAGACACGCGTCCATTGTCCATCGGCACGTTGAGGTCGACGCGCAGCAGCACGCGCTTTCCCTTCACGTCGACATCATCGAGGGTGCGAAATCCGGACATCAGGACTCGTTGCGACTAACGGGTTGCGGCGAGGGCCGGTGAGATCAGATCAGCTTGCTCATCGCAGCGGCGGTGTCCGCCATGCGGTTCGAGAAGCCCCACTCGTTGTCGTACCACGACAGCACGCGCACCAGCGTTCCGCCCTGCACCTTGGTCTGGTCGAAGGCGAAGGTGGAGGAGTGGGCATCGTGATTGAAGTCGATCGAGACGTTCGGATCGCTGGTGGTGCCGAGGATGCCTTTCAGCTCCTGCTGGGCCGCGCGCTTGACCGCGTCGTTGATCTCTTCCTTGGTGGTCGCCTTCTTCGCGACGATCTTGAGATCGATCACCGAGACATTCGGCGTCGGCACGCGGATCGCGACGCCGTCGAGCTTGCCCTGCAATTCCGGCAGCACGAGACCGATGGCCTTCGCAGCGCCGGTCGAGGTCGGGATCATCGACAGCGCAGCCGCACGGCCGCGATAGAGATCGCTGTGCATGGTGTCGAGGGTCGGCTGGTCGCCGGTATAGGCATGGATCGTGGTCATGAAACCGGTCTCGATGCCGACGGTGTCGTTCAGCACCTTGGCGACCGGCGCAAGACAGTTCGTGGTGCACGAGCCGTTGGAGACGACGAGATGATCCTTGGAGAGCTTGTCGTGGTTGACGCCGTAGACGATGGTGGCGTCCGCGCCGTCCGACGGCGCGGAGACCAGCACGCGCTTGGCGCCTGCGGTCAGATGCGCCGAAGCCTTGGCCTTGGCGCTGAAGATGCCGGTGCATTCCATGGCGATGTCGATGCCGAGGTCCTTCCAGGGCAGGGTCGACGGATCGCGCACTGCGGTCACCTTGATCTTGCCGTTGCCGAGGCTGATCGAGTCGCCCTCAACGGTCACGGTGCCCGGGAACCGGCCGTGCACCGAGTCATAGCGCAGCAGATGGGCGTTGGTTTCGACCGGCCCGAGATCGTTGATGGCGACCACCTCGATGTCCGTGCGCTTGGATTCATAAATGGCCCGCAGGATGTTGCGGCCGATACGGCCAAATCCATTGATCGCGACACGGACTGCCATTCTCAAGTTCTCCTCAACGGTTCGGAAATGACGATTTTCGAGGCGGTTTTTGCCCCGAATGACGTTTTGATGCAATCACTTGAATCCCCAAACTTGGGCCAAGGTTATCGCGCCGGGAGCCATCCGGCTCCGGGCCCTCATTTCGCGCATTCTTGCCATGCGAACCGGTCCCGGCTCGCACGGAAATGCGGTTAAAGGCGGGCCTGCGCGGCCTCCGCCACGGCTTCCGCGGTGATCCCGAAATGCCGGTACAGGTCCTTGTAGGGGGCGCTGGCGCCGAAGCCGTCCATGCCGACGAAAATGCCGTCCGAACCGATGATCGCATCCCAGCCCTGACGGATGGCGGCCTCGACGGCGACCTTCACCGGCGCCTTGCCGATGATGGCGGCGCGCTTGTCGGCGGGAAGCTCCAGCAGCAGGTCCATGCAGGGCACCGAGACCACCCGCGTCGGAATGCCGCGTGCGGCGAGCAGCTTCTGTGCCTCGACGGCCAGCGAGACCTCGGAGCCGGAGGCGAAGATCGCGACTTTCGCCTCGCCGTCGGCCTTGGAGATTTCATAGGCCCCATTGGCGCACTTGTTCTCAGTGTCGTTCGCCAGACGCAATTGCGGCAAATTCTGGCGGGTCAGCGCCAGCACGCTGGGGCGCTCCTTCGCTTCGAGGGCGAGCTGCCAGCATTCCAGCGTCTCGACGGTATCGCAGGGCCGGAACACGTTGCAGTTCGGGATCGCGCGCAGCGCCGCCAGATGCTCGACCGGCTGATGCGTCGGACCGTCTTCGCCGAGGCCGATCGAATCGTGGGTGAGAACGTGGATCACACGCTCGCCCATCAATGCGGCGAGGCGGAGCGCCGGGCGCAGGTAGTCCGAGAATACCAGGAACGTGCCCGAATACGGGATCAGGCCGCCGTGCAGAGCCATACCGTTCATGGCAGCGGCCATGCCGTGCTCGCGGATGCCGTAGTTGACGTAGCGGCCGCCGTAATTGTTGGCGGAGATCGCGACCATGCCCTTCACGCGGGTATTGTTGGACCCGGTGAGGTCGGCGGAACCGCCGATCATCTCCGGCACGGCGGCGCAGAGCACTTCCAGCGCATGCTCGGAGGCGGTGCGGGTGGCGATGTCCTTCGGGCTCGCGGCGAGCGAGGCTTTCATCGCCGCCACCGCATCGGAAAGGGCCTTGGCAGGAAGATCGCCCTTCATGCGGCGCTCGAACTCGGAGCGAACGCCAGCGTCCTTGGTGCCGATCGTCTTGGTCCATGCCGTGCGCGCGTCCTTGCCGCGCGATCCGGCTGCGCGCCAGGCGTCGAGAATATCCTGCGGAATCTCGAACGGAGCCGAATCCCACTTCAGGTTCTTGCGTGCACCGGCGATTTCCTCGGCGCCGAGCGGCGAGCCGTGGGACTTTTCCGAGCCCGCCTTGTTCGGCGCGCCGAAGCCGATTGTCGTCTTGCAGGCAATCAGGGTGGGGCGATCGGACCTTTGCGCGCGGGTCAGCGCGTCGGCAATCGCCTTCTGATCGTGGCCGTCGACGCGTTCTGCAGCCCAGCCGGCCGACTCGAAACGCTTCACCTGATCGACCGAATCCGACAGCGAGATCGCGCCGTCGATGGAAATGCCGTTGTCGTCGAACAGCACGATCAGCTTGTTGAGCTTGAGGTGTCCGGCGAAGGCGATGGCTTCCTGGCTGATGCCTTCCATCAGGTCGCCGTCGGAGGCGAGCACGTAGGTGTGGTGATCGACAATGTCGCCGCCGAATTCAGCCGCCATGCGGCGCTCCGCCAGCGCCATGCCGACCGCGGTGGCGATGCCCTGACCGAGCGGGCCGGTGGTGGTCTCGATGCCCGGCGTGACGAAATTTTCAGGGTGCCCCGGCGTGATCGATCCGAGCTGACGGAAATTCTTGATCTGCTCGATGGTCATCGACGAATTGCCGGTCAGATACAGCAGCGCGTACAGCAGCATCGAGCCGTGACCGGCGGAGAGCACGAATCGGTCGCGATCCGGCCAGGCCGGGTCGCTGGCGTCGAATTTCAGGAACTGCGTGAACAGCACGGTGGCCACGTCCGCAGCGCCCATGGGCAGGCCCGGATGGCCCGATTTTGCCTTTTCGACGGCGTCCATGGCGAGCGCGCGAATCGCATTGGCCATACGGGAAGGGTCGACACGCACAGTCATGAGATGTCCGCCTGAAATTCGGTGTGGGAAGTGGCCGCATGTCTCAAAAATGCCACGGCCGGGGAAGCGTTCTAGGGGGTGGATAGCATCGCGAAACCCTTGAGTCCAAGGGCATTGCAGCCTTTCTGCCCTGAGTTTTCGCTTTGTGTGCATAGCTTGCGGCCAGCGTTGCGCGCGGCTCTTCCGGGTCGTAAATTTATCCGCCTAAATGCTTGCCGGTCCGCCGCTTTTCATGCCGGGCCAGAGTTTGAAGGGCGTCCGTTCCGTGATGACTGATCGCAGTACCAACGGTCTTGCCAATCCTGAGCCTGCCCCATCCGGGGTGAGTGACATCGAACTTGCGACCCGCAGGCTGGCGGCGGCGCTCGATGCGCTCGAAAGCGCCGTTGAGCGGCGGCGGGAGTTCGACCGCGCGGACGATGAACTGGGCGCGCGGATTCAGGCGCTGGGTGCCGATCGCTCGCGGCTTGCCAACGAACTGGACGGAACGCTGGTGCGCTCTCGCGCGCTGGAGCGAACCAACCGCGAGATCGCCGAACGGCTCGATGTCGCCATCGACACCATCCGCTCGGTGATCGATTCCGGAGAAGCTCCATGAGCCATATCAACGTCACCATCAACGGGCGGCAGTATCGCATGGCCTGCGAAGCCGGGCAGGAAAGCCGGCTGCTGCGGCTCGCGGAAAGCCTGGAGGCCCGCATCGCCAGCCTTCGCGGCAAGTTCGGCGAGATCGGCGATGGCCGCCTCACCGTGATGGCGGCGCTCACCGTCGCCGACGAACTCGTTGACGCAGGGCAGCGAATCCGCGCGCTCGAGGAAGAACTCAATGCGCTGCGCGACGTCCGCGTCGTGGCCGCGGACCGTGCCCGGGCGACGCAATCGGCGGTCGCCAATGCGCTGAATTCGGCGTCCGACCGGATCGAAAAGATGACACAGGCGCTGAATCGCCCGGCCCGCAACGGAATCGCAATCGGTTAATCCCCACGTTTAATCGTCCGCGTGCCGCTGGCGGTGAGCCTTGATCGTGGTTACATTGTCCGTGCGAGGCTGCGTCGCGCGTCAGAAGCCATAATATCCCCGGGGCCTTATCGATCCTTCAGGGAACTGTCCCTGACCGGATCCGTGGATCCGGTCACATGGTGCCCACCTACTTTCGTAGGTGCTCCGGGATCGAGTGCTTCAACGGCCATCGTGGCTTCGCACTTTCTTTTCGCCTCCGCGCTCTTCCCCGCAGGAGAGGTGACAAGGACTTTCCGCGGTGGATGGAAACCGGTTTCTCGACAATCTGAAAGACGATTTCAGGCGCGGAGCGCTGGCGCAGCGCGACGCACTGAGCGTGGCAGCGCGTGTCGATGCCGCGAAGATTATCGCGGCGGCGCCCCTGCCGGTTGAATTGCCGCCCGGTACGATTGTCGCGGGCTATTCGCCGATCAACAGCGAGCTCGATCCGTTTCCATTGATGCGCGCGCTTGCGGACAAGGGCGCTACGCTGGCGCTGCCGGTGATCATCGCTCGCAATCACGCGCTGATCTTTCGTGAATGGCAGCCTGATGAAGGGCTGGTGCGCGGACCTTACGGCATTTTTCAGCCGTCGTCGGACGCGGACGACGTCGATCCCGATATCGTGCTGGTGCCGTTGGCAGCATTTGATCGTGCCGGTCACCGCATCGGCTACGGCCGCGGTTACTATGATCGCACGCTGGAAAATCTTCGCAGGGTCAAGAAAGTTACCGTCATCGGTGTCGCTTTTGCAGTGCAGGAAATCGAGACCGTGCCGCGACTTCCGCACGACGAGCAGCTCGATTGTGTGCTAACGGAACGCGAGCTGATCGATCTGCGGAGATTATAATTTTGCGAATTCTGTTTGTCGGCGATGTGGTGGGGCGCAGCGGCCGCGTGGCCCTCAACGAAACTCTTCCGGGATTGATCCGCGACTGGAAACTCGATCTCGTTGTGGTGAACGGCGAGAACGCTGCGGGCGGCTTCGGCATCACCGAGGCGATCTATCACGAATTTCTGGAAGCCGGCGCGGATGCGATCACGCTCGGCAATCATTCGTGGGATCAGCGCGAGGCGCTGGTGTTCATCGATCGCGCGCCGCGTCTGATCCGTCCGGCGAATTTTCCGCCGGGCACGCCGGGCCGCGGCGCTGCGCTGATCGATACAAGGAGCGGCAAGCGCGCGCTGGTGATCAATGCCATCGGCCGCGTCTTCATGCAGCCGTTCGACGATCCGTTCGCCATCCTTGATCGCGAACTGAGCGCCTGCCCGCTGCGCGAAGCCGCCGATGCGGTGCTGGTTGATTTTCATGGCGAGGCGACCAGCGAGAAGCAGTCGATCGGCTATTTCTGCGATGGCCGCGCCAGCATCGTGGTCGGCACGCATACCCATGTGCCGACATCCGATCATCGCATTTTGCCCGGCGGGACCGCCTACATGACCGATGCCGGCATGACCGGCGATTATGAGTCGGTGATCGGCATGCAGAAGGAAGAGCCGTTGGGACGTTTTCTGCGCGGTTATCCGGCTGGACGTTTCGAGGCGGCGGACGGTGTCGGGACACTGAGCGGCCTTGCAGTGGAGACCGACGATGTGACGGGTCTTGCCACGCGCGTCGCCGCAGTGCGGATCGGCCCGCTGCTGGAACGCGCGGTGCCGGACTTCTGGTAGCTCGTCATTGCGAGCGAAGCGAAGCAATCCAGAGTGCCAGGAAGAAAGCTGGATTGCTTCGTCGCTGTGCTCCTCGCAATGACGTTGCGCGATTTTCGCGCCACCTGGAGTTTAGATCTTGTACGCCGTCCGGAAACCGCCCCAGTGACGGCCGCGGATGCGGATCGGCACGTCGACCTCGCGCATCATGATGGTTTTGCCGTTGCCCATGTCGCGGGCGTAGCTCTGGATCAGATAGGAGCGGGTGTTGCGGCCTGCGGCCAAACCTGCCGGATCGTTGAAGATGCGGCGGTTGCGTGAGTTCGCAGTGTTCCACGCGACATCACCCCTGCGCTGCGGATGCGAGTACATCTTGTTGTGGACCGGCAGATAGCCGTTGCGGTCGATCGCGGCGCAAAAGGCGGCCCGGGCGTCGCGCGCAAGCATTGCTTCCTGGATTTCGGGCAGGGCGCGGTCGGCCCAGTCGAGGAAGCGGGTGCGGTACTGCACCGGGTCGGAGCCTTCGATCTTCACATAATCCTCGTCGAACAGATCATCGAGGCTGATGTCGCCTTTGGCGACAGCGTTCTCGAAAATCTTGGTAACGGCATCGCCGGCTTCCATCGCCCGCGTCACGAACTCGGTGTACTCGTCGTGGATGCTCCAGACCTTGTCCTCGATCCTGTCCTTGAGCACGGCGTCGGGTGATACGAATTCAGCGAGAGCGCCGGCGGCGGTATGCCCGCTGATACGAATGCTGCATGCGCCGATCTCTTCCAGCGTCGCTTTCAGGATCTCTTGGGTGGGGATCGCGGCTGCACCCGCACCGCCGATCAGGACGCCGTCCACTGACAACTCGAACACCTCGGCCTTGATCGGGGAGGGCCGGGTCGCGATCTCGATCTGAAGCCGGCACGGCATGCGCTCGGCCTTGCGCTCTTCGTTTTCGTTCTGGCGCAGCAGGACCGCGCAGCGGGTTTTCAGCTTTTCGGCGAACATCGTCACGGCCTTGCCGGCCTGCGCAACGCTTTCGCCGTGGGTTTCGGCTTCCTTGGCTGCGTTGTCGATTTCCGCGCTGCTGCTGCTCACGGAGGCGATGAACTGCGATGCCGATGCGGCGTTCTGCGTGATTTCGCCGGTGGTTTCGTTCTGCTCGGCCACTGCGCCGTTGACATGCGCGAACACCGGCTTGATCGCATCGATGGCCGCGGTGATGCGATGGACCGCGTCGAATGATGTCGCTGCGTCCTGCTGCAGGGCGTCGATCTTCTGCTTGATCTCTTCGGTGGCGCTCTGGGTCTGGACCGCCAGCGCCTTCACCTCGGATGCGACGACCGCGAATCCACGGCCGGCGGACCCGGCGCGGGCGGCTTCGATGGTGGAGTTCAGCGCGAGCAAAGTGGTCTGCTTGGCGATGGTTGCGATCAGGTTGACCACATTGCCGATGGCGGCGGAGGACTCGCGCAGCCGCTCGACATTGAGGCTGGCTTCGCGTGCGGCTTCGCTGGCTTCATCCGCAAGCTTGCTGGCGTCACGCACCTGCGCGCCGATGCCGTGAGCCGACTGGGTAAACTTTTCCGCTGCCTGCGAGAAGGTCTCGGCGGTGGCCTGCGCATCGCTGGTACGGTCGGTCAGGGCGTCGGCGCGATCGCGGATGGCGGACAGGGTGGCGGCGGTGGATTGCGCGCCGCTGGCGACGGAATTGGCGGCCCGCTCGAGCTGGCGAATCATCGCGACCAGTTCAAGCTCAAGCAGCTCAAGGATTTCGCGGGCTGAATCGTGATCGGAGGCGGCAGCGGGTTCCGGTGCCGCAACCGGCGCGTCAGGGGTAATGTCCGGCTGCGCCTGTTCTGGCAGCCGCTTCCGAAAAAGTCCGAACGCCATAAGGGAATCTCTGAAATATGATCAGTACCTAGGCAGTATCGCACTCCGGCATGAACTCATGGTTAACTCTTGCCTGCCAAGCGGGCTGGCATCCCACACCGCCGTACCAAAATCGGCCGATCTGCCTTTAAATTTCGCCGTTCCGGGCCTATAACGCCGCGCCGCCGGGCACTTACGTTAAGGATGCCCGTTCCCTGATTCTCGAGAGACCCCTATGGCCGGACATTCCCAATTCAAGAACATCATGCACCGCAAGGGCAAACAGGACGCCATGCGGTCCAAGATGTTCGGCAAGCTCGCGCGCGAAATCACTGTGGCGGCCAAGCTGGGAACCCCGGACCCGGCGATGAACCCGCGTCTGCGGCTTGCGATCACGGCAGCGCGCGCGGAAAACGTGCCGAAGGACAACATCGAGCGCGCGATCAAGAAGGCCATCGGCAATGATGGTGAGAACTACGATGAGATGCGTTACGAGGGCTACGGCCCCGGCGGCGTCGCTGTGATCGTCGAGGCGCTCACCGACAACCGCAACCGCGCCGCCTCCGACATCCGCTCCTACTTCACCAAGTCCGGCGGCAATCTCGGCGAAACCGGCTCGGTGTCCTTCATGTTCGACCGCGTCGGCGTGATCGAATACGACGCCAAGGTCGCCTCCGACGACGCCATGCTGGAAGCGGCGATCGAAGCCGGCGCCGATGACGTCGCATCCAGCGAGGACGGCCATGAGGTCTATGCCTCACCCGAAACGTTCCGCGAAGTGGCCAAGGGCCTCGAGGCCAAGTTCGGTGAAGCGCGCAAGGCCGCGCTGATCTGGAAGCCGCAGAACACCATCGCGGTCGATGACGAGACGGGCGAAAAGCTGTTCAAGCTGCTCGACCTTCTGAACGAGCATGATGACGTCCAGAACGTCTATGCGAATTTCGAGGTCTCGGACGCGCTCGCCGCCAAGATGAGCGCTTAAGGGCCGCATGCTCCCTGACGATTTTTTCTTGACGCAGCCCTGCTGAGGGATCATGTCAGCCGCGAGGGTGCGTTCGTTCGCGTTCGGCGCCCATCACTGGAAACCAATCAACGATGCCAAGCGACAGTCCACGTATTTCGCCGACAACGGTCCCAGTGGTCTAGAGCGCCCAGCTCACCGATCGCTGCCGTTGCCGGCAGAACCTGAAGGTGAGCTATGACTGATACCCACGCAGCGCGGGAAGGCGCTTTCAATGCGGCTGTTCTGGCCGCGACCCTGATCGGCGAGCACGCCGCCGACACCGTCGAAATTCTCAACAAGCTCCCGCCGTCCGATGCCGCCGATGTCGTGCGGCTGCTGCCGCGGGACTTCGCGATCGAAATTCTTGACAAGCCTGAACTGGATTTCGGCGCCGAGATTATCGAGGCCTTGCCTCGTCATGTCGCCGCGCCCCTGCTTGCTGGCATGTCTGCTGACATGGCGGCGGACATCGTGCAGCAACTGGAAGAGCCGGCGAAGACGGAATTGCTGGCCGGGCTGGATGATGTGTCCCGCGGTGCGATCGTCGGGCTGCTTGCCTATCCGGAGAACACCGCCGGCGCGATGATGACCACGGAGTTCGTGAGCGTTCCCGGCAACTGGACCGTCGAGCAGACGCTTCAGCATATCCGCCAGGTCGAGCGCTCGCGCGAAACCGTTTATGCGATCTATGTGCTCGACCCCGTCACGCGGCGTCTTGTCGGCGCGGTGACGTTGCGCCGGCTGATCTCGGGCGAGCCGTCGGCGAACATCCTCACTCTCGTCCCGACCCACGATCCTATCACCACATTCCCGCTGATTGATCGCGAGGAGGTGGCGCGTGTGATCACAAGGCACGATCTGCTCGCGGTGCCGGTGATCGACAAGGCCGGGCATCTGCTCGGCATCGTGACCGTGGACGACATCATCGACGCGATCATCGAGGAGAGCACCGAGGACGTGCAGAAGTTCGGCGGCATGTCGGCGACCGAAGAGCCCTATATGCAGATCGGGCTTCTCGACATGATCCGCAAACGTGGCGGCTGGCTGGCGGTGCTGTTTGTCAGCGAGATGCTGACCGCCAGCGTCATGCAGCATTTCGAGGGCGAGCTTGAGAAGGCGCTGGTCCTGACGCTGTTCATTCCGCTGATCATGAGTTCGGGCGGCAATTCGGGGTCACAGGCGACGTCGCTGCTGATCCGCTCGCTGGCGCTGCATGATGTGAAACTGGCGGACTGGTGGCGTGTGATGCTGCGTGAACTGCCGACGGGGCTCATTCTCGGCGGGCTGCTCGGGGCGATAGGCTTTGCGCGGGTCGTAGCGTGGCAGAAGCTCGGAATCTACGACTATGGTGAGCACTGGGTGCTGGTGGGACTAACGGTGGCCACCGCGCTGGTCGGCGTGGTGACCTTCGGCTCGGTGTCAGGCTCGATGCTTCCCTTTGCATTAAAAAGAGTTGGATTCGATCCCGCCAGCGCGTCCGCTCCCTTCGTCGCGACCCTCGTTGATGTCACCGGCCTGATGATTTACTTCAGCGCAGCGCTGCTGATCCTGCGTGGGACCCTGTTGTGACCCCCGGACGCCGGGGGCGGATTCGCGTATGATCGGCGTATGGCAACGAGCGCGATTCGCATTCTTGGAATTGACCCCGGCCTCCGCCGCACGGGCTGGGGCGTGATCGACATCGACGGCAACCGGCTGATCTATGTCGGTTGCGGCTCGGTGGAATCCCGCGAGACGTTGCCGCTGGCAGAGCGCCTGCTGGCGATTCATGAAGGCCTTGCCCGTGTGCTCGGCGATTTCAGGCCGCTGGAGGCCGCAGTGGAACAGACCTTCGTCAACAAGGATGGCGCCTCGACCCTGAAACTCGGCCAGGCGCGCGGCGTCGCCATGCTGGCGCCGGCGATGTTCGGGATTGCGGTCGCGGAATATGCACCCAACCAGGTGAAGAAGACCGTGGTCGGGGCAGGGCACGCCGACAAGAACCAGATCCGCGTCATGCTCGGCGTATTGCTGCCGAAAGCGAATCCGGAAACACCGGACGCCGCCGACGCGCTGGCGATTGCCATCACGCACGCCCATCACCGCCAGAGCGTGATGCTGAAGCTGAGAGTCGCCGGCGCATGATCGGAAAACTTAAAGGTCTGATCGATTCCTATGGCGAGGATTATGTAATCCTCGACGTGCAGGGCGTCGGCTATCAGGTGCATTGCTCGGCGCGCACCTTGCAGGCGCTTCCGCCTCCGGGCGAAGCCACGGTGCTCTCTATCGAAACCTATGTTCGCGAAGACCAGATCAAGCTGTTCGGTTTCCGCAGCGATGTGGAGCGCGAATGGTTCCGGCTGCTGCAAACCGTGCAGGGTGTCGGCGCCAAGGTTGCACTTGCGGTGCTCTCGACCTTGCCGCCCTCGGACCTCGCGAACGCGATCGCGCTACGCGACAAGGCCGCGGTGGCGCGCACGCCGGGCGTCGGCCCGAAAGTGGCCGAGCGCATCGTGACCGAACTCAAGGACAAGACTCCCGCCTTCGGCACGGTCGATCCGGCGGTGGTGCATCTGTCGGGCGCCCTCGACGAGAATCGCGCCCCGCGTCCTGTGACCGATGCGATTTCCGCGCTGGTCAATCTTGGTTACGGTCAGCCGCAGGCGGCCGCAGCCATAGCCGCGGCCTCGCGCAACGCCGGCGACAAGGCCGAGACGGCGCAACTCATCAGGCTGGGTCTGAAGGAATTGTCAAAGTGAGAGACGCATGACTTCGCCCCGCATCGTCACTCCCGAGCGCCGCGCCGACGACATCGGCGACACCTCGCTGCGTCCGCAGAACCTGTCCGAGTTCGTCGGACAGCAGCAGGCGCGCGCCAACCTTCAGGTCTTCATCGATGCGGCGCGCAAGCGCAACGAGGCCCTCGACCACGTGCTGTTTGTCGGCCCGCCTGGTCTCGGCAAGACCACGCTGGCGCAAATTGTGGCGCGCGAACTCGGCGTCGGTTTCCGCGCGACGTCAGGTCCGGTGATTGCCAAGGCCGGCGATCTCGCCGCGCTGCTGACCAATCTCGAAGAACGCGACGTCCTGTTCATCGATGAGATCCACCGGCTCAGTCCGCAGGTGGAGGAAGTGCTCTATCCGGCGATGGAGGATTTCCAGCTCGACCTCATCATCGGCGAAGGACCCGCGGCGCGCTCGGTGAAAATTGACCTGGCCAAATTCACGCTGGTCGGCGCGACCACGCGGGCGGGGCTGCTCACCAATCCGCTGCGCGATCGTTTCGGCATTCCGATCCGGCTGAATTTCTATACCGAGGAAGAACTGGAGAAGATCGTCGTCCGTGGTGCGCGCGTGCTGGGCATCGGCATGACGGCGGACGGCGCCAACGAGATCGCGCGGCGCGCCCGCGGCACACCGCGCATTGCGGGACGGTTGCTGCGCCGGGTGCGCGACTTCGCCTCGGCTGCGGATGCGAGCGCGATCGACCGCAAGATTGCGGACAATGCGCTCGGCGCGCTTGAAGTCGACAAGGCCGGGCTCGATGCGATGGATCGCCGTTACCTCACAACCATCGCGATGCATTACGGCGGCGGGCCGGTGGGCGTCGAGACGTTGGCGGCTGCGCTGTCGGAGCCGCGCGACGCCATCGAGGACATCATCGAGCCGTTCCTGATTCAGTGCGGCTATCTGCAACGCACGCCGCGCGGCCGGCTGCTGACATCGCACGCCTTCCGGCATCTCGGCCTCGCCGAGCCGTCGCGCGATCCATCGCAGTTCGGACTATTCAATGGAGATGAGAACGACGGGGAACCGTAATTCCGCTCCAATTCATGAACATGGACGGGTTGAACCGGCCCGGCTGAAGGTCACGCGCTACAGCGTCGCGACGCTGGTCGCGCCTGCGGCCAGCTCATAGCGCCGCGCGGCTTGCGCCGACGGGCATTTTGCGCAAAAGCTGCAACATGACCATTCATCTCGACGGATCGATCCGCGACGGCAAGCACGTGATGCAGGTGCGTGTCTATTACGAAGACACCGATTTCACGGGCATCGTCTATCACGCCAATTACCTGCGCTTCATGGAGCGCGGCCGCACCAATTATCTGCGGCTGCTCGGCGCCGACCAGCATGCGCTGTTCGCGGAAGCGCAGAACGAAGCGCCGGGTTTCGCCTTCGTGGTCCGCTCGATGCAGATCGAATATCTCAAGCCGGCGCGAATGGACGACGTGCTCGATGTCGTGACGGTGCCCGCCGACATCCGGGGCGCGTCGATCACGCTGGCGCAGGAAGTCCGGCGCGGCGACGATGTGCTGGTCGAGGCGCGGGTCAAGGTCGCGTTCGTGTCCGGCGGCCGCGCCCGGCCGATTCCGAAGGCGCTGCGCATCGCCATGAAGGCCGACCAGGACGCGGCCTGAGTTTCCCTCACTTCATTGCGATCTTTTGGCTTGGCGCTTGACGGATTGTACTAATAGGTACAAGTTGTACCTATCGGTACAAACGGGAGTCCTCCCATGTCGCGTCCGCCCCTGCCGCCGTTTACAAGAGAAACCGCCGCGCAGAAGGCGCGCATGGCGGAAGACGCCTGGAATTCGCGCGACCCGGTCAAGGTCTCGCTCGCCTACACCGAAGACAGCATCTGGCGTAACCGTTCGGAGTTTTTTCAGGGCCGCGCCGCGATCGTCGAATTCCTCACGCGCAAGTGGTCGAAGGAACACGAGTACCGCCTGATCAAGGATCTGTGGGCGTTCGATCGAAATTTTATCTCTGTGCGTTTCCAGTACGAGTGGCATGACGATGCCGGACACTGGTTCCGCTCCTATGGCAACGAAAACTGGGAATTCGACGAACACGGCTTGATGAAGCGGCGTGAAGCCAGCATCAACGATGTGGCGATCAAGGACAGCGAGCGCCGCTTTCACTGGGCCGCGCCGGGTCCGCGGCCGGCGGATGTGCCGGGGCTGGCACCGGTGCCGAAGTAAGATCGCTTCGACAGGATCACAATGGCGAAAACGGAAACCGCGCGCGACGACATTCTGGCCGCTCTGGCCGAGGTGTTTCGTGCGCACGGTTACGAAGGCGCGACTCTCGCGCTGATCACCGAGGCCACGGGTCTTGGCAAGGGAAGTCTCTACAATTTCTTTCCCGGCGGCAAAGAGCAGATGGCGAACGAAGTACTCGGCTCCATCGATCGCTGGTTTGCCGACAATATCTATGCGCCGCTGCGCACCGCGTCCGATCCGGTGAAGGGCATCGCGGACATGTATGCCGCGGCGGATGACTATTTCCGTTCGGGACAGCGGGTCTGCCTCGTCGGCGTGGTCGCGCTCGGGGCGTCCCGCGATCTGTTTAGCGAAAAGGTGAAGGTCTATTTTGCCGGGTGGGTCGATGCACTAGCCGCCGCACTGCGCCGTCACGGCGATGACAAGAGCGCCGCCCGCCGCAAGGCAGAGCATGCGGTGCTGGAAATCCAGGGGGCGCTGGTGCTGGCGCGCGCCTTCAATGATGCGAAAGTGTTTTCGCGTGCGCTTAAGGAATCTGAGCGGCGGTTGCTGGATTGATTGTCCGTCATTGCGAGCGACGCGAAGTAATCCACTCTTGCAAAAATGGATTGCTTCGTCGCAATGACGAGACGTCTTCAGTTACGCCGCAGCCTTGTGACGCGCGATCTCCGCTTTGTAGAGTTCGAACTCCTCGGCAAGAGCCTTCATCACGCTAGGGCGCGTCTTGAACCGGGCGAGGTAATCGTTGATCGCGGGCCACTTCGTCAGATCGATTTGCGGCGTCGCCATGGTCCAGTTCAGGATAGTGCCAAGATAGGCATCGGCGACGCTGAAATGATCGAGCAGGAATTCACGGCCTTCGAGGTATTTGTTGAGATAGTCGAGTCGCGAAAGTCCCTTCTTGAGCGTGTAAGCGTGAACGTCAGCGGGCGCTTTCCTGTCGAGCAGGGTCACGAACAGCCCCTTGTGCAGTTCGGTGCCGATGAAGCACAGCCATTGATGCAACCGGCTCCGCTCGATACCCGCGCCTGATCCGATGCCTGCATCGGGAAAGCGATCGGCGACATACTGAAGAATCGCCGCGTTCTCGGTGAGAACGAGACCGTCGTCGGTGCTGATGGTCGGCACCAGGCCAAGCGGGTTCACCGAGAAGAAATCGGATTCGTCCTGAAGCACCTTCTTGGATTTCGGATCGACTTCGAGATAGCGCGCCTGGGCGCCGGCTTCGTAGAGCGCAATGCGGGTTGCCATCGAACAGGCGAGGGGAGAGAAATACAGATCCATGATGCGTCTCCTTGGGTGGAACGGGGGCGTTCTTGTTTTTTATACCGTTCCGCATAAATTAAATGCGGTCAAGGGAATTATTTGCGATATGGTACAAAAAAAGCCTCAGCCGGCGAAAGCCGCCTCCAGCGCACCGAAAAAGCGCGGCCGTCCGCGCGCCTTCGAGCCGGATGTGGCGCTCGGCAAAGCCATGGACACCTTCAGGGATGGCGGTTTCGCTGCGACCTCGCTGGACGATCTCAGTGAAGCGATGGGGATCAATCGGCCGAGCCTGTACGGGACGTTCGGCGACAAGCGCGAGCTGTTTCTCAAGGCCTATGAACGCTATCGCGCCGAGATGGCGGAAAAGTTCGCCCCTGCTTTCGCGCCTGGGCTGACGCTGCGGCAGATGCTGGAAAGGATCTACGCGACGGCGCTCGACGTTTATCTCGCCGGCGAAAACGGTCCGCGCGGCTGCTTCACCGTGATGACGGCGACGTCTGAGGCGATGGCCGACCCGGAGATTCGCCCCCTTGTGCAGAGGGCGCTTGGCTCGACGCAGCGGACCCTCGCGAAACGGTTTCAGGCTGCGATCGAAACCGGCGAACTGCCGCCGACGGCGAATGTGCAGATCCTGTCCCAGATTGCCGCATCGATCGTCGAGGCGCTGGCGATCCGGTCCCGTGCTCGCGTGCCGCGCACAGAGCTGGAAGCCATCGCCAAAGGAACCGTCGATTTGATCTGCGGGCCTTCGCCTGCGGCGACAAAGGTTTCGTGACGCCGGCGCCCTACTCATGTAAAAGGAGTTTACATGAGTAGATACGCAAGATGAGCTGGAAGAACCGCGGCCGCCGCGAAGGCGGCTACCATCACGGCAATCTGAAAGAGGCGCTGGTGCAGGCCGCGCTTGATCTGATTGCGAACAAGGGCCCGGCGGGGTTCACCTTCGCCGAGGCCGCGCGCTCGGCCGGTGTGAGCCCGGCGGCGCCGTATCGCCATTTCCGCGATCGCGACGAGTTGCTGGCCAGTGTCGCGCAGCAGGGCTTCGAACAATTCGAATCGCAACTCACTGCGGCCTGGGACGATGGCCGCCCCGATACGCCGACCGCGTTCCAGCGCGTCGGCAAGGCCTATCTCGCGTTCGCGCGCGAAAACCCCGCATATTACTCGGCAATGTTCGAATCGGGCGTGCCGCTCGAGGCCAATCCCGCGCTGCTGGTGGCGTCCGAACGCGCGTTCGCCATCATCCGTGCAGCGTCCGAACGACTGGTGGCGATGGCGCCTCCGGGCGTGCCGCGCCCGCCGGCGATGATGATGGCGCTCCACATCTGGTCGATGTCGCACGGCATCGCGTCGCTGTTCGGACGCGGCGATGCGGCGCGCCGCAAGCTGCCGATGTCGGCGGAGGACCTGCTGGAAGCGGGCGTGCTGATTTATCTCAAGGGCCTCGGGTTCCCGACCGACCAGCATCACCGGCCATCCAAATAATTTGCGCGACCCCTGAGGGGGCCCGCTTGACAAAATCCCGGGATGTTTTATCTATGTAAATGTTATTTACATTCACGGGAACGTGAAAACTGGGAGGACGCCTATGGCGAACACCGCAAACGCCAACACTGCACGTCTCGACCGATGGGGGCGCCCCGACTGGGCCGGACCGCATCACGACAACTACGACTCGCGGCACGACTGGCAGCCGCGGTTTCACCCCGGGCGGATCATCCTGATCGTTGCCGGTTTCATCATCTGGTGGCCGCTGGGTCTGGCCGCCCTCGCTTACTCACTCTGGAGCAGAAACATGGGTTGCTGGTCTCACGATCGTCACGGCCGCTGGGCCGACAAGATGGAGCGCATGCAGTACAAGATGGAGCGGATGCGCAGCCGGATGGAAGGCCGCGGTTACTACGCGCCTTCGAGCGGCAACCGTGCCTTCGACGACTACCGCATGGAGACGCTGCGCCGTCTCGAGGAAGAGCAGACCGAGTTCAAGGACTTCCTCGATCGCCTGCGTCACGCCAAGGACAAGGAAGAATTCGACGCCTTCATGGCGCAGCACAAGCAGCGCCCGACGCCGCCGAACGACCAGCCTTCGCAGGGATAAGACAAGCCCCGCCTCCCTGACTGGCTCACGAAGCCGCCCACCTGTCGATCAGGTGGGCGGTTTTGTTTTGCGAGTCTACTTACGAGCCACTGGTTGAAGATTCGGATGTTGTCTCGTCGTTAGATCAACAATCCAAGCGATCATGATGCCAACAAAGTAAGACGTGATGTCCCACCACGAGAAATACTTCCCGATCAACAATACGCCGAGTGTGGTGTCGCGAATTCTATCGAGTGACGGCGTATGCCAGAGCTGGCTGAATTCGATAGTTGCAGAGAAAATGGCGCTTCCAATTGCCAATTTCTGAGAACCTGCCTTTGGCCACAGGATAACGGCTGCGCAATAGATCAGGCTCCCCCACAGTGCAGAGCCGAGAAATTTCAGAAGAATATGATGTCCGAGCGCTGGCCAGCGCGTCACCAAGCCAAGCCCAATAATCAAAAGCGAGATTATTAAGAACCGGTTGCGTCGGCTGCCAAGCATCCTAGTGAACCTCCTTCTCTGAATCTGACTGTTGCTCGAGCTCGGGCTGCATGGGCTGAGGTTTGGTGATGAGCGAGACGAGCGTGTAGCTGATAATCAGAAGAAGATACCACGACCCTAGCTTGCTGATCGAAACCATCGACCATCCATGCAACTGGGCCGGGTAGAGCCACGTCTTGGTGTAGGTGCCGATATTTTCTGATAGCCAGATGAAGAGTGAGACCAGAATCAATCCAAGCAGTAATGGCATTGATCGATAGGTTATCCAGACCCGAAAATAGATTTTTGTCTGCGCAAGTAATGCAATGCTGACGGCAAAGAGGGCGATCCGAAAATCGAGAATGTAGTGATGAGCGAAGAAGTTTATGTAAATTGCAATGCTCAGTATGCTCATCGCCCATAGTGGCGGATGATGATCGAAGCGAAAATCAAACAGTCGCCAGACCCGGCAAAGATAACTGCCGATACAAGAGTACATGAAGCCGGTGAACAGAGGGACGCCGCCGATACGGAAAATATTGGGCTCGGGATAAATCCATGAACCGACCGATGTTTTGAATATCTCCACCGTCGTTCCGACGACGTGATAAACCAGAATGACCTTGGCTTCTTCGAGGGTCTCCATGCGCGTTGCGAGAAGCGCAATCTGAAGACCAACGGCTGCAACGAACAGGAAATCATAGCGGGCTAACGGCATCCACGATGGATACCAAAAATGAGTCGCTAAAAGCAGACCGACCATCGCTCCGCCAAATAGGCATGCCCAGGCTTGCTTGATTCCAAACCGCAGGAATTCATAGAGCCAGATTGTCATTTGTGAGCTTGCAAGCATCGCTGCCAGCCAGCGATCGGCGTGGAGCAGTCGCACACGAAATGAGAGACGTTTTTTCGTCTGCTGAAGAACGCTCATGACGCCACTTTCACCGACTGAGGCTCTTGTCGGGTTGCCCTCATCTGAAACCTGATTTCAATCGCGATCTTGAGCAGTACCAGAATGATCAGCGGCGCGGCCGTTCCGATCGCCTGCGCGATGAACGCGCCGCCCATGATTGCGACGTGCATGATTACGATGCGCTTGTAGAACTCGCCCATGATCTCGCCGGTGTCGGCGTTGGTCAGTGGCACCTTCCCAAACACGAAGCGATTGACCGCGTCGTTGATGAAGATCGCGCCTTGTCCCACGAACAGCGCGACCAGCGGAATCCAGAGGTCCTTGCCGATCACGATCAGGCGGATGAAGTCCCGCGCGTCGTGAATGCGCCCCATCCACGGCCCTGCGAACAGTGCGTAGATGAACAGCATGTGCACCGACATGAACAATCCGGCATGCACGGTGAAGAATCCCGCCATCGCCAGCGCACCGGCGATGCTGCGGCCTGTCGCCGATCCCGGATCGCGGGCCATCGTAGCGGCCCGCGCGATGGTCCAGAAGCCGATCACCGCCGTTTCCAGGCAGTAGAGGCACAAAAGGACGAAGGTGTCCCAGCCCCAGAACATGATGCCCGCCAGCGGTACGAGATTCGAAAGAATCAGAATCGACGAGGTGAACGTGCCGCGCCGGGACGCGCCTGATGTTGTTGTGGTGGGGACGGTGGATGTCATCCGCCGATTAAATCCGATCCTGTGCCACAAACAAAGCAGCCACGCGTGGCCGGGCCAATTGCCATCGCAGCCCGGATGGGTTTGAATACAGCATGATCAGAAACGTGATCTCATCGCGCCGCCGCTGGTGGCGAGCCGTCTCGTGCAGCGGCATTTGGTAGGCTGATCCCCGCGGTCGCGTGCGAGCGCCGGTTTGCGCTCACGGCATGCTCGACCGCTTCCTCCGACTCACTGCAATCATCTCTCTCTCTTATCGATCTGTCTCATCGATTCATGGCTTCGATTTACGGGGCCTCCGGGAGTCATCATGTCTGCGATCATGCGGCATTCATTTGCCGTTCCCGTGGCGGCATTCGCCTGGCTTGGCCGTCAGGGCGCGCGGGCCATTGCGGCGCTGGTTTTCATCGGCATCGCCGTTCCGCCGCTCGGCGTTTTGCTGAAGCCTTATGTCACCGAGGCGATATTCGTTCTGCTCTGTATGTCGTTCATGCGGGTGGATGTCGCGGCGATGCGCGGCTATCTCGCGCGGCCGGCGCTGGTGATCGCTGCGACGCTGTGGAGCAGTTTCGCGGTGCCGCTGCTGTTCGGCCTCGCCGGCACGATCGGCGGCCTGGACAAGTCCGCGCCGGATCTGTTTCTCGGCCTGATGCTTCAGGCGGTGGCCTCGCCGATGATGGCCTCGCCTGCGCTGGTGGCGCTGATGGGCCTCGATTCGACGCTGGTGCTGATCACGCTCGTCACAGGGACCGCACTGGTGCCGCTTAGCGCGCCGTTATTCGCCTGGCTGTTTTTCGGAGGCGGGCTCACGCTCTCGCCGTTGGCTCTCGGGCTGAAACTGTTTGCAATCCTCTTTGGCTCGGTTCTTGTCGCCGCGGTGATCCGCCGTTTTGCCGGCGTAGAGGCCATCGCCCGCCACAAGCTGCCGATCGATGGTTTCAACATTCTGGTGCTGCTGGTGTTTGTCAGCGCGGTGATGGAGCCGGTCGCCGCGAGCGTGCGGGCGGCGCCGCTGCTCGTCGTTGGTCTCCTCGTGCTGGCCTTCGCCCTGTTTGCGGCGCTGCTGGCTGTGACCACGCTGGTGTTCCGCAGGGCCGGCCTCGCGCGTGCGCTTGCGCTGGGGCTGATGGCCTCCCAGCGCAACATGGGGCTGATGCTGGCCGCCGTGGACGGGGCGTTGCCGGGACTGACCTGGCTCTATTTCGCGCTGGCCCAGTTCCCGATTTACCTGTCACCGCAGTTACTCACGCCGCTGGTACGACGGCTGCGGGGCGCTGCCGCGCCTCCGCCGTGATCGGGGCTGGAACCGGCGGTCCCGCTGTGCCACGGGGTTGGTTTCGAGGGCATTTTCGGGCCCTGCATGCCCTGCGGTAACCCCGCCTTAACCCTGATTAGCGTTTGGTTATATGGGCTGACAGCCCTCGTTTTGACACGTTAGCAGGGGATTCAGAGCCCGGCCTCGGGACAGGCCATCCCACGCGACACGAGACCGGAACGGGGCGATCGGCAGCGTTGGCGCCTTCGCTGCGGCGGTCATTGCCTTGCAGCGGCCGCGACCAGCGCGTTAGCGCGTGAATTTAAGTGACAATCGCCTTGAGAGGATACCGATCATGAATCCAGCAGACGTAGCGCAGTCGGCCCTTCCGCTGGCCTCCGCTGACGTGTCGCTGATCTCGCTGTTCTGGCATGCGCACTTTGTCGTGAAAACGATCATGCTCGGTTTGCTGGCGTGCTCGGTATGGGTCTGGGCCATCGCCATCGATAAAATGCTGCTTTATGCGCGCACCAAGAAGGCCATGGACCGTTTCGAGCAGGCGTTCTGGTCGGGTCAATCCATCGACGAATTGTACCGCGCGCTGGCCGCCAAGCCGACGCAATCGATGGCCGCCTTGTTCGTGGCCGCGATGCGCGAGTGGAAGCGCTCGTTCGAGAGCAATTCGCGCTCCTTTGCCGGTCTCCAGATGCGGATCGACAAGGTGATGAGCGTGTCGATTGCCCGCGAGGTCGAGCGGCTGGACCGCAGGTTGCTGGTGCTGGCGACCGTCGGCTCGGCGAGCCCGTTCGTCGGCCTGTTCGGCACGGTCTGGGGCATCATGTCCAGCTTCCAGTCCATCGCGGCGTCGAAAAACACCTCCCTGGCGGTGGTCGCCCCCGGCATTGCCGAGGCGCTATTTGCCACCGCCATCGGCCTTATCGCCGCAATTCCGGCGACAATTTTCTACAATAAGTTCACCTCGGAGGTGAACCGGCAGGCCCAGCGGCTTGAAGGGTTCGCCGACGAGTTCTCGGCGATCCTGTCGCGCCAGATCGACGAGCGCGCGTGAAGGAGAACGGGTTGAACCACGGCTTGGGATATTCGTCATGGGCATGAGCCTCGGGGGCGGATCGGGCGGCGGCGGACGCCGCGGCTATCGCCGCGCCAACGTCATGGCCGAGATCAACGTCACGCCCATGGTGGACGTGATGCTGGTGCTGCTCATCATCTTCATGGTGTCCGCGCCATTGCTGACGGTCGGGGTGCCGCTCGATCTGCCGCAGACCGCGGCCAAGAGCCTCGATCAGGACAAGGAGCCGCTGACGGTTTCGGTCCAGCTCACCGGCAAGGTGTTTCTCAACAACACCGAGATCCCGATGAACGAACTGGTGCCGAAATTGACGGCAATTACCCAGGCGCGCGGCGGCATGGATGAGCGCATCTTTGTTCGCGGCGACACAAAGGTGGATTACGGTACGGTGATGCGCGTGATGGGACGCCTGTCCGCCGCAGGGTTCAAGCGCGTGGCTCTGGTGACCGAGGTCGAGCAGGGAAACTGACGTGAAGATCGACAAGACCGTCGCAGCGTCTGTCGCATTGCATGCCCTGGTGATTGGCTGGGGCATGGTGTCGTTCTCGACCAAAGCCTTCGAGTCGATGCCCGAGGATTCCGTTCCCGTCGATATCATTTCCGCCGATCAGTTCGCCAAGGCGATGCAGGGGATGAAAACCGGCAAGAAGGAAAATCCGAAGCCGATGGTCGAGAAGGTCGCCGAGGCCAAGCCGCCGGTTGACGATGCCGTCGGCAAGATTGACGACAAGAAGCCCCCGGTCGTGACCGAGGCCGCTCCGCCGCCGACACCGAAGCCCGAGGAAAAGCCGGTCGAGAAAAAGCCCGATCCGCCGAAGCCGGTCGAGAGCAAGCCGAAGGAAGAGCAGAAGCAGGCGGAGAAGAAGCCGGATCAGGCGAAAGTCGATCCGATCGCCGAAGCGCTGAAGAAGGAAGAGGCCAAGAAGCCTCCGAAGCCGCAGCAGGTCAAGGCCGCGCCGCCCCAGCCGCAAAAGCAGCCGACCGAACGCACGTTCGACCAGTCGAAGATCGCAGCCCTGCTCGACAAGCGCGATCCCTCGCGTGAGTCCATCACGGGCGCCGCGCTGAACTCGCAGGCCGCGCTTGGCACGGCGAAGGGCAGGGCTGCCGACAACTCCGCGACGTGGGGCGCCATGTTCCGCCAGCAGGTGGAGCGGTGCTGGAAGAAGCCTTATGGCGGCGTCGAAGCGCAGAAGGTCGAGGCGGTCTTCACGATCAAGCTGAAGCGGGACGGCACGCTTGAGACCATGCCGGTGCCGCTGCCGGGCGGATCGAGCCCGTATTTCCGCGTCTATCAGGAGAGCGCCCAGCGCGCGATCATCGAGTGCCAGCCGTACAATCTGCCTGCGGCCTATTTCGACGAATGGAAATTCTTCGAGCCGGCATTTACCGAGAAATTTTCCTGACACGAAAATTGGATGGCGTGAACGGCAACGGTGCCGGAATGAAATTTGGATAGGATGCGAGATTTGAACAACGAAGGTCCGGACGAGTTGCAGGCCAAGACTTTGCAGGCGAAATCAAAGATGCTGATCGCGACGCCCGAATTGAAGCTCACGCGGCGGCATATGATGACGGGAGCCGCTTCTGCGGGATTACTGCTCGCGACGCCGATGCGCCGTGCACTCGCGCAGGCGCGCGTCACGGTCACCGAAGGCAACTTTCAGCCGATCCCGATTGCGATCCCCAATTTCGTGCCCGGGACGCAGGGCGACAACGAGGTCGCAGCCGGCATCGCGCAGGTCATCACCAACAACCTGAAGCGCAGCGGATTGTTCGCGCCGATCGATCAGGCTGCCTTCATCGAGCGCGTCACGAATATCGACGTGCCGCCGCAGTTCGCGAACTGGCGTCAGATCAACGCCCAGGCGCTGGTGACGGGCCGCGCCACGCGGCAGGGCGATGGCCGCCTCAAGGCCGAATTCCGCCTTTGGGATGTGCCGCAGGCGCAGCAGCTCACCGGCCAGCAGTATTTCACATCGCCGGAGTCATGGCGCCGCATCGCGCACATCATCTCGGACCAGATCTATGAACGCCTCACCGGCGAGAAGGGCTATTTCGACAGCCGCGTGGTGTTCGTCGACGAGACCGGCCCGAAGGATCGCCGCGTCAAGCGCCTGGCGATGATGGATCAGGACGGCGCCAACGTGCGCTATCTGACGCGCGGCGCCGACCTCGTGCTGACGCCGCGCTTCTCGCCGTCCACGCAGGAAATCACCTACATGGAGTTCGGCCAGGGCGATCCGCGCGTCTATCTCTTTAACGTCGAAACCGGCCAGCGCGAGATCGTGGGCAATTTCCCCGGCATGTCGTTCTCGCCGCGGTTCTCACCTGACGGCCAGCGCATCGTGATGAGCATGCAGCAGGGCGGCAACTCCAACCTGTTCGTGATGGATCTGCGCTCCAAGTCGATGACGCGATTGACCGACACGCCGGCGATCGACACGTCACCGTCCTATGCGCCGGATGGCGGGCGGATCTGTTTCGAGTCCGATCGTGGCGGCAAGCCCCAGATCTATGTGATGGGTGCAAACGGCGGCGCGGCCCAGCGCATCTCCTTCGGCGAGGGAAGCTATTCGACGCCGGTCTGGTCGCCGCGCGGCGACTATATCGCCTTTACCAAGCAGGGCGGCGGCCAGTTCTCGATCGGCATCATGAAGCCGGACGGTTCGGGCGAACGCATCCTCACCTCCGGGTTTCACAACGAAGGACCGACTTTTGCGCCGAACGGCCGTGTCGTGATGTTCTTCCGCGAAGCGGGGGGCGGGCCGTCGCTTTACACAGTGGATATTTCCGGACGCAACGAGCAGAAGGTGCCGACACCGGGCTTTGCTTCCGACCCGGCTTGGTCGCCGCTGCTTTCGTAAACGAAGTCTTAAAATCCTGGCCCGGTTTTTTCAGCCCGTCCGCCAGGGTTCGTTATTCTGCTGAATTTATTGGCAGATTTTGTCCGTGGCTGATCGCGGCAAGACATAAGTAACGATGTTCCCTCAGAAAGACTTCATCTGCGGTGGGTAAAGCTTGAGCCGTTCAAAAGGACGTGCGCGCGCCCAAATGCAACTGCTTCATCAAAAGAAGAGCCCAGACGAAGAGACCCTGTCGCCGTCGATCTACGCGGCGCTGGTCGATTCCATGTGCCAGAATTCCTGGCCGATGTTGTTCGGGGCTATCTGTGCCGCCGCTGCGGCTTTGATGACGGCGCTCAAGACTGGCTATGCTCCGATCTGGCCGTGCGCGGTGCTGATCATCACCATCGGTATCGCGCGCGCGATCCAGATGCGCAAATACGAGAAGCGCACGACGGTTCTTTCCCCTGAACAGGCCGCCGATTTCGAGCCGCGCTACATGCTTGGCGCGATGCTCTACGCCGGAGTGCTCGGACTTTGGTGCGCGATTGTGCTGCTCGGCACCGACGATCCGATCGCCCATATGCTCTGTACGACGGTGACAATCGCCTATACCGGCGGCGGTGCTGCGCGCAATTACGGCCGCCCGCGTATCGTCCAGCTTCACATCCTGCTGTCCTGCGGGCCGATGTCCCTCGCGCTCGCGGTCCATGGCGATCTTTACCACATCGGGCTGGCGGGCCTGCTGGTGCTGTTTTTCCTCGGGTTGAAGGACATCAACCTGAGCCTGCATTCGATTTTCGTGAAGGCGCTGCTTGCCAACGAGCGCGAGGCGTCGATCGCCGCGCAGTTCGACACCGCGCTGAACAACATGCCGCACGGTCTTTGCATGTTCGATGCAAACGGCTGCCTCGCGGTGATGAACTATCGATTCCATCACATGATGGGGCTGAAGACCGATCTGATCGGCTCTGGCGCGTCCGCGGCCGAAGTCGTTGCCGCCTGTCTCAAGGCCGGCACGCTGACGGGGGCCAACGCCGATACCATCATCGCCCAGACCGCGAGACAGCAGCAGGCCGAGATCGTCACACTCTATTCCACCGGTACTGAAGAGCGGGCGCTGGCATGGACCTTCGAGCCGATGGCGGATGGCGGCACGGTCGTCCTGGTCGAAGACATTACCGCGCGCCGGAATGCCGAGGCCAAGATCGGCCATATGGCGCGGTTCGACGAACTGACGGGGCTGCCAAACCGCGTGCACTTCCGCGACGAGATTGGCCAGATGCTGAACTCGAGCCGTGCGCCTCTCTCCGCCCTGCTGTTCATCGATCTCGATCAGTTCAAGCAGGTCAACGATACTCTCGGCCATCCGAGCGGCGACAAGCTGCTTTGCGCGGTGACGGCGCGGCTGCGCCGCTTGCTGCGGCCGGAGGATTTCGTCGCGCGTTTCGGCGGCGACGAATTCGTGGTGTTCCAGCGTGGAATCCAGTCCACCGAGGACGCGGCGTCGCTTGCGCGCAGAATCGTCGATCGCCTCAGCGAGCGTTACGAGATCGACCATCATCTGGTCGAGATCGGCGCGAGCATCGGCATCGCGATGACGTCGGCCGAGACCAGCGTCGATATCCTGCTCAAGAACGCCGACATGGCGCTCTATCGCGCCAAGGCCGACGGCCGCGGCACATTCTGCTTCTTCCGCGAGGAAATGGCGCACACGGTCGAAACGCGGCGCGTGCTCGAGCTGGATCTGCGTCACGCGCTCGCGCATGAAGAGTTCGAGCTGTATTATCAGCCGCTGGTCAATCTCAAGTCGGGCCGCATCTCGACCTGCGAAGCGCTGCTGCGCTGGAATCATCCGACGCGCGGCGCCGTTTCTCCGGCCGAGATCATTCCGGTCGTGGAGGACATGGGTCTCGTCGTCGATCTGGGCCGCTGGATTCTGCGCAAGGCGTGCATGGAGTGCATGAAGTGGCCGGATCCGGTCAGCGTTGCGGTCAATTTCTCGCCGCAGCAATTCCATCAGCGCGATGTGATGACAGAAGTCCGTTATGCGCTCGAGGTCTCCGGGCTGCCGGCGCACCGGCTTGAAATTGAAATCACCGAGTCGTCGCTGCTGCGCAACACGCAGTGGACTCTCGACGTGCTGACGCAATTGCGCGAGGCCGGCGTTCGCATCTCGCTCGACGATTTCGGCACCGGCTATTCAAGCCTGAGCTATCTGCACAATTTCCCGCTTCAGAAGGTGAAGATCGATCGCTCGTTCCTTGAGGATATCGGCAGCCAGCGGCCGCTGACGCTGTTGCGCGGCGTCGCACGCCTCAGCGCCGATCTCGGCATGTCGGTTGTGGTCGAGGGCATCGAGACCAACGAGCAACTCGAGCTCATCAGTGCTGAGGGCACTGTCACCGAAGCGCAAGGCTTCCTGTTCAGCCGTCCAGTCCCGGCGGCGCGGGTGCGCGAACTGCTGAAGGCCTCGCATGGCACTGTCAGCAAGGACGTTATCCCGATCCGGCAGACTCTGCGCTGACAGCGCACAGCACTCGAACGTCATCTCCGCAACCGACATGACTGCAATGCCAATTAATCGCGCGCACAGTTAAACGGGTTAAGGTTAACTCATGCAACGCTTTGCGATTTCGTTAAGAAGGTATTAACCTCTTTTCATGTGGCGCGGTACCGTCGTATCGCTCATCGGAGCATCGAAAATGGTCTCTGCTGTCCGAACGACCGGCCGTCCGTCGGAACGGATCAGCTATCCGCTGGAAGCTGTGGACTACAGGCTTGCGGAAACGCAGGCCGAAAAAGAACAGATCTATCGTTTGCGCTATCGCGCCTATCTGCGCGAAGGGGCCATCGTACCCAATGCGCGGCAGATGGTTCAGGATCAGTACGACGATCTTCCGAACTCCTGGAATTTTGGCGTGTATCGCGATGGCGTACTGATGAGTTCGCTGCGCATCACGGTATCGTCACCGGAGACGCCGGCCTGTCCGTCGCTGGGGGTTTTCCCCGATCTGCTCGAACCCGAAATCGCCAAGGGCCGGGTGCTGATCGATCCGACACGGTTTGTTGCGGATCCCGATCGCGAAGCCCGCTCCCCCGAACTGCCGTATGTTACGCTGCGCCTTGCCTACATGGCCTGCGAGTACTTCGATGCGGACATCGGGCTGGCCAGCGTGCGGGCTGAACATCAGGCCTTCTACCGCCGGGTGTTCCTGCACAAGTCGATCAGCGAGCCGCGGGATTATCCGAGCCTCACCAAGCCGATCTGCCTGATGGCGGTCGACTATGCGGCCATGCGCGAGCGGGTCTTTGCCCGTTACCCTTATTTCCGTTCAAGCTTCTTTGAACGCCGCAAGCTGTTCGAACGCAGCCAGCCGCTTGTGGAGTCGGCGCCGGTTCTGACCCTGCCGCAGTTTCCGTTTGCCAAGGCGACCATCGCTCCGCGGTCCTGAGCCGCCGTCATCGCGTAACAACAAAAATTCCCATGAATAAGGGGCCCCAGCCGCTGGCGGGGGCCCTTTTTACTTGGCGCATTCACCGTCGCGCCATATTCATACCGCATTAACCATCGGGACCGGTTTTGCCGGATGTGGGGCATTTGAGTGTCTCCGGCAACGCCTCATCAAGGTTGACGGAACGTTCGCTTAACCAAGCCGCTGTAGACCGGACCCCTAGTCATCAGAACCAGAGCGTGGAGGCTCCGGAATGAAACATCAGATGCGTATCCTCCAGGGATTGAAGCTTGCCGCCGTTTTGGCCGTGGCGCTGTCGATGGGCGCCTGCGCCAACAAGACCGGAGTCGGCGGCGATGCCATGGCGAGCGCGGCAGTGCCGGGCAGCCAGCAGGATTTCGTGGTCAACGTCGGCGACCGCGTGTTCTTCGAAAGCGACCAGACCGAATTGTCGCCGCAGGCGATCGCGACCCTGGACAAGCAGGCGCAGTGGCTGCAGCAGTACAACCGCTATTCCTTCACGATCGAAGGTCATGCGGACGAGCGCGGCACCCGCGAGTACAACATCGCGCTCGGCGCGAAACGTGCACAGTCGGTTCGCAGCTTCCTCGCCTCGCGCGGCATCGATCCCGGCCGCATGCGGACGATCTCCTACGGCAAAGAGCGCCCGGTGGCGGTCTGTAACGACATCTCGTGCTGGTCGCAGAACCGCCGCGCTGTGACCGTGCTCAACGCCAGCTCGTAAGAGCGTTGGTCGATAGCTTCTAAAAGCGGCGCCTGCGGGCGCCGTTTTGTTTTGGAGCGGGTGCAGGTATGACCTCGAAAGCGATCGTGCTGAGGCAACGCGCCGCTGTCGGAAGCCATATTTTTGGCGTACTGAACCGTTCAATCTTGGTCGCTTTGAAAAGCGATGCCCTTACTGTTTTTCGGGTCAAAATGTCATCCAGATTTCAAATTCTCGTCTGTGCGGTGCTCGCATTCGCGCCCGCGTGGCTGCCTGTCGGCGCGGTCGCGCAGCAGGATCTCGATCCCGAAATGCGCATCGAGCGGCTGGAAAATCAGCTTCGCACGCTGACCGGCCAGAACGAGGAATTGCAGTATCGCAACCGCCAGCTCGAAGAGCAGTTGCGGGCGTTGCAGGGCGCCCAGCCGGCGCAGCCCGGTCAGGCCGCAGCGCCTCGCCCCGTCGCACCGAACGTCGTTGCCGCGCCGCAGCCTCAGCCCAATCCTGGCTACCAGCCCAATCCTGGTTACCAGCAGCCGCCCGTCGCCGGTCCGGGCCCGGCGGTGATCGCAGCACCTGTCGCCAGCAGCGGCCGCCGCGGCGATGCCTTCGATCCAAGCCAGAATCCGAATGCGCCGGGTGTGCCCCGCGCGCTGGGCGGCGGGCAGGCGCCTCTGTCCGGCGGTCAGGTCGGTGCGCCGGGCGGACGAGATGCAGGCGAGCCGCTCGATCTGTCGAATGTCGGCGGTCCGCGCGATCCTTATGGCGCGCCGGCGCAGCGTCAGGTGCCGCAGCAGGCTCCGAACACCACCGCATCGCTGACCACCTTGCCGCCGTCGGCGACACCGCGTGACGAGTTCGATCTCGGCATCGGCTACATCCAGCGCAAGGACTACGCGCTTGCCGAAGAGACGATGCGCAACTTCGCCCAGAAGTATCCGACCGACGCGCTGCTGCCGGATTCGCAGTATTGGCTCGGCGAGAGCCTGTACCAGCGGCAAAAGTACCGCGACGCTGCCGAAGCGTTTCTTGGTGTGACGACGAAGTTCGACACCTCGGCGAAAGCGCCGGACTCGCTGCTGCGTCTCGGCCAGTCGCTCGCGGCGCTGAAGGAAAAGGAAGCCGCCTGCGCCGCGTTCGGCGAAGTCACCCGCAAGTATCCCCGTGCCTCGAACGGGGTGAAGCAGGGTGTGGCCCGCGAGCAGAAGCGGGTCGGCTGCTAGTATCAATCTGTCATTGCGACGAGCGCTTGCGACGAAGCAATCCATTCTCCTTAAAGGTGGATTGCTTCGCTTCGCTCGCAATGACGGGGTGTAACGTCTATTCTGATGCCTGCAGTTCTTCCCCGTCAGGGCAAAACCGGGCTTCTGAACACTATGCCCTCCGCCGAAACGTCGCCTGTTTCAGTTCTGGACGCGAAACGCCTGTTCGCCGACTGGAAGGCCGCGCCGGCGGTGGTGCTTGCCGTCTCCGGCGGCCCGGACTCCATGGCCCTGATGTGGCTGGCCGCGCGCTGGCGGCGTGCGCTGAAAAAAGGCCCGCGTCTTCTCGCGATCACGGTCGATCACGGCCTGCGCAAGGAGGCCGCGCGCGAGGCGCGCGATGTCAAGCAGCTTGCGAGGGCGCTCGGCATTGAACATCGCACCCTTCGCTGGCGCGGCGAGAAACCCAAAACCGGATTGCCCTCGGCCGCGCGCGATGCTCGTTATCGATTGCTGCTGCGCGCTGCGTCGAGTTATGGCGCATCTCACGTTTTCACCGCGCACACCCGGGACGATCAGGCCGAGACCGTGATCATGCGGCTGTCGCGGGGCAGCGGTATCGCGGGGCTGGCGGCGATGGCGCGGCAGTCGGACCGTGGCGGCGTGGTTCTGGCGCGTCCGTTTCTGGATGTGCCGAAATCACGTCTGGTGGCGACGCTTGAAAAAGCCGGGATCGCATTCGCCGACGACCCGACCAATCACGATCCGCGCTTTACCCGCCCGCGGCTGCGTGCGCTGATGCCGGTGCTGGCGGCGGAGGGTGCCGATGCGCGGGGGCTGGCGCGGCTTGCGTCACGTCTCGCCCGCGCCAACACCGCGCTCGAAGTCATGACCGATGGCGCCGAGCGTTATCTGGCCAGCATCAACGGCGCGGTCTCCGGCGGTTTCGACCTCGCGGCCTTCGCGGCCCTGTCCGATGAAATCCGTGTGAGGCTGCTGATGCGCGCGATTGACCGCGCCGGTCATGAGGGGCCGGCGGAACTCGGCAAGGTCGAGGCGTTGTTACAGGCGATGGACAGGGCCACGGCCGGGAAGAAGCCGGGTCGGGGCGTTCAACTGAAGCAGACGCTGGCTGGAGCCCTCATCAGCATCCAGAACCAGCGTATCCACATCGGCCCGGCGCCGCGGCGCGGCCGGCGGATGGCTGGTTTGCCTTAACCACTGTTGAAACAGCCCCGCCAAACCGCCCTTATTTCACCCGGAATGGCGTTAAGATGCGTTAAATAGTCCCGAGAGGTTCCCTTGGCATCCGGGGGCACCACACCTAGATTGTAATGCAACCCGCACCGAAAACGTGTTGAAGACCCAAGGACATCAGGCCGCGATCCATGCGGTCACGAAGGAAGCCCAATGAACGCCAATCTGCGCAATTTCGCCCTCTGGGTCATTATCGTCTTGCTGCTGTTGGCATTATTCACGTTGTTCCAGAATCCGGGGCAGCGGGCCGCCTCGCAGGACATTTCGTTCTCCCAGCTTCTGACCGAGGTTGACCAGAGCCGCGTCCGCGACGTGGTCATCCAGGGGCCGGACATCAACGGCACCTTCACCAACGGTTCGACCTTCCATACCTACGCGCCGAACGACCCGACGCTGATCAAGCGCCTCTACGACGGCAAGGTGTCGATCACCGCCAAGCCGCCGGGCGACAATGTGCCGTGGTTCGTGTCGCTGCTGGTGTCATGGCTGCCGTTCATCGCGCTGATCGGCGTGTGGATATTCCTGTCGCGTCAGATGCAGGGCGGCGCCGGCAAGGCGATGGGCTTTGGCAAGTCGCGCGCGAAGATGCTGACCGAGGCTCATGGCCGCGTGACGTTTGAGGATGTCGCGGGCGTCGATGAAGCCAAGCAGGATCTGCAGGAGATCGTCGAGTTTCTGCGCGACCCGGGCAAGTTCCAGCGCCTCGGCGGACGTATTCCACGCGGCGTGCTGCTGGTCGGCCCTCCGGGTACCGGCAAGACGCTGATCGCGCGTGCGGTCGCCGGCGAAGCCAATGTGCCGTTCTTCACGATCTCGGGTTCTGACTTCGTCGAAATGTTCGTCGGCGTCGGCGCAAGCCGCGTGCGCGACATGTTCGAGCAGGCCAAGAAGAACGCGCCGTGCATCATCTTCATCGACGAAATCGACGCGGTCGGCCGTCATCGCGGCGCCGGCCTTGGCGGCGGCAATGACGAACGCGAGCAGACCCTCAACCAGTTGCTGGTCGAGATGGACGGCTTCGAGGCGAATGAGGGCGTGATCCTCATTGCTGCGACCAACCGTCCGGACGTGCTCGATCCCGCGCTGCTGCGTCCCGGCCGTTTCGACCGTCAGGTCGTGGTGCCGAATCCGGACGTTGTCGGTCGCGAGCAGATCCTCAAGGTCCATGTCCGCAAGGTGCCGCTGGCGCCGGACATCAATCTCAAGACCATCGCACGCGGCACCCCGGGCTTCTCCGGCGCCGACTTGATGAACCTCGTCAACGAGGCCGCACTGACCGCCGCACGCCGTAACAAGCGCATGGTGACCCAGGCCGAGTTCGAAGAGGCCAAAGACAAGGTGATGATGGGCGCGGAGCGGAAGTCGCTGGTCATGACCGAGGAAGAGAAGCTGCTGACGGCCTATCACGAGGGCGGTCATGCCATCGTCGGCCTCAACGTCGTCGCGACCGATCCGATCCACAAGGCGACCATCATTCCGCGCGGCCGTGCGCTGGGCATGGTCATGCAACTGCCTGAGCGCGACAAGCTGTCGATGTCGCTCGAGCAGATGACCTCGCGTCTTGCCATCATGATGGGTGGACGCGTGGCGGAAGAACTGATCTTCGGCAAGGAGAAGGTCACCTCCGGTGCATCGTCCGACATCGAGCAGGCCACGCGGCTTGCCCGCATGATGGTCACGCGCTGGGGTCTGTCGGAGGAACTCGGCACGGTGTCCTACGGCGAGAACCAGGACGAGGTATTCCTCGGCATGTCGGTGTCACGCACGCAGAACGCCTCCGAGGCAACCGTGCAGAAGATCGACAAGGAAATCCGCCGCTTCGTCGAAGAGGGCTACAAGGAAGCGACGCGCATTCTCACCGAGAAGCGCGCCGACCTCGAAACCCTGGCGAAGGGCCTGCTCGAGTTCGAGACTCTGTCGGGCGACGAAATCACCGATCTGTTGGCCGGCAAGAAGCCGAACCGCGAATCGGTGCTGGAGCCGACCGGCCCGCGCACCTCGGCGGTGCCGCCCGCCGGCAAGCCGCGTCCGCGTCCGGATGCCGGTCTCGAGCCGCAGCCGCAGGCGTAGGCGCCCGCCATATCGAATTGAAAAGGCCGGTCTTTGGACCGGCCTTTTTGTTTGCACGTAGATGATCTGTTGGAAACGAGGGGCAGGCCCGCACGCGCATGGCTTGACCCGTATTCACATCCGCCGCACGCAAGAGCGCGTTCACGCAGATGCAAAGATGACTACGCCTGCTACATCCCACCCGGATCATTTCCACGCGCCGGCCTACTGGTCGCGCAAAGGCATCGCGCCGGGAATCTATGCCATTTCGCCGATGCTGCCCGGCACGCTGGCCTTCGGCATGGCGTTCGGCGCGCTCTGCGCGCAGAAGAATTTCACCCTCACCGAAGTGCAGGTGATGATGGCTTTCGTTTACGGCGGGCTGTCGCAGTTCGTCGCGGTCTCATCCTGGCCCGATACGCTGACGGTGTCTTCGATCGCGACGCTGACGCTGCTGACGGCGACCGTGAACATCCGTTTCTCGCTGATGAGCGCCAGCCTGCGCCCATGGTTCGGCACGCTGCCGTGGTGGCAGTCGTATCCCTCGATGCTGCTGGTGACCGACGGCGGCTGGCTCGCCGCCACGCGCTACCGCAATCATGGCGGCGCCGATGCATCGTTCTTCGTCGGCGGGGGCATCGTGCTGTACGTCCTGTGGTTCGCGTCGTCGCTGCCGGGCTATCTGCTCGCCGGGCAATTGAGCGATCCGAAGAAGTACGGCGTCGATCTGGTGGTGCCGGCGTTCTATGCGGCGATGCTGGTGCCGGCCTGGAAAGGCCCGCGCCGGGCGATCCCGTGGGCCGTGGCGGGTGCTGTGGCGCTCAGCGTTCACTGGCTGGTGCCGGGCTGGTGGTTCATCATTGCCGGCGCGCTGTCCGGTGCGATCAGCGCCGGGTTGATGGAGGATCCGCCAGTTGAGGCCGCAGGGCCCACAGGTGCGGCATGAGCGAGTTCATGCGCTCCGATGTGATGATCGCCTTCGCGGTGATGACGGCGGTGACGGTCGCTTCGCGTCTCGGTGGCTACTGGCTGATGGGCTACGTCACCATCACCCCGCGCGTGCGGCGGATGCTGGATGCGCTGCCGGGTTCGATCATCGTTGCCGCGTCCCTTCCGGTTGCCGTCAATGGCGGCGCCGTCGTGCTGTTCGCCATCGGTGCGGCGATCGCGATCACCATTATCCGGCGCAATGAGTTCGTCGCCGTCATCACCGGCATGGCCGTGGCGGCACTGGCGCGCGCGCTCGGATTCAGCGGCTGATTTCGGAAAAAGCCGGGCCGGATTTCGCAGGCAATCGCACCGAAACCGAAGTATCTTTTTGCTGCACTGCGAATTTGAATCGCGACTCATCGAAATGCTTGTCTCCGCTTTTGAACTGGTGTTCACTTCTTTTTGGGAGACGAACGCCATCAATGGTTTACAGGCGAACTCATCAGGTCGTTAAACGCCTTGCGGCACGCCGCAACGCCATCCTTGCGGCAGCCCGCGATGCGGCTGCTGAAGGCGGAATGGCTGCGGTTCAGATCGCGCCTGTCGCTACCCGGGCCAATGTCGCCGCGGGCACGGTCTATCGCTACTTTCCCTCGAAAGCCGACCTGATCTCCGAACTGATCGCGGATGTTTCGCGGGCGGAGCTCACCGCGATTCGGCGCGCCGCCGATGCCGCACCCGGGCCGTCGTCGGCGCTTGCTGCGGCTGTCACCACCATCGCCGTGCATGTCGTGTCGAATCGCAAGCTCGCCTGGGGCATTCTCGCCGAGCCGGTCGATGTCGATGTCACCGAATCCCGCATCGCCAGCCGCCGCGAGATCGCCGCCGAATTGGAAACGCGCATCGAGGCTGCGGTCCGGGCAGGGCACCTTCCGGCGCAGGACATTTCGCTGGCCGCGACGGCCCTGATCGGGGCGCTCCACGAATCGCTGGTGGGCCCGCTGGCGCCTGACGATATCGACGATCCGGTGAAGCTGCGCGACTCGGTGCAGGCGATCACGCTGTTCGCGCTGCGGGCTGTCGGTGTGCTCGATGCCCGCGCCCGCGGCCTCGTGGTGCAGGCGGTGATGCCGGTGATGCCTGTGCGGCGGGAGCTGGGTGCTCTGGTCGGATAGACGCCGCCCGGTCCATCCTCACGTTCTTTCGAACCCGAATGTCTCCAGGCATGTGAAATGCGGCGAACTCAGATTCGCTATTCCGGTTTGGAACTGTTCAAATAGTGCAAGACATGCTGATATATCAGAACAGCAAGGCGTGATACGACGCGCCGTTTTTTGGAGTGCGCGTATGTCCATCATGATGCCTGAAGCCGATCAGGCAGTGCTCGCCCGCCGTGACGAGATCGTCGCGGCCCTGCAAAAGATCGTGCCGGGTGAAGGCGTGATTTCGAGCGCACGGGAAATGCAGCCTTATGAGTCCGATGCGCTGACGGCCTATCGCCAGCCGCCGATGGTCGTGGTGTTGCCCGATACCACCGAGCAGGTCTCGCAGGTCCTGAAATACTGCCATGACAACGGCATCAAGGTCGTGCCGCGCGGTTCGGGGACGTCGCTGTCCGGCGGCTCGCTGCCGCTGGCGGACGGCGTGCTGCTCGGGCTCGGCAAGTTCAAGCGGGTGCGCGAGATCGATTTCGAGAACCGCGTGGCGGTGGTCGAGCCGGGCGTGACCAATCTCGCCATCAGCCAGGCCGTCGCGCACGAGGGATTTTACTATGCGCCCGACCCGTCGTCGCAGATCGCCTGCTCGATCGGCGGCAACATCGCGGAAAACTCCGGCGGCGTTCACAGCCTGAAATACGGCATGACCACCAACAACGTGCTCGGCTGCGAATTCGTGCTGATCACCGGCGAAATCCTGCGGATCGGCGGCAAGGCGCCGGAAACCGACGGCTACGACGTGATGGGAGTTATCACGGGCTCTGAAGGCCTGCTCGGCGTCGTCACCGAAGTCACGGTGCGCATCCTGCAAAAGCCGGAGACCGCGCGGGCGCTGATGGTCGGCTTCGCGGAGATCGAGGCCGCCGGGCAATGTGTCGCCAACATCATCGGCGCGGGAATCATACCGGGCGGCATGGAAATGATGGACAAGAACGCCATCGTCGCCGCGGAAGCCTTCGTGCACGCGGGCTATCCCCTCGATGTCGAGGCGCTCCTGATCATCGAACTCGACGGGCCGAAAGCTGAGGTGGATGAACTGATCGAGCGTGTGGAAAAGATCGCGCGCGGATGCGGGTCGACCACCTTGCAGATATCGAATTCCGAGCAGGAACGGCTGCTGTTCTGGTCCGGGCGCAAGGCGGCGTTTCCGGCGGTCGGGCGGTTGTCGCCGGATTATCTGTGCATGGACGGCACAATCCCGCGCGGCAAGCTGCCGGAAGCACTGGCCGGCATTCGCGACCTGTCCGAAAAATACGGACTGCGCGTCGCCAACGTGTTCCATGCCGGCGACGGCAACCTGCATCCGCTCATTCTCTACGATGCCAATATCGCCGAGGAGATGGACAAGGCGGAAGCCTTCGGCGCCGACATCCTGCGGCTTTGCGTCAAGCTCGGCGGCGTGCTGACCGGCGAACACGGTGTCGGTGTCGAGAAGCGCGACCTGATGCCCGAGATGTTCAGCGATATCGATCTGGCGCAGCAGCAGCGGCTCAAATGTGCGTTCGATACCCAGGGGCTGCTCAACCCCGGCAAGGTGTTTCCGACCCTGCATCGGTGCGCCGAACTCGGGCGTGTTCACGTCCATGGCGGCAAGCTCGCCTTCCCCGATATTCCGCGATTTTAAACCGATGACCCGGGATCGAGAGAACCGCTCGCCGGGTCAGCTTCGCATGCAAACGAGACAGGACAGGGCGTGGATACGTTGAAGGTACGCGATGCCGGTGATGTGGAGGAGGCGGTGCGCGATGCGCTCGCCGCCGAGCAGCCGCTTGAGATCGTCGGGCACGGCAGCAAGCGTGCCATTGGACTGCCGATGGCCACCAATGCGGTGCTCGATCTGTCCGCACTGAATGCGGTGACGTCCTACGAGCCGAATGAACTGATCGTCACCGTGCAGGCCGGGGCACCGATGGCCGATCTGCTGTCGCTGATCGATTCCAAGAACCAGCAATTCGCATTCGACCCGATGGATACCTCGGTGCTGCTGGGTACGCCGCGCGGGGCAGGGACGGTCGGCGGCATGATCGCGGCCGGACTTGCGGGCCCCCGCCGCATCAAGGCCGGCGGCGTGCGCGACCATCTGCTCGGCGCAAACGCGGTCTCGGGCTTCGGGGATTCGTTCAAGACCGGCGGCAAGGTGGTGAAGAACGTCACCGGCTATGATCTCTGCAAGCTGCTCGCGGGATCGTGGGGCACCCTCTCGGTGATGACCGAGGTGACGCTCAAGGTGATGCCGAAAGCAGAAACCGAGCGGACTCTGGTGCTGCGCGGCCTCGACGACGCCGTAGCGAACCGGGCCATGACCGCAGCGCTCGGATCGCCCTATGACGTGTCCGGTGTGGCGCACCTTCCGTTGTCTGTTTTCCGGGATACGGGGGGCGGGCTCGCCGGTCTTGGATCATCACAGCAGGCGGTGACGCTGATCCGTCTCGAAGGCATCGGGGCGTCAGTGCCTCATCGCGCGGGCTCGGTGAGCAAGGCGCTCGCGTCGTTCGGGACCGCCGAGATGATCGAGGACGACGCTTCCGCGGCGGTCTGGGCATCGCTCCGCGACGTCGCGCCTTTCGCGGCATCGGGATCGCTGGGCGCGTGGCCGGTCTGGCGCATCGTCTGTCCGCCGGCTTCCGGCGGCGCATTCGGTCAGGCGCTGGCGCGCGAGACCGGCGGCGACGTGATCTACGACTGGGGCGGCGGGCTGATCTGGGCGGCGCTGCCGCCTGCGGCCGATGCCCATGCGGCGCTGCTTCGGCAGCGGCTGAAGCCGGTCGGCGGCCACGCCACGCTCATTCGCGCGACCGACGAGGTCCGCAATACGGTCGATGTCTTTCATCCGCAGGACGCCGGCGTCGCTGCGCTCGGCCGCCGCGTCAAGACGAGCTTCGATCCGAAAAACATTCTCAATCGCGGCCGGATGGTGCGCACATGATCCGGAACGGCAACCCATGAAGACCGAATTTTCCCTCGCCCAACTCGCCGATCCCGACATCCGGGAAGCAGACAAGATCCTGCGTGCCTGTGTCCATTGCGGATTCTGCACCGCGACCTGTCCGACCTACGTCCTGCTGGGCGACGAACTCGATAGCCCGCGCGGCCGGATCTACCTGATCAAGGACATGCTGGAGAACGACCGCAAGCCGACGCAGGAGGTGGTCAAGCACATCGATCGCTGCCTGTCGTGCCTCGCCTGCATGACCACCTGCCCCTCGGGGGTGAACTACATGCACCTCGTCGATCAGGCGCGGGTCAAGGTCGAGGAAGAGTATGCGCGGCCGCTGCCGGAGCGGTTTCTGCGCGGCGTCCTCGCTTATGTTCTTCCTCGCCCCGGCCTGTTCCGGGTCAGCATGATTGCGGCCCGCATCGCACGGCCGTTCGCAGCCTTGCTGCCGGCCTCGCCTGCGGGCCGGACCACGCCGACGTTCTTCGGCCGTCTTCGCGCCATGCTCGCGCTTGCTCCGGCACGCCTGCCTGCGGCCGGGCCATCCGGTGGCACGGTCTTCCCCGCCGAGGGTCAAAGGCGCGGCCGCGTTGCGCTGCTGCAGGGCTGTGCCCAGCAGGTTCTGTCTCCCGGCATCAACCAGGCGGCGACCCGGATGCTGACCCGCCAGGGCATCGAGGTGGTGCTGGTGGCCGATGAGCAGTGCTGCGGCTCTCTCACTCATCACATGGGCCACGATGGCGATGCGCTGAAACGCGCACGCGCGAACATCGAGGTGTGGACACATGAGATCGACAGGAACGGTCTCGACGCCATCCTCGTGACCACGTCGGGATGCGGCACGACCATCAAGGACTATGGCTACATGCTGCGAGAAGACCGCGTGTTTGCAGCAAAAGCCGCACGTATTTCAGCCCTTGCGAAGGACATCACCGAGTACCTTGCAGGTCTCGACATCGCGTGGCCGCAAGGCAAAAACGATCTCGTCGTCGCGTATCACTCCGCATGTTCGTTGCAGCACGGACAGAAAATCACGCAGCTTCCGAAAGAATTGCTTTCCAAGAGCGGATTCGTGGTGAAAGATGTGCCGGAGAGTCATCTGTGTTGCGGTTCGGCGGGAACGTACAACATCCTCCAGCCCGACATTGCGAAGCGACTGCGCGAACGAAAGATCGCCAACATCGCATCGACGAAGCCGGACGTTGTCTCTGCCGGCAACATCGGCTGCATGGTGCAGATCGGCTCTGTGGAAAGTACCGATGGAACGTCAGTCCCTGTGGTGCATACGATTGAGCTGCTCGACTGGGCGACAGGCGGTCCTCGACCGGATTTATTGACGAGATCAATGAAGGGCCCCCGCGTTGGGAGTGCCTGAACGCCGGCTGAGATGCGGCCGGCGGAAACAGGAGGACCACAATGGCTAAAGGTAAGAAGAAGAAATCCAAGGGTAAGAAAGCTAAAAAGCTGATGGCGGCCAAGAAGACCGCCAAGAAGGCTGCAAAGAAATCGGCAAAGAAGGCCGCGAAGAAATCCGCCAGGAAGTCGGCGAAGAAAGCCGTGAAGAAGTCCGCCAAGAAGGCGGCCAAAAAATCCGCAAAGAAATCCGCCAAGAAGTCGGCGAAAAAATCCTCCGCCAAAAAGGCCGCTGCGCCGAAGAAGGCCGCTCCTAAGAAGGCTGCGAAGAAGCGCGCTCCGAAGCCCGCTGCTGCTCCGGCCGCCGAGCCGGCTCCGGCGTCCGAATCGAGCTGGTCCAGCCCGGCTCCGGCTTCGACCCCCAGCTGGTCATCGGGCTTCGGCTCCGGCAGCGACGACAGCAACAACTGAGATCAGGGCCCGCTTCGGCGGGTTTGCTGGTGCCTTTCGGAAAAGCCGCAGCGGTTTCGCTGCGGCTTTTTTCGTGCGCTCGGGGGCGCGAATCGGAGCCGGGTCCAGAAGGGCCCTGTGGGGATATCGAGGGAGAACCGGCCGGAAATGCCGGGAACTCTCGGCTGGATGGGCGAATTCGGGCTGAAATTTGTTGTCGGAATGCAACACTGCGGCAGAACATCATTCTGAAGCCCTGAAACGCCTAAAAAGGCGGCAGTTGCTTGGGTTTTTTGCTTCACGCAAATGGCATTGCCCATCACATTGATGCCACGAAACGAATTCGCGCAGTCGATTAACGCTTGTCTCTCGGACCTTCGGCAATCGGACTGAATTGTAAACGATGATGGGGATCGTCATGAAGAAAGTAAGTTTGTCGATCGCAGCAGTTACGGTCGCTGCGATGGGTCTGGGTTCGGCGTCGGCGGCCGATCTGGGCAAGGTCTACAAGAAGGCGCCGCCGGTTGAGGTCGTGTCACCCTGGGACGTCGCCTTCGGCGCAGCGGTCATGAGCAACTACGTGTTCCGCGGTATCACCCAGTCGAACAAGAACGCTTCGGTCGCCGCCTACTTCGAGCCGCGCTACAACATCAACCCGAACCTGCAGCTTTACGCCGGTGTCGCCGGTGAGAGCATTTCCTTCACCAACCGCGCTGCCGCCGAAATCGACGTGTACGGCGGTATCCGCCCGACCTTCGGCGCGTTTGCCTTCGACTTCGGTGTCTGGGGCTACCTGTATCCAGGCGGCCAGTGCACCGAGAGCTTCGGTGGTCCAGGCGGTGCGGCTGTTTGCCCTCCCGGCTCAAACGTCGTTACGCCAAGCTTCAACGGTATGAAGAAGGACGTCAGCTTCTACGAAGTCTACGGCAAGGTGAACTACACCTTTAACGACTACTTCGCGATGGGCGGCAACGTCTACTACACCCCGAGCTTCCTGAATTCGGGTGCAGACGGCACCTACGCCTCGATCACCGCCAAGCTCACCGCGCCGAGCACCCTGTTCGGCACCACGGGCATCGGCGCCTATGTGTCGGGTGAATTCGGCCGCCAGTGGCTCGGTACTTCTGACGCGTTCTACGGCACCAACGTGGTTGCCCCCGGCTTCGCCGGTCCGTTCCCGAACGGCATCAAGTACGATGACTACAACACCTGGAACGTCGGCATCGGCTTCACCTACAAGGTGTTCACCCTCGACCTCCGCTACTCGGGCACCGACCTGTCGAAGGCTGGCTGTAACGCTTTCACCAGCGACTACACCGCCCAGCAGACCGGTTCGTTCAGCGCGATCAACCCGGGTGGTTTCGGCTCCAAGTGGTGCGGCGATCAGTTCATTGCCAAGCTCTCGGCTGACGTGACCCTTGGCGCCCTGAAGTAATTGGCGCTCTGAAGTAATCTCCTTCATCTGAAGGACCTAAGGGCGGCAGAGAAATCTGCCGCCCTTTTCTTTTTGTTCGGTGATGAGCAGGTGGGTCGTGAGCAGGAGTTGGCGAGACAGATCGTCCGGATTTCTCAATGAAGCGGGACAGCGCAGACTGCGAGCTGGAGTTATCGCGGGCCTCGGCTCCGCGCTGGCGATCGGCGTCATGGAATTCCTGTCGGCCAGGCTGAGTTATCCGCTGGCCGTCATCCCGTTCGCGACGTCGATCGTGCTTGTGATCGGTTCACCGGATGCTGTGCCGGCGCAGCCCCGCGCATTGATCGGAGGTCATCTGGTGGCGACCCTGGTCGGGCTGATGGTGGTGCATGCGATGGGTCCCCAGCCATGGGCGGCAGCCCTTGCGGTCGGTCTCGCTGTCCTGGCGATGTTCCTCACCGGCACGTTTCATCCGCCGGCCGGGATCAATCCGCTGCTTGTGGTGTCGCTCAATTTGCCGTGGACATTCATCGTTGCCCCTGTTCTCGCCGGAGCATTGCTGCTCGCGGCGTTCGCATGCGTCTGGCATCGCTGGGTCCGGCGCCAGCAGTGGCCGGAGCGTTGGTTCTAAACGGTCGCGACCCGCTCGCCTTCGCCGAGCGTGAACTGCTGCCCGGAACGGACCAGTGACACCTCGCGCTGGTGGAAAGCCTCGAGGGTCTTGCGATGCCCGATCGATATGATCGTGGTTTGCGGCAGCTTTTCCACGATCAGCCGATAGAGCTGCTCTTCGGACGGCTCATCCAGCGACGCCGTGGCTTCATCGAGGAACAGATATTGCGGCATGTGCAGAAGCGCGCGTGCGATGCCGAGCCGCTGCTGTTCGCCGAGCGACAGCGTCCTGTTCCAGTGTCCTTCCTCGTCAAGCCGCGTGGCGAGATCAGGAAGCCCGACGAGTTTCAGAACATCGGCCAGTTGTGCCGTGCTGTAGGTATTGTCCCGGGAGGGATAGGTGATCGCCGACGCCAGCGAGCCGACCGGGAAATAAGGCCGCTGCGGCAGCATCATCAGTGACGCGCCCTTCGGGATCGAGATCGCGCCCTTGCCGAACGGCCAGATCCCCGCGATGGCGCGGAACAGCGTCGATTTTCCCGAGCCGGAGGGGCCGGTGACCAGCGTGCGCTCACCGCTTTTCAGCCTGAAGCCGGAGGTCTGCACCAGCGGCTTGCCGTTCGGCAAAGTGAGCAGCAGGTGGTCGAGGGCAATGACGTCCGCGCCCTGTGTGGCGACAGGCTGAATCGAGTTGGGGCTCACCGCAAGTGCCTTCGCTGCGTCGATCCCGGCCTCGAAGCCATTGAGACGGGCGACCACGGCCTGCCACTCAGCCAGCGAACGATAGGTCGAAATGAAGAACGACAACGCGCCCTGCACACTGCCGAAGGCGGATGCGGTCTGCATCATGCCGCCGAGCTGCATCTTGCCCGCAAAATATGCCGGCGCGACCAGGATGTAAGGAAAGATCACCGAGGCCTGAGAATAGCTCGCGGTGAATGCCGTCACCTTCTTGGTGCGGCTCATGATCCCAAGCCAGTTCTCGACCACCGAGCCGAACCGCGTCAGCAGGCGCTGGCGTTCGGCGGCATCGCCATCGAGCAGGGCGATCTGTTCGGAATTCTCGCGGACGCGCACGAGGTTGAAGCGGAAATCCGCCTCGTATTTCTGCTGCCTGAAATCCAGTCCGACCAGCGGCCAGCCGATCAGGTGGGTCAGCCACGTGCCGAGGGCAGCGTAGATCAGTGCGCCCCAGACCATGTAGCCCGGAATGTCGATGTCCCTGCCGAACAGGTGCAGCGGCGCTGCGCTCGACAAGGTCCATAGGATGACCACGAACGACGCCAGCGTGACGACCGAGTTCAACAGGCCGATGCCGATGTTCAAAGTGCGGTCGACGAACAGCTTGACGTCATCGGTAAGGCGCTGGTCGGGGTTGTCGGCGGCGTCGCCCTGAAGCTGCATCCGGTAATGGTTGGCGTCGCTGAGCCATTCGCCCAGGTAGCGTTCGGTCATCCATTTGCGCCAGCGGATCTGCAGCCACTGATTGAGGTAGAGCTGGTACACCGCGATAATGATGAAGATCGTGACGATCACCGTGAAGTAGATGATCTCGGAGACGAAGCTGTCCCAGTTGCGCTCCTGGAGCGCGTTGTAGAAACGGTTGTTCCACGAGTTCAGCAGGACGTTGATGCCGACGGTCGCGAGTTCGATCACGATCACCGCGGTCAGCAGGGCGATGCCCGCCCATTTGTCGTCGGAGCGGAAGTAGGGTGCCGCAATCCGCCACACCGTCTTGAGGGTCGAGCCGATCCCATTCACAGATTTTTTCTCCTGAGGTGGGCGGCAAGGCCCTGAAAGGTATTGGGAATTTTCAAATACTAGACGAAAGTCGCAAAATCCCCTTCCTGCGACATCTTGTCCATTGTGCGGCAATCACTCTAGCATGCCGCGGACGGCGAAAGGGCTGGGGAGCCCGTTTCATTTGGCATTGTGAGCGTTTTGGGGCCTCGGCCCGCGCTCACGGTTTTCATCACATGGTTGTGCTCTCCGGCATGCAGACGCGTTGACCAACCACGCTCTGGTCAGGCGTCGCCAACAATAACGTGGGGGAGGAAACTGTAATGTGGAATCAAATCTATAATCCGCTGGGGAATGCCGCGCTGTCGACGATCGCGGCCGCCATCCCCGTTGTCACGCTTCTGGTGCTGATCGCCAGCGGCAAGGTCAAGGCGCATATCGCTGCGATCATCGCGCTGATCGTCGCCAACATCATCACGATTGTCATTTTCACCATGCCGGCCGGGATGTCGATCCGTGCGTCATTGCTCGGCGTCGTCGTCGGATTCTTCCCGATCGGCTGGATCGTACTCAACGTCATCTTTCTCTACCGGATCACGGTCGAGACCGGTCGTTTCGAACTGTTGCAGCGGGCAATCGGCGGCGTCACCACCGACCGGCGCATTCAGTTGCTGCTGATCGCTTTCTCGTTCGGCGCCTTCTTTGAAGGCGCATCCGGCTTCGGCACACCGGTGGCGATCACCGGCGCGGTCCTGATCGGTCTCGGCTTCTCGCCGCTGGCCGCTTCGGGTCTGTCCCTGATCGCCAACACCGCGCCGGTCGCTTACGGCGCGCTCGGCACACCGATCCAGGGCCTCGCGTCGGTGACTGGCTTCGATCCCTATGTCCTCGGTGCGATGGTCGGACGGCAGTTGCCGTTCTTCTCGCTGCTGGTGCCGTTCTGGGTGATCTGGGCCTTCGCCGGATGGCGCGGCATGATGCAGGTGTGGCCGGCCATTCTGGTCACCGCGGTCTCGTTCGCGATCCCGCAGTTCGTGATCTCGAACTACATCAATCCATGGATCGTCGATATCGGCGCGTCGCTGATCTCGATGGGCGCGCTGATCCTGTTCCTGAAGGTCTGGCAGCCGAAGGTGCTGTGGACGTCGCCGGCACTTCGCGGCAACGACGATTCGGCCGCGACCATGGCGCCGACCAAGCCGCTGGATACCACGCCGCTGACGCAGTCCCAGCTCTGGAGTGCGATGCTGCCGTGGATCATCGTCTGCATCGTGATGCTGATCTGGGGCAACGGGGCGTTCAAAACCTGGGCGAACTCGATCTTCACCTGGAACTATCCCGTTCCCGATCTGCACAACATGATCAACAAGGTGCCGCCGGTGGCCGCGAAGCCGACGCCGGAAGGTGCCGTGTTCTCGTTCACCTATCTGTCGTTCACCGGAACGGGCATGCTGATTGCGGCGATCATCTCCGGCATCCTGATGGGCTTCTCACCCGCCAAGCTGATCGGCGAATATGGCCGTACCATCAAGGTCTGCGCGATCTCGCTGATCACGATCTCGGCGATGCTGGCGATCGGCACGTTGACGCGCCTGTCTGGCGTTGATGCGACGCTCGGTCTGGCGTTCGCTGCGACCGGCGTGCTGTATCCGTTCTTCGGTACATTGCTGGGCTGGTTGGGTGTGGCGCTGACCGGCTCCGACACCGCCTCGAACGTGCTGTTCGGCAACCTGCAGAAGATCACATCGGAACAGCTCGGCCTGTCGCCGATCCTGATGGCTGCGGCGAACTCCTCCGGCGGCGTGATGGGCAAGATGATCGACGCCCAGTCCATCGTGGTGGCTTCCACCGCGACCAACTGGTACGGCCACGAAGGATCGATCCTGCGTTACGTGTTCTGGCACTCGATCGTGCTGGCGTGTCTCGTTGGCGTCCTCGTGACCTTGCAGGCCTACGTCTATCCGTTCACGGCGATGGTATTGAAGTAAACCATCGCTGCCGTAACGCGCGAAAGCATCCCCGCGGCGCAAGCCGCGGGGATTTTCTTTGGCTTTTCCGCCCGCGTTCTGCGCGTCAATTTGAGCAGCGCGCACACTGGAAAAAGCAGTCCTGAACGTCTAGAACCGCGCGCGGTTTGAAACTCGTGAGGTCATCCATGACGGTTCTGCGACACGCTCTCGCCGGTCTTGCTTTTGCCATCGGCGTCATCGGTCAGGCTCATGCGGCGAGCGAGTTTCCGTTCGGAGCAGAAATGACTCTCGAGGCGCGTCCGCAGCCGGGATCGAAGAAAATTCCGACGCTTGAGATCGGCGACAACGGCGAGGCGCAGCTCGATCTGTGGTGCAAATCCGGCAAGGGCCAGTTCTCGGTGGCGAACGACACCGTCATCTTCGTGCCGGGGACGATGGAAGATCGCGGCTGCACGCCGGAGCGTGCGCAGCTTGATGACGCGTTATTGAATGCGCTGGGTGCCGCCGCCACGTGGAAACGGCAGGGCGATTTCGTCTCGTTCATCGGAGCCGCGACACTGCGATTCCGTATCAGCACGAACTGAGCGCGCTCTAGCGCTCGCGCAGGATCATGTCGGCGCAGGCGCCGGCCGACTGGATAACGCCGGTATAGCCGCCAAATCCAGCATAGGCCGAGGCCAGGTACAGTCCCGGCACCGGCGTCGCGGGTGTTTGCCGCAAGGCGCTAGACAGCGAGCGCGGCGTCACCGGGGCGAATCCATAGACGGCGCCCTGCGGCGCGCCGAGATACTGCTGCACCGACAGTGCAGTGTTGAACGTCGACGCGATGGTCGCTTGCGTCAGTCCGGGATAGTGCTCCTCGAGATAGGCCACGATCGCATCCCGCCAGCGCGCGCGCTTGGCGCGGTAGCTGTCCTGATCGCCGCCGGTCCAGTTCGACAGCCGGTCGGGGCCGACGATGGACAGAACGTAGGGCGGCGCCGGCACGCCTGACTCGATCGCGGCGTAGTCGACGATGGCGAGCGGCGGCATCCGTTCAAGAGGCTCGTCCGCCATCAGCGCGGTCGCCTGCGCATAATCGTTCAGGCTGGTCATCCAGCCGGGCAGCAACTGGGTCGAATAGCTGCTGACACCGACCTCGCGCGGCGGCTTTGACAGGCCGAGCGTGAGCATGAACAGCGAGATCGAACGCTGGCGATCGCCATAGGCTGCGGTGAGCTTCGCGCCGCTGGCTTCGGGCAGCAATCCGGCCAGCGTTTCGGGCGCAGCGTTGCCGACGACACGTGTGGTCTCCACGGTCTGCGGATCGCTGCCGTCCCTGGCTGTGTGGGTGACGCTCACGATACGGCCATGGGCATCGGCACCGATGCTGCTGGCGGTCCGCCGCAGGATCGCATCACTGCCCGCCGCCTTGATGGCGCGCGCCAGCGCGCTGGAGAGGCGCTGCGATCCACCCTGCACATAGCGCCCGCCGCTGAGCAGGTAGCTGCCCTGTGCGGCGGCGAAGAACAACCACCAGGTCGTGGCCGGATCGTCGTGGTAGTAGGACAGGTTGGCGGCGACCGCCGCCTTGACCGCTTCGTTGGCTCCGAAGACGCGGTCAAGTTTCTGCGACAGTGACAGATTCCAGTCCCGGATCGAGGGCAGCAGGTTTCGCAATGCGCCGAATGTCTGCGATGGCGATTTGAATGCGCCGGCACCGCGCGACAGCATGCTCGCTGCGGATGCGATCTGCTCCATTTCGCCGAGCAGGCGGTCGATGCTGCCCTGGGCCTCGGGAAACCGCTCGACCAATGCACGCCGGGCGGCATCGAAATTGTCGGGCAGGGTCAGCGGCGCACCGACCGGTCCGCCGCGCGCCTCATAGAACGTGCCTGATGGAATCCATGTCACGGCGTCGAGCACGCCTGCGCGCGTCAATGGATCGTGCTTGGGGTCGCGCGGATCGTGCGGATCGCTGGTCTCGTGCAATGAGCCTTCGACAAACAGGTCGCCGACCTTGTAGCTGGAGGCAGCGCCGCCGACGGAATTGCTGCGCTCGATCACGAGCACCTTGCGGCCTGCGCGCGCAAGGATCGCGCCGGTGGTCAGGCCGCCGAGGCCTGCGCCAATGATGACGGCGTCGTAGCGCGCCATGCGCTATCGAATCCTGTGACCGGCGGGACTGCGGGCTATTTCCATGATGCCTTGTCGGTGTCCCAGCGCTGGCCCTTCAGTTCGGCCGCGATGGCTTTGATCATTCCATCGTCGTCGTTGAATGTGCTTTCTTCCTCGCCGCCGGAATCCTCGGAGAACTGCAACTGAGGCGCGGCCGTCTCGTCGGTGGTTTTGCTGGAGGGAACGCCGAGCCAGACGATCAGACGATCCGAGCCGCCCGGCTTGTCCGGGCTGACCAGCGCGGTGATTTCCAGCGTCTCGGTCAGTTCCAGCGCCGGCGCGAGCTGGCTCGGACGCTTCAGCGTGAAGGTGAGTTCGCCGGTGGCCTCGTTCCATGTCGACGTCGCGGGTTTTGCGGACATGACTTTCGCGGCCAGGGCGGTGAGAGCCGCCGTGAATTTGTCGCGGTTCAGTTTGCCGCCCTCGCTCCAGTCGCCGGCGGGGAAACGGACCGCGCGCTCCATATCGTAAGTACCGGAAGTCCAGCCCGCAGCGACCACGCCGGGAGCTGCCTTCAGGTTCGCGATCAGAGCCGGCGCACGGGCGGGATCGACAAACAGGCGCAACACCTGATGGCCCGAGCGCAGCGCGTTGCAGTCTGTCGCGATGCTGTCGAGCGCGATCTGGACGTTCTGACCCTTGAGGCTTTTGACGAGCGGCGCGAAATTTTCACGCTTCACCCGAACGGCCACCGATTGCGGCGAGACCTGCGTGAAGTCCTTCGGCGTCTCGCTGAGATCGTCGTCGACCACCTGCGACTGCTGGAATTCCTTTTCATCGACATCGGCGTTGTCCGGCGACGATACCGAGGTGAGATGGCTGCCCACCGTGATCTTGCCGTCGAACGAAACGGATTTGCTGCCCTTGCGGGTCAGGCTGACGGTGACCGGGGTTTTGCTTTCGATGCTCTGTCCGCTGCCGGAGAGCTTCTCGCCTTCCACCTTCAGGTCGATGACAAAGCGGTCCTTCCGGTCCGAGGCCGTGGAGACGGAGTAGCAAACGTCGAGTGTCGATGCGACGAGCTTGCCGCCCTGACGCGTCTCCTTGATGAACGCATCAACCGGCAGGTCGCCAAGCAGATCACCGAGTGCATTGAAATAGCGGACCTCGCTCGCGGCCGGCGCGGCTTTCGCGTCCTTGGCGGTCTGAGCCTGGGCTGCCGGCCATGGTCCTGCTCCCACCAGGGCGAGGGTGCAGCCAATCATCAATGCGCGCATGAGTTTCGATCCTGAATCGGGATGGCGAATGTGGAGACGGCGGACAATCTCAAAACCCGGACGGATTGTCGCGGTGATTCTTGAATATGAGCCAATAAAAAAGGCCGCCCGCAGGCGGCCTTTGATGATGTCGTCGAGGCGTACGGCCCGGCTTAGAAGCCCATGCCGCCCATTCCGCCCATTCCGCCCATGCCACCCATTCCGCCGCCGCCCGGCATTGCCGGTGCTGCTTCCTTCGGCACGTCGGCGACCATCGCCTCGGTGGTGACGAGGAGACCGGCGACAGAGGCCGCGTCCTGCAGGGCGGTGCGAACCACCTTGGCCGGATCGATGATGCCCTTGGCGACCATGTCGACATACTCTTCGTTCTGCGCGTCGAAGCCGAAGGTCTCGGTCTTGTTGTCGAGGATCTTGCCGACAACGATGGAACCTTCGACACCGGCGTTCTCGGCGATCTGGCGGATCGGAGCTTCCAGCGCCTTCAGCACGATGTTGATGCCGGCCTGCACGTCGGAGTTGTCATTGTTGATCCGGCCGACGGCCTTCTTGGCGCGCAGCAGCGCGGTGCCGCCGCCCGGAACGATACCTTCCTGAACGGCCGCGCGGGTTGCGTTGAGCGCGTCCTCGACGCGGTCCTTCTTTTCCTTCACTTCGATCTCGGTCGCGCCGCCGACGCGAATGATCGCGACGCCGCCGGCGAGCTTGGCCAGACGCTCCTGAAGCTTCTCGCGGTCGTAGTCCGAGGTGGTTTCCTCGACCTGCGCCTTGATCTGGTTCACGCGCGCCTCGATGTCGGCCTTCTTGCCGGCACCATTGACGATGGTGGTGTTTTCCTTGTCGATCACGACCTTCTTGGCGCGGCCGAGCATCTTCAGGGTCACGCTTTCGAGCTTCATGCCGAGATCGTCGGAGATCAGCTGGCCGCCGGTCAGGATCGCGATGTCTTCCAGCATCGCCTTGCGGCGATCGCCGAAGCCCGGCGCCTTGACGGCTGCGACCTTGAGGCCGCCGCGCAGACGGTTGACCACCAGCGTTGCGAGAGCTTCGCCTTCGATGTCTTCAGCGACGATCAGCAGCGGCTTGCCGGTCTGCACCACGGCTTCGAGCACGGGCAGCATGGCCTGGAGGCCGGAGAGCTTCTTCTCGTGCAGCAGCACGTAAGCGTCTTCCAGCTCGGCGGTCATCTTCTCGGGATTGGTCACGAAGTACGGCGAGAGATAGCCGCGGTCGAACTGCATGCCCTCGACGATGTCGACTTCGGTGTCGAGCGACTTGGCTTCTTCAACCGTGATGACGCCCTCGTTGCCGACCTTCTGCATCGCCTTGGCGATCATCGAGCCGATGGTGGAGTCGCCGTTGGCCGAAATGGTGCCGACCTGTGCGATCTCGGCGGAGGAGGCGACCGGCTTGGCGCGCTTCTCGATGTCCTTCACGACTGCAGTCACGGCGATGTCGATGCCGCGCTTCAGATCCATCGGGTTCATACCGGCGGCAACCGACTTGGCGCCTTCACGGACGATCGCCTGGGCGAGCACGGTGGCGGTGGTGGTGCCGTCGCCTGCGGTGTCGTTGGTCTTGGACGCAACTTCGCGCAGCATCTGCGCGCCCATGTTCTCGAACTTGTCCTCAAGCTCGATTTCCTTGGCGACGGTGACGCCGTCCTTGGTGATGCGCGGTGCGCCGAAGCTCTTGTCGATCACGACGTTGCGGCCCTTCGGGCCCAGTGTCACCTTGACGGCGTTGGCGAGGGTATCGACGCCGCGCAGCATGCGGTCGCGCGCGTCTCCGGAAAATTTTACGTCCTTGGCAGCCATGGGGATTCCTCCAAATTGAGATGTCGAATGATGTCATCACCGGGCTTGTCCGGGTGATCCCGGTCAATCAGGCGCGGTGCTCATCTTGTCGGGATGGCCGGGACATAGGCGTTTTCCAGAACGCCGTTCTTCGAGCGGCTACGCCCGGCCATGACAGCGTGCAAACGTGCGTTACTTCAGCACGCCCATGATGTCGGATTCTTTCATGATGAGGAGTTCCTCACCGTCGAGCTTTACTTCGGTGCCGGACCACTTGCCGAACAGCACCGTATCGCCGGCCTTCAGATCGATCGGGATCAATTTGCCGGCTTCGTCGCGGCCACCGGGGCCGACGGCGACGACCTGACCCTGCGAAGGCTTTTCCTTGGCGCTGTCAGGAATGATGATGCCGCCTTTGGTCTTCTCTTCGGCGTCGATACGCTTGACGACGACACGATCATGCAGCGGGCGAAAAGTTGTCTTGGCCATCGGATGTCCTTTGGGCGTTGGTTAGGTAAGATTTGACGTGCGGCGGGGCGCGGGCCGTGGATAATGGGCTCAGCTAACCCCTTGAGGGGACGAAGCCTTGCCCTTAGCAATCGCGCTCCAAGAGTGCTAATGACGGGGTCGGGAATATGGGTTGGTATCGATCCTGTCAAGCAAGGCTCTTAAGGCCTTGGTGAGGCCAATATAGGATGATCTGGAAACCATAAAGGGGAACGCTGCGTATTGACGGGGGTCAGCTCACGCAGTGTGACGGCGGGTCTGTCGGTCTGGCAGCCAGCCAAGTGTTCTTGCCGGGAGACACCATGACCACAGTGAGTGAGCGTACCAAAGGCTCCAGAATCGTTACGTTGACAGCCATTTCGTTATTGTCGGGCTTTCTCGGTGCCTGCGGTGGCGGTGGTTTCGGTGGGTTCAGCGGCTTCGGCGGCGGATCGCAGCCCACGGTGCAGGAGCCGGGCGTCGCACCCGACGTGCCGGCCACCATCCGGGCCGATGAAATTGTCGGCCGCTGGGGTCTCGCCTCGTTCCACAAGCCGGAAGATCGCGCCCGAACCGAAGCGGCGGCGCGCGGCCAGTGCAAGAACCCCTACGTGATCGGTCAAGGCGCCACCGGCGGTGTCATCATGCATCTGCCGGACGAAGCCACGCCGCAGGAATTGCGCCTGAAGGGCAGCCAGAGCGGCAAGAACTATATCGGTCCGGCCGGTCCGGTCGGCGGCGAGAAGGATCGCGAGATCGTCTCTTTCGACGGACGGGTGCTGATGACGCGGTTCATCGACAAGGATGCCGCCAGCCGTTATGGCACGATGGTGTATGTCCGCTGCGCACCGCGCGCATAGCGCATTGGTTTATTGTTCCCGATAACAGATGATTCTCGAAGTCGGGGACGTGAACGCGCAATGGCCGGGCTGCAAGTCCTCCGCTCCGGGCCCAGCCGCGCCGTCATCGTTCTTTGCATCACACAGGTCCTGGGCTGGGGCGCGCTGTTCTACCCGCCCGGGCTGACGATGCCCCACATCGCGGCGGCCCATGGCTGGTCGCTGGCGCAGGCGCTTCTTGGATTTTCGATCGGGCTTGGCGTCTCGGGGCTGACCTCGCCTTTCAGTTGTCACCTGGTGGAGCGGCACGGCGGCCACTACGTGATGGCGGGTGGCGCGCTGATCGGCGCGCTCGGCCTCCTGATCCTGCCGCTCGCCGATCAATATTGGCTCTATCTCGCAGGCTGGGTGCTGCTTGGCATCGCGATGGCCTGCACCCTTTACGATCCTGCGTTCACCGCCCTGACGCGTATTTTCGGCGCGTCGTCGCGGCGAGCGATCACGCTGGTGACATTCGTCGGCGGTCTTGCCTCGACGTTTTCATGGCCGACAACCCAGATGCTGATCGCCCATGGCGGCTGGCGCAGCGTTTATTTCGTGTTCGCCGGCGTGTTGGCCTTCATTGTCGCGCCGCTCTATGCGTTCGCGCTGCCGCGCAACGCCATCTATGCGGCGCCGCCGGTGGCGGAGGGCGCTGCCCCCGTCAAAACTGCGGCCATCATCCCATCGATCGGCATGCCGTTCCTTCTGGTCGCTGCGGGGTTCGCGGCCCATGCCATCATGCAATCGGGAACGCTTGCGCATTTGCTGACGATCCTGCAGCGGGGCGGTATCGATGCAGGCACCGCGGTGATGATCGGGGCGCTGTTCGGGCCTGCGCAAGTCCTGACGCGCATCGCGGACTTCATGTCAGGCGGCAGGCTGCATCCACTCTGGCTGGTGCGGATCGCGATGGCGCTGATGGCGTGTGCGTTCATTCTGCTTGTCGCGGCCGGGATCTCGCCCGGCGTTGCAACGGTGTTTGCGCTGATGTTCGGCGCCGCCAACGGCGTCGTGACCATCGCGCGCGGGGCGTTGCCGCTGACATTGTTCGGAGCCGTCGGTTATGGGCGCGTGGTGGGCCGGATCGCGCGCCCGGCGCAAATCTGTCAGGCGCTGTCGCCGTTCGCGCTGGCATATGTGATCGATCGCTGGTCGGGGCAGGTGGCGCTGGAACTGCTGATCGGCGTGGCGTTGCTCGCACTGGCGTGTTTCGTGCTGCTTCGGCGGCCATCCTGAACGAAAAAACCCGGAGGCCTGCCTCCGGGTTTTGAATCAGAGATGTCGACCGCGTTAGTTGAACAGCGCGTCGATGTCATCCTGCGAGACGTGGCCTTCTTCATCCGCGCTCTTCGGGCCGTTCAGCAGACGGGCATCGCCGACGCGGGTGTCGATGATGGCGGGCGCGTGCTGCTTGATGGCGTCGACGCCGCCCCAGATCTCCATCATGACGTTGATGTGATGCTCGATGAACTTCATCGTGTTCATCACCTTGCTGATGCGCTGGCCGGTGAGGTCCTGGAAGTTGCACGCCTCGAAAATGCCGACGACGCGATCCTGGATTTCCTCGCTGAGCTGGATCTGCTGATCCGGCGACATTGTCTTGCCAAGCGCGCTTGCGGCCTGATCGATCGCCTCGGCGGCTTCAAGGATCTGCTGGGTGGCTTCCTCGGTGCCGCCGACGACGGCGCCCAGTTCGCCGGTGACCTTCGCCATTTCGTCGCCGCTGAAGCTCTTGCCGTGAAGCACGGCGATTTCCTGCTTGGTGCGGTTGATGGCATCGTGAATGAGATCGAGTTCGACCTTCAGCTTCTCGCACTGTTCGATCTGCGCGCGGTAGCTTCCGAGCAGTTGCTGGGCTTCTGTCAGTTCATGAGTTGACGGATTTTCATCCTGCTCCGCGACCGGGCCGCGGTGATGCGATGCCATTTGCGCGCGAATGGCGCGCAGTTCGCTCATGATCTGATGATGATGCGGAATAATCTCGCTCTCATCGTGATCGATTATCGGCATGCTGCCGGACTGAATCGTTTCAATACGGAATCGTTTACGCTGAACGGCCATTGGTTTCCCCATCCCTGATGAGGCGTTTGTAACCCGGCGTAATTTAACGCGAGGTTTCGCGTGGAACCGTTGCTTCAACGAAGTATCCGATGGCGCATACCAACGGTTAACCATGCGGGGCGCGCGTTTATCGAAAATAAACGCTGTCGCGAAGAACACGCTGCCGGTGCTGACGTGGTGAATCCGAAAGCCGGTTTTGTTTACCAAACCGACGCGCTTTTAACCTTAAATGTTCGTGTTCAGGCGCGCTGTCCGCGCGTCAACGACGAAACAGTGCAGAGTACGTCGATGTTCAGAAAAACTTCCCTCGCGCTTGTCGCCGGCGCGGTGTGTTTCGGCGCCAGTCCAATGCAGGCTTTCGCATACGATGACGATATGCCTGTCCCCGAGCCGCGCGTGATTTACGCGCAGCCGACCTCAACGCCTCCGATGCCGATCCGCGTCGCCTATAACGAACGATCCAACTCCAACATGGGCGGCGGATTGATCGAGTTTCTTTTCAGCGGCGGACAGTCGGGCGATCCGAACTATCAGGCGCCGCGCTACGAACAGCGCTATGAGCAGATGCCCTCGCGCGGCGGCTTGCCGCCGATGGACCCGCAATATCGTTATGAGATGCGGCAGGGCGACGTCGGCATCGAACCGGGCCGTCCAGGCATGGACCCGAAATTCGAAAAGCAGGTCGTCGAGTACGATGGCCGGCATGCGCCGGGAACGCTGGTGATCGATACGCCGAACAAGTTTCTCTATCTGGTGCAGGGCGGCGGCAAGGCGCTGCGCTATGGCATCGGTGTCGGCAAGCCCGGCTTCGAGTGGTCGGGTGTGAAGACGATCTCGGCAAAGAAGGAGTGGCCGGCATGGACGCCGCCGCCGGAAATGCTCAAGCGCCGTCCTGATCTGCCGCGCCACATGGAAGGCGGTCCGGAAAATCCGCTCGGCGCCCGCGCAATGTATCTCGGCTCGACGCTGTACCGCATTCACGGCTCGAATGAACCATGGACCATCGGCACCGCGGTGTCGTCGGGCTGCATCCGGATGCGCAATGAAGATGTCATCGACCTTTACGGCCGGGTGAATGTCGGCACCAAAGTCATCGTGATCTGAGCAGAACCGGACTCGTAAAAAAAACGGCCGCTGTTTCAGCGGCCGTTTTCGTTTGTCTGGCTGCGAGTTCAATCAGGCGTAATCGCTGTCGCCGTCATCGAAGTTGTCGTAATCCTCGTCGTCGTCCTGGTCCTGATCGGCGTCCGCCTGCGCCTGATCGTAGGAACTCTGGCGCTGGCTGTCGTTGCCGCTCTTGCCGACGTCGTTGAGCCCGGCGTCGCGTGCGAGGCTGCCCGAGGACTGATCGTTGCTCCATGGCATCTTGCTGCCGCCGGAGTCAGCGCTGCTGCCGAAGCTCTGCTGGCTGCCGCCGCCCATCATGCCGCGTATGCTGTTCATCAGCATCGATCCGCCGATCACGCCGGCCGCGGTTGCCGCCGCCGTTCCGAGAAACGAGCCGCCGCCACCGCCGAACATCCCGCCGCCGGGATTGCCGGCCCTTGGATCATTCATCCGCGGATCGTTCATGCGCGGGTCGCCGCCCATGCGGGCGTCGGCCTGATTGAGCGCCTGACCGCTGTTCCAGACCGGACCGCGCTGCGTACCGTCACCGGGACGAACGCTCGGTACGGAACCGCGTCCCTGGCCGGGGCCGAGAATCGCATCGCGCATCGAATCGAGAAATCCGCCGGAGGGCTGCGGTTGCTGCGCGCTGCCTTCGAGTTCCTGGATGCGGGCCTCGGCGCGTTTGAGCGCTTCGTCCTGCACCAGCACGGTTTGCACGAGGGCGTAGACAGCATTCGGTGCGCGGCGCAAACCCTGCATGATTGCGGCCTCCGCGTCCGGCTCGCGCGGTGAATTCTCGACCTTGGCGAGACGGTCGAACAGATCGTCAACCAGTTGGCGTTCCTGCGGTGTCATGATTCCCTCCTCAAGCATCCGGCATGCGAATGCGCGGAAAGATGTAACGCTGCATTGTGTCGGGGTAAGTCCCGGCGTGAATTAAATTTAGGAAAGTTGGCGCTTGCGGTGCGACAAAAAGCCGTAAGGACCACATTGAACCTCGTCATCCTGAGGTGCGAGCCGCGTCCGCGGCCAGCCTCGAAGGATGATTGTCCGATGTCGCTGTCGCCCTTCGAGACGCGGCGCGTTGCGCCGCTCCTCAGGATGACGGCGGTTCCAGCGTCACGTTGTTTGCCGCCAGCAGGCGGGGGAAATCGTCGCTGCTCAGAAACGCGAATTCGCGTTCGCGCTGATGCGTGACGTCATCGAGGCTGACAAGCGTTTCGTCGACGAAGCCGGGATGGCACATCACCAGGCCGCGGTCGGGAAGACCGTCGAGAAAGCCTTTCATCGCGTCGGCGAATTCGCGGCCACGGACCATGTCATACGCGCCGGAAAATCCCGGATTGAAGGCGATGCCAGCGCGCGCGCTCTTCTTGCGAAACGTTTCGCTCAGCACATCGAGCAGCAGCGCCTTCGGGCTGTCGAGCCGCTGCGCCAGCGGCAACGAGCGGCCGCACTGGCGGACCCACGCGCCGGGCGCAGCCTCTTTTACCGCGACGAGAAACGCATCGCGAATTTGCGGAAACAGTTGCACGTGCTGGTGTCCGTCGACGTAATCCGGCGCGCGGCCGAACATTTGTCTGAAGGCGGCGATCTGAGCCAGCAACTCGGCCTGAATGATTTCCGGGTCGAGCCGCCGCAGCAGGCTCGCACGCAGCAGCCTGCCGAGGGGCAGAAACTGTCCGCCATTGAGAGGGTTGAAGTGCATGGTCAGCGGATGAAACGGCGCAGTCAGCGTCGCGTGCAATCCGATCGCGCAGTCGGGATTGGCCGCAACCGCCTGTGTCAGGGCTTCGATCTCGGTGCGATCCACCGCGGCGCCGACCACCATGACGGAGGTGGCGTTGATCCTTTTCTGAACGATCAGATCGCGGATTGCACGATTGACGCCGGGACTCATGCCGTAATCGTCGGCGCACAACCAGATGTGGCGCGGCGGCGAACCCACGCTCATTCAGCCGCGGTCTGCGGTGTCTTGTCGGCGGCAGCAGACGTGTCGGCGCTTTTCACGCTGTGCTCCGCGACGAAGTAGATCGGCCGTGCCTTGATCTCGGACAGGATCTTGCCGATGTATTCGCCGACCACACCGATCATGATGAGCTGCACGCCGCCGATGGTCATCAGGCCAACCACCAGCGAGGGATAGCCGGGGACCGACTTGCCGTCGACAATCGTTTCCCAAAGTATCGACAGGCCGAACAGGAAGGCGACGAACGCGAGCAGCAGCCCGAGCAGGCTCGCCACGCGCAGCGGCGCAACCGAGAACGACGTCAGTCCCTCGATGGACAGACCGAGCAGGCGGCCGGGACTGAAGCTGGTGACTCCATGCGCGCGCGCTTCGGGTTCGTAGTCGACGCGAATCTGCTTGAAGCCGATCCATGTTGCGAGGCCCTTGAAGAAGCGATTGCGCTCGGGAAGCTGGCGCAGCGCGGCCGCCGCTCGCGGCGACAGCAGGCGGAAGTCGCCGGCGTCCTCGGGAATTTTCTGCCGCGAGCCCCAGTTGATCAGCGCGTAGAAGGTGCGCACGCCCATGCGCCGCAGGACCGATTCGTTGTCGCGATGCGCCTTTGCGGTATAGACGACGTCATAGCCGTCATCGATCCAGTGGCTGACCAGCCGCTCCACCAGTTCCGGCGCGTGCTGGCCGTCGCCGTCCATGAACAGCACCGCGCCGCGGCGGGCATGATCGAGCCCGGCCATCAGCGCCGCTTCCTTGCCGAAATTGCGCGACAGCGACACCACCTGCACGTCGAGAGCGGTCGGCGGCAGCCCGCGCGCGATGCTCAGCGTCGTGTCGGTCGAGCCGTCGTCGACATAGACGACTTCGCAGGCAAGTCCGTACTTCTGCTTGAGCGCGGCGGCGAGGGCGCAGAGACGCTCGTGCAGCCGCGCCAGGCCTGCCGCTTCGTTGAAAGCGGGCACCACGATCGAAAGGCCTTGCGCAGCGGTAGTTCGGCTGCTGCCTGACAGGTTCGAGACATCGGCGCTCGGCGTCATCGGGTTGGTTTCCTCAGCATCCTTCGGGAGCATGATGTCATCCGGCATCACGCGCGCTCAAGTATCATATGGTAGTTGCCGGGTGCTGTCGCCACGGTGTGTCGGCAAGCGTGCGCCGCCGCAATCTCCGAACCTTATTGTCCCAGGAATGTCTGGAGTTTGGCGAAAAGCGGATTGTCGCGATCGAACACATATTCCAGCGATGCGATCGACACCGTCTCGGCGCCATAGTCGCGCAGGAAGCTGCTGAGCGCGTAGAGCTGCGTCGGCGGACAGTGCAGCGTCACCATGCCCGATGAGGTCGGCCCGCCGAACGGCGACACCACGCCGAACCGGCTGTGGGCCTCGGCGAGCAGGGCGTCGTTGCAGGCCGCGAAACGGGTGCGGACTTCCTTGTATTTACGGGCGCGGGCGCTGGCCGCGATGTGATCGAGGATAACCCGCGCGGTTTCCCGCGCGCTGTCCGACCAGTCGGCGTCGCGCGAGGCGACGAGGTTGGCATGGCTGCGCAGCATGACACCGTCGTCGAGCACCTTCAGTCCGTTGGCGGCGAGGGTCGCGCCGGTCGTGGTGATGTCGACGATCAGCTCAGCCGTTCCCGCCGCGGGCGCGCCTTCGGTGGCACCGGCGCTTTCCACAATGCGGTAATCGACCACGCCGTGGCTGGCGAAGAAATTGCGCGTCAGATTGATGTATTTGGTCGCCACCCGCATGCGGTGATTGTGCTGGGCGCGGAACGAGGTCGCGACATCGTCGAGGTCCGCCATGGTGCGAACGTCGATCCACGCCTGCGGCACGGCCACAACGACATTGGCGCTGCCGAAGCCGAGACTCTCGATCAGCATGACGCGCTTGTCGGCGTTGTGAATGTTCTCGCGGATCAGATCCTCGCCGGTAATTCCCATGTGCACCGCGCCGCGCGCGAGCTGCGCCGCAATCTCGCTGGCCGAGAGATAGGCGATCTCGACATTGGCGAGGCAGGACATGGTGCCGCGATACTCGCGCGAGCCGCGCGGTTTCGAGAGCGTCAGGTTCGCCTGCGCAAAGAAGGCTTCGGCGTTTTCCTGGAGACGTCCCTTGGACGGGACGGCGACAACGAACGGCGTGCTCATGCGGCGCTCCCCTGCGAAAGCGCTTCAATCCAGATCGAGAATCCCACGGCCGGGATCGGCTCGCGCGCACCGAGCCGGGTCAGCAGCCCGTCATAGCGTCCGCCGCCGACCAGCGGCTCCGAGCCGCCGCCTTTGGCGTGCAGCTCGAATTCAAAGCCGGTGTAGTAGTCGAGGCCGCGGCCGAATGCCGTCGAGAAGCGGATTGTCTTGGTATCGATGCCGCGCGCAGCCATGAAGCCGGTGCGGCTTTCAAACTGGTCGATGGCGGCGCCCAGATCGAGCTTCGCGTCCGCTGCGAGCGTGCGCAGTTGTGCGGCCGCGTCATCCGGCTCGCCGGCGATGCCGAGAAAACGCTCGATCAGTTGCAGCGCATGAAGCGGCAACGCGCCGCCCTTCAGTGTGGACTGCTCGAGAAAGCGATCGGCGATTTCCGACACCGTGCGGCCGCCGACATTGCTGGTGCCTGCGATCGACATCAGGTCGGTGACCAGCGCCAGCGCCGCCTTGCGGTCGGAGCCTGCGAGCGCGGCCAGAACGCCTTCATATTCGTTGCGGGTCTTGCCGGTTTCCAGCGTCAGGCGCTGGAGATCCTGCGCGAGCGAAATCTTGCGGTTGAAATCCTTGATCAGCCGCCGCTTCCACACCGGATAGAGGTCGAGCGCGTCGATCAGTGCGGCGAACAAGGCGACGTCGCCGGTGCGGATGTCGACGCCGGTCACGCCGAACGCTGCGGCGGCTTCAAGACCGAGCGCCAGCATCTCGGCGTCGGCAGCCGCGCGATCCTGACGGCCGAAGGATTCCACGCCGGCCTGGTTGAATTCGCTGGCCGCTCCGCCGCGATACCGGAACACCGGACCGAGATAGTAAAATCCGGCCGGCGCGCCCGCGCGCGATGAGGCGAGGTAGTCCCGCGCCACCGGAATGGTGAGGTCCGGCCGCAGGCACAGTTCCTCGCCGCTGGCGTCGGTGGTCAGATAGAGGCTCTTTCGGATGTCTTCGCCGGACAGATCGAGAAACGGCTCCGCCGGTTGCAGGATCGGCGGGCGCGCATGGGTGTAGCCAGCCCGCGCAAATGTCTGCAGCAAGGCCTCCGCCCGTGCGGCGGACCCGGTCGCGGTTGCGGCACTGGTCTGGCTCATTCTTCGGTATCCAACGAAATGTAAAAGGCTTGAATCGGCAGTCCCTTAACACGGGAATACCCGGGTTTCGACGACGATCCGGAAAAGGGCTTAATGAGAGGTCTTCCGGAATGCAACCTCAGCGTGCATCTGGTCAGCCCCAGTCGCCGAGCGCGGTCTGTACCACGGCGAGCGCCGCGACCGCAGCGGTATCGGCGCGCAGAATGCGGGGACCCAGCGACAGTTGCACCAGGCGGGGCTGCTTGAGGAGAAGGGCGCGTTCCTCTTCCGCGAACCCGCCCTCGGGTCCGATCAGCACATCGATACCACTGGCGCCGCCATTGCCTGCCTGTGCGAGGGCGGCGGCGGGGTCGGCCGTCGGAGCGTCTTCATCGCAGAACACCAGCAACCGCGCTCCATTACGCGCGCCGAGCCAGCGCTCGAGCGGTTCGGGGTCGTGCACCTCGGCGAGACTGAGAATGCCGCACTGCTCGGCGGCCTCGATGACATTGGCGCGCATCCGCTCGACGTTGACGCGGCTTGCCTGGGTAAACCGGGTTGTCACCGGCCGCAGCGCTGAAACCCCCATTTCAATGGCTTTCTGCACCATGTAGTCGAGCCGTGCGTGCTTCAGCGGGGCGAACACGTAATGCAGATCGGGCAGGCCGTCCTGTGGCCGGGTCTGGCTGACGATCTCCGCGCGGTCCGGCCGTTTGCGGCCTGCGAGAGTAGCCTGCCACTCGCCGTCGCGGCCGTTGAACATCAGGATGGTATCGCCTGCGGCGAGCCGCAGCACATTGCCGAGATAGTTGGTTTGATCGCGGTCGAGCGCGAGACCGGTACCGGCCGCAAGCGGTGCATCGACAAAAAGCCGCGGGCTGCGGAAATCGAGTTTGGGCATCACGCCAATCCATTCATTTTTCAGACTTCTAGCCGAATGATTCAGGATTGGCAGCCGTTTGCATGACGAGCCGCCGCGCTGCTGCCAGATTCAGCGGGTTGTTAAGGGGCGGCGAGAATCGTAAAAGCCACCTTCGCTGTGGTGGCAAATCCGCATTGGAACCCGCCGGAGGAGAATCCGTGACCGCCTACCGTTCTATCGCATTGCTGGCTGCCGCCACCTTCGTCCTGCATGCTGCGGATGTCCGCGCACAGGGCGCCTTTCCGGCACCGCTGCCAGGACAGGCCGCACCGGCTCCAGCGAGCAATGCATCGCCGTTTCCTCCGGTGAACAGCGCACCCGCCACATCGCCATTTCCGCCCGTCAACGGTGCAACCGCTGCGCCGGTCGGACCGCAGCCGTCGCCGAGCGCTTTTAGTACCGGTGCTCCGCCCGTTGGCGGCGGCGGCTTCGGCGGGCCACCCCAGCAACAGGCCGGTCCGCCGCCGGGCGCGGAAGAGTGTCAAAAGGGCTTCCTGCCGCTGCGCGCGGATGTGGAAGCCAAGGGCAAGCTGGTTCAGGCCGCGGGGAAGCGGAAGGCAACGCCGCAGGAAGCCTGCAAGCTGATCGGGAATTTCGTGCAGGCCGACGCGAAGATGATCAAGTTCGTCGATGCCAACGCGCAGAAATGCGGCATCCCTCCTCAGGTCGGTGAGCAGATGAAGAAGGGGCATGCCAATTACACCCAGCTTCAGCAGCGGGTTTGTTCAGCGGCGCAGCAGCAGCAGGCAGGACCTGCGGGCCCGAGCTTGAGCGAAGCGCTCGGCTCCGCAACGTTGCCCGAGGCCAAGCCGTCCAAGCGTGGCGGCAGCACTTTCGATACGCTGAACGGCAACGTCCTGACCCGCTGATCTGAGAAGGGTTGCGATGAGCAACGCCGCAGCCCCCGTCGCCGACTCGACCGCCAACTGGGTCGATACCCATGCGCCGCTCTGGGCGCGGCCTTATCTCCGGCTCTCGCGCTTCGACCGCCCGATCGGCTGGTGGCTGCTGCTGATGCCTTGCTGGTGGTCGGCGGCGCTGGCCGCGGGCATCGCGCATGACGTGCGCGGACTGCCGCTGGTTATCGTGCTGTTCTTCATCGGCGCGGTGGTCATGCGCGGCGCGGGATGCACCTGGAACGACATCACCGATCGCAAGCTCGACGCACAGGTTGAGCGCACCCGGTCGCGGCCGATTCCGGCCGGACAGGTGACGGTCCGGCAGGCCGCAGCCTTTCTCGTGCTGCAGGCGCTGACCGGGCTCGCGGTGCTGCTGCAGTTCAACGGCTTTGCGATCCTCACCGGCATCGGCTCGCTCGTGGTGGTTGCGATCTATCCCTTCATGAAGCGGGTCACCTACTGGCCGCAGGTGTTTCTGGGTCTCGCGTTCTCATGGGGCGCGCTGATGGGATTTGCGGTTATCCTGGCGCGGATCGATGCCACGGCGCTTTTTCTCTACGCAGGCTCGATCGCGTGGGTGATCGCCTACGACACGATCTATGCGCATCAGGACACCGAGGACGATGTGCTGATCGGCATCAAGTCGACGGCGCTGCTGTTCGGGGAACGGACGCAGCTCGCGCTGACGATTTTCTACAGCATTGCTGTCGTGCTGATCGGCGTCGCGCTGTGGCGCGGCGGCTCGCAATGGCTCGCGTGGATCGGACTGGCGGCGTTCGCCGCCCATCTGGTCTGGCAGGTGCGAACCATCCGGATCGATGACTCAGCGCTATGCCTGCGGCTGTTCAAATCGAACCGCAACGCGGGATTGCTGCTGTTCGCCGGATTGCTCGCCGACGCCGTCCTGCGAAGTTTGTAGATCTCAGTGACGGGCGATGATCTCGCGTTCGCCGCGATGAATGGATTGCTCCATCGCAGGGCGGCCCGCCTTGCGGCGCACGAGAAACTTCGGACGGCGATCCTTGATGATGTTGCGGCGGCGGCGACGCGGCGCGGGCTCGCGGGTGTCGCCCGTTTCGTCTTCGATCTGCGGCAAGGCAAACAGATCTCCCCACATCTGCCAGGCCATATCCAGATGCAGATCGTCCGCGGTGACCAGCAGCGGCACCGACAAGGACGGATCGCTGTGAACCAGAACCAGCGCGCGGCCGTCATTGGTTTCGCGGCAGGCGATGCCGAGAAATTCGCTGACGCGGACGTTGATCGCCATGCGGATGCCGCCGACGGCACGGCGCACGGTGACGCGTTCGCGATTGATTTCGATATGCCTGACGCCGCCATCGGCGCGGCCATCGCGCGCTTCAAAGCTGACCGGCAAAGAATGGGGGTCGAGCTGCAACATGCAGCTCGACCCGACGGGTTGCACCCCGCCGACTCCGAATTGACGCCTCACGGCTTTATCTCCCACGCCGGAATTATGTTCCCGGTCGATGGGAGGAGCATGCCAGAGCCGCGTCCGAATCCGCTTAAGAAGGCTGGTTAATCGTCTCTCACTGTGTTTGCTTCAGTTCTCATGATTGACGAGACGTTGGCGCGGATGATTGACGAGACCTTGCCAGTGCCCCGAATCCGATGTTCGCCTCATGTGAAATATCTGCCTTGCGGGCCTCGAAAACGCTTGAAGTCCGCGTAAAACAGGCACATCTCATGATGTGTTGCATTCGTATCCAAGCCTCGGGAAATTGTTTGTGAACTCTTCACCAAACGCATCATTGTCGCCATCACCGAAATCAACGACATCCGGATTGCTCGATCAGACCGCGTTGAGCGATCTGGCGCAGCGTCTCGTGGAAGCGGCGAAGCGTGCGGGCGCTGACTCGGCGGATGCCATCGCAGTGCGCGGCGTAGCGCAGAGCATTGAGGTTCGTGACGGCAAGGTCGAGGAATCGGAACGGTCGGAAGGCGACGACGTCGGCTTGCGCGTGTTTGTCGGCAAGCGGCAGGCAGTGGTTTCAACCAGCGACATCGGCGGCGATGTTGCAAGACTGGCCGAGCGCGCAGTTGCGATGGCGCGGGTCGCGCCCGACGATGAGTACGTCGGTCTTGCCGATCCGTCGCTGCTGGCGAAGCAGTTTCCCGATCTCGATCTGCTCGATCCGCAGGTGCCCGCTGTGGACGAATTGGAGCGGCGTGCGCTGGAAGCGGAAGCTGCGGCACTCGGAGTCAAGGGCGTGTCGAAGTCCGGCGGCGCCTCTGCTTCCGCGGGGATTGGCGGCATGGTGCTTGTGACCTCGACCGGGTTTCACGGATCCTATCTGCGTTCGAGCCAAAGCATCTCGACGGTGGCGATTGCGGGTGAAGGCACCGGCATGGAGCGTGACTACGATTTCACGTCGGCGATCCACGGCTCCGATCTCGAATCGCCGGCAAGCGTCGGGCAGCGTGCGGGCGAGCGCACCGTGGCGCGGCTCAATCCGCGCAAGGTGGCGACCTGCAAGGCGCCGGTGGTGTTCGACCCACGTGTCTCGAATTCGCTGGTCGGTCATCTGGTCGGCGCGGTGAACGGGACATCGATCACCCGCAAGACGAGTTTTCTGAAGGACCGTCTCGGCCAGCAGTTATTCGACAGAGGAATTCGCATTATCGACGATCCGCTGCGCGTGCGCGGGATGCGGTCGCAGGCCTTCGACTCTGAAGGCGTGGCGACCAGGAAGCAGGCCATCATCGACGACGGTGTGTTGACGACATGGCTGCTGGATTCCGCGACCGCGCGCGAACTGGGCCTGGCGACCACGGGGCACGCCCATCGCGGTGTCTCGTCGTCGCCCTCGCCCGGACCGTACAATCTTCACCTTGAGGCCGGTCAGCTTTCGCCCGCTGAGCTGATCGCCGATATCAAGGAAGGTTTCTATGTCACCGACCTGATCGGATCCGGCGTCAACGGCGTGACCGGCGACTACAGCCGTGGCGCTGCCGGTTTCTGGATCGAGAACGGCCAACTGACATATGCGGTGAGCGAAGTGACCATCGCGGGTCACCTGCTGGATATTTTCAAATCGATGGTTCCCGCCAACGACCTTGCGTTCAAGTACGGCGTCAACGCACCCACCGTGCGCGTGGGGGAACTGACGATTGCCGGTCGCTGATTCCGATATGATCAGCGATACCGCCCTGACGCGCGACGCTGAACTCCTGGCTGGCGTGGTTCGCGAAGCCGGTGCGCTGGCGCTCGATCTGTTTCGCACCGAGCTGAAAACCTGGATCAAGGGCAAGTCGTCGCCGGTGTCCGAGGCCGACATCGCGGTCAACGACCTGATCGAGACGCGGTTGCGTTCCGCGACGCCGGATTACGGATGGCTCTCTGAGGAAAGCGCTGACGATCCGTCGCGGCTCGGCAAATCGCTGACATGGATCGTCGATCCCATCGATGGCACCCGCGCCTATCTCGCGAAGCAGGACGACTGGTCGGTCTCTATCGCGCTGGTTGCAGACGGATCGCCGCTGCTCGGCGCGGTCTTCGCACCCGCGAGTAATGAGTTCTTTTTCGCAACGCGCGGGCGGGGCGCCGTGCTGAACGGAGCGCGGATAACAGCCGCGCCCGGCGCCGCGATCGATTTTCCGAAGATTGCGGGGCCCAAACCCCTGGTTGAGCGTCTCGGCGGCATGCGCGAGGGCGAAACTCTTCATCCGAGAATCGGATCTCTCGCCTTGCGGCTGGTGCGGGTGGCGGATGGGCGGCTTGATGCCGCATTTGCCGCCGGGCATAGCCGCGACTGGGACCTTGCCGCGGCCGATTTAATCGTGCACGAAGCGGGCGGGGAAATGACCTCACTGGCCGGAGAACGTCTGGTTTACAATCAGACCGACGTTCGTCACGGGTTGCTGGTGGCGGCGGGGCATGCGCGGCACGCGCATATCGTGAAACATTTTCGGGAAAACCCGATTCCGTGGTGATTGCGAGCATGGTTTTTGCTTGAATTCATCGGCCGGTCCTTGCTTTTTGGGAAAGCACCTCATGTCCGAAACTGTGCAACCGCAGTTGCTTCACCTTGTGATCGGCGGCGAGCTTCTCGACCTCGATCACGTGACTTTCAAGGATCTCGACAAGGTCGAGGTCGTCGGCCTGTTCCCGAACTACGCCACCGCCTATGCGGCCTGGAAGAGCAAGGCCCAGCAAACCGTCGACAACGCCCACATGCGTTACTTCATCGTCCATCTCCACCGGCTGCTCGATCCCGGCCAAGATTCAAAGTCGGCCCATTGAAACGATTTCTTCGAGATCTCGGCCGCTCGAGATGGGTGCAGCGTGCTGCGGGTACGACCGCGGCGGAATTTTTGCGTTTTGTGTGGTGGACGAACCGTTTCACGCTCGACCCGCCGAACGTCTACAAGTGCATCGAACCGGATATGCCGGTCATCATCGCGTTCTGGCATGGCCAGCACTTCATGATGCCGTTCCTGAAACTGAAGCAGTATTCCGCCAAGGTCCTGATCTCCCGTCATCGCGACGGCGAAATCAATGCGATCGCAGCGGAACGCCTCAACGTCGGGACGGTGCGCGGCTCGGGTGATCACGGAACGGAGTTTCACCGCAAGGGCGGTGTCGGCGCGTTCAAGATGATGCTGCGGACGCTGGAAGAGAACATCAACATGGCGCTGACCGCGGATGTGCCGAAGGTTGCGCGCAAGGCGGGCCTCGGCATTATCATGCTGGCGCGCGAGTCCGGACGGCCGATCCTGCCGGTGGCGATCGCCACCAGCCGGTTCAAACGCCTCAACAACTGGGACCGCTCGGTCATTCATTTGCCATTCGGGCGTGGCGTCATTGCCGCGGGCGAGATTCTCTGGGTGCCGCCCGATGCGGACACAGAGACGATGCAGAAGCTGCGCCTGCAACTCGAAGAGCGGTTGAACGACGTGACGCGCCGCGCCTACGACCTGGTCGGACTCCCGAACGAGGGTCTTCATGCCTAGCGCGCTCCCAGCGACGCTTGCGGCGTACCGGCGGCTGTCGGCTCTTGCCGCGCCGCTCGCAGCGCCGCTGATCGCGCGCCGGCTGAAGCAGGGCAAGGAAGATCCCGAGCGGCTCGGCGAACGCCGCGGCGTTGCCAGCGTGGAGCGCCCGCCCGGACCACTGATCTGGATTCATGGCGCGAGTGTCGGCGAGGTGCTTGCGGCGGCGGGACTGATCGAGCGGCTGCGGGCGCTGAATGTCCGCATCCTGCTGACCTCGGGCACGGTCACCTCGGCCGCTATTGTGGCGCGGCGGTTTCCGCCCGACGTCATTCATCAATACATCCCGTTCGATTCGCCGCGCTTTGTGTCAGCCTTTCTCGATCACTGGAAGCCTGGCCTGGCGCTCTTCATTGAGTCGGACATCTGGCCCAATCTGATCCTGTCGAGCGCCGAGCGGCGCATCCCGATGGTCATCATCAACGGCCGCATGTCGCCGCGCTCGTTTCCGCGCTGGCAGAAACTGCGCGGCACCATCGCCACACTGCTGGAGTGCTTCGATCTTTGCCTCGCGCAATCCGACCGCGACGGCGAACGCTTCGCGGCGCTGGGCTGTCCGAACGTCGTGACATCCGGAAATCTGAAGCTCGATGTCGAGGGGCCGCCCGCAGACGTGAAGAAGCTGGAGCGCCTCAGGGAGGCGACGCAGCGGCGGCTGGTGTTCCTCGCAGCCTCCACGCATCCCGGCGAGGACGAAATCATTCTCGATGCGCATCGGCGTCTGGCGGCGCGGATGCCGCAATTGCTGAGCGTGATCGTGCCGCGTCATCCCAATCGCGGCGCGGCCATCGCGCGGATGCTGACGGATGGCGGCATGCAGGTGGCCCTGCGCTCGCAGGACGAACTGCCCGGCGCCGGGACCGACATCTATGTCGCCGATACCATGGGTGAACTCGGGTTGTTCTACCGGCTGGCGCCGGTGGTGTTCATGGGCGGTTCGCTGGTGGCGCACGGCGGGCAAAACCCGATCGAAGGCATCAAGCTGGGTGCTGCGATCCTGCACGGACCGCATGTGTTCAACTTCGGCGACATCTACGACGCGCTCAATCAGGCCGGGGGGGCTATTCGCGCCGAGACCGGCGAGGAATTCGTGAAGTCGCTCGGGCATCTTCTTGTGAATCCGATTGCGCGGCAGCGTTCGGTCGGTGCGGCGGAAACCGTTGTCAGCCGGCTTGGCGGCGCGCTCGACAAGACGCTCGCAGCGCTGGAGCCATATCTTCTGCAACTGCGGCTGGAGAGCGGGGGCTCCGATGCGTGAGCCGGCCTTCTGGTATCGGCCGCCATCATTGCTATCGCGATTGCTTGCGCCGCTTGGCGCGATTTATGGAGCGATCACCGCGCAGCGGATGTCGCGCGCCGGAGCGTCTGCAGGAATTCCGGTTCTTTGCGTCGGCAACTATCATCTCGGCGGTGCAGGCAAGACGCCGACGACGCTCGCGCTTGTGAAACTCCTGCGCGAGCTGGGCGAGCAGCCGTTCGTGGTCAGCCGTGGTTACGGCGGAACGCAGCAGGGACCCCTGCGCGTCGATCCGGCGTCGCATTCCGCTGCCGATGTGGGCGATGAGCCCTTGATGCTGGCCTCAAATGTGTCCGTCATCGTATCGCGCGACCGTGTCGCCGGCGCGTCACTGGCGCGAACGTCCGGTGCGAGTGTTGTGCTGCTGGATGACGGCTTTCAGAATCCGGCGCTTGCGAAGGATGCGTCGTTGATCGTGATCGATGCTGCGCGCGGTATCGGCAACGGCGGTGTATTTCCGGCTGGTCCGCTGCGCGCGCCTGTCGAGCCCCAGGTCGCACGCACCGACGCGCTGATTGTGATCGGCGCAGGCGACGCGGCCGATCAAATCGCAGCAGTGCTGGCGAAGCGCGGCGCACCCGTGTTGCGCGCGCGGCTCGTGCCGGGTCAAGCCTCGGTCGATGCGTTGCGCGGTCAGCGCATGCTGGCGTTTGCGGGGATCGGCGATCCGGCACGGTTCTTTGCGACGTTGCGTGCCAGCGGCGTGGACGTGATCGAGCAAAGGGCCTTCGCCGACCACCATCCATTCACGCCGGACGAGATCGGGCGGCTGGTGTCGGACGCCGCAGCAAAAACACTTAAGCTGGTGACCACCGAAAAGGATATGGCGCGCATCCGCAGCGATGCACGCCTCAAGGCCGATGCAGATCGCATCGCGACCTTCGCGGTCACGCTCAGGTTCGACGATGAAACTGCGTTGCGGGATTTCGTGACGGCGCGGCTGGCAAAAGCGCGCGCGATAAATCTTTAGGCCTTCTTCAACTGCGCGGGATAGTACCGCTGCAACACGGCTTCCGGCGTCGCATAGGCTTCCTGCCGGTCGACGCTCCAGTACTTCAGCTCGTCCAGCGGAATGTGTTCGCCGGTGATGGCGCAGCGGACGTAGGAGCCGGGAGAGGTCACGCGAAAATCGCCGTCGAGATATTCGACCTGCGCTTCGCCCTGGCCGGAAGGCCCGAATTTATTGAGCACGATAACTGTCCTTGTGGAATCCGGCAGATTGTCGTCCGGAGAGATAGCTCAAATATAGGCATGATCCCGAAGAGTGGAAACCGGTTTTCGGAGAGATCATGCCAGCAAAGCCGGCAGGAGAGGCGGTGAACCCTCTCTGGCAGCTCAAAAAAGGTCGCCCTGAACCTTTTTAACGCCAAAATCGGTGGTCCGCTTCGATGCAGGCTTTGCCGGCGCGGCTTTCGGCTTCGCCGCGGCTGTTCCCTCGCCATCTGCGGTTGCGCCGATGCGTCCGTCGGCGAACTCAATGGTGAGATGCTGGCCGGAGCCGACATGGGCCGCCGCATGCAGCGGCTGGCCGTGTTCGTCGCGCACCAGTGCGAAGCCGCGATCCAGCACGCCCTTGTAGGACAGCGCATTCAAAAGCTGCGCGACATACTTCAGCCGCGTCTCGCGCTGCTGGATATGCAGATCGGCGCAGCGCCGCGCGCTTGTGGCGAGCCGCGCGACCTTTTCCTTGCCGCGATCGATCTGCGCGCGAAGTGCCGTCACCGTCAGCCGTCCGCCGATCGCGGACAGCCGTCGCTCGTACACATGAGCGTTGGCGCGCAAGGCGCGGGGCAGTTGCGCGCTGGCGCGGTCGAGACGCTGGCGTGGAATGTTGAGCAGGTCGGTCGCCTTCGGCAACGCGCGCGCCGCCGCGCGCAGTTCGCTGCGGCGATGTTCCTGGCCGCGCTGCCAGCACAGCATGGCGCGACGTTCCAGCGATGAGACCTCGACGAACAATTCGGCGCGCACGGGCACTGCCATCTCGGCCGCCGCGGTCGGCGTCGGTGCGCGCTTGTCGGCGGCGAAATCGATCAGGGTGACGTCGGTCTCGTGGCCCACCGCTGAAATCAGCGGGATCATGCTCTCCGCCGCGGCACGCACCACGCTCTCTTCGTTGAACGACCACAGGTCTTCCAGCGAGCCGCCGCCGCGTGCGACGATCAGCAAGTCAGGCCGGGGAATCCGGCCGCCCTCTTCAAGTGCGTTGAAGCCGCGAATGGCGGCGGCGATCTGCTCGGCGGAGCCCTCGCCCTGCACGCGCACCGGCCACACCAGCACACGGCGCGGGAAACGGTCTTCCAGCCGGTGCAGGATGTCGCGGATCACGGCGCCGGTCGGCGAGGTGACAACGCCGATGACCTCCGGCAGCCACGGCAGAAGCTGCTTGCGCGCTTCATCGAACAGGCCCTCGGCGGCGAGCTTCTTCTTGCGCTCTTCCATCAGCGCCATCAGCGCGCCGACACCGGCCGGCTCGATCGCCTCGATCACGATCTGGTATTTCGACGAGCCCGGAAAAGTGGTGAGCTTGCCGGTGGCGATGACCTCCAGGCCTTCCTGCGGCTTGAACCGCATCCGGCCATGAACGCCCTTCCAGATCACCGCCTCGATCTTGGCGCTGTCGTCCTTCAGGGCGAAATAGCAGTGGCCCGACGAATGGGGGCCGCGAAAGCCCGAGATTTCGCCGCGCACCCGCACATGGCCGTAGGCGTCCTCAACCGTTCGCTTCAGAGCCGAGGACAGCTCCGAAACGGTAAATTCCGGTGAATTGGGCAGCGGTTCGGCGGCAGTGGCTTTCATCGCGACTCGAATCTATTGCGGTGATCAAACACCATGTTAAACCCTTCTATCATCCCAGAAACGCCGGTTCGACCCTTATCCATGAATATCCTTTTGATCGGTTCCGGCGGGCGCGAACACGCGCTGGCGTGGAAAATGGCGGCCTCGCCACTGCTGACGAAACTGTGGTGCGCGCCGGGCAATGCCGGCATCGCGCAGGACGCGGAATGCGTCGCGATTGATGTCGCGAATCATGCGGCGGTGATCGATTTCTGCAAGATGAACAAGGTCGACCTCGTGGTGGTTGGTCCTGAAGCGCCGCTGGCAGCCGGCATCGTCGACGATCTCGCCGCAGCCGGCATCAAGGCGTTCGGGCCCAGCAAGGCTGCATCGCAACTTGAAAGCTCCAAGGGCTTCACCAAGGATATCTGCAAGGCGAACAACATTCCGACCGCGGCCTATGAGCGGTTTCGCGATGCGGACGCAGCGAAAGCCTATATCCGCAAGCAGGGTGCGCCGATCGTCGTGAAGGCTGACGGTCTCGCCGCCGGCAAGGGCGTCGTGGTGGCGATGACGCTGGCCGAGGCCGAAGCCGCCGTCGATGCGCTGTTCACTGCCGCCGGAGCGGAAGCGGTCGTTGAGGAATTCATGGAAGGCGAGGAAGCCTCGTTCTTCGTGCTGTGCGATGGGGACAGCGCGTTGCCGCTGGCCGCCGCGCAGGATCACAAGCGCGCCTTCGACGGCGACAAGGGACCGAACACCGGCGGCATGGGGGCCTATTCCCCGGCGCCGGTGTTCACCGATGAGGTGCGCGAGCGGACGATGACCGAGATCATCCTGCCGACGCTGCGCGCGATGAAGGCGATGGGCATGCCTTACAAGGGCGTGCTGTTCGCAGGCCTGATGATCACCAGGGATGGCCCGAAGCTGATCGAATACAATGCGCGCTTCGGCGATCCCGAGACGCAGGTGCTGATGATTCGCCTGATGTCGGACCTCGTGCCGGCGCTGCTCGCCTCGGTCGAAGGTGAATTGAAGCATTTCGACCTGCGCTGGTATCCCGAGCCCGCGCTCACCGTTGTGATGGCCGCGAAGGGCTATCCCGGCGACTATGTCAAAGGCACGGTCATCGAAGGTCTCGGTGATGCTGCGAAGATCGAAGGCGTCGAAATCTTCCATGCCGGCACCAAGGCCGCCGGAGACAGAATTCTCGCCAACGGCGGACGGGTGCTGAATGTCACTGCAACAGCCGGGACCGTCAGCGAGGCGCAACGCAGGGCCTATGAGGCCATCGATCGAATCCGGTGGCCGGAAGGCTTCTGCCGCCGCGATATCGGCTGGCAGGCGGTGGCGCGGGAGCAGAAGTCCTAAACCGGGTGCTGTTTTCGTGCACGCATAGGACCCATAACCACGTTATTGAGCTGAAATTTTCGCCGCGGTGCGGTGTTGTTGCAGGACTGACTTTAGATCATTGAATTCAGTGAGTATGGGTCCCCGCATCAGCCGGGATAATAACAGGGTCCAGAAATCCCATGTCCGATCTCGCCGATCTTTTTCCTGACTTCAAATCCGAATGGATCAGCACACGCGGCGGGCGCATTTTCGCCCGCGTCGGCGGCAACGGCCCGCCGTTGTTGCTATTGCACGGCTATCCGCAGACCCATGTGATGTGGCATCGCGTCGCGCCGATGCTGGCTTCGAGGTTCACGCTCGTGATCCCGGATTTGCCCGGCTACGGCTGGTCGGACGTTCCGACGACCGACGAGAACCATACGCCGTTCACCAAGCGGGCGATGGCGCAGGTGATGGTCGAGGCGATGGAAAAGCTCGGCCATGTGCATTTCAGCCTTGCGGGTCACGACCGCGGCGGCCGCGTCGCTTACCGGCTGGCGCTCGATCATCCGGGGCGGCTGTCGCGTTTCGCGACGCTCGATATTCTGCCGACCTACGATTACTGGGCGAAGATGGATCGCGGTTTCGCGCTCCGGATCTATCACTGGGCGTTTCTGGCGCAGCCGCATCCGTTGCCGGAGAACCTGATCGCGTCGAATCCCGACGATTATTTCGGCCGCACCTTCAAAAGCTGGGCCAAGAAGGATGCGCCCAATCCGTTCGATCCGCGAGCGGTGGAACATTACCTGACGGCGTTTCGCGATCCGCTGCGCATTCATGCGGCGTGCGAGGATTATCGCGCCGGGGCCTATGCCGATTTCGAGCAGGACAAGGCCGACGTTGAGGCCGGCAACAAGATCACGGTGCCGCTTTTGGCGCTGTGGGGCGGGGCGGGCATTGCGTCCTCAGCTTCGAGCCCGCTCGACACCTGGCGTAACTGGGCGACGAACGTCGGTGGACACGCCATTGATGCGGGCCATTTCCTTCCCGAGGAAAACCCGCAGGAAACGGCCAACGCATTACTTGAATTCTTTCAGGGGCAGGATTGATGGCATTACGGGAGGCAAGGCGAGAAGACATCCGGCGGATTGTTGAAATGCTGGCGGATGATGAGATCGCGCGCGGGCGCGAGGATTTCTCCAGTAACATGGCGGCGTATTGTGCCGCGTTCGACGCCATCGCGGCTGACCCCAACAACACGCTTTATGTGTGGGATCACGAGGGCACAGCGATGGGGTGCCTGCAACTGACCTTCATTCCCGGCATGTCCTACCATGGTGCCTGGATTGCGAAAGTCGAAGGTGTGCGGGTCGACCGTTCACTGCGCGGGCTCGGCATCGGCGAACAGATGATGGAGGCGATGATCGCCAGGTCGCGTGCGCGCGGCTGCAAGCAATTGCAGCTCACCACCGACAAGCGGCGCGTCGATGCGCAGCGCTTCTATGCGCGGCTTGGCTTCGACGCCTCGCATGAGGGCATGAAGATCAATCTGATTTGAAATATTGCGGTTTCTTGCCACGGCCACGAGCGTTGTCATTGCGAGGAGCGATAGCGACGAAGCAATCCATCCTTGACTTGAGAATGGATTGCTTCGCTTCGCTCGCAATGACGGTTTGGCTTACCGCCGCGCCTTGAAGAAATTCGTCAGCAGCGCGGCGGCTTCGCTTTCGCCGACTGACGGATAGATCTCCGGCGCATGATGACAGGTCGGCGAGGCGAAGAATCGCACGCCGCTGTCCACCGCGCCGCCCTTCGGATCGGCCGCGCCATAGTAAAGCCGCCGGATGCGGGCGAAAGAGATCGCCCCCGCGCACATGGTGCAGGGCTCCAGCGTCACGTAGAGATCGCAATCGGTCAGGCGCTCGCTGCCGGTGACGCGGGCAGCCTCGCGGATCGCCAGAATTTCGGCATGTGCGGTCGGATCGCGGTCGGTGAGGGTGCGGTTACCCGCCTGCGCGATCACCGTGCCGCCCCGCACGACGACGCAACCGATCGGCACTTCCCCGGCGGTTTCGGCGATTTCGGCCTGTTTCAGCGCCAAATCCATGAAAGATCGTGCCGTCATGCCTCGTTTCCGGCAATAAACTCTGTTAGTACGACGCCTTCAGCAAACGCGAGAACCGGTTTTGCGCGAAAATGCGCCCTGATTTACAAGGGCGCGTGCCGCCAGCCAATTTCACGTTGTGCGACAGTCCGCTATTCTGCCCAACGTCCTGAGAGATCATTCATGCCCCGCGACAACGATAAAAACAACGGCCGTCCGCCGCGCCGTGAAGGCGGAGCGGGTGGAGGCTACAAGGCCGGCGGCAGAGACCGCCCCGGTGGAGGCGCGCGCGGCGGAGGAAGTTCGCGCGACGAGCGGCCGGCACGATCCGGCGGCCCGCGCGGCGACAAGAAATTCGGCGACCGCAAGTTTGGCGACAAGCGGCCGTCCGGCGACAAGCGGCCCTATGCGTCGAAGCCCTATGCCGGCAAGCGCGATGATTTCCGCAAGGACGGACCGGATCGCGGCCCGCGCAAGGACTTCGGCTCGCGGGATCGGGGCGAAGCGCGTTCATTCAAACCGCGCGAAGATCGTGGCGAAGGCCGTCCGTTCAAGCCACGTGGCGATCGTCCCGAAGGGCGTTCGTTCAAGCCGCGTGAGGATCGCGGAGAGGGCCGTACCTTCAAACCGCGTGGTGATCGCAGCGAAGGGCGCCCGTTCAAGCCGCGTGAGGATCGTGGTGAAGGCCGTTCCTTCAAGCCGCGCGATCGCGACGACCGCGCACCACGCAGCGCCGGTGCCGGACGTTTCCAGGATAAAAAATTCGGAGACAGGAAGTTCGGCGAGAAGCGGCCCTACACGCCGCGCGGCGAAGGCAGAGATGACCGTCCCGCCCGCTTCAACCGGGATGACCGGCCGCAGCGTGACGAGCGCCCGCGCTTCAACCGTGACGACCGGCCCGCGCGTGGTGCGCCGGATCGCGGACCGCGCAGGGATTTCAGCCGAGGTGAAGACCGCGGTGCCGACAAGCCCTGGCAGAAGCGCGGACCCTCGCGCGATGGTGACAGCCGTCCGCCGCGCCGTGAAGGTGCTGGTGGTTTCGACAAGCCCCGTTTCGACCGTGGCGATCGCGATTCCAGCGAGCGTCCGCGTTTTTCGCGCCCCCGCTTTGACAAGCCGCGCGAGGACCGCGCACCGCGTGGCCGCAGTGACTGGCAGGAACATCCACGCAGTGAAGCCGGTGAACGCCCTCGCCGCGACAACGAGGACGACAGCAAGGTCTTCGCCAAGCGGCCCGCGTTCGGCGGCCGCGGCGAATACCGCGAGCGCAAACCCGATTTCGACCGGCGCGCGCCGCGTGCGGCACCGGAAAAGAAAAAGACCGGCGAGCGCATCGCCAAGATCGTCGCGCGCGCGGGGCTATGTTCGCGCCGCGACGCCGAGGACTGGATCGTGCAGGGCCGCGTTGCGGTGAACGGCCGCGTGATCAATTCGCCGGCGCTCGACATCACCGACAACGATGTCGTCACCATCGACGGCAAGCCGTTGCCGGAGCGCGAGCGCACGCGGCTGTTTCTCTATCACAAGCCGCGCGGCCTGATGACGACCCACGACGATCCCGAGGGCCGTCCGACGGTGTTCGACAATCTGCCTGAGGGGCTTCCGCGCCTCATCAGCGTCGGCCGGCTCGACTTCAACACCGAAGGCCTGTTGCTGCTGACCAATGACGGCGGGCTCGCCCGCGCGCTGGAACTGCCGGACACCGGCTGGCTGCGGCGTTATCGCGTTCGCGCCCACGGCGAAGTCACGCAGGCCCAGCTCGACGAACTGAAAAAGGGCGTCGAGGTCGACGGCGTGAAGTATGGTTCGATCGATGCGACGCTGGAGCGCGACAAGGCGGCCAACGTCTGGATCGTGTTTGCGATCCGCGAAGGCAAGAACCGTGAAGTGCGCAACGTCATGGCGCATCTCGGACTTGAAGTGAACCGGCTGATCCGCATTTCCTACGGGCCGTTCCAGCTCGGCGAGATCGAGGAAGGCCAGGTAGAGGAGATCAAGTCGCGGGTGCTGCGCGACCAGCTCGGCGAGAAGATCGTCGCGATGTCCGGCGCGCAGTTCGACAAGCCGGTGAAGCAGGCCGCGGAGGACGAAGACGCGCCGCGCATCAAGGGCCGCATCAAGCCTGCGGGAAAGAAGAGCGGACTGATCGCGGACCGCAAGGGCCGCAAGATTCTTGTGACCCGTGCGGGCAGCGACGAAGCCCGTGCGCGTAACGAGGAAGCAGCCGGCGGCTACGGCCCGCCGCGCCGTCCGCAACGCGGCTATAAGGGCAAGCGCGATCTGAAGCCCAAAGACGGCGTCACGGAAGACTGAGCATGATCCGGAAAAGTGGGAACCGGTTTTCCGATAAGATCATGCTCGGAGTCTAGCATGCGTGTCGTCGGTGGTCGTCTGAGAGGCCGTAACATCGCCTCGCCGTCGTCGAATGACATCCGTCCGACGCAGGATCGTCTGCGCGAGTCGCTGTTCAACATCCTGATGCATGCGTATGAGAACCCGATCAACGGCGCGCGGGTGCTCGACCTGTTCGCGGGCACAGGTGCGCTTGGTATCGAGGCGGTGTCGCGCGGCGCGGCGTTCACGCTGTTCGTGGACAACGGCGCGGAGGCGCGGGCGCTGCTGCGCAACAATGTCGAAGCGCTCGGGCTCGGCGGCGTCACGAAAGTCTATCGCCGCGATGCGACCAATCTCGGCCCGGCCTATCCGGTCGAGCCGTTCGCGCTGGTGTTTCTCGATCCGCCGTATGGGCGCGGACTGGCCGACAAGGCGCTGGCCTCCTTGCGCGACGGCAAATGGCTGACGCCGGAGGCGCTGGTCGTGGTCGAGGAATCGAAGGCGGCGGCGTTCAAGGCGCCCGAGGGCTTCGAGGAACTCGAGCGCCGCGCCTATGACGATACAGAATTTGTATTTCTGCGGGCGACGGCGCTGCCATAACTTGAATTTTCATTCAGATGTAACGTGTCAAGTTAACTCAGCAGTATTTTTCGACGCTGAATCTGAATTCGCCGGGACATCGCAATTCGTCCACCACTTTGCCTTTTGCAGCGAAGATCGTCACCGTTTCGCCGTTACGATTTTGGCGGCTTATCGCCGCCCGAACAGCTTCTCGATGTCGGCGAGCTTGAGTTCGACGTAAGTCGGACGGCCATGGTTGCACTGGCCGGAATTCGGCGTCACTTCCATCTCGCGCAGCAGGGCGTTCATTTCCTCGGGCTTGAGAATGCGCCCCGCGCGCACCGAGCCGTGACAGGCCATCGTCGCCGCGACATGCATCAGCCGCCGTTCGAGCGGCAGCGCTTCGTCCCATTCGGCCATGTGCTCGGCGAGATCGCGCAGCAGCGACGCGGCATCGGTCTTTCCCAGCAGTGACGGCGTCTCGCGCACGGCAATCGCACCGGGTCCGAACGACTCGATACTCAGCCCGAATTTCTCCAGTTCGCCAGCGCGCGCCACAAGCCTTTCGACTGTGGCTTCGTCCATCTCGACGATTTCGGGGATCAGCAGGATCTGCCGCTGCACGCCGTTGCGTTCGAGCGACGCCTTCAGTCGTTCATAGACAATGCGCTCATGGGCGGCGTGCTGATCCACGATCACGAGGCCGTCGCGGGTCTGGGCGACGATATAGTTTTCGTGAATCTGTGTGCGCGCTGCGCCGAGCGGGCTGTCGATCAGGCTTGTCGCAGATGTCGGCTCATGGCGAACGTCGGCTGTCGGTGCGCCGGTATCGAACGCGGCCTGCGCGGCTTCCGCGAAAGCGTTCGAGGCAAATGCGTTGGTATAGGCGGGTGCAGCGGGAGCCGTCGGGAAACTTGGCGAGCGCCGCCAGTCCCAGCCGCGGCTGGACGGAATGCTTCCCGGACGAAAAGCCATGATCGCGGCGCCGTCGGAATTCGCAGCGGTGCGCCTGCCTTCGCGTGCGAGGCCGTCTTTCAACGCATGCACGATCAGCGCGCGGACAAGCCCGGCATTGCGGAAACGTACTTCGGTTTTCGCCGGATGCACGTTGGCATCGACTTCCTGGGTGTCGAGGGTGACGAACAGCGCCACCACGGGATGCCGGTCGCGCGGCAGATAATCGGCATAGGCCGCGCGCACTGCCCCGAGGATCAGCTTGTCACGCACGGGCCGTCCGTTGACGAACAGATATTGTCCGAGCGCGTTGGCACGTGTCAGCGACGGGGCCGCCGCAAAGCCTTCGACGCTTACACCATCGCGTTCGGCGCGCACCTCGATGGCGCTGGCGCGAAAATCCGCCCCCAGAATATCGCCGAGCCGTGTCAGACGGCCGGGAGCGCCGGGCAGCGCCGCCGCCCATGTGACCGGCGCGCGCTCCTCGCCGGACAATGAAAACGCGATATCCGGCCGCGCCATCGCCAGACGGCGCACGACTTCGCGAACAGCTTCCGCCTCGGTGCGGTCGGTCTTGAGAAATTTCAATCGCGCTGGCGTCGCGTAGAACAGATCGCTGACCTCGACCCGCGTTCCGGCAGTCAGTGCGGCGGGGACGATATCGGACTTTGCTCCGGCGTCGACACTGAGCGTCCATGCATGAGGCTCGGTGGCGTGCCGGGTGGCGATGTTGAGTTTTGACACCGCGCCGATCGAGGGCAGCGCTTCGCCGCGAAAGCCCAGCGTGTGGATGCGCAGCAGGTCCTCGTCGTCGAGCTTCGATGTTGCGTGACGGTCGACCGACAGCGCGAGATCGTCATGCGTCATGCCGGCGCCGTCGTCGGTGACGGCGATGCGGCGGCGTCCGCCACCTTCGGTGAAAATATCGATGCGCGACGCGCCGGCATCGATGGCATTCTCCACCAGTTCCTTCACCGCGCTCGCGGGCCGCTCAACCACCTCGCCGGCGGCGATGCGGTTGACGATTTGAATGGGGAGCTGGCGGACGGGCATGGGAATTCCGGGGCGATTCGCGGATCCGGCGTATTTTACCCGGGGATTGGCTCGATTGTACGGCCGAACAGGTATGTTTTACCCGCTAATTCTCAATCGTCGAAACTGCGCGTATTGCGCTTTGCCTTGACGTCGCTGCGGCGCTTCTTGCCGTCGAGACGGCGCATCTTGGAGCCGAGGGTCGGCCGCGTGGCGCGGCGCGGTTTCGGGCGAACGGCGGCTTCGCGCAACAAGTCCAGCAACCGGTCGATGGCGTCGGCGCGGTTGCGTTCCTGGGTGCGGAAGCGCTGGGCGTGAATGACGATCACGCCGTCCTTGGTCATGCGCTGGCCTGCAAGCGTTGTCAGCCGCGTCAGCACGTCCGGTTCAAGCGTGATGCGCCCGACATCGAAGCGCAATTGCGCCGCGGTCGAGAGCTTGTTGACATTCTGTCCGCCCGGGCCTGAGGCGCGAACGAACGCAATGTCGAGGTCCTTCTCGTCAATGGTGATGTCGCGTGTGACCCGGATCATGCAGCACGCCTAGCACGGTCGGAGCCAACCGGCACCGGTTTTCGCGTCAGTGCGTTGCCGGGACCGCCGTCTCGCTGTGGATTCGCGCCACCATCTCGCCCGCGAGATAGATCCCGAGCAGCAGCATCGCGATCAGAAACCAGCGCCGGAACGTATCCGCATCCATGCGCGAGCGGAGCAACTGGCCGAGGTACATGCCGGCGAAGGCGGTCACCATCGCAACAAGGCCGGGAATGGCGACAGTCGCGTTCAGCAGCCCCGCGCCAGTGAGGTTGAACGCCAGCGCCACGGTCGCGGTGGTGAAGAACACACCGAGCGCCTGGACCAGTTCGTCCTTCTCCATCCCGATGGCCTGCATGAACGGCATCGAGGGAATGACCTGCACCCCGGTTGCAGCCGAGATCACGCCGGTGACCAGCCCGACAATGCCGCCGAGCCATTTCTCGTTCCGGCGCGCGACGCTGAAGCGGACCCTGGACAGTCCGATGATGGCGTAGATCACAAGCAGCACGCCGAGCACGATGGTGCCGTAGCGCGCGTAGGGGCCCGTCATCAGGCCTCCGCCCGACAGGATGCCGAGCACCGTACCGACCATCAGCGGCCACAGCCGGTGCACGATGTCGCGCAGATAGGGGCCGACGAAGGTCTGCCAGATATTGGTGACGATGGCGGGCACGATCACGATGGCGAGCGCATGCGCGGGCGGCATCCGCGTGGCAAGGAGACCCATCGCCACGGTGGGCAGGCCCATGCCGATGGTGCCTTTGACGAAGCCCGCCAGCAGGAAGACCGCGGCAATGACGATCAGGAGAATCGGATCGGAGAGGGAGCTGGACATGGCGCGTACATTGACCGAGGGCGGCAAACTGCACAATCTGGAGGTTACGGAGCAAGCCTTCGGCTCTGGCGAAGGCAGTGTAAAGGGCCCTGGCCATGCATTTCGATCTGGTGGATATGCGGCTGTTCGTGGCGGTCGCCGAGGCGCGCAGCATCACCCATGGCGCCGAGCGGTCGGCGCTGGCCCTGGCATCGGCCAGCGCGCGCATCAAGGGCATGGAAGCGGCGCTGGGCGTGCCGCTGCTGGAGCGGCAGCGGCGCGGCGTCAGGCTCACGGCCGCGGGCGAAAGCCTGCTCGATCATGCCCGTATCGTGCTGCATCAGATGGCGGCGATGCAGGGCGAACTCAGCGCCTATGCGCGGGGCCTGAAGGCGCGCATCCATATGCTGGCCAATACGTCCGGCGCGAGCGAGCATCTGCCGAAGGCGCTCGCGTCGTTTCTGACGAAATATCCGGCGATCAGCGTCGACGTCGAGGAGCGCGAGAGCGTGGAGATCGCCACGGCACTGGCGTCGGGCGCGGCCGATATCGGTCTCGCGGTCGATGCGACGCTGCCCGAGGGGCTCGACCGGTTTCCGTTCTGTGACGATCGTCTGGTGCTGATCGTGAGGCCGGACGACGAGATTGCCCAGCGCCGTCAGACAAATTTCCGCGACGTCGCTGCCCGTGATTTCGTCGGACTGACCGAGGTCAGCGCGCTGCAAAGCCATATCGCCACTCATGCTGCGCAACTCGGAGTCCGTCTGCGGGTGCGGGCGCGGCTGCGAAGCTTCGATGCGATCTGCCAGATGGTGGAAGCCGGCGTCGGCGTGGCGATCATTCCTGAGGCCGCGGCGCGCCGCTACAGCCGCTCAATCAAGATCAAGACAATCAGGATGATCGATCCATGGACCAGCCGCAGGCTGGCGATCTGCACGCGCGGCCGGCAGTCATTGCCCCGTCCGGTGCAGCAGCTTGCGGATCACCTCAGGATGTTTGCGAAGGTGTGATGCCGAAAGCTGCGGCGTCTTAGGTATTCAGGATCTTCAGTGCTTCGTCATGGATGCGCTTGTCACCCGCTGCGACGATGCGGCCCCCTGACTGCGCGGGCTTGCCCTCCCACGTGGTGATAATGCCGCCTGCACCGGTGACGATCGGAATCAGGGCGGCGACGTCGTAGGATTTCAGCTCGGTCTCGATGATGAGATCGAGATGTCCGGCGGCAAGCATGCAATAGGCATAGCAATCGCCCCCGTAGCGGGACAGCCGCACGCCGGCTTCGACGCGCTCGAACTGCGCGCGGTCCGGCGCTTTCATCAACCGCGGACTGGTGGTGAACAGCGTCGCCTCTGCGAGCGACGCGCAGCGCCGCACCGACAATTTGCGTTTGCCGGAGGGGCCGTCATAGCGCGCGGAGCCGCCGTCGCCGCTGAAGCGTTCGGCGATATAGGGTTGATGCATCATGCCGAACACCGGCGTGCCGTTGTGCATCAGCGCGATCAGTGTGCCCCAGATCGGCAGGCCGGCGATGAAAGACTTGGTGCCGTCGATCGGATCAAGCACCCAGACATATTCCGCGTCGGCGCGTTCGGATCCGAACTCCTCGCCGACAATGCCATGAAGTGGAAAGCTGTCCTTGATCATCCGGCGCATCACCGCTTCGGCGGCGCGGTCGGCTTCGGTGACCGGATCGAGATCGCGTCCGGTATTCTTGTTCTCGACGCTGAGCGAGGTGCGGAAGAAGGGAAGGATGGTGTCGCCCGAGGCGGTCGCCAGTCGTCCGATAAAAGCGGTGAAGTCGATGACCGTCACGGGGGTTCCTTTAGAGCGACCACGAAGCCGATGGAGTGTAAGTGCGAACCTGTTACGGCCCTATAAGAGTCCGGACAGGGGATCAATCGCCTGAAGTTCTGACAGCGCGTCACTAACCGGAGTGTTCATTCCTTACTTTCCGATTCCAAAGCGAAGGTGCAAATGAAAGCCTGATCGCCGATGAATAGAATTAATTATTCATTTCTTGGGCGCGCTTTCATGCTTTTTTGGCACCGTCCGCTTGTCATATTTCTCGATAAGCTGTTGTTATATCAGAAGAATGTAGTTTTTAGTTGAGCGGAAGGCCGCAAGTCTGTTATGCGCTGAGCGCATGACTAATTCTTTAAAAATACTTGCTCTGAGTGCGCTGCGGCTGCATATTGTTGCGGTGCGATAACGCCTCGCGTTATTGCTGCCCTCCTTGGGCGTTTCCTCCCTAGACTTGGGCCACTTGCTTTCGCGAGTGGCCCTTTTTTCTTGGGCGGGGGGAATCGGCAACGCCGAGGCGTCCTGTGCGAGGAGATTCGCATGAGGAAATTTATTCTGCCGCCGCCTGGAACGGTCCGAGGCTGTCGAGCGGGATCGCGGCCAGCGCCTCCGCTAGCACCATGAAATCATCGGCGACCTTGCGGAATTGCGGGCCACGCTCGCGCCGCCGCTCATCCATGTAGATTGCGCGATTAAGTTCGAGCTGGATTGTATGCAGTCCGCTGGCCGGGTTGCCATAGTGCTCGGTGATGAAGCCGCCGGCGTAAGGTTTGTTGCGGCCCGCCGAGTATCCCAGACCGGTGAGCGTTTCCTCGACCACATCTGGCAGCAGGCTCGCGCAACTGGTGCCGTAGCGATCGCCGATCACGACGTCGGGGCGTCTGGGCTCATCGCGCGTGACGCCGACCGATGGCATCGAATGGCAATCGACCAGAATGACCGTGCCGAAGGCCTGATGTGCCTTGTTGATGAGTCGGCGCAATGCGCGATGATAAGGCTTGTACAGCGACTCGATGCGGTTCAGAGCGTCCTCGACGTCGAGGCGTTCGAAATAGATTTCCTGACCGTCGCCGACCACGCGCGGAATCGTCCCGAGGCCACCAGCGACCCGCATCGAGCGGGTGTTTGCGAAGCTCGGCAGCCGTCCGGCGAACATGCGCGGATCAAGCTCATAGGGCTCGCGATTGACGTCGACATAAGAGCGCGGAAAATTCACCCGCACGATCGGAAATCCTCGGCCGGTGAGATCCGCGATGATTTCGTCCATGAACGAATCTTCCGAACGGCGCAGCGCCGCCTGATCGATGCGGGAAGCGGCCAGAAATTCGCGCGGATAGACCGATCCTGAATGCGGTGAGTTGAAGATGATCGGCGCGCGCCAGACGGCCGGTTCGATGATCTCGAACGGAGGCGACAACTCGTCCTCGAACTGGGTCATTGCCACCTCTTTCCTCGCCATTTTCATCTGCGGTGTTATGCTCACCGCTGCTGAAATGCCTGCCCGGGCAACACATTTCGCCGGAAAAGCAGGTGTTTTGTTCGACATCATTGTCCGCAAACCTAACTGATCTGCCAATAGGAACTTCGCCTTCACCCGAAATTTACTCTCCATCGGCCAAATAGGCGGCGGGGACTTCTCCATTCACGATCAGACGACCAGTGACAGGCCATGCAGCACAAAATTCTCCTCGCCGAAGACGACAACGACATGCGCCGCTTTCTGGTCAAGGCGCTGGAGAATGCCGGTTTTCAGGTCTCGTCCTACGACAACGGGCTGTCAGCCTATCAGAGGCTTCGCGAAGAGCCTTTTGAAATGCTTCTAACCGACATCGTGATGCCGGAAATGGATGGCATCGAGCTGGCGCGCCGCGCGTCTGAACTGGATCCCGATATCAAGATCATGTTCATCACCGGATTTGCCGCCGTGGCGCTGAATTCGGACTCCGAGGCGCCGAAAAACGCCAAGGTCCTGTCCAAGCCGGTCCATCTGCGCGAACTGGTCAGCGAAGTGAACAAGATGCTGGCCGCCTGAGGGCCATCGATTCGGGGTTAATTTGCCCCCAAAACACGTCTTCCCGTCCTTGCCTGCGGCGATCCAAGCCGATATAGGGACGCATCCCGGCACTAATGGTTTTTAAGGGCGCGTAGCTCAGCGGGAGAGCACCTCGTTGACATCGAGGGGGTCACAGGTTCGATCCCTGTCGCGCCCACCATCGCTTCTCAATACACGCAGTCTCGTGGCATTGTGGAGACAGCGCGTATCTGCATCCGCCGCTGGCACCTGCCGCAGATTGTCCCCTTCCAGACGTCGCAATAGGATTCCCCGGGGAACTGGGGGATTTCATGACCAAAACAGCCGTGTTTTCGGCGATTGCGCTACTTGCCTTTTCGGCGCTCCCCGCATCCGCACAAACATCCGACCGTCAATCGTCAGCGCAGCGTGCCGCGGCGATCCAGAATTCGCCCGCGCGCGACGCAATGGCCGCCCAGCCGGCGGTCCCTGCGGCTGCCAAGCTGTGGTCGTGGGGCGGCTTCTACTTCGGTGCGGGGTGGGGCCGCGAAAAGAAATCGCTCGATCAGGGAACGGCGTATCAAACGCTTGTACCCGGCGGGCCCGGCCAACCGTCGAACGAACCGGTTCGGCTGGATTCCATCAACTATCTCAATCGCGGTCACATCCTCGGTGGATACCTCTGGCAGTATGAGCGGTTTCTGCTCGGCGCGGAGGGCGATTATTCGTTCGGCGACCGTGTCACGGCATCAATTCCGTTCGGGCCTGAGCCCGGTTATTGCGGCGTCGGAACGACCGGCAACTATATCTGTGGAAGCCCGACCTCGTTCGGTTCGGTCGAAACCAAGGGGCATCTGCGCGGCGTCGCCGGCTTTGCCATTACCCCGGAACTGATGGCGTTTATCAGCGGCGGCGCGGCGTTTGGCCGAAGCGACACCGTCGGTTCTCATGTCGGCTTCGCGCTGGCGAGCAGCCCGGCTGCACCTGTCATCGTGTCCGGCAACTCGTTCGCTCCGGACAAGAACCTGACCGGCACGTCCATCGGCGGCGGCATTCAGGTGAAAGCCAGCGAGAACCTCATCGCAAGGCTCGAATATCTGAAGGATACATACAACGACGTAATGACGAGCGGCGCGACTGTTCAGGCGAACGTCAACGGCAATATCGTGACGATGACGTCTCCAAGCGAGAAGGTGAAAGTGACCAACGAAACCATTCGTGCGTCGCTGATCTATCGTTTCGATCCCAATGTCTCGCCGTCGGCGGCTGCGGCTCTCAACTGGAAGTCGTTCACGACCGATCCGGGGCTCTACGCCAATACATGGGCGGGCTTCTATGTGGGCGGCGGCATCACTCAGAACAACTACGAGGTCAAGCAGGAAGGCGGCATGTCGATCAGCCTCGATGACAACACCACGGCTGGCACGGATTTTTCAAGGCAAGAGGGCTTCTCGCGAAAAATGGATCGCACCGGCGATCATCTTCTGATCGGTTATCGCGCGCAGTGGAACAGGTTCTGGCTGGGTATCGAAGGCGACTTTGAGTTCAACTCCCTGTCCAGCCTTGCGAACGGAAAGAGCCCCGGCCAATTCGGAGGTCCCTCGGGTGCCAACATGACCTGCTACATGTTTCCACCGGCAACCTCCTGCGTTGGTCTGGCGATGGCGGGCAACCTTTCCGTCGAGAGCAAGAACCATCTTCGTCTGATGGGCGGCTTTGTCATCACGCCTCAACTCTCGGGGTTCTTCAGTTACGGAAAATCCTACGGCACGGTTTCGGGCAGCATCGGATCGAGCGCCGGCGGTTTCACGATTTCGCCACCAAGTTTCCCGCTCCTCGGTGCGGCGACGGTCACCCGGACCTTTGCCCCCGAGAACCTGATCGGTACCTCCATCGGCGGCGGGTTTGAATTCAAGGCGACCGACGATCTGTCCATCCGCGGCGAATATCTGCGGGACACCTACACGTGGAGTCACCTCCCGATCGGCGGCGCAGGCTTCGGCGGAAGCATCGGCAACCTCACGACCAATTCGTTCGCCGCCGCATCCAATGTCCACCAGATCGTGAATGAGGCCTACCGCGTCTCGCTGGTGTATCGCTTGCTGAATCCGCAGGGCGACCGCTTCTGTTCTTTCTGCTGGTGATCTTCCTCTACAGGTAATCGCGCCTGCCGGTCATTGGATCGGCGGGCGTTTTCGTGTCTGGAACTCTGAAGGCGCTGCTGCGTTGCCTGTGCCGGAGGACGATCACATGCGAACTTTTCTCGGAATGGTGCTGGGCTGCCTGCTGACCATTGGCGTGGTCTACATTCACGACTCAATGGCGACATCGACAGTGGCCAGCGGTTCATCCGCCGGCACATCGCGCCAGATCGTGAACTGGGATGTTGCCGCCAGTGAGTGGGGACAGGTCAAGGAAAACGTCCGCACCACCTGGCTGAAGCTGAAAGCCAGCAGTGGCTGATAGTTTGATCGCGGATGATTCAAGTGAGCAAGGCCCGGCAGCAATGCCGGGCCGTTGTTCGCGGGAGGATCACACGTCCGTTGTTTTCTTCTCGAGCATGCGCGTGGCGCGGGAGCGGATCGTCGCCTGGATGCCATGCGCAAGACCTGCAAGCAGCCAGGGCAGCATCACCTCGAGCTTGACGTGATCTTCCGCCACCTCGATCGTTCCGCCGACCTGTTGCTTCAACGCCGTCAACTGGAATGCGAGGCGATCGCCGCTCCAGATTTCCTCATTGATCTGAAGAATCTTTCCGTATTCTGATCGCACGCTGCCGAGTCCGGCCTTCAGGCGGCGAGTCGCTTCTTCCTTCCCCAGCTTGTGGGGAATGGAGACGATGAACGGTTGAGCCAATGTCGTGCCTCGAGCGATAGGTTCGGAGGCCGACTATAGCAACCGAAGCCGATGCGGGCTCAAGGAATTTCAAGGTTCATTAACGCTGATAGGCGCGGCCGCATGCGGCAAGGGCGGTTCCGTGATATTTTGAGGCATGCTCCGCCTTGTGACAGTCGCGTCCGTGCTGTCGTCGAATCTCGGTGCGCGTCCCGCACCTGTGATCGATACGACGGATGACGCCTCCACCGGCTACTGGGCTTACCGTCTCAGTGTATCGCCGCAGGATCTTGCCGCCGCAATCGATGAGGTCGGCCCCTCTGTCGCCGCGGTGCGCCGGCATCTTGGCAAATAAGCGTTGAGCCGGGCCAAGCAAAAGCCCGGCACGAGGCCGGGCTGTATTCGCAAACAGAATGACGTCCAAGCGGTCAGATCAATCACATTGCTGGTAGCCGGACGATGAGCACTTCTGCGCCCTTGCCCGTGCGTTTGCGATCTGCTGGGAGCTGAGCTGGCTGGACACGGCCGCGAGTTCTTTCTTGGCCTCGTCGTTCCCCTGCATCGCGGCGACGTCGTACCACATGTATGCCTTCTCGATATCTTCGGATTCCTTGCCTTCGCCTGTGTAGTACAGGCTTCCGAGCAACACCTGAGCGTCCGCATTGCCCTGCTTTGCCGCGAGGCGGCCCCACTTCTGGGCCTGCTTGCGGTCCTTGGAAACTCCGAGACCCATTTTATGCATCAGGGCGATACGATACTGCGCGACGGCGTTCCCCTTTTCCGCCAGCGGTCGAAACAGCTTCGCGGCGGCGGCGTATTCCTTCTTCGCAAAAGCTTTCAGCCCGTCTTCCCATGTGCCTGCGTGCGCGGCAGGGACGTCCATCGTCAATCCAGCGGCAAGGAGAGCCGCAGCCAATCCAGTAGATCTCCACATTTGCAAAGCCCCACTCCCTCATAAACTATAGGGCCTCTATATCCCGGACGCCGAGTTGGCACAACGCGACCACGCTCGTCCATTCGTTGGAGCGAGCGTCGGATGGCTCAAAGTGCAATGCAAAACATTCTCAATCTGCGCACGCGCGAAAGGCGCGCGTCGAAACGCACGCCTTTCGCTGAGTCCGATTCCGTATCAGTAGTAGCCGCGCAGTGGCCGCCTGCGGGGCTGCCTGTTCAGCATCAAGGCCAGCGCGAAACCGACCGCCCCTGCGATCAGCAGGGCGCCGAGCGGTTGCTCGCGAACGGCAGAGGCCACCGCCTTGTTACCGTCGCGATAAAAATCGCTGCCCGTATCGAGTGCCTCCTTGGCGTATCCGCTTGCCGCATCGCCGATATCGCGTGCCGCGTCCTTCGCCTGGCCGTACAGGTTCTGCACGGTTCCCGCCGCCTCGCGCGCACGTCCCGACGCCTCGGTCGATGCGTCGCCCGTTGCGCGGCCGAATGCACCTTCAACTTTTCCTGCGGCGTCTTTTGCTGCGCCTGTGATCCGATCCTTGTCCATCGTCATGTTCTCCGGGGGTGATGGACCAACAACAGTCTGACCTGCCATGGGTTCCGTCGGATGCCGAAAATGCCGCAACAGCCGAACATTTTTCGATTTGTCTCGTTGATAGGGGCACAGCAAGGGAGTTGCACATGGCAGACGTATCGAAGATCAAGGAACATATGGACGTGATTGATTCCACCGGTAAAAACATTGGTCAGGTCGATCACCTCGAAGGCAACGACAAGATCAAGCTCACCAAGACAAGCTCGCCCGATGGGGTACACCATTTCGTTCCGGTCGCGTGGATCGATCATGTCGACACGCATGTTCATCTGAAGAAGCCGGTCAACGACGTCAGCGAGTTGCAAAAGGCGTCATAGTATTCTCAAACAGAAAAGGCCCGCTCATTGAGCGGGCCTTTCGCGTTGCGGCTGATGGGCCGTCAGCCCTTGATGAAGGCCAGCAGATCGTTGTTGATGACGTCCGCATGCGTGGTGATCATGCCGTGCGGATAGTCCTTGTAGGTTTTCAGCGTGCCTTTCTTTAGCAGCTTGGCGCTGAGCGGGCCGGATGCGACGTACGGCACGATCTGGTCGTCCTCGCTGTGCATCACCAGCACGGGAATATCGATCTTCTTCAGGTCTTCGGTGAAATCGGTCTGCGAGAAAACGACGATGCCGTCATAATGCGCCTTGGCGCCGCCGATCATGCCCTGACGCCACCAGTTGCCGATATTGCCTTCGTTGGGCTTCGCGCCAGGCCGATTGAAGCCGTAAAAGGGCCCTTCCGGCAGATCGCGATAGAACTTGGCGCGGTTGGCAGCGAGTTGCGCCTGCAGATCGTCAAAGACGGACTTGGGCAGACCGAGCGGATTTGCGTCGGTCTTGACCATCAGCGGCGGCACCGCAGAGATAATAGCTGCTTTCGAAGCCCGGCTTGTGCCGTGACGTGCGAGGTAATGCACGACCTCGCCGCCGCCGGTCGAGTGGCCGACATGAATTGCATCTTTCAGATCGAGATGAGTGACGACGGCGGCCAGATCGTCGGCGTAATGGTCCATGTCATGACCGTCGCCCACCTGGGTGGAGCGGCCGTGGCCGCGCCGGTCGTGTGCAACGACGCGAAAACCCTTGGAGAGAAAGAAAAGCATCTGCGGATCCCAGTCGTCCGCAGACAGCGGCCAGCCGTGGCTGAACACGATGGGCTGACCGGAGCCCCAGTCCTTGTAGAAAATGTCAACGCCGTCTTTGGTTTTGACCATAGGCATATCGTTTTGTCCTTTCAGCTTCCCGAAAACGAGCCGGCTAATCGGGTGACACCCTTGATACGATAGCTCGTCCATTGTTTCGATGACATGGGCGGGTGCCGTTATTTGCGCGGAAAATCCAGGCAGTCTCCTGTTACGCCTGAAAATGTCATATTGGCCTCTTTTTGAGACGCGGGCTTTCGACAAACCTATCGTGTCTTTTTTTCTCTTTCGGTTTTTTCGATGCGGGAGCATGAAAAAAAAGGCGGCGCTGGCAACAGCGCCGCCTTTTGTTGCGTGTCTATGCCGCTTCGATCAGCCGTGCAGCTTCTTGGCGGTTTCCGCGATGGTCTTGCCCTGATAGCGGGCGCCGGCAAGTTCGTTCGCGCTCGGCTGACGGCTGCCGTCACCATCGGTGATGGTGGTCGCGCCGTAGGGCGAGCCGCCGGTTACTTCCTTGACACCCATCTGTCCGGCGAAGCCGTAGTTCAGGCCGACCACGACCATGCCGAAGTGCAGCAGGTTGGTGATGATCGAGAACAGCGTGGTCTCCTGGCCGCCGTGCTGCGTGGCGGATGAACTGAACGCGCCGCCGACCTTGCCGTGCAATGCGCCCTTCGCCCACAGGCCGCCGGCCTGATCGAGGAAGTTCGCCATCTGCGACGAGATGCGGCCAAAGCGGGTGCCGGTGCCGACGATGATCGCATCGTAGTTCGCAAGATCCTCGATCTTGGCAACGGGCGCCGCCTGATCGACCTTGTAGTACGACGCCTTCGCGACGTCGGGCGGTACCAGTTCGGGAACGCGCTTGATGTCGACAGTCGCGCCGGCTTCGCGTGCGCCCTCGGCGACGGCGTTCGCCATCGCTTCGATGTGTCCGTAAGCCGAATAGTAAAGAACAAGAACCTTGGCCATGATGGCCTCCTTCAGTTTTCAGGGTTGAATGGGGATTGGCGAGAGAGAATGGATGCGGCTTAAGCCGCATCCACGAGAACGAGTTCGGTGTCTTCGAGCGCAGTGACCTTCACCGACGCTTCTTTCTGGACGGCGACGCCGTCGCGGGCATTGGCGCGCACGCCGTTGACCTCAATGCTGCCGGCCGCCGGAACGAGATAGCCGTAGCGCGTCTCGCCGAGCGCATACTCAGCGGTCTCGCCGGCCTTCAGCGTTGTCGCCAGCACGCGGGCGTCGGCGCGGATCGGCAGCGCATCGTTGTCGGCCTTGAAGCCGCTGGCGATGGTGACGAACTTGCCGGAGCGGTCGGCCTTCGGGAACGGCTTGGCGCCCCAGCACGGCTGTCCGCCTTCCTGCGTCGGCTCGATCCAGATCTGGAAGATCTTAGTCGTCACCGGTTCAAGATTATACTCAGAGTGGCGGATGCCCGAGCCTGCGCTCATCACCTGCACATCGCCGGCCTCGGTGCGGCCCTTGTTGCCGAGCGAGTCCTGATGAGTGATCGCGCCTTCGCGAACGAAGGTGATGATTTCCATGTTGGCATGGGGATGCGCAGGGAAGCCGGTGTTCGGCGCAATCTCATCGTCGTTCCAGACGCGCAGGCTGCCGTGATTCATATTGTTCGGGTCGTAGTGGCTGCCGAACGAAAAGTGGTGCTTTGCCTTGAGCCAGCCGTGATTGGCGCTGCCGAGTTTGTTGAATGGCCGAAGTTCGATCATGGGATATTCCTTCGTTGAATGTGCTTTGAGGTGACCGCCGGGTGCGTGGTGCGCCGTGGGTAACCTCGAATTCGATGGGTTATGGATAAGCGCTCCCGAATGGTGCATAAATAGAAACTATGGAAACTCATTGTTTCCATATCTGACACATGAGGGATGGCTCGCATGCCCAGGCTTCCGGACTTCGAAGCGCTGGCGATTTTCGCCAAAGTCGTGGAAATGCGGTCGTTTGCAGGAGCCGCGACCGAACTGGCGCTGTCGAAGGCGACTGTTTCCAAGGCCGTCAGCCGTCTTGAGGACCGGCTCGGCGCACGGCTGTTCAACCGCACCTCGCGGCAACTGGCGCTGACCGATGCCGGCCAGAGACTGTCCGAGCGCGCGGCACGACTTCTGATGGACGGCGAGGCGGCGGAGAACGAAGCGCTGGCGCAATCGTCCGCGCCGCGCGGTGTGGTGCGCTTTGCTGTGCCGATGACCTATGGCGTCCGGGTCATTGCGCCGCTGCTGCCGGAGTTTCTGAGCGCCTATCCCGAAGTGTCCATCGACCTGCATCTGAGCGATGCCATGGTCGATCTGATCGGCGACGGCTTCGACGCCGGCATCCGCATCGCGCGCCTGCCGGATTCATCGCTCGTTGCGCGCCGGTTGAGCGACATGCGGCGCTACACGGTGGCGGCGCCGTCCTACCTGAAGAAGTACGGCCGGCCGACGCATCCCATGCATCTCGCTCAGCACAAATGCTTCGGCTACGCATATCTCTCGACGCCGGGCGTGTGGCACTACGTCAATGCGGCGGGCGAGCAGGCGACGGTGCGGCCGTCGGGGCAACTGCGCGTTAACAACGGCGAAGCCACCATGCCGGCGCTGCTGGCCGGGCTCGGCATCGCCGATTTGCCGGATTTCATTGTCGGCGACGCCATTGCGTCGGGACAACTCGAAGTCATCCTCAAGGACTGGAAACAGCCCGAGGGCGCCGTGCATCTGGTGATGCCGCCGGGCGGCCCGCGCCCCGCGCGTGTCGAAGTGCTGGCGGATTTTCTCGCCGACAAGCTTGGCCGCACCAGACGCGCGGCCCGCTAAGTCCATCACGTTCCTGTTCCGCACTGGATTGGCGGACCAAGTCTGCGTAACATGAGTTTCCATCCTCGAAGGTTTCCCTGAATGCGCAATTTCATCTCGCCGTCCCGCTCCATCGCAGTGGGGGAACGCGGCATGGCCGCGACCTCGCACCCGCAGGCGACTCTCGCCGCACTCGACATTCTGAAAGCCGGCGGCAATGCGATGGACGCTGCCATTGCGGCGGTCGCCTTGCAGGGCGTGGTCGAGCCGCAGATGACCGGGATTGGCGGCGACTGCTTTGTGATCTATTCGCCGAAGGCAGGCACGCCGGTTGCGCTGAACGGTTCGGGCCGTACACCCGCGAAGACCGATCTCGCTGTCACAATGGCCAAGGGCGCGAAGGCGCTCACACCGACCTCGATCGAAGGCGTCACCGTTCCGGGCGCGATCGATGCATGGTGCAGGCTTGCTGCGAAGCACGGCAGCAAATCGCTGGACGAGATCTTCAAACCGGCCATCGATGCCGCCGAAAACGGTTTCCGCATCACGCCGCGCGTGGCGTCGGACTGGTCGCGCAACCGTGCGAAACTCGAAAGCAATCCGGCGGCGACAGCGCATTATCTCCCCGGCGGTATCGCGCCTGCGATTGGTGACCGGCGCAGCCAGCCGGCACTCGGCAAGACGCTGCGCCGCATCGCGCGCGAAGGCCGCGCGGCATTCTATGAGGGCGAGGTCGCGGAAGAGCTTGCAAGCGTGCTGCAAGGCCTCGGCGGTGTGCACACGGTGGAAGACTTCGCCGCGAACACGCCCGAAGACGTGACGCCGATCTCTGCGAGCTACGGCGGCCATGACATTCTCGAATGCCCGCCGAACGGGCAGGGCCTGGCGGCGCTGATGATCCTGCGCACGCTGGCGGGCTACGACATCAAGGCGCTCGCGGAAGTTGACCGCGTGCACCTCTTGGCGGAAGCGACCAAGGCTGCGTATCGCACGCGCGATGCGTTCTTCTGCGACCCCGCACACGGCAAGGTCGATGCCGCGCATTTTCTTTCGGACCAGTATATCGGCGCGATCCGCAGCAAGATCGACATGACGCGGGCCAGCGCCGCTGTCGACTGGGACGACATCGAGCACAAGGATACGGTCTATGTCACCGTGGTGGACCGTGATCTCAACGCCGTGTCGTTCATCAATTCGCTGTTCCAGCCGTTCGGCAGCGGCATCTATGCGCCGAAGTCCGGCGTGCTGCTGCATAACCGCGGCTGGGGCTTCCGGCTTCAGCCCGGTCACCCCAATGCGCTCGGACCGAACAAGCGGCCGATGCACACCATCATTCCGGGCATGGTGATGAAGAACGGACGCTGCATGATGCCGTTCGGCGTGATGGGCGGACATTATCAGGCGACCGGCCACGGCAACTTTCTCTCCAACGTGTTCGACCTCGGCATGGACATTCAGGCCGCATCCGAAGCGCCGCGCTCGTTCGCGTTCGAGGGCGTGCTGTCGCTGGAGCCGACATTTGGAAAAGAGATCGGCACGGAACTCGCGGCGCGCGGGCACGACGTGAAATGGGCCGATGTCGCCCTCGGCGGCTGTCAGGCGATCTGGATCCATCACGAACGCGGAGTTCTGCTCGGCGCCACCGACCATCGCAAGGATGGCGTGGCGCTCGGCATTTGAGCACTCGTTCCGGACGCACGTTGTGCGTCCGGCGGCACATCAACCGGCGCGGCTATCATCCGCGCACGATTGGCATTGTCACGTATTGCCGTACTTCATGAAAAAGCACCGCCTCTCACCCGAGAGGTTGTGGCATCGCCATGTCTTGCCGTCCTCGCTTGGCGTCGCCTGCTCGAACGGAACCAGTTCCTTGAATCGCGTCAGCCAGATTCCGTCGGGCCGGACCTGAACCTCGTCGGAACTCAACTGTTCGCAATCGCTCGGTCCGCAACAGTGAACGCCATCGGAACCTCTGTAGGCCCCTTCGGCGATCCAGTTCGGACGTCCATCCGCATCATGCGCGAAGCAGACGCGGGTTATCAGCAGTCCCACTGTCAGGAACAAGAAAATGACTGATCGCATCACATCACCTCCTTGAGGAAATGCGAAGCATCAATCGTGCCAGATGGAAGGCTTATCGATCTCCGGCGGCATGCCTGAACTGCGAAGACAGTGCCGGCGAATCAATTCGGCAACACCTGCGGCTTGCCCGCGATTTAGGGGTGTGCGGCGAGCAGTTTCGGCAAATCCGCCAGCGCGCCAATGCGATAGTCCGGTTCCCAGCCGAATTCATCCATCTGCATGCGGATCGCCTTGAACATCGACAACGGCCGCACGAGGTCGGCTTTCACAAATTCGGTAGCCATCGCCCGTGATGTGACGCGTTCGATCCAGGCCACGTTCAGGCCGAACGCCTTGGCGCCGCAGGCATCGAACGGATTGGAGGAGACGAACAGCACCTCATGCGGTTTCACACTGAGATTTGATTCGATCAGGTCATAAGTGCGCGGCGACGGTTTGAAGATCTTGGTCGTGTCGATGCTGATGGTGGCGTCGAGAATGGTGTCGAGGCCGGTGTTGCGCACCAGCGCGTTCAGCATATCGGTGCTGCCGTTCGACAGGATCGCGAGCTTGCGGTCTTTCATCGCCGCGAGAGCTTCCTTCGCATCGGGGTAAGGATCGAGGTGGACATACTTGTCCATGATGCGCTCGAAGGCCTTCTCATCGAACGTCAGGCCGAGCGCCTTGAGCGTGAACGTCAGCGATTGCCGCGTGATGATCGAGAAATCCTCGTAGCGGTTCATCAGCGAGCGCAGCCAGGTGTATTCGAGCTGCTTCAGGCGCCAGATCTGGGTGATCAGCTCGCCATAGCCGGGAAACGCCTCGTCGGTGACAGCGGCGACCGACTGCACGTCATAGAGCGTGCCGTAAGCATCGAATACAACGGCCTTGATCGTCATCTGCGCTTCCTTCAGGGTATGGCGACAAAGAATAAAAACAAATTCTCAGGGAGGCATCATGAATCGGCGCGAGCTTCTGAAAGCGGCTGCAGTTGTGCCGCTGTCACAGGTTGCATTGCACACGCTGTCCGGCAACGCCAATGCGCAGGCGGCATGGCCGTCGCGCAACATCACCATGATCGTACCGTTTCCCGCTGGTGGGCAGGCGGATCTCGCGGCCCGGCCGGTGGCGCTGGCACTGGAGCGCATTCTGGGAAAACCCGTTATTGTCGATAACCGCGCCGGCGGCGGCGGCGGTTCGGTCGGCAATGCTGCGGCTGCGCGCGCTGAGCCCGACGGCTACACGCTGCTGATGACACTCTCGTCGCTGGCGGTATTGCCGGAAGCCGACCGGCTGTTCGACCGCCCGGTGGCTTATGAGATGTCGCAGTTTGCGCCGGTGGCACGGGTGCTCGCCGATCCGACCATGCTGGCGGTACCCGCATCCGCGCCATGGAAAACGGTCAAGGAGTTCGTCGAGGACGCGAAGGCGCGGCCGGGCCAGATACCTTATGGCTCGTCCGGTCCTTACGGGACGCTGCACATCGCGATGGAAATGTTTGCGGCCAGCGCCGGGATCAAGCTGCTGCATGTGCCGTTCCGCGGCGCAGGTCCGGCATTGACGGGATTGCTGACCGGCACGGTGCAGGCGGTGGCCTCGGCGCCGGGCACGCTGCGCGCGCAGGTCGATGACGGCAAGATGCGCGTGCTGGCCGGATGGGGCGCAAAGCGCGTCGCAAGTTTCCCCGACGTGCCGACGTTTCAGGAGCTCGGTTACAAAGACGTCGAGTTCTACATCTGGGCGGGTTTGTTCGCGCAGACGGCATTGCCTGCACCGATCATGACCAAGCTGCGCGAAGCCATGGGCGAGGCGGTGCGCGCACCGGAGGTAGTGAAAACATTCGAGACCGCGGGCAGCCCCGTCGCCTACCTCGATGCGCCGGAGTTTACGAAATTCGTCGAAGCCGACAGCGCCCGGCTGATCGCGGCAGTGAAGAAGATCGGCAGGGTGGAGTAGCGCGTGCTTGCGCCATTATGCCACTTCGCTCTGCTCCCGGATTTCGCTCACGTCGATCCATTCGGCGCCGGTCAGTTCGGCCATGCGTGCTGGCGAGATGCGAACGGCGCTGTTGATCGAGCCGGCAGCCGGCACGACTTCACTGAAGGCTTTCAGTGAAATGTCGCAATAGACCGGCAGCGGCGTCTTCAGTCCGAAAGGGCAGATGCCGCCAACCGGATGGCCGGTGGCATCGAGCGCTTCCTCGGCGCTGAGCATGCGCGGCTTGCCGCCGAACACCGCGCGCGCCTTCTTGTTGTCGAGCCGGGCGGTGCCGCAGGTGACCACCAGCAGCACGCGGTCACCCACGCGCAATGACAATGTCTTGGCGATCTCCGCAGGTGTCACGCCATAGGCTTCGGCGGCCAGCGCCACCGTGGCGGAACTTTTGTCCGATTCAATGACGGTAATATCGGGCGCATTTTTCGCGAAAAACGCGCGAACTGTTTCGATGCTCATGCTTTGTCCTGTCGGCAAACCTGTATTCCGACCGAGGACCTACCATGGCCAAAGCCGCGCGCAAATCGTCCGCAAGACGGACGCGAAAGACATTATCTGCAGGGAAAGCATCCTCAAGGAAGGCAGGTAAGAGGCGCACGTCGGCCAAGCGTTCCGTCCGTAAATGGTCGGGCCGTGTCACGATGCGCTCGATCTCAAGCATCATCTGTTCAAGCAGCGGAGTCCTGTCGCCATCGCGCGTTCGTTGAAGCGCTCGGCGGAGCGCAGCCATCGCCGCAAGGCCAGCCCGTACCAGTCGGCGATGTCGATGCTGAATTTTTACATCAACCGCGCTGGCAAGAATCTGCCCGCAGCTCGCAAGCGCAAGCTCGAAGCGGCCAAGTCCGAGCTGCGGAAGGCGTTCGGGAAAAAGGCCGCCTGACGTCGGGTCAGCCATTGGCGGTGGTCTGGGTCCGGATATCCTGCGCGGTGCGCTTGAGCGCGACCAGAAATTTCTTCTTGGCTTCGGCCTCGGTCACAGTGCCCGAAATGGTGTTGATGCTGACAGCGGCCACGACATGGCCGGCCTGGTCACGCACCGGCACCGCGATGCCGCAGATCGCAGGATCGAGTTCGCCGTCGATCCAGGCATAGCCCTGCTGCTCCACCCGCGTCAGTTCTTCACCAAGTTTGATCGGGCAGGTGAGGGTGCGGGGAGTCACCTGCTTGAATTCGATCTCGGAGATATATCGCGCACGCTGGTCGGGCGGCAGTGCGGCGAGCAGCACACGTCCCAGCGAGATCAGATGCGCGGGCAGGCGGCTGCCAATGCCGAGATTGGCGGACAGAATGCGTCGCGCCGGCAGGCGCAGCGCATAGACGATCTCGGTTTCATCCAGCACCGCCAGCGCGCAGGATTCTCCGATCTCGTTGCGCAGGTCTTCGAGCGCGCGCTGGGCATAACCCCAGTAGGGCAGCGCGTTGAGATAGGACAATCCGAGGCCAAGCGCGCGCGGACGCAGGCTGAAGTAACGGCCGTCGGCTTCGCAGTATTTCAGCGCCACCAGGGTTGCGAGCATGCGCCGCGCGGTTGCGCGCGTCAGTCCCGCGAACGCCGCGGTCTCCGACAGCGTATGCCGTCCCGGCGGCCGTCCCAGCGCTTCGACCACGGAAAATCCTCTCGCGATGGCGCGGACGAAACCGTCACTCTCCTTGGGCATTCAGACATCCTCTCAAAACCGGACTTGTCAGGATCGAAAAGCCGGACCATAGTGTTCGTACAGTGACTATAAAGTTCGCCTGATGAACATAGATGAGAGATTGCCATGGCGCAAGCACAAGCTTTCGAGACCGACTTCTGGAAGGACGAAAATTTGCGAAAGGTCTGGGACGAGATCGTTCCGGGTGAACCGCGCAAGACGATTCCCTACCTGCTGACCAAGGAAGCCATCGCGCTCCTGTGCAAGGCTGTCGGTGAAACCAACCCGCTTTACCTCGATGAGGCTTATGCCAAGACCACGCCCTGGGGCGGCATTATCGCGCCGCCGTCGATTCACATCCTGCTGATGTTCGCCTGCACCGAGGCTGACGACTGGATGCGCTCACCCGGCACCGTGAATGCGGGCCAGTCCTGGAGCTACAATAAGCCCGCACGGCCCGGCGACACGATTACGCTGCAGGCTCGCGCGCTCGACAAGTTCATCAAGCGCGAGCGGCTGTTCGTGGTCCACGACAACGTCTTCTTCAACCAGCACGGCGACGTGATCTGTTCCGGCCGCGGCCAGACCATCCGGCCGATGTAACGCGAGGAGTTCAAACATGACGACCACATTCGAAGCCCTCTCGGTTGGCGACAGCATCGACGGCCCGAAGTTCTCGGTCTCGCGCGAATCCATCCGCCTGTTCTGCGATGCATCGCTCGACTACAACCCGCTGCATCTCGACGACAACTACATGAAGGGCGATTTCGGCAAGACCAATTTCGGCGGCATCATCATGCACGGCATGAACAACTTCGGGCTGATCACCCGGATGCTGACCGACTGGGCCTATCCCGCGGGCGCCATTCATCGCCGTCTGGAAACGCGCTGGGTCAAGCCGGTGAAGCCGGGCGATACCATCCAGCCGGAAGGCATCATCAAGGCGAAGCAGACCACCAAGAACTCGCGCTTCGTGCTGATCGACGTGCTGGTGAAGAACCAGAACGGCGACAAGGTCGCTGTCGGCGAGGCGATGGTCGAATTCCCGCGCGCAGCCGCAGCAGCCTGACCGGGAGTTGAAGCGCGATGTCGATCGCGATCATAGGCGCGGGAGTTGGCGGACTGACGGCGGCGTTGTCTTTGCACGCCGCCGGCCAGGGCGACATTCTCCTGCTGGAAGCAGCGCGTGAAATTCGCGACGTGGGCGTCGGCATCAACCTGCCGCCGCACGCCGTCCGTGAATTGAGCGAACTGGGCCTTGGGGATGCGCTCGCGAAAGTGGGCGTGCCGACCAAGGAGCTGGCTTACTACGATCCCAGAGGCCAGTTGATCTGGGCCGAGCCGCGCGGGTTAGACGCCGGTTACAAATGGCCGCAATACTCCATTCATCGGGGCACGCTGCAACGGCTGCTCGTTGATGCCGTGCACGAACGGCTGGGTGCGTCCACGATCCGCGTCGCGCAGCGGGTGACGGGCATCAGCGCCACGGGCAACAAGGCCGCCATCGCCGCGACCGATCTGATTGAGGATCGTCCGGTGTCTTATACGGCCGATGTTGCGATCTGCGCTGACGGCATCCGCTCGCCGTCGCGCGACAGTCTTTATGGCGCGGTCACGCCGCTCGCATCGAACGGCTGGGTCATGTACCGCGGCGTCACCAAGGCCGGGCCGTTTCTTTCCGGACGCTCGATGGTGATTATCGGCGATGAGACCCAGCGCGTGGTGGTCTATCCGATCGCGGATGGCGTCATCAACTGGCTGCTGGTTCGACCGAAAGATACGACGCGCGCCGAGACCGAACTCGGCAACTGGAATCTGCCGGTGCCGACCAGTGTCATTGCGGAGTTTGTAAAAGACTACCGCTTCGATTGGCTGGATGTGCATCATCTGGTGTCGTCGTCATCGGAATCCTACGAGTATCCGATGGCGGACATCGATCCGTTGCCGCGCTGGATTTTCGGGCGATGCGCGCTGCTCGGCGACGCTGCCCACGCGATGTATCCGTTCGGCTCCAACGGTGCGTCGCAGGCGATACTTGATGCGCGGGTGCTGGCTTATGAGCTGGCGACCGCTGCGACCACCGATGACGCATTGCGCGCTTATGACGCGCAGCGCCGGCCGGTTGCGAGCGAAGTACAGCTCGCAAATCGGCGGCAGGCAGGCGATGTGATGGCGCGCGTAAGCGCGCTGGCGCGCAGCGGCGCGCATGGCGATGCGAAAGCCGAGTTGCAGGATGTCGAACGCCGCTACAAGCAGCTTGCGGGATTCGATGTTGATGCCCTGAACATGCGCAAATCGTGGAGCGTTTCCAGCGCTTCGCGATAACCGACAGATCAATAACCGGAAACAATCCGGAACAAGAGGGAGACGTAAATGCGATATTTAGATGTGATGCGCTCTGCATTGGTTGCAGTGGGCGTGATGGCTGCGACATCGCAGATCGCCATAGCTCAGGATGCCTATCCGACCCGGCCGATCAGACTGCTGGTCGGATTCGCTGCGGGCGGGGCGACGGATACCACGTTCCGCAAGCTTGCTGAACTTGCTGCCAAGGATCTCGGGCAGCCGATCATCGTTGAAAACCGGCCGGGCGCAGGCGCAACGCTGGCCCCGTCGACAATGGCCAAAACAGAGGCGCCCGACGGTTACACCATCGCGGCGGCGACGGCGGGATTGCTGCGTTACCCTTACATGCAGAAAGTTGACTGGGATCCGATCAAGGATTTCACCTGGATCACGGGTCTCGGCGGCTACACCTTTGTGCTCGCGGTCAACACCGACTCGCCGCTCAAGACACCTGCCGATTTTTTCGCTTACGCAAAGAAGAATCCCGATGTTCTGACGGTCGCGACCGCGGGCGCCGGCACCACCATGCATCTGCTCGCGGAAGCGCTCGCCGGAATGGCGGACGTGAAGATCACCCATGTCGGATACAAGGGCAGCAGCGAAGCCGTGACCGCGGTTCTCGGCGGACACACCATGTCGACCGTCGATGCCATCGGCACCATTCTGCCTTATGTCGAATCGGGTAAGATGCGCGTGCTGCTGTCGTTCGATCCGCAGCCGGTGGCGTCACTGCCCGGCGTGCCGACAGCCAAGAGCCTCGGCTACGATCTGGTTTACCCTGCGCCGTATGGACTGGTCGGGCCGAAGGGAATGCCGCCCGCCGTCGTCGAGCGGCTGTACAAGGCCTTCAAGGCTGCGGCCGACAGCGACGAATACAAGAAGCTGCTGGTGACCCTGGGTCAGACGGAGTGGCAGAAGCCGCCCGGTGAATATCAGCAGTGGGCCGGCGAATTCTATCTCTCCGAACGCTCGCTGGTTGAGCGCGCCAAGTTGCTGCGTCAGCCCTGAACGGTTGGATCGAACCCGCTGGCGAGGAGCATGCTCGCCATACAAACTCAAGTCAGGTTGAAATCATGAAGTCACTATTTGCCGCGATCTGCTCCGTGTTCCTGCTGGTCACCACGCCCGGCAGCGCCAGCGAGCAGTTTCCCGTCAACAATGTGAAGATCATCGTGCCGTTCCCGGCCGGCGGCACCACCGACATTCTGGCGCGCTTTGTCGCGCAGTATCTCGGCGAGAAGCTCGGCGTCACGACCATTGTGGAGAATCGCGCCGGAGCTTCGGGCATCATCGGCTCCGAAGTGGTGGCGAAGTCGCCGAACGATGGCAGCGTGTTGCTGCTGACCGCGACGCATCACGTCATCAACCCGAGTCTCTACAAGCAGCTGCCGTTCGATCCGCGCAAGGAGTTTTCTCCGGTCGCTCTGGTGGCGAGCGCGCCGAACGCCCTCGTTGTCACGGCGAACTTCCCCGCCAAGAACGTCGCCGAACTGATCGCGATGGCCAAGAAGGAGCCCGGCAAGTATTCGTTCGGCTCCGCCGGCATCGGCGGCGCCAATCATCTGTCGGGCGAACTGTTCAAGCAGATGGCCGGCGTCGACATCGTGCATGTTCCCTACAAGGGCGCGGCGCCTGCGATGAACGACCTGATTGGCGGACATATTCCGATCATGTTCGACACGCTGCCGACGGTGCTGCCCGCAGCGTCCGGCGGCACCATCCGCGTGCTTGCAGTGACCAGCAAGGAGCGCGCCGCTTCGCTGCCCGACGTGCCGACCCTGGATGAGGCCGGTGTGAAGGGTTTCGAGGCGACCGCGTGGTTCGGCCTTTATATGCCGGCCGCGAATGGCAACCCCGCCTACACCAAGCTGGTTGCGGCCATGAAGGAGATCCTCGCCTCGCCCGCAACGCGCGAGAAGTTTGCCGGACAGGGCGTCGAGCCCGGAAAGCTTTCCGGCCCGGATTTCACGAAGTTTGTGGATGCCGAGATGGACAAGTGGGCGAACGTCGTGAAGGCCGCGAACGTGCCGCAGCAATAGCAGCCGGTCTCAAGGATTGCAGAAAGCCCGCTCCGGATTGTCCGGGGCGGGCTTTTGATTGGCTGCACCGGAGACGCGCGCCGCGCCTAGTGGGTCGGGGTGCCGTCAGGACCGTGCGTCGTGATGGTCTGGCCCGCGGTGGCCGCGGCCTTCATCACATACGGACTTGGTCCGACAACATCGGTCGCAAGTCCGAGCTTCTCGAACAGGCGAATGGTCAGCCAGGTGGTGTCGAACTCCCACCACTTGTGGCCGTGACGCGCCGAACGCGGATCGGCGTGGTGATTGTTGTGCCAGCCTTCGCCGTGCGCAAGGAGACCGATGACCATATTGTTCCGGCTGTCTTCGTCGGTCTGGTAGTTCCGGTAGCCCCACAGATGGGTGATGGAGTTCACCGCCCAGGTCTGGTGCCAGACGAACACCGTGCGCACGAACACACCCCAGATCAGGATGCTCAGCCCGAACTGCAACGCCTGCATCGCAGTCCCGCCCATCGCCAGCTCAGCGAGGAAGCCGAGGCCGAAAAACACCAGCCATTGAATGAGGATGATCTTGAGCTGAAGCCAGTTGCGCTCGAGCGCGACATAGAAGGGATCGCGCAGGATGTCCTTGGCGTAGCGCTCGTAGATTCCGAGGCGGTTGAGCTCGGGATTCTTGATGATCAGCCAGCCGATGTGCCCCCACAGGAAGTTCACCAGCGGGCTGTGCGGATCCGGCTGTTCGTCGGCGTGGTGATGATGCCGGCGATGCACAGCGACCCAGCGGGCCGGCGTATCCTCCACACAGCAAATGGCGATGACCACGAGCACATGCTCGAACCATTTCGGACAGCGGAAGCCGCGATGGGTGAGCAGACGGTGATAGCCGATATTGATGCCGAGCAATCCGCTCAGGCGGGCAACGATGACGGCCACGATCACCCCGGTCCAACTGAAATACCAGGGGATGAAGGCGAGCAGCGCGACCAGATGGTAAAACAGGATGGGGAGGGCGGCCCCCCATTCGATGCGGTTGAGATTGACCCCTGCGGGCAGCGGCAGACGGCCGGACAATCCGGGCTCCGCGGTGCCGGGGAGGGGGACGGCTTTCGCGGCCGCCGGACGATTGTTAGTCATTTCAGCGGTCAAAGGGTCCAAAACTGCCTTCCGGGTGGGGCCAAGGCCGTGTTTAACGCAAGCGCCGCCGAAGATGAAGGACGGGGGACGCGAACGGCTCTAGAAGTTTGATTAGAGAGACATTTGGGCCGGGAAAAGTCCGAAACCGGGTTCCGTTCGGGGCAATTTGACCCGGTTGCAGGGGGCTGAATTTGCCTGATCGGATTGACATTTGTGCCACCGATGGCATAGAAACCGCCCTGTCCCGCGCGGCCTGGCCTGCGGGATATGCCCATCAACCAACGGTTTCATACTCGGCCTGCAACGCGGCCTTCCAGAGAGCATTGTCCCATGAAGGTCCGTAATTCGCTGAAGTCCCTGCGCGGCCGTAACCGCAACAACCGTCTGGTCCGCCGCAAGGGCCGGGTTTATGTCATCAACAAGGTTCAGCGCCGCTTCAAGGCGCGCCAGGGCTGATTCGCCGACCGATTGTTCGATGATGTCGCCAGCCGCCAGCGGCTGGCAGGTCTAGCCCAGAACTTCCCCCATATCACAGCCGTTTGACGCCGCTGGTGCTTTGCACGCGGCGCTTTCCGCGTTTAGACTTTCCGTCATGGCATCCAAGACGGAATGGACCACGGCTGTCCTGAAACTCGCGATCGTCGCTCTGACGCTCGTGGCGTTCGCTGCGACCCCCGCCGCGGCACAGGCTCCGCAAATCACCCCGCCAGGCAAGCAGAAGAAACTGCCGCAGCCGCCCGCCAAGCTCCCGCGCGTGATCGGCGACAAGGCCAAGAATCTCGATTTTCTGTTCGGCGCGCTGAAGGCCGCGCCGGATCAGGAGAGCGCCAAGGCCGTCGAAGCCCGAATCTGGGCGGTATGGACCGCGACGCCGAGCGATACGGCGGCGCTCTTGATGGCGCGGGCCAAGCTTGCGCTGGACAGCAAGGATACCGATGTGGCGCTGAAACTGCTCGATGCGGTCATCAAGCTGCGCCCCGATTACATCGAGGCCTGGAACCGGCGCGCGACGATCTATTACCTTCAGAACGACTACAGCCGCTCGATGGAAGATATCCGGCAGGTGCTGATCCGCGAACCGCGCCACTTTGGCGCCCTGGCGGGTCTCGGCATGATCATGCAGGAGACCGGCGACGAAAAGCACGCGCTGGACGCCTTCCGCAAGGCGCTTGCCATCAACCCGTACCTTGAACGTGTCCCCGATCTCGTGAAGACCCTGTCCGAGAAGGTTGAAGGCCGCGATATTTAACCAGTCATTTATTGTATTCTGACCGGCATACCGGCCGGTTTGTTTTGACGTGAAACCTATTCATCGGTCGTTCGTATTTCCCGCCGTGAAGAAAATTCCCCGGATTCTTTCCATGATTGTTCTGGCGGCTGTGGTCACGCTGGCGGTGCTGGCGCTGGTCACACAGGCCGGCGTTCTTGTGCTCGAACGCGCCTATCCGGCGCAGGGCAAGTTTGTGGACGTCAAGGGAGCGCGGCTTCATGTCGTCGAACTGGGCCCGACTTACGCGCCCGGTCTGCCGATCGTCCTCATTCACGGCGCGAGTTCGAGCTTGCAAACCATGCGCCAGCCGCTCGGCGAGCGGCTGGCGAAAGATCATCGCGTCCTCCTGATCGACCGGCCGGGCCACGGCTGGAGCACGCGCGACCGCACCGAGGATTCGACGCCCGCGATTCAGGCCCGGATGATCGACGAGGCGCTGGGCAAGCTCGGTGTCGATCAGGCCATTTTCGTGGGTCATTCGTGGGCCGGCGCGATGATGCCGGCGCTGGCGATGCAATATTCCAAGCGGGTCGCGGCCATCATGATGCTGTCGCCGGTGGCGTATCCCTGGCCGGGTGGGGTCGGACGGTTCAACAGGATCGCGACCATTCCGGTGATCGGCCCGCTGCTCGCCTATACGATCACGCTGCCGCTGGGCATGTTTCTCGTTGATGGCGGAACGCGT